>Ga0075428_100001596_pt1 | contig 24228 bp, 34 predicted proteins | sample RhiMetdeltSRZDD2_FD_75291 | JGI IMG/M metagenome (GOLD analysis project Ga0075428, IMG submission 75291) | Populus rhizosphere microbial communities from Tennessee, USA - Rhizosphere MetaG P. deltoides SRZDD2 | ecosystem: Host-associated > Plants > Roots > Rhizosphere > Soil | place: USA... | reverse complement strand
CCGAGCAATACGGGACAGTCAGCCTGGAGACCTCGCTGTCGAGCGGATGCGTAACGACATCTACAAGCATATCTACGAAGCGATTGAGATATGTGCTCGTTACGCATTCTCTGCCCGCACCACTAGCCCGCCCGCCACGAGACACCCCGTTCGCCCCCCACCAGCCCACTCCGGCGGGGGGGCGGGGGGTGGGGCGGGCGATCTCGCTGACGATCTGGATCTACTAAAATGATCGGCACATTCATTCTAAAAATACTACAGCGATACTGTCGCAAGTGCGGAGTATTTAAGCCGCTAACGGAATTCCACCCCAATCGGTGGAAGCCAGGCGGGCGATGCCGGACGTGCATCGCTTGTCACAAAAGAGGAGGATGATGATGGTAGAGTTTCCGAAGTGTCCGAGGTGCGGCGAGCACGTGGTTCTCCCCCTAAGTGACTTCGGGGGAGACTCCGGCGGGTCCGTGATGTACAAGGCGTGGGTCTGCATGGACAAGGACTGCGGCTGGACCCTACGCATCGACAAGGGGACGATCAGCTTCTCCCGCCGGCGGCCGGAGGGCGTATGAAGCGCATGAACTTCCCCGGCCGCGTCGCTGAGAGGAATGCCCAGGCCGAGGCCCGGCAGGCCAAGTACGACAAGCTCTCCTTCAACGAGAAGGTCCTCCGGGCCGGCAAGAAGCAGCGGGAAAAGCTGCTCAGGAAGTAATGAGCTTCTGGTTGTCAATTGATCTGACAGTAGAGCTCAATGGGCGCCCCGTCCTGGTGCAGCTTCATGACCACTACATCCAGGACGGGGATCTCAACGACGAAGGCGAACTCATGCCCGATGAGTTGGTCTTCAACTACAGAGTATTCGACCTCGAGGAGGAGGCAGAGATCACAAAGCTCTCGTTGGAGGACCAGCAGGTTATTCGGAAGGCAATCATCGAAGACCTACAGTCTATTTGCCAGGAGGGGTAGGATGGAGGAGATGTACTTCAACGACGACTGGATGGAGCTCGAGCCGCTGCACACCCATGCCATCAATGCCGCGGCCGAGCTTATCGTCGCCCACTGTGGCAGCGATCTACAGCACATGAATCACACGGGGGAGTTCCTGTACCACTTCATGTCATGCTGGTACCAGGCAATCCTCGATGGGAAGGGAGCGCTGGTTCAACCGGCTGTCACAGCCACGAGTTGGTTCGTACAGCACATGATCGACGAGCACGATATGCCGCACATCGCATCCATCCCGTGCGCCGCGTTGCTCGTGCGGTTCACGGCCCTCGTTATTACCAAGAGTGGTGGCAAGCTCATCTAACATGAACGCCGTATCCGTCTACAGGAGGCAAGACGTGATGCGGGAGATCTGCCGGCGGATCGGCTACCAGGGCCGATTCGTCTGGCTGATCTCTACGCCAGAGGTTCAGGTTCTAGCTAGCAAGTACAGTGGTTCCTCCCGACTACGATTCAAGGTAATAGATATCACCGACTACAGCGTAAAGAGGTGGATGCTACGTGACAGCAAGCCCGTCAAGCTCGATAGCAGCACGGTCGTTGTGGCCCTACCAACGCTCCGCGGCCGGCGACGTGACTTGCTATGCTTCATGTTGTGTAGCGAGGTCCGGGCCCAGACCTGGTCCCTCGGGCCAAACAAGAAACTCAGCCCAGAGGAGCTTGCGGTGCTCCAGGGCCTAGATAAGTTCGACCCTAGCACGATGGCAGTCGCTCAGGCAGTCTGCGTATATAGGGGACTGGTTGATTCCCGGGGCCGTTTAACGGGTCTTGGTTCAGTAGCACTGAGTAAGCTGAGGTAGATAGTGTAAACGTAGAAAAACAGGTCGGGCGCACGGCGCCCACTGGCCCACAGCCAGAAACCGCAATGCCCGCGAGGCGGGCTCGTTGCTCCTTCACCGATTGAAGGGGCAACAAAAGGGCGGTGTGGCTGTGGGCCTTTTTTTGTTCTACGAAAGGCAGGTGAAAGAAGGTGATACTATCTAGGGAGACACTACTCGAGATATCCATCGGCCGGTTCCGCGCCCTGCGCCAGCACTATGGGCACTTGCCACGGCAGCGCAGGACGCTGGAGCTAATTGAACAATACCGTATGGCCCAGGTAGAGATGTTCCATCTAGCGCAAGTGATCTGCAGTCTAGTTGATCCAACACTACAACTGGAGCTAGACACCATTCGGCGGGAGATCATGCAGCAGATAGATCTACACATCAAGGTGCCCACGGGCGCTCGCGTCGTAACCAAGCGCACGACCCCGGGCCAGCTCACCTGGTCAGAGTACCAGATCACACCCGAGATTTCAGTAGATCCCACTATCACGGGGAATGCTGTGTTGTTCCCATTGTTGCGTCGGCTTAGGGTAGCCCTACGCGCGCAGGTTGGTCTAGTCAATACCAAGACCTGCGCCCGTCCATGATCCTTGGCACGCCGATTGCTACTAAAAGGGGTATCTAACCGAGGCTGGATTTGAACCAGCCAGAAAAGGGGAAACATGGCGAGTGTGATTCAAGTGCCAGACAAGCACGAGGCGAAGGTCAAGACCGTTACCCTGAAAGTGAGCACCGGGAAGGGTGACGACAAGTCCGAGCAGGACTTCGAGGCCGAACTCCCCGCGTCCATTGGCGACGCGGTCGCGTTGCTTGGTGACAAGGCGGTATTCCGCCGGTTCATCAATGCCCACGTGGTGTACCTGCAGGGCGTCGAGCGCGCCAAGCTGCAGAAGGAGACCGAGACCGAGCCGCGTGAGCGCAAGCGCGCTCAGTACCTCGAGTCCCTGGGCCTGTAGTCCTGAGGGGGACGGGGGTATGATTCTCTGGGAGACAGTGAACGGCCCCCGTCCCTACGGGACCACGACAGCGGAGATCCACTACTACCGCCAATTTGAAAGGCAGTTGCGAATGGGGAAATCGCCGAATGAGATGACCGATGAAGAACTCATCTCCGCCATCACCGAACTCCAAGCAGTCCGAGTACCCAACAGCAAAACGCCTCGGCAACCAAAGCGACTCGATGAAAAGAAACCACCAAAAGACCCCGCAAAACGGACATGGCGGGACGACCTCTTTGGGGAGTAGAATGCTCTCGGCGGCGAAGATCATGCGCGAGATGGAGCTGCTTGACTGGACCGGCCACGTCGAGCTGCCGATCAACGACATGCTGTGGCTTGCAGCCTCCTTGTTCGTCAAGCTGAACAAGACGACCGAGGAAGTATGTGACGCGTGCTGCAAGGCAGCGCCCATCGTGCTGAGCACGACGCTCGGGAACATCTGTGCCGAGTGCGTGGAGGACATGAACGACAACATTGACCAGATGCGCGAGGCAATGGGTGATGACTAACGCACCTGGGGAGGTGACGAATGGGGGACGAGTTTTGGTTGGATTCTTCGAAGATCGAGGCGTTCAACCTATGCCCGCAAAAGTATGCATATCGGTACGAGGAACACCTCGTGCCCGCAGACGCCAAACGACAGTCGGCCCTTATGTTCGGAGGCGCGATACACAAGTCCCTAGAGGCTCTCTACAAGGGCATTGGATTCGACAAAGTCAAGTGCCCACTGTGTGACCAGGGTTGCTTCTACTGTAAGGGAGTAGAGATCCCGCGCCTCAGCGCCCTGTTCCTAGCTAACTACACCGACGATCCCGAAGATCCCAAGGAGATCCGAACGGTTGATCGCGGTCTCGAGATTCTCGCAACCTACCTGACCAAGTGGAGGCGCGACCCGTTCAGGGTGCTCGCGGTTGAGAAGCCCTTTGAGATCTACTTGACCACGGTTCACTCGACGTTCAAGTACATCGGTCGCATCGACTTGATCGTGGACTACGAGGGCACCGCGATGACCGTGGACCACAAGACCACCACCCGCTTTGGTATGGTCTTCGATGCGGGCTTCAAGCTGTCGGGCCAGTTCACCGGGTACATGCGGGGAGCCAGCGAACTCACTGGCCGGGAGATCCACTCGGCTATGTCTAACGCTATACGGGTGACCACCAAGATCAGCGACGACAGCTTCGCCAGGATCTTTACCCACCGGACACCCGAGGAGTTCGATCAGTGGGAACGTGAGGTTCAGTACGTCGGGCGCACCATCAGCGAGATGCGAGAGACAGGCTTCTGGCCCAAGGCCGCACCCTTCGCGTGCGGGGCGTACAACCGGATCTGCGACTACTATCCACTCTGCATAGCCGCTGCCCAGACACGGGAGACGCTGAAGAAGACAGCATACGAGGTCGTGCCCTGGGAGCCGAGGAGTGAAGATGAGTGAGACCCTTGCGGAGCTGATCGAGGAGTATGGCCTCGAGGAAGTGATACGACGCTTCCACGTGGCATACAAGGTACGCAAGCAGGAAGACGACACAGAGGAATGCCCCGTATGCGGCGGCAGCGGAGTCTTCGACAACGAACGGTGCGAGCATTGCGGTGGCTTCGGCTACCTGGAGGACGATGATGGCAAAGACTAAGGACTGCGAGGAGTGTGGGGGCACCGGGGTAGTTGAGTGCGGCGAGTGCGGCAACGACAAGGACTGCGAGGACTGCAACGGGACGGGAGCGGTGAAGGACGATGAGTGAACTCGAGAACATCGTCAGCATCCCAAGCAGCGGCACTACCCGGTCATATCTGTTCTATGGCCCAGCCGGGGCCGGCAAGACGACCCTAGCAGCGATGCACCCCGGGAAGCGCAAGCTCTGGCTCGACGTCGATCAGAAGCTACACGAGATGGAAGTCCTACCTGGCCGCGAGGCCATCAAGGTATGGCGCCCGGGGGAGCCTCTCGGTAATCCTGACCGCATCGAGATCCCGTGGAGCCCGGATCCCAAGAACGTACAAGCGGGGACCATCCCGGCGAAGAAGCCCCTCGGGTACGAGAAGCTCGTGGCCGTGACGAACGACCTACTGAAGCAGGCTCGAGAGCCAGAGGGGCTCGATTACGATTGTGTCGTCCTCGACACCCTGACGGCCGTAGGCGACCATTGGTCCAGGTTGCTCATGTACACGCACAGAGTGTCGTTCATGACCGAGCGGCTTTGGGGAATCTACCTCGCTGGAATGATGGAGTACCTAAATGGGTTTCTTACTCTCCCTTGTGATCGAATCGTCATCGCTCACGAAAAGCGAAGAACTGATGAAGACACTAAACAAGACGTTATCCGACCCTCCGTGGCTGGTCAAATGGGAGATAACCTCGTCAGATTCTTCACAGAGGCCTACTGGCTATCTGGGCGCGAACGATCGGGGAAGTATAAGCTGCAGACTGTTACTGCAAACGGGGCAGCAGCGCGTACTTCGCGTCGGCTCGACCCGGAAACGCTAGCGGGGCCGGAGATCTTCGCGTAGGTACGCTGCACCGCGTCAAAAGTCGAAAATCATCATCGCGCCGGTCATGGCCTTCAAGACTTACAATGTGAGCGAAACGGTCGTAAGGAAGCACGCTCGCCACTTGGTGGAGGCCAGGATCGGCCGAAGACTCAGGAAAGATGAGATAATCCATCACGTGGACGGCGACGCCTACAACATTGAGCCATCAAACCTGGTTCTTACCGATCGGTACACTCACCAGGTATGGCACAAGCGAGGAAGGTAAACGCTTTCACGCCCGGTACGCCGGGCTTAACCGGCCTGCGGTAGCAGGCCATTGGAGGTAGCAATGTCGGAAGCTGACTTCATTCAGATCAACCTGGACGACGTGGACGATGGGTCCGATCCCATCCCCGCGGGCCTCCAGCTGTGCCGGGTCAAGTCGGCGCAGAAGAAGCACAAGGAGGGCAGCGAGTACCCGTACATCGACGTGCGGCTCACGCCTCTCGAGGTGGATGAGAAGTTCAGGAACCGCCAGCTCTTCCTGACCCTGAGCTTCCACCCGAACGCCATGTGGAACATGAAGCGGTTCCTCAAGGCGGCACAGATCCCCTTCAACACCAGCGGATTCCACGTCGAGGACTTCGCGGGCAGGGAAGTGTACGTGACCGTGAACCACAAGCCCGACAACGCGGACCCCACGGCCATCAGGGCCGAGGTGAATCCGCCTTACTCGAAGGCGTAGCCTAGCAGGATGCCTGGCGGTTCCAAACTAGACTGTTGCCCCCCAGCAGTCCCTCCCCGGGGCCGTCAGGCATCCAAACGAGGTGGACTATGAAGACGAAGCCTGAGGACAAACTCGCGGCAATCAGAGACGTGATGATCGACGTCGAGGATGGGTGTGCGGAGCTCATAGCGGGGATCGAGACCAACGACGAGAAGCGGGTGGCGAATGCCATCAAGAGCTTCCCGACCCAAAAGACGGTCATGAAGCAGGTCGAGATCCTCTGCGATCTGATGGCTAAGAAGCCGTGGGAGAAGAAGTAATGGATGAACCGAGAATAAACATCACCGACATCACGGTCGGCGAGAAGCATCGCATGCGCAAGTTCTTCGGTAACATCGACGAGCTTGCCTCGAGCCTCGCCCGGTTCGGGCTCATGACCCCCGTCGTCCTCGATGATGACAACAACCTGATCGCAGGGCACCGACGCATACTGGCAGCCAAGAGCCTCGGGTGGCTGGACATCCCGTACCGTAGGATGACGGCCCTCGATCCCATCGCACGCCAGGAACTCGAGCTCGAGGAGAACATCAGGCGGAAGGATCTCGAGTGGCAGGAAGAGGTCGTTGGACTCTACAAACTGTACATGGCAAAGCAGGCACGCTATGGCGAAAAAGGTAACCCCCTCTCCGAGAATGGAGGCTACGGGATCGAAGAGGCCGCCCGGGAGCTGGACCGTGCTACCGGGTCAATCAGCATGGATCTTGCACTCGCCAAAGCGCTCCAGGAATACCCGGATCTCGTGGAGGAAAAGACGAAGTCCTCCGCCTTCAAAAGGTTCCGACGCCTGAAGGAGACAGCTCTGCGACAGGAGCTCGCCAAGCGCACGCCGGGGGTAGACCATGGGCAGTTCAGTGAAGACGAAGAAGAAGTCCCCGAAGAAGGCGAAGCAAAGGAAGAACCCACGTTCGTCAGGCAAGCCATCCGTAAGGCCGTCTGGCGAGGGATTGGTGTGTTCTACCACGCAGACGCACGTGATGTACTGCGCGGCCTGCCAGCAAACTCTATCGACCTTATTGTCACTGACCCGCCTTACGGTATTGGTCTCTACAAAGAAGGCACCTCAATGAGCAGCAGCAAGTTCGCTGAGTCTCAAGGTGCCATGTACGACGACGATCCGAAGACGATCATGGACATGCTGGACGAGACGTTCATGCACGCGGCTCGGCTGCTGAAGCCTGACGGCCATGCGTACATCTTCTTCCACATGACCAGGTACGAGCCCGTGTACCTCATGCTCAAGCGGCACTTCGGGGAGTGTGAGGCGACACCACTGATCTGGGTCAAGCAGACCACAGGTATCGGGGACCCAACGAGGACCTGGATCTACAGCTATGAACCTTGCTTCTGGGTGAACCGGGGCCGTGTCCTGGTCAAGCCACAGGCGTTCAACGTGCTCAAGTATGACACCGTCGGAAAGAAGATCCACAGCGTCGAGAAGCCCGTCGCGCTCATGCGACACCTCGTCGAAGCGTCAGCCGTCAAGGGAGAGGTGGTACTTGATCCCTTCGCCGGTAGCGGAAGCACGCTCGTTGCAGCGGCTCAGCTGGGATGTAAGTTCATCGGAATCGAGAAGCATCAGGACTTCTATCGCAGCGCGGTGGATCGTGTGGCGCGTGATCTGGCGAGTGAGGCGGTATCTGACGTTCCGCCAGTGGTTGATCCTGAACCTGCTGGCGAGCCTCAGCCCCCGGTCGTTGCTGAATGAGATAGATCATGAGCAATCTGCACGGCAAGGTAGTCCCACCTAGCGGGACACCTGCCTGCCAGATAGCGTTCGTCGGAGCGCGGCCTGGAATGGACGAGTGCTACACCCGCCGTCCGTTCTCAGGCCCCTCCGGCGATTTGCTTTGGAGGCTGGCCGGTGTCTCACGTGCTGAGTGCTACGTCACTAATGTAAGGAGGGATTACAGCGATGCTCACACGGTCCCAACCCCCACCGAAATTGCTGAAGTATTGCCCGCTCTGCGGGATGAACTTGCAGCAACCAGCGCCAACCTCTTCATCGCCGTCGGGGCTCAGGCACTCTATGCGCTTACTGGTAAGCCATCAATTGAGCAATGGCGAGGATCTGTCCTGCCATGTACTCTGGTGCCAGGCCGAAAGGTGCTCGGTATATATCACACTGCTGCTGCCCTGCGAGACTGGCCCCTCACTAGAATCATCGAGCACGACCTAAGGAGGGCACGACGTGAAGCAGCCTCTCCGCATATCAATAGACCTCACCGCAAGTTCACGATTAACGCCGGGCTTGAGGAAACTGTTAGCTATCTCGACGGCCTTGGCGACCCTATATCGGTGGACATCGAAACAATCGGGCTGGACTATCCTACGTGTGTCGGTATCTCTGACGATCCCTCCAGGGCAATATGTATCCCGTTTAGAGGAGGTCGTCTCTCAACTAGCGAGCTTGCGTACGTATGGCGTAAACTCGACCGTCTCTTTCGATCCAGGGGAATCATTGGACAGAACATCCAGTTCGACGTCACGAGGCTTGAAAGGTACGGGTTCTCTTTCCCGCGCATTACGTTTGATACGATGCTCGCCCATCACCTCCTCTACCCGGAGTTCGACCACGACCTAGGGTTCATCGTATCTATCTACACCGAGGAGCCATACTACAAGCATGAGTCCAGCACGAATCTGTGGGAGTATAACTGCAAGGACGCAGCGTGTACGTATGAGTGTTACCTAGGTCTCAAGGCTGAGCTGGAAAGAGCAGAGCAGACTAGATACTTCGATCAGCACGTCATGACCTTGATCAGACCGATCATGGCAATGCAGGACGAAGGGTTCGTTATAGATCAGCCGGCTCTCGAGACCGCTAGGACACGCATGGAGCTAGAGAGGGAATACCTCCAGCTCCAGCTGAACCAAATGGTCGGGTTCGAGATCAATGTCAAGAGCGGGCCTGACCTGAGGTACTTGCTGCATGACGTGCTCAAGCTACCCAAGCTCAAGACAACGAAGGGTGGGCTACCTAGCACAGACGAGGATACCCTTAGGAAGCTGAGCTACGACAGCGCGCAGCACGCGCCGGTGTTCAGACAGATCCTAGAGATCCGCGAGCGCCGCACCATGCTCAGCGGGTTCCTTAGCATGCGGACAGACGAGGGTGGTAGGTACAAGGCTAACTATCTGATCCATGGAACTAAGTCGGGCCGCTTAAGTAGCAGGGGCAGAGGCCAGGGGCCCCAGCTGCAGAACATCCCGATGCGTGCCAGGAAGGTGTTTGTAGCGGCGCCTGGTCACATCCTGATACAAGGGGATCTAATGCGGGCCGAGGCGATGTTTGTAGCGTTCGACAGCCAGTCGCCAAGCCTGCAGAAGCTGTACACGGATCCCACGATCAATCCGTACTGCGCGTTCGCGACGCGCACACTGCACAAGGTCGTTACCAAGAGCGACGAGGTGCTTTACAAGACGTTCAAGACGGTCACTCATGCGAGCAACTATGGGATGGCCTGGAAGAAGCTCATCATACTGCTGAGGCTGGCGGGGATTAACGTAGATGACGTCGAAGTCAGAGGCATCTGGGGTGCGAAGCAGAAGGCGGAGTTCCTCATCGAGTCATACCACGCCCTTGCTCCGGAACTCCGAGATAATTGGTATCCTCGAATCCGCGGTATCGTTAGAGCCACTCGATGTGTGCACGATGCGTTCGGGAGACGAAGGCTGTTTCTGGACCGCATGGATGAGGACCTCTTCCGTAAGGCATTTGCTCAGAGGCCGCAGTCCTCTATCGTATCGGTGACGAATCAGGGAGTTAGGAAACTCGTCAAGCAGGGCTACCACGTTGTCGCACAGGTACACGATTCGATCGTCAACGAAGTCCCCGAAGAGGACGCGCTCCAATCGCTGGTAGCTCTGCACTCTGCGATGACAACGCCAGTTGAGACATGGGGAGGGACCATTACTATACCGGTAGAGCTGAAGATCGGCTATAGCTGGGGGGATCTGCACGAGGTTTTCCTCGATCAACCACTACCAGACTTCAGCAAATGGAGGACAAGTGGATCTCAAGATCAAGACACCGAGCGGAGTATGCATAATACGGCAGGTCAAACCGGCTGAGTATGCAGTCCTGAGGGAGGTCAAAGGTGGAAACGTTCGAACTCCTGTTAAGGATAAAGGAAAGCGTCGGGGAAGAAACCTTTAGAGATGCGGTAGCGCTTCTTCCGCAGCCCCACCCCACCGCCACCCCGCCCCCCGCCCCCGGACCGGAGGGGCTGGTAAGGGTAGAACCCATAAACAGAAGAACCAAGCTACCGAACAACTTCATCTGCGCCAAAGGACACAAACATCCAGTAACAAAGATGGCTGACTTGCTCCGGGATGATGTACCAAAGTGCTTAATGAAGAGGATCATCGTAGAGTACCTGTGCTTTGACGAGGTGGATGATGCTTGAGGAGAGTTTCCTCAGGCTCTACCTCAAGTACACAAGCAAGCAGGAGTCGCCGGACGACTTCCACCTGTGGGTAGGGATGACCGTGGTTGCCGCGGCCCTGGGGCGGAAGTGCTTTATCAACCGGGGCTATTACAGACTATTCCCGAACTTGTTCACGATCTTGGTGGCTGGGTCTGCCCGGTGTAGGAAGTCGACAGCGATTAACATTGGAGTCGATCTGCTCAAAGGGGTTACCACGACCCGTGTGATCGCCGGGAAGATCACCCCCGAGCGTTTCATCGAGGAGATTCGACCGGACGAGGGCAGTCAGCTTGCTCCGAATATCCTTGTTCATTCGGGTGAACTCAGCGTGTTTTTGACCAAGCAGCAGTATGGTGAACCGCTCATCCACATCCTGACCGACATGTACGACTGCCCGAAGGAGTGGGCCTACAAGACAAAGAACAAGGGCCAGGTCCTCCTCAAGGATCTGTTCCTCTGCATCATCGCCGCCACTACTCCCGACGGGGTAGCGCAGGGCATTCCACCAAGCGCGCTGCTCGAGGGCTTTGCGTCGCGGGTACTCTTTGTCTATCAAGGAGATACTCCTAGGCGCAATGCGTTGCCTGAGCTGACGGCTGAGGACGAGGATCTACGACTTGAGCTGGTTGCGATCATGTCGAGGATCGGAGAGCTCGAGGGTGAGTTCAAGCTCACACCAGGTGCTCGGGAGTGGTACACGAACTGGTACAACAACATGGAGCCCCCGGCCGACAAGCGGCTCGAGGGGATGTGGGGACGGAAGCACGATCACGTGCTGAGAGTAGCGATGGTGCTCGCTGGCTCGTGTCTGTCGAAGGAAATCGACGAGGGTTTCCTGGATGGTGCCCTGCGGGCTGTTGAAACGGTTGAAGGGAACGCTCCGCACGCCTTCGCTGAGATAGGAGGGGATCAGCAGACGAATTACCTTAGCCGGGCCGCGACGTTTATCAGAAGGGCTAGGCGTGTCGGGCATAGTGAGGTTCTCCGGAAGCTCTACCCCTGCAGGGCTGACCAGCTCAAGGTGATCATGGAGACGTTAATCGAGAGCGGGATGGTGAAGCGCGACGAATCGCATCCTTCCACCTATATCTGGGTCGGGGAGGAATAGTTGGCGCTTCACCCATTGAAGAATCCAGTGGCGGCGGAACGTTAGGATCTTCCGGTGGGTATCTGTCCCCGGCCTCCGTTAGCAGGGTGACTATCTCCTCGCTAGCGTGGCACTGTGGGCAGAACACCCACCGGCGTCTCTTTATGGGTTGACAGAACTCTTTGCCGCAAGAGCAGATTACGTGAACGTGGCACCCCCAGGGGGTATCGAAACTACTGTGGAGCTTCATTCTGCGGTCCGGGTCGTGGTACCTGCGTCTGGCCGATCGGCACAGCAGGGTCGCGCTGAGGGATGGGAGCCTTTGCGAAGCCAGCGATCCCAGGCTGCCGCCACGAGGTCGGCGGGGCTTCGGCCAAGCCAGCCATCGGGGGCGCCAACTCCTTAGCGAAGTCCTCCGGCGAGTAGCCAATCTCCTCGAGCAGTCTGCCAGCCAGCCGACCCGCCTTCATAGGGTTGCGGCCCGTGGCTACATTCTCGGCAGTCTTCAGTAGTAGCTTCGACGCATACGGGCTGGTGAGCGCGATCTCGAGGGCCTTCGGCGCAAACAAGGCGGTCCCAATGGCTGCCGCTGCGCTACCAGTCATCCCAGGTGCCCCCCGGAACAAGCCCTTGACACCCATCACCAGGCCCGCGATGGTCGTGACGCCTTTGATCGTCGCGCCGGCGTTGCTAGCAGCCTGGTTGACCTCCTGCATCGTAGTCATGTACTGTTTGTAGTTCTTGCCATACTGAGGCCCGAGCACCACGTCGAGGAACGCCTTGCCGTAGCCATGCTCCTGGGACCCGAGCCCAAAGATCAGCTTATCGGGGTCGATGATCCCGTTCGGGGCGGCGTCCACCATGAACCTCTCAGAGATCGCGGACTTCAGAGACCCGATGATATGCTTGCCATCCGGGTGCTTCGACAAGACCCTTTCAAGCTGACGAAAGCTGTCGATGTCCTTGTTGTCAATGATCTCCTGCGCGTAGATTCGCATGGTCGGCTTCTCCACAAGGAGGCCAGCCACGAAGTTAGCGTCGTACATCTCCCGGTTCCGCTCGTTGTCCGCCCTAGCGAACTTCCGATAGTTGGCCCTATGCCCCGTCGGCATGGCCTTGGCCGTCATGTCGTCGAAGTTAGCCAACACCTTCTCAAGCTCGGCAATCTCTGCGGGACTCTTGTCCACACGTTGGTCGCGAAGCATGGTCGCGATCGCCGTGCGGGTCGTCTCGATCTCTTTGAAGGAGGCATGGTCCGGTAGGTTGTACGCGATATCAAAAGCGGGGTGTCGGGTCGCGGCCTTCGAGGAGGGCGGCCTGATAAATACCCCACCCATCCTCTTCCCCGGATGAACTCCCAGGGTCTGCTTGAAGCCTGTCATGTCTAGCAGTAGGTCAGGCGGGAGCTTCTCATCTATCGTGTTCATCGCAGCCGTGCGGGCACCTGTAAGGGTATCGTACCGCTTCCACACGGCCAGGTTGATCGCTTTCCCGAGATCCTCCGGCGGTAGAGCCCTAGCGAAGGACGTCCCAAAGTCCTTCATGTTGGCAGCCTGGAGCAGCGTAGCGGCGGTCCGCTCGTACGCCTCATCTGTCTTGATCTTCGTAGCACCAATCTGCTGCCACCACCGGGACAGGATGTTGTGGTCGATCTCGCTAGGCTTCATCCCATTACTTAGTGCAACCTCCCGAGCCTTCGCCGGCGTGAGGCCCGCGGCTACCAAACGCTTGACGACCGCCTGGTTATTCAACTCGGTCTCAAGGGGCACAAAGAAGCGGCCAGGGTTCCACCAAGCTCGGACGTCCTCGACCAGCTTCGCGCCCCCGACCTGCTCATACGCCCCACGGATACGGGCACTAATCTCCCTGTTTCGTTCGGCAGACTCGGGTGTCACAGCCCGTCGGTACGGGGAGAGCGACGTCATGGGAGCGCCAAACAGGGTCCGGCCCCACAGCTCTCCCATAGCCGAGTTCCAGAACTCATCGCTACCCGCTTGGAGGGCCGTGTCGACGCTATCTGGCTGGCCCGGCAGGCTCATGGCAGACTTGATAGTCTGGAGGCCCAGCTCGGTACCATAGCCCGCCAGGCCAGAACCGAGTACCGCACCTCCAGTGAGAATTGCCCCAGCCGCGAGAGGGTTACCAGTCCTTGCCGCCATAGGCGCCGCGGCTCGAGCACCGGCAGCCCCGCCGGCCATAGTCGTGTAAGCCTTCGCCCCAAACTCACCGACCGACTGTGGCCAGCCTGGCCTCTGGCTTGGCGCGAGGACTGATGGCATCGGTGCTGTCTGGACTGGCTCGGTGATTGCCCCCGCCACACCCGGCGAGGTAATCTCTCGAGGGTCCAGCGACCGATCAGCCGCTAGCTTGGCTTGGATCTCTCGTAGCCGCTTGACTCTTGGATCGTTCTCGTCTACTGCCATCACTTTATCCCCAACTGGCGCTCGAGGTCGTCAGCTTCACGCTGCAGTGTGTTCCGCTCGATTGGGTCCAGCTTGGTCGGAGCGGGCAGCGTGCTGGGGGCTGCACTGGGAAATTCCGTTGACTCACCCAGTTGCTCACTCGGGGCAGTCTTCTGGCGGAACTCTCCCGTGCCCCCCACGTTCACGCTCCCATTGCCACCGATGATGCCTATGCCCTGGACCTGTCTTGCGGCCATATCGCCGGGAATGTAGTACCCACTGTCAAGGATCAAATCCGGGAGCTTCCCGTCCCGCTTCATGATCGTGCCAGGGTCGAGGATCGGTATGCCTTCGGGGGCCTTCAGGCCGAACGAGTGCAGGATACCTGCGTCGATCGACATGTCCTCCGTGACCTTGTCCTTGAATTGGGGCAACGACATCCTGAACGTCTGTGGGCTATCGAAGATCGTGGGTATCCTGTTGTTGAGGTCATCGCGCTCAGCGTCCGTCGCTGCACGGCCCGACAGGTACAACAGGTACTCACCCTTCATCTGCTCGACCTTCTTGATGAAGGAGGTCACCTCAGGGTTGTCGCCTTCCATGATGGACAGCAGCTTGTAGAAAGGTTGCTTTAGGGCACCGACAGGCATCTTCCCGTCGTTGACCAGTCGGTCAAACTCCTTCTGCATGTCGTCCATCTCTTTGACCAGCCGTGCCTGGCGCGCGAACTCCTGGCGCTCCTCGACGCTCGGGAGCTTTGCCCCGTTCGCCTTGGTGCTCTTGATCTGCGCAAGGCCCCCGATGATCTTGGACGCACCCTCGTAGTCGCCCGCGTCGATGAACTTCTTCGACATGCGCCACTCGAGTTGGTTCCTGTTCAGGGCATTCTCTTTGAAGAACTTATCCTCGTACAGAGCCATCACATATGGATCGTTGTGGCTCCGCTCACGGGCATCAAGTGCATCGTCGACCAACTGACCGTACTTGGACTTGGGCCGCTCGATCTTCTCGATGCCCTCCCCGTACTTGGTGGTAGGTATGCCGCTCTTATCCAGCATACCCCGCGCGACGTTCTTTGGTGCATCCCACACGCCATCTGGCTTCCGAGGAATCGTGTAGCTAGGGTTGCCAGTTAGGAGCCGTCGGGCATCCTGCAGGGCATCCGTGTCTGCTACCGTCAGTGTCTCACCCATCGAGAGCCGGCGAATTGCATCGTTCTCGATGTCCCGAGCCCGGTTGATTTGCTGCTCGGTAGCCTTGGTCTTCTGGTCTTTCCTCTCGCCCTCGGTCTCAAGTTCGACCTTTCCCGTGCGAGCCTTTGACTCCTCAATGCTCTGGCGACTGGCCCCAGCACTGGCCCTTGATGCCTCAGTCTGGGCATCAATGTGCGCCTTCTGTTTGCGTGCCAGTTCCTCCGCCCGCGCTGCGTCCTCGGCGTCGTGGATCTCTTTCCGGCCGGCCGACCACCCCTGGATGTCCAGACCACCTTGCCGAGTCTTGAGAGTAGACTCGAGGTCCCGTTCCTGGCGAGCCTCCTCCGCCCGCTTACGCTTTAGCTCCTCGTACTCCTTGTTCAGCTCGTCGAGTGCCGACGGGCGCTTCCCCGAGCGAGCGCGCATCTCGTTCATCATTTGGAGTATCTGCGCGGCCCGCTGAGCCCTCTGAGCACCAAGATCGACGAATGGCATTAGCGTACCATAGACCCTTGGCCCGGCATCCCAGCTCCCCACTGCATACCAACGTTAACAAACGGAGGCACGTCGCTACGGCGCATGAAGTCGGCATACGCTCGAGACATTGCCGCCTCACGTCCCCCCATCTCAGCCGACGCAAGGCCCGCCTGGCCCGTCATGACCTGGCCCAAGGCCTGCTGCCTCTGCTGCTCAAGCTGGGTCTGGAACTCCGCGCCCTTGGCGGCGATGTCCTGCGAGGTTCGCTGTCGAAGGTCCGCCTGCTGCTGCAGGTTCGCGCTCGAGTACAGCGCGCCCCTCGAGCCCAGCGTCTCACCGATCTGGCCAGCTTGCCGGTTGGCCTCCCGGTTCGCCACGTCCACATACTTGCTGAACATGTCCTCGAACCGATTGGTGGTATTGTTCTCGATACCCCCGTACTCCGTGGCGAGCATCCTTTGATAGTCGTCAGCGCTTGTCCCACCACCTACATAGAACGGGGCAATTGTCGCGTTAGTCCCAGGGGTAGCGTGCTGCAAACTAGATTGTTGTCCCATCTCACTTTCTCCACTACTTGCCGCTGGTGCCGCCAGTCATGATCCTCTTGAGCGGGCTGCCGTCATCCTCCTCTTTGCGAGGAGGCCGCGGAGCGCCAGGCCCAGTTCCAGTATTCTGCAAGTCCAACTGGCGCCACCTAGACTCCATGTTCTCGAGCTTCGCGGGGATCCTGTTGTACGCGCGCTGCTGGCGAAGAGTCCGCTCCCCCTCGGGGGTAGCCGCCGCCTCCTCATACCGAGTGCGCCGCCTAGCATAACGGTCCCGCGCGTTGAGGACTGCCTCGGAGTGAGTCCACGGGGGCGGCTTGCTACCAGTCTCCCTGGCACGGCGGCGGCGCTCCCTCGCGAGATAGATCCGCTGCTCAGCCGTTAGGTTGGCGGGCATGGTCTCCTGGTCATAGTACGGAATAGCTTCGCCTCGGCCCCCGACAAGCCCAAGTGCAGCGGCCTCGCTGGGTTTCATGCCCGGCTTCTCGAGATCGAACTCTGATAGCGCAGGATCACCACCCGACGAAAGAAACGCACCGAAGCTCGGATATGTTTTGTCCTGGTTCACGACTGCCATGCGAGCGTAGTAATCTCGCATCGCTCTCTGATGGGGGTCCATAGGTGTTCGAGACCAGTCTTTACCATCACCTCCACCCGAGCCACCACCGAACGCCCCCTGCTGAGCGGCGACCCCCACGCCCGTTGAGATCATTGTCGCTGCACCAGCGATTACTGCCGCCGTTACTGCGCCCATCGTATTACCTCCTAATCGAAGAAGCTCCACAGGATCAATCGCCCGTCACTAGGCGACTGACCAAACCCATGCACCGGCATAGCCGCATGTAGTTGGTCGCTCGGGATCACAAGGCCCCGGTTGGGCTCACACGGCACCGACCCGATGACATACCACGCCTCTGGCCTGTTGCAATCCCTGGTCCAGATGTCGAGCTCCTCTTGGTTCCTAGGATGCATGGTCATCCCAGTTTCCTTATGCCTCAGAAGCGCCGTCCCCCCAGGCCCAGGATTGATGTACACAAACGACGCCCACTTCGAGACCTCAGCATCGCTATGCGCCCACTGAGGTGGCACGGTCCCCTCGACCGACAATCGGAAGGCACAGATCTTCATGGCTATCCGGTAGCCCATTAACCAGGTCAGCGCGAAGATAAGCTGCTCCTTGGCCGGCTCGGGAACCTCCGCACCAATGTCCTTGTAGGTCACACCGTCTGGACCCTCACGGTCCTTGTACTCCATGATGTGCGCGTACTCCCTCAGCATCAGGAACTCGTTGTATGGGAACACCCCATCAACGGCCATTAGGTAGGGAGTCATATCAGCTTGACGTAATGGGTCTCGAACACCTGGTACCCATGGTCAGTGTAGTACCTATCCAAACGCTCGGCCTCGTTGTGGCGCATCAACGCCATCGTTACCCGTGTACATTTGCGGAAGCGAGCCCAGTCCTCAAACGCGTCGAGGAGCTTCCCGCCAGTGCCCTTCAGCGCTCCAGGCCACACGTACCAAAACAGCTCCGTGGCGCACAACCCGCCATCAAAGACGTTCTCGTACACGACGCCTGCGATAGCGCCCTTGAGCTCAAACCCCTCTTTAGCCGTGAGCACTATCCCCAAGCCCTGACTCATGAACGACGTCATCTTCTTGCGGAAGATCGCTGGGTCGAACTTCATCAGGCCCGCTCCGTACAGGTTCGCGAATGTCCCCCCCATCTGGCTCAGGATGTGCATATCGTCCACCGTCGCTGTAGCTATATAGCTCCTCGGCGAGGATTCCGAAGACGTGGAAGTCCCTGTAGATTCCATCTCTCAAATGCGCCTTTCTCATCACGCCCTCGAGCTTGAACCCTAGCCGCCCAACGAGCTTGATGGCAGTCCTGTTGTCCTCGGGCAAAACGACGGTCATCCGTCGTAGCTTCGCCCTGATACCGAAGTCCCTTAGCGCCTCTAGCAGAATGGGCTCCCGGCCCCTCAGCCGCCGGTCGAACATCACGACGTGCATGTTGGCATCGAGGGTCGGGCGGACCTGCGTTGCGGCCGCCAGCCCCACCGTCTCCTCTCCCTCGAGGATCTCGTAGAACTGATTGTTCGGCGCGAGCATGGTTTCCTTGAACGCCTCGAAGGTCCGTGGTATTACGTCATCAAAGACCTGCGGGTACATCCGCATACGGTTCCACAGGTATTCGAGCTTCCCACTCACTAGAACTAATGGCCGGTATTCCATCACGCATGCGCTGTCATGAACAGCGACCCCCCATGTAGGATGGCCGTTGCGTTGGTAGAGTACACGTCAACACGGTAGGTATGTGCGTTGGTATCTGGGATGGTGATTAGGTCCTCGTAGTAGACAGTCCACGGCACCGCATCACCCTGGCCCTTCATGAAGATCACGTCGAAGTTGACTCCGTCTCGGTACAACCGTAGACCAACTACTCCATCCGTCCCCGCGATACTGAATAGCCCAAAGGCCCGCGCCCGCATAACGAGCAACCCAGCGGGAGCCACCGAAGCAGAGCGGGCTGCGATGGAGAGAGTAAGGTAAGTACTCTCGGTTCTGTTCGTGATGTCTATGGTCTCACCTTGCCGCCGATGCCTACCGATCCCAACTATCGAGGCACCCGCCCCTAGGTCGCCAACCAGTATGGAGCCGTCCACGATCTTGCTAGAGTTCACGGAGTTAGGGCCCATGTCCACAAGCTGAATAGATCCGTCCACGATCTTGGATGAGTCCACACTATTGGAACCCATGTCTGCAAGCTGGATAGTACCATCCAAGATCTTTTCGCTTGTCACGGCGCCCGGTGCTAGCTGGTTGGTCCCGACGGAGCCAGGCGCGATGTCATCACCGGTGACACCGTTGTTCCAAGCCTCGTAGATAAGGTTCAGGTCCCCATCCACCTCAGCCGAGAGAATCGGTGCCTTGTTACCTGGCGCGGCAGCGACCTCCTCCTCGTAGGTACGTGTCCCGAAGGTCTTGAGCGGCCTCTGAATGTTAGCCATTCTTCATCATCCCCATAGACAGAGATTCCAGAAGGTCTCATCCCATATCCCATACGGTGCGTCGATGTCGCCCTCAGTCGGGAAGAAGTCCCCCGAAGGAACAAAGATATCCGTGTAAGCTCTCCAGCTTGGCTTCCCGGCAGTTGAGCCGAGGGGGTACCGGAATCTGTATCTCCGAACGTTGCTCGTTATGTTGAACTCTACGAACTCGAAGCCTTTACGTGAATAAGAGGGTCGCACTGGCAACCCAGCCACAAACGTCTTGCCCCGGTCAACGCTGACCTCGACTAGATAGCTGACCTCTGTGAGAAAGGTAGGGTGAGCCTGCGAGATAACGATGCGCTGGAGCGTCCCGTTAGTGACTCCCTCCTTGCCGTAGAACATATCTGGGGAATCGAAGAACATCTCCATTCCCCCGGTGGAGCCAACCGGCAAGTAATCACCAACGAAGCGTTCGTCGATGATGAAGAAGTCTCTACTACGTCCTGCTACCAAGGTTGGGAAGATTTCAGGGTAGGGCAGGATATCGTAGACTCGACTCGCGTCCACGGCCACCTTCTGCTGCCACTCGTAGAACGCGGTCATGCCCGGGATCTGATCACGGGTCCATGACTCCCGAAGGTAGTCGTAGACTAGCACAACCACGTTTCCGTTCTTCTGTGGGATCGCTAGGTGGTATTCCTTAAACCCCATGAACATCGTGGCAAACGGGGTGCACTTCCAGTCTACCGTATCTGGTAGATCCTTGTCAAGATCTATCAGCTGCCGTACGTACGCATGTATGGGCGTCCCAATCGGGTCCAGCCTCGACCCATCCCACTTATATACGTTGAAGTCATTGCCGACAAAGATATGGAACTGACCCGCGCTAGCCAGAGTCCACGGGAACGCGCAGCCAATACCGTTGCTTCGCTTCTCCGGTAGGAAGGGCGCCGTGCTGACGCCCGTGGGCACCAGGTCCACGATCGAACTCTTCCTGTAGACTGTAAGCCGATCACCAAGAACCTTGCCCCCCGTAATTGGCTCCACGGAGTTGTCGTAAAGTTCAAGGAATCCACCACCATCCGTTGCGGTGCTCCAATCGGTGTAGACTCCCTGCTTGGACCACTGGATGCGACTAGAGCCCATTCCCGTAGTTACCGACGAGCCCGGTGGGGGCGCGAACGGAGGCTCTATAAGGCGCATGAGCACCACACGGTTGTTGAAGTACTCGAGGAAGCATCCCTTTGGGCTGGTGAGAACCTCAACCACACCACCAGGTTGTATCGCCGCTACCTTCGAGGCCCGGCAAACGAACAGTCGCTCCTCGCCCTGGGTCCACGAGGGTCGGATGTTCCACAGGGCCGGGGCCGCCAACGTTATTGGCGTCGTACTGAACCTGAACGTGCTCTCGTCGTACGAATGGGCGACGATATTGGTGAGGGAATTCGCGGTCAGTGCGATTAGACTCTTCCCGCCAATCTTGTCCGTAAGGGTCGCGTAGTCCATGATGTCGCGAGGCAGAGCCTGCAACGGCAACGAGCGTCCTGGTGCCCGCTGGACGTTCCCAAACCGGAAGCGTACGTTCTCGCACCACGGGGTGTAGTCGGGCGGTATCGCATCGGACACCGCGCTAGTGTACAACCCCTTCATTGGGATGACGTTTCTGGTGTAGTTCTGCACGCTCACTTTGTTGGCCCTTCAATTAGTGAAGCGATTACCTGAACCGCACCCCGATTGTCGTCTCGTAGTTATCGTCTTCCAGCAAGGGGTTATCCTGCCTCTGGCTCAGCACCATATCCACAGCTCCTTTATATGGTAGAGCCTCCTCGAATCGTTGCAGAGCCTCCAGACCCTTCGCCACGGTGAGGACTATCAAGATCTCATGCCACTCCCTCTCCAACGGGATCGACAAGCCAGATACCAGTTTGGGCAGCCGGCGCCGATACCGCATGACCATCTGGTGGTCTGCTGCCGGTATCGGATCGAATTCGATGTTGTCTTGATACCTCGCGAACCTCGTCGGTATCCCAAGCGTCCTGTACGTGCGGTCCAGCACCTGCCAGTGCACCTGGTCGAGCTTCCTGTTCGGGTCCCGCAACGACAGGATGAACCAGAAGTCTGCGGGCACCGGAACCCTCGGCACATTCGCCTGCGCCGTGAACTCGTATAGGGCATCCAGCTCCCGGAACGTAGCCTTCGGGGCCTGAGTTAGCTCAGTAAAGGCGTCCATCGCCCACTGGTCTATCCGCTCACTCAGATCCTTACGGTTGCCGAGTCGCTTGATGACCTCGGCCTTGATGTCGTCGTAGGTCTGGAGGTTCATCAGAACTCCTCTAGCGAGAGCTTGCCGTTCTCGGCAGTTACCGCACGCGAGTAGACAACCCCGTTACCTGTCAGTTGGCACGTGACCGTGTACACATGTGCCCCTGCCGGTGCAGCCACGTCGACGCACGTAGGGACCGGGATCGGGTGGGTGAAGTTCGTCCCGATGAAGTACAGGACGGTGTGGACCAGGGTCCCACCCCGCTTCACTCGGAGCGTGATGGTCATGTTCCCGGTAGCTGCGCCCGTTGTATACAGGCCCCACGAACCGGACAAATGCACGTTACCCCCACGTACCACGATGTTCGGGAAGGTCGCGATCACCGTCTCGTTAGGAGCACCAATAGCCAAGGTGTTGGTGATAACCGTATTCGTCTGCCCAGCTATCGCGGCGTTCGGCGCGAGCTTCGCGTTCGGAATCGTTCCATCGGCTAGCTTCAGGTAGTTAATCGAGGTCGGCTGGATCCTCATCCCGCTGATCGAGTTGTCGCTAAAATGCCGGTCCAGCATCGCGCCATCCGCGATGTCTGGGTCCGGATAGAAGCCAGACAACCGACCCCCCGCAGGCCCACCCGGCTCGGACGGCGGCGCCGCGGCCCAGTACAAGTACTGGCCCGTCGAGTCAACCGTCAGAACTCTATCAGCTTCCCCAGGACTCCATTGGGGCGGCAGGCGGTTCTGGAGCAGGCTATCCAGGTCTACCTCGAGGATACTGCCGTCGATGATCTTCGAGCTATCAACGCTATCCGGTGCTAGCTTACCAATGGTGATAGCCCCGTCTACTATCATGTCCCCCGTAATGGAGCCATTTGCGATGTTAATGTTCCCTGAGTTCCAGGTGCCATATAGCCGTTCGAACTCCGCATCGACCTCGCTGGCCCAGATGTTCTTGAAGCCCTTGTTGTACGAGTCGTCGAAGGTGAAGACGTTGCCCCGTTTGATCGGTCGTTCAATGATACTCATTAATCTTTCCTCTCACACGGGTCGCCCTTCCCGTACCATTCTGCCATGTACCACAACCCCCCATACCAGTTGTCGTCCACGGCCTCGCCCTGACAACTTACAGGTTGCTCCGTCTCTCTCGGAGCCTCCTTCGGGAGATCCAATTCTTCCATGTAGTCGCTGTGAGTCTTCTCGTCATCACAGGCCGCATCCACTAGCCGGTTGGTCTTGTAGTGACGACGAGACTCACTCAGCGGGAAGTCGAACCCACAGATGTGACACTCGAACCATTCCTCCCCACGCCGCGGGAACGTCGGGCCTGGATATGAGCTACCTACTTCCTCACCCTGCCTCGCCATCAGCCGGCACCTCCGTTACGTCGAGCCCGTTGCCCTCGAGCTTCGAGATCATCTCGTCGCAGAACCAGATGGCTCCACGGATCCTCTCGCTGTTGATTAGCGACTCCTTCAACGACTCCATGAGTTCGGTCTTACGAACCCGTAGGCTTTGTAGATCCATCAGCTTTTCCTTGCCGCCAGTTCCTTGATCGCTTGGATCAGAACCGGCACGACCTTTCGGTAGTCAAGACCCAGGTAATGGTCCTCGGAGCCATCATCCTCGATCGCAGAGGGTATGATCGACTGTGCTTCCTGGGCGATCAACCCGTATTGCCTCCCCTGAGGGAAGCCGAGCCCTTCTCGCTTCGATTGATCGTATCTAAACGTCACGGGCCGCAACGCCATGACCGCATCAAGGCCAGGGCAGTCGTCTTGCACGTCGGTCTTCCACCGTGCATCCGACGGTGGCGTCACGTTCATGGTCCCAAGCTGCGTCGTATCTACACGGACTGCGACCGCGCTCCCAGTCCACCCGAAGGCAATAGAATTCGAGACGCCCTCAGCCCCTACCGAGCCCACATTACCGCAACGCATCCCCCCGCCAGCCGTCGGCAACATGACCTGGCCACTTGGGTTGAACCAGTGCGTAAGCACCTGCGCGCCCCCGCTGGGGCCGTTCCTCATGAACAGGATACCGTCGGCCCCCCCACCTGCATCCACACGGATCAGCCACACCGGCTTAGTAGCGATGGTCTGGCTCGCGTTGGAGTAGAGTTCAAGAATGCTACTCCCTCCGTAGGCATATGACTGGATTAGCGCCTTGTTTGTAGCTGCCGTTCCGACCCAAATTGTCGCGCCCGTGGAGATGAGTTGGCCTGCTGTCACGTTTGTTGCAACTAGGTCACCACCAGCACTTACAGTAGCGGGCGAGATCTTGAACTGTGTCGTCGGGTTAGTTGGGTCAAGTGTGATAATCTTAGCCGCGTCACCCGCTACGGGAGCCATCCCCCCGAGCTTCGGCGGTTGAATCGCGCCCGTAGCGATCTGAGCGTTGTTGACACTGTTCGCTGCCAACGACGGGTTTGGGTAGACACCACTCAACGAGCCCGTAGCCGGCCCACCAGGGAACGCCGGATCGGCAGAGAGCATGTACCACTTTGACACACCATCGCTGACGAAGCTAGCTCGAGTGTTGACCGTGAAGGTATAGGTATTACCAGCCGTCCCTGTCGTCGTCTGGATAGTGTCGGTCCCTGACCGGGTCAGCGTCAGGTTAGTGCCGGTGGCACAGATGAAGTCGTATATACGGCCGGCACAGGTGTTTGCTAGCGGTAGAGTAGCGTTGGTGATCCCCGTCGTCAGATGGACCTTAGCACTCGCGTCGAGCGTGAGGGTGCCAGTGATCGTGCGGTACGTGTTGT
>Ga0075428_100001593_pt1 | contig 24255 bp, 26 predicted proteins | sample RhiMetdeltSRZDD2_FD_75291 | JGI IMG/M metagenome (GOLD analysis project Ga0075428, IMG submission 75291) | Populus rhizosphere microbial communities from Tennessee, USA - Rhizosphere MetaG P. deltoides SRZDD2 | ecosystem: Host-associated > Plants > Roots > Rhizosphere > Soil | place: USA... | reverse complement strand
CCACCGCCGCCGCCTCCTGTCGTAACGGTCGTGGGGTAATGCTCGAAAACGGCGTTCAGGTGGAGGGCTACCGGATCGACCGGCTCATCGGCGAGGGCGGGATGGGCGTCGTGTACGAGGCGACGCAGCTCTCCCTCGACCGAAAGGTGGCGCTCAAGCTGCTGTCCGGCGAGCTGTCCGCCGACGCCGGCTTCCGCGAGCGTTTCCGGCACGAGGCGCGCATCCAGGGCGCCATGGACCACCCGAACATCGTCACGGTGCACGAGGCGGGGGAGAGCGACTACGGCCTCTTCATTGCGATGGAGCTCATCCGGGGTGCCACGCTCAAGGACCTGATCGTCGGCCGCGAGCTCGACGCCGGGCGGACGCTGCGCATCCTCACGCAGGTCGCCGATGCGCTGGACAGCGCCCACGACGCGGGCCTGATCCATCGGGACATCAAGCCGCACAACATCCTCGTCCGCGCGGGCCGGCGGGACCACGCGTTCCTCGCGGACTTCGGCGTGACCAAGGTCCGTGGGGGCACGAACCTGACCAAGACCGGCCACTTCGTCGGCACCGTCGACTACATGGCTCCGGAGCAGATTCGCGGCGAACCCGCGACGCGCGAGACGGACATCTACGCGCTCGGCACCGTGCTGTACGAGTGTCTATCCGGCGTCGTCCCGTTCCCGAAGGACTCGGACGTCGCCGTCATGTACGCCCACCTCGCCGATCCGCCCCCGACGATCACGAGCGAGCGGCCGGAGCTCCCCCCGCAACTGGACGCGGTCATCTCCACCGCGATGGCCAAGAATCCGGGCGACCGCTACTCGTCGGCAAACCGGATGATGGAGGCCTTCGAGGGCGCGCTGGGCGCGGACGGCAAGGCCGCGGTGGCCATTCCCGGTCCGGTCGAGAGCCCCGAGGAGCTAGGGCTGCGCGAGGAAGGCCAGCCAGAGACGGCCGCCAGCGCGACGAGCCCCGATGCGACCCGCCTCGCCCCGACGCCCGCGCCGCCGACCGAGGTCGGCGCGGGGCCGCCTACGACGGAACAGAAGACGCCGGCCCCGGCGACCGAAGTCGGCACCACCACGCCGGTTCCCGTGGGCCCATCGGCGACCGTTGGTTCCGCCACGGTGGCAGCCGCGGGCGCTCCTGGTGCCGCCTCCCGAGCAACCGCGGCGACCGCAGAGCCGGCCGCTCCGGCCGAACGGAGGAAGGCGCCGTCCTGGCTGATCTGGGTGGGTGCCGCCGCGCTCATCGCGGCGCTTGCTGGCGTCGGGTACGTCACCGGGCATGCGGTCAGCTCAACGAAACCGTCCGGGAGCGGTGAGATCTCAGCCGGACATGCCACCGTCAGCATCCCGGCGGGCTGGCACGAGCTGAAGAGCGCCCCCGACATCCCGAATCTTCCGCTGAAGGACGCCGTCGGCACGGCGCCGGACGGATCCAGCGGCCTCGTCATGGGCACGGCGAACCTGACGTATCCGTGGCTGCTTCCGAACGCGGTGATCGGCCACGAGGTCGCCCAGAAGAAGACGGCGTACAACTCGCGGCCGCATCTGGTCGGGATCGGCGGCCTCCAGGCCGTACGCGCGTCCGGGGTGTCGTTCTCCAAGTCCGGCAAGCCGCTCTACACCTTCATCTACTTTCCGCAAGGCAAGAAGCAGACCGCGATGGCGGTCTGCTTCTCGAAGACGGGCTCCGTGACAGGGCTCGAGAACTGTGAGAAGGCGGCGAGCGCGATCAAGCTCTCCGGCGCGAAGCTCTACGACCTCGTTCCCTCGTCCGCCTACGCGTCGAAGCTGGGATCCAAGCTCGCGGATCTCTCCAACACCCGCAACTCGGGAGTCAAGGCGCTGGCGAAGGCATCGACCGCTGCGAAGCAGGCATCGGCCGCGCGCACCATCGCGAAGGGCTACCGCTCGGCTCACGGCGGCGTCCTCGCTGCCGGCCCGCCCCCGTACGCGCGGCCGGTGAACCAGAAGATCGCGAAGAGCCTGACCAGCGCGGCGTCCGCGTACACCACCTTGGCGAACGCGGCCTCGAAGGAGAGCTCGTCCGCGTACTCCGCGGCCTCTAAGAAGGTCGACGCGGCCGAGAAGGCGGTGGACGACGCGATCGCGGAGCTGAAAAGTCTCGGATACGCCGTTTCGTAACTAGAATCGGGGCCCGATGTTCGAGATCGGCAACAGCCTGCGTGAGGCGCGGCTGCGCCAGGGGCTCGAGTTCCCCGAGATCGAGCACGCGACGAAGGTCCGCAGCAAGTACCTGCGCGCGCTGGAGGACGAGCAGTTCGACGTCCTTCCGGCGCAGACCTACGTCAAGGGATTCCTCCGGACGTACGCCGAGTACCTCGGCCTCGACGGACAGCTGTACGTGGACGAGTACAACTCCCGCTACGTCGGGCTGGAGGAGGAGAGCCCGCTGCGCGCGTCCGTGCGCCAGCCGTTGCCGCGGGAGCGCAGGCTTGCCGGTGGCGTGGTGCTCGCCGTCCTGGCCGGAATCGCCATCGTCACCGCGCTCGTGATCGCAGCGTGGAAGTTCGGCAGCGGCTCGACTCCCACCACCTCCACTCCCGCCAAGACCAAGACCAAGCAGGCTCCGGCTCGGAAGACCGGTGCCCGCTCTGTCTATGTCCTCGTTCAGGCCACGCACGGGTACGGCTCGTACCTCGTGGCGCATGTCGGCTCGGCCGGCGGCCGGCAGCTCTACGCGGGGACGCTGGAGCCCGGGAAGTTCCAGCGTTTCCGGAGCTCGAAGGTCTGGCTGCGGATCGACGCGCCGGCGAACGTGCTCGTCAGCGTGAACGGAACACGCCGGACCCTTCCCGGGAAAGGCTACCCGCGCATCCTGGTCGCCTCGCCCGGCGGCGGCCTGAAGGTCGCCAACGCGGCCGGTTGAGCCGCGTTCGCGCCGAGGTCGTCGTCACCGGCACCGAGCTCGTCCGCGGCGACCGCACCGACCTCAATGGGCCGTTTCTCGCCCGGGATCTGAGCGAGCGCGGGTTGCAGGCGGCGCGCGTCACCATCGTGGGCGACAGACCCGACGAGCTGGCGGCAGCTCTTGAAGAGGGACTGCGCGCCGACCTTCTCGTCATCTCGGGTGGGCTGGGGCCGACGCACGACGACCGGACGGTCGAGCTGCTCGCGCGCGCGGCGCGGCGTTCGCTGCTCGTCGACGCCGTGCTCGAGGAGGAGATCGAGGCCGTCTCGCGCCGAATCGCGGAGCGGCTGGGGCGGCCCTACGGCGAGTTCGCAGCCGGCGTCACGAAGCAGGCTTCGCTCCCGGAGGGCGCCCTCTCGCTCGGCCTCGCCGGCACCGCGCCTGGAGTCGTTCTGGACACAGGGTCGTGCGTCGCGGTCTCCCTGCCGGGCCCGCCGAACGAGCTGCGGCGCCTGTGGGCGCTGGCGGTCGAAAGCAAGCCGGTGCGTCGCGTCCTGGCCCGCATCAAGCCGCCGACGCGCCGGACGCTCCGCTTCTACGGCGTCAGCGAGTCGGCCGTAGCGCGGGTGTTGGCCGACGCAGGTGGCGAGCAGGGTGGGGTGGAGGCGACGATCTGTGCGCGGGACTTCGAGATCCACGTCGATCTCGTCGGCGAGGGCGAGGAGCTCATGGGCGTGTTACGGCGGGAGCTCGCCGAGTACCTGTTCTCCGAGGACGAGCGGCTGGTCGCCGAAATCGTGCTGGACCTGTGCCGCGAGCGGGGGTTTAAGCTGGCGACCGCAGAGTCCTGTACCGGAGGACTGGTGGCGGAGCTGATCACCGCGATCCCCGGCTCCAGCGACGCCTTCCTCGGCGCGGTGGTCGCGTACGCGAACGAGGTCAAGATCGAGCAGCTCGGCGTCCCTGCCGCGCTGATCGCCGAGCAGGGCGCAGTCTCCGCCGGGGTCGCACAGGCGATGGCGGAGGGCGTCCGGGCGCGGTTGGGCGCGGACGTAGCCGTCGCCGACACGGGCATTGCGGGGCCCGGCGGAGGGACGCCCGAGAAACCGGTCGGGACCGTCTATGTGGACGCGCGCGGGCCGGACGGGGGCCGCGGGACGAACTTTCAGCTCCCGGGCGATCGCGGAGTCATCCGGCGCCGTGCGGCCGTGGCCGCGCTGCATCTTGTTCGGCAGATTCTTGACACAGAGCGGTAACACCCCCTCCGGTAGCGTCGGGAGAGATGAGCGACGGCGGCTCTTCATCGGTCTCCGCCTTCCCGAGGACACACTCGGGCGGCTCGAGGAGTGGCAGCACGCCACCTTCGCGGGCGTCCGCGACGTTCGGATCGTCCCGCGCGAGAATGTGCACGTCACGCTGGCGTTCCTCGGCCATCGGCCGGCCGGCGAGCTCGAGGAGATCACGCGGAGCCTCCGGGATGCCGCCGCCGCGGCGTCCGCCCCCTCTCTCCGGCTCGGGCGCTACCGGGAAACGAGAAGTGTCGGGATGCTCGTCTTCGACGACGCGGAGCGGCGGGCATCTGCGCTCGCCGCCGACCTGCACGGGCGGCTCGAGACGCTTGGGGTGTACGAACGGGAGCAGCGTCCATGGCTCCCGCACGTCACGGTGGTGCGCTTCCGGCACCCGCCGCGCCTTCGTCCCGAGCTTCCCGATCTGGGCGAGGTCAGTCCGTCCGAAGCGGCTGTCTACCATTCCCTGCTGCGCCGGGGCGGAGCGCGGTACGAAGCTCTCGAAACCGTCCGTCTAGGAGGAGGATGAAGGTGGATCGTGAGCAGGCTCTCGACGCGGCGCTCGGTCAGATCGAGCGGCAGTTCGGCAAGGGATCGGTCATGAAGATGAGCGATCAGGCGCAGGTGCAGATCGCCGCGATCTCGACCGGATCGCTCTCGCTCGACCTCGCGCTCGGGATCGGCGGCCTCCCGCGGGGGCGCATTGTCGAGATCTTCGGACCCGAGTCGTCGGGGAAGACGACGCTCGTCTACCACGTGATCGCCGAGGCCCAGCGGCGCGGCGGAATCTGCGCCTTCATCGACGCCGAGCACGCGATGGATCCCCAGTACGCGAAGCGGATCGGCGTCGGCATCGACGACCTGCTCGTCTCCCAGCCGGACACCGGCGAGCAGGCGCTCGAGATCGCCGAGCTCCTCGTGCGGTCGGGCGCGCTCGACGTGGTCGCCGTCGACTCGGTCGCCGCGCTGACGCCGAAGGCGGAGATCGAGGGTGAGATGGGGGACTCCCACGTCGGCCTGCAGGCCCGGCTGATGAGCCAGGCGCTGCGCAAGCTCGCCGGGACGCTCAATCGCACCGACACGATCTGCCTGTTCACCAACCAGCTACGCGAGAAGATCGGCGTCATGTTCGGCTCGCCCGAGACGACCCCGGGTGGCCGTGCGCTGAAGTTCTACGCCTCGGTGCGACTCGACATCCGCCGGATCGAGACGCTCAAGGACGGGGTCGAGGCGGTCGGCAACCGGGTGCGCGTGAAGGTGGTCAAGAACAAGGTCGCGCCGCCGTTCAAGCAGGCCGAGTTCGACATCATCTACGGCTCCGGGATCAACTGGGAGGGCACGGTCCTCGACTCGGCGCTCGAGCGGAAAATCGTCCAGAAGTCCGGTTCGTACTTCAGCTTCGGCGAGGAACGTCTCGGCCAGGGACGGCAGAACGCGGCGGCGTTCCTGCGGGAGCACCCCGATGTGTCCGACGCGATTGTCAGCCGCCTCCAGGCCGACCTCGGACCCGACCAGATCGCGTCCGCGCGCCTCCTGCCTGCGGCCGGCGCAGAGGATGAGGCGAGGGCTCGCGAGGAGGTTGCGGCGGCGGAGTAGGCGGATGGTGCCGAGAGTCACCGCCTTGAGGGCACGCAGCGGCGGCCGCGTGCTCGTTCAGCTCGACGGCAAGGACTGGCGGGTGCTGCCCGCCGACGTCGTCGTCCGAGCGCGGCTGGCCCCCGGAACGGAGCTCGACCGCCCGAGGCTCCGTCAGGTCGCCCGGGAGCGACGTCGGACGGGGGCCCTCGCGGCCGCTGGGCGTGTCCTGCGTGTGCGCGATCTACCCGCTGGCGCGCTCGATGCGAGGCTGGAGCAACGTGGGATCCCGGCAGCCCATCGCGCCGAGGCGCTGTCGGCGCTGCAGGGAGCCGGACTGGTGGACGACGAGCGGTTCGCGCGCAACCGAGCGCTGGCGCTGGCCGGGCGGTGCCTCGGAAACGACGCCATTCGCTTCGACCTCGAGGGGCACGGTGTTCGGTCCGAGCTCGTGGAGGGGGCGCTCGCGGCTCTCGAGCCCGAATCCGCCCGCGCCGAGCGGATCGTCGCCTCTCGCGGGCGTTCGCCGGCGACAGCGCGGTTCCTCACGCGCAAGGGCTTCGGCGAGGAGGCGGTGCTGTCGGCCGCAGGTGAGGTGCTAGGATGACCATGGTTCATCCTCATTTTTCCTGCATAGAGCGCTTTTCCGAATCACTCTGAGACCTCAACGACGAAGATGACCCTGACCAGACCGCGATTCGTCCCTAGGAGACGGCCGAGCTAGCACCGCCGAATTCGGGAACGGGCCCCGCGCGGGCTGAATGACGGATGGGCACCGCCACGGTTCCAACCGTGGACAACCGATCCTCCGGCGTATGCCGGTCGAGACAGGAGTGGAGCCATGTTCGTCGCCATCGGAATCTTGATCGGGCTCGTTGTGGGGACGATCACCGCCGTGGCCACGGTCAAGCTCCTCGGCTCGACCTCCATGGGCGCTGTACAGCGGAACCGCAGGCTGCTGCTCGAACAGGCCGAGCGCGACGCCGAGACGACGCGCAGGGAGGCCGAGATCGAAGCGCGAGAGCAAGCCGTCCGGCTCCGTTCGGGGGTCGAGCAGGAACTCGCCGAGCGGCGCTCTCGTATGACCAAGTCGGAGGAGCGCATACACGGACGGCAGGAAGAGCTCGACCGCAGGCTGACCGAGCTCGAGCGGCGCGAGCAGGGTGTGTCCGACCGTGAGGTGCACGTCAAGGCGTTGCAGGAGGAGCTCAAGCAGGCGCGCGAGCGCGAGGTCGCCGAACTCCAGCAGATCGCGGGAATGACCGTCGAGGAAGCGAAGCGCCATCTCCTGCGCCGCTCGGAAGAGCTGATCCGCCACGAGCTCGCCCGCCAGGTACGCCAGGAGGAGGAGGAGGCGCGGATCGAGGCGAAGCGGCGCGCGCGCAACCTCGTCGCCGACGCCCTCCAGCGCGTCGCCGCGAGCCACGCCGCCGAAACCACGGTTTCCGTCGTCGAACTTCCCTCCGACGACATGAAGGGCCGGATCATCGGAAAGGAGGGCCGCAACATCCGCGCCCTCGAGAGCCTCACCGGCGTCGAGATCATCATCGACGATACGCCGCAGGCGGTAGTCCTGTCCTCGTTCGACGGTGTGCGGCGCGAGGTGGCGCGTATCACCCTGGCCAAGCTCATCGAGGACGGCCGCATCCATCCGGCCCGGATCGAGGAAATGTACTACCAGTCCAAGGCCCAGCTCGAAGAGCACGTCGTCGCAGCCGGTGAGCAGGCGGTATTCGAGGCCAATTGCGGCGAGCTCCACGAGGACCTGATCAAGATCCTCGGCCGGCTCAAGTACCGGACGAGCTACGGCCAGAACGTCCTCAAGCACACGCTCGAGGTCGTTCACCTCGCCGGGATCATGGCGGCGGAGCTGGAAGCGAGCGTCAAGACGGCCAAGCGCGCTGCGCTCATGCACGACCTCGGCAAGGCGATGACGCACGAGATCGAGGGGTCGCACGCGGCGATCTCGACGCAGCTCGCGCGACGGTACGGGGAGCCGCAAGGCGTCATCCACGCGATCGAGGCGCACCACTACGAAGTGCAGCCGCAGACCGTGGAGGCGGTACTGCTGATCGCCGCGGATGCGATCTCAGCGTCGCGCCCCGGCGCGCGCGGCGAGAGCCTCGAGAGCTACATCAAGCGGCTCGAGGCGCTCGAGGAGATCGCGATGCACAAGGTCGGAGTGGAGAGGGCCTATGCGCTCCAGGCAGGCCGAGAGATCCGCGTAATGGTCAAGCCGACCGAGGTGGACGACGACGGAGCCGTCCTGCTCTCGCACGAGATCGCGCGCGAGATCGAGGACCAGCTCGAGTATCCGGGCCAGGTCAAGGTGACGGTCATCCGCGAGAGTAGAGCGATCGAAGTAGCGAAGTAGCGATAGAATTTTCAGCGGATGCTGGGTAAGCCTGTGGCGGTGCTGCTCGGCGTCGGCCTCCTGCTGTCTGGGACGGCTCTCGCCGCACAGCGGACTGGATCGGCGGTCACGATCACGAACGCCTCGGTTACCGCGCAGTGGAAGGAGAGCTACGCCAAGGGGCAAGTCTCGTTCGCGGGTACCAAGACCACGGCAGGCGAGGTCCAGGTGAGCCTGCGGAACGTCGCCACGGGACGCGTGATGCGGACGCTGCGCTTGACGGTTGGAGCGGGGTCCTTCACCGGGTCGTTTCGGCTCCCGGCGCGACCTCTCCCCGGCATCTACCGGTTGAGAGTCAAGGAGTTCCCGACCGGAGCGGCGGCCGACCGCGACGTCGAAATCCCGGCGCCGTCGGAAGGGGTCATCGACGAGGCTTCGATGAGCGCGACGAAGAACGGCCGGCGGATGACGGTGATCAAGAACGCGAAAATCATCTACGCGCACTTCCACTTCATCGCGCGGCCGCAAACGAACACACTGACGTTCAAGTGGCAGAAGCCGGGCAATCCCCAGGTTCGTTTCACCGGCTACGCCAAGAAGCCGTACGCGACCGACGTTTCCACTTTCGTCTGCGTGAAGTCCACGTCGGGCGGAAGCTGCCTCGACAAACCTTTGCGTACGGGAAAGTGGTACTGCATCGTCTACGCGGCCGGCAAGGTCGTGAAGCGCCAGGACGTCCGGGTCACCTAGTACAGACACCAGCGGGCCATGCTCGGCGACTCGCCGAAATAGATCTCCAGCCCGTCCGGCAGATGCTCCGGGAAGGTGGCATAGGCAGTCAGCCGAACGTGGCCCTCAAGCAGGACGAGGTATGAGCCGGGCGCGCGTACGGCGATCAACTCCGGGTTCGTCGCCGCGCCGCCCGCGATGAGCTCGTCGCCCGCGTCGGGCTTCTGGCGCGCCGCGGCGACGGGGGGACGGCGTGTCCCATCGGTGATCCTGAGCCACCAGTCCCAGTTGATGTACCGGATGTCCAGCACCTCGGCACGCGTCAGGCGTGCCCGGTACCAGCGCACGTCGGGTGGAAATCCGCCGAAGAGTCCCTGATCGGGCCACGAGCGGTAGGCGGAGAGCACCGCCCGCGGGTTGTCCCCGACGCGCTTCAGCAGCTTGCGCACGGTCTCGCCGTAGCGCTCCGAGCCGCGCTCCGCCAGCACGAAGCACTCCAGCACCTCGTCCTCCGTCACCGGATTCAGAATCTCCACGCGGCTACCATCCTTCCGGTGAAGCGGTATCACGTCACCACGTTCGGGTGCCAGATGAACGCCCACGATTCCGAGCGAATCAAGGGATTGCTCGAGGAGCTCGGGCTCGGCGAGGCGGCTGCCCCGGAGGAAGCGGACGTCCTCGTCTTCAACACCTGCACGATCCGCGAGAAGCCCGACACGCGCCTCGCCGCCCACCTCGGGAACGCGCGCGTCCTCAAGCAGCGAGATCCCGAGCGCGTGATCGCCGTCGGCGGCTGCTATGCAGAGGCGCAGCGAGAGCGCATCTTCGACCAGTACCCGTTCGTGGACGTCGCGTTCGGGCCCGGTTCGATCTCCCATCTCGGCGACTGGCTCGGAGCGGGCGGCGTTGGAGTCGAGCGCGGTCGCTTCGGGACCGGGGAGGAGCGCTCGTTCGCCGCCGACCTGCCCGCCCACCGCGAGCGGCCGGTTCAGGCCTGGGTGCAGATCTCGATGGGCTGCAACTCCGTGTGCTCGTACTGCATCGTCCCCGCGGTACGCGGTCGCGAGGTCAGCCGGCGGCCGGGCGAGGTGCTGGCGGAAGTGACGCGGCTCGCCGCGCAGGGGGTGAAGGAGGTCACGCTCCTCGGCCAGAACGTGAACTCGTATGGCCGTGACGTCGGCTCAGACTTCGCCGCGCTGCTACGCGCGGTGGACGCTGTCGAGGGCATCGAGCGCATCCGCTTCACCAGCCCGCACCCCAAGGACTTCCGCGCGAACGTACTAGCCGCCATGGCCGAGTGTGCCGCCGTGTGCGAGCACGCCCACCTGCCGCTCCAGTCCGGCTCGAGCCGCCTGCTGAAGGTCATGCGGCGGACGTACGGCCGTGAGCGCTTCCTGCGCCTCGTCCGCGAGCTGCGGGCCGCGATTCCCGATCTCGCGTTGACGACGGACATCATCGTCGGGTTTCCCGGAGAGACCGAGGACGATTTCCACGAAACGCTCGAGGTGGTGGAGGACGTCCGTTTCGACGGCGCGTTCACGTTCGTCTACTCGCCCCGCGTCGGCACCGAGGCCGCCGTCATGTCGGATCAGGTGCCGGATGAGGTCAAGCGCGACCGGATCGAGCGGCTCGTCGACGTCGTCCAGCGCATCGCGCGCGAGCGGAACGAGGAGCGCGTAGGCCTGGTCGAGCAGGTGCTCGTCGAGGGAGCCAGCCGGACGGAGCCATCGCTCCTGCGGGGCCGGACGCGGCGGAACACCACGGTCAACTTCGCCGGAGCCGCCGTCCTCGGCGACCTGGTCGAGGTGCGCATCGAGGGCGCAACCTCGACGACGCTCAGTGGCTCCGAGCTCGCCGCGGTTGCGGCCTGACGGCCGTGCCCTCCGGTGGGAGGGTTGCTGCAACGTCCGCGATCTAGGCGGCCTTCCGCTCGAAGACAGAGGCGAGACTCGGTTCCGCGTCTTGGTCCGAAGCGATGATGCATCGCTGCTGACCGAGGTGGGGTGGAGGGCGGTTACGGAGTACGGCATCCGCCGGATCATCGACCTGCGTCATGAAATCGAGCCTTACGAGCCGCCAGTAGAGCTCGTTCGCGTGCCGCTGGTCGATCCGCGGGGCATGAAAGAGATCGACGACGCGCTACTCGGAATCGACGAACCCGTCGAGTGGCGCCGCCAGAACTACTTGTTCTTGCTCGACCGGTTCGCGGACCGGTTCGGGCGAGCCGTCTCGGCGGTCGCCGAACCCACGGACGGGCCGGTGCTCGTCCATTGCGCGGGCGGCGTCGACCGTACCGGGCTCATTGCGGCGTTGATCCTGCGCGTGGCGGGAGTCGGGATCGACACGATCGCGAGCGACTACGCCGAGAGCGAGGCGAACTGGGCGCCGTCGTTCGACGAGTGGATCGCGGAGGCGTCCGACGACGCGGAGCGACGGAAGCGGCGGCTGCTGTCGATCATGCCGCCGGACGCGATGCGCGACGTCCTCGTCGAGCTCGAGTGGAAGCACGGCAGCGCGCGCGAGTACCTCCTCGACGCGGGCGTCGCCGAAGAAGACCTCGATCACATCAGCTCGCGGCTGCGCGGATGAGCGTCCTCGCGATCTTCGGACCGACGGCGTCTGGGAAGACGGCGGTCGCGGAGGAGCTGGCCGACCGCCTTCCGGCCGAGATCGTCTCGGCCGATTCGATGCAGGTCTATCGCGACCTGCCCGTACTGACCAACCAGCCCGAGCGACCAACGCGGCTCGTAGGCATATGGAGGCTGGACCACGAAGCCTCCGTGGGCGAGTACGAGGCCCTTGCGCACGCGGCCGTCGACGAGATCCTCGCCCGCGGGCGAACGCCCGTGGTCGTCGGCGGCACCGGGCTCTACCTCCGGGCGGCGCTCGCGGACTTGAACCTTCCCCCCGCGCCGCCTCCCGGCGAACGCAGCCGCTGGGAGGCCTTCTACGATGGCGAGGGCCCCGAGCGGACACACGCACTCCTCGCGGGCCGCGATCCCGAGGCTGCTGCAGCCGTCCATCCCAACGACCGGCGGAGAGTCGTGCGCGCGCTCGAGCTCGTGGCTGCAGGCCGTTCGCTCGCTCCGGAGCAAGATCGCCTCTGGTCGAGTGATACCCGCCATCCGACGCTCGTGTTCGGGCTCGAGGTCGCGTCCGCAGAGCTGGAGCGGCGGATCGAGAAGCGGACGGCGGCGATGTTCGAGGCCGGCGTCCAGTACGAGGTGCGGCGTGCCCTCCAGCACCCGATCTCGCAGACCGCGCGGCAAGCCCTGGGCCTCGAGGATGTCGCAACCCTCCCGCCGGACGAGGCGCAGGCGCGGCTCGCGCAGCGCACACGGCGTTACGCCTCCTACCAGCGCAAATGGATGCGACGCATAGACGGCCTTGTTAGCCTGGATGCGGATCGCCCCCCGGGCGAGGTGGCGGATGAGATTCTCGAAGTGGCACGGACTCGGCAACGATTACCTGCTGGCCAAGCGGGCTGAGCTCGGGCTGCCGCTGACACCGGAGCGCGTCCGCAAGATCTGCGACTACCACTTCGGCGTGGGTTCCGATGGCATCCTCGAAGTGATCTCGGCGAACGGCGCCGAGGCTGAAGTGGTGATCTGGAACCCGGACGGCTCGACCGCGGAGTTGTCAGGAAACGGAACGCGCATCGCCGCCCGCTGGCTCGCGCAGCGTAGTGGGGAGGGGGAGGTGGCGATCCGCGTGGGTCCCCGCGAAGTGCGCGCTCGGATGCGCGCCGGCGCCGAGGTCGAGATGGACGTGGGCGAGGTGGGGGTGGGGGGTACCGAGACGATCGAGGTCGACGGCGGACAGGTCGAGTTCACGCCCGTGTCGGTGGGAAATCCTCATGCCGTCGTCCGCGACGACGCCTTTACCCGCGACGACGTGCTCCGCCTGGGCCCGAAGATCGAGACGCACGAGCGCTTTCCCGACCGTACCAACGTGCAGCTCATGCGCATCGATGGGTCTCACGACATCTCTGTCGCCGTATGGGAGCGTGGAGCGGGGGAGACCCTTTCCTCCGGCACGAGCTCGGTGGCGGCAGCGGCTGCGGCGGTCGCGAACGGCTGGTGCGAAAGCCCCGTGACCGTGCACCTCGCCGGCGGGGACCTCCTGGTCGAGCTCGAGGACGGGAACGCACGGCTGACCGGTCCCGCGCAGCAGATCTGCTGGGTCGAGCTCGCGGACGAATTCGAGCTATGAGGTTCTCCAAGAGACTCGACCAGGTTCCGCCGTACCTCTTCGCCGAGCTGGAGCGGAAGATCTCCTCGATGGAGGCCGAGGGCATCGACGTGATCAGCCTCGGGATCGGTGATCCCGACCTGCCCACGCCGGGACCGGTGATCGATGCTGCCGCCCACGCGATGCGTGATCCGGCGACCCACGACTACCCGACCAACCACGGCACGCGTGCCTTCCGCGAGGCCGCCGCCGATTTCTACCGCGACCGCTTCGGCGTCCACCTCGAGGTCGAGGGTGAGATCGTTCCCGTGCTGGGAGGAAAGGAAGGCGTCTCCCACGTCGCGCTGATCTGCCTCGACCCCGGCGACCTGTGCCTCTCGCCCGACCCGGGCTACCCGCCGTATACGTCTGGCCCCCTCTTCGCCGGCTCCGAGCCGTACTACCTCCCACTCGAGGAAGAGAACGGGTTCCTGCCCGATCTCGACTCCATCCCGGCCGACGTGCTCTCCCGCGCGAACCTGCTCTTCCTCAACTACCCGAACAACCCGACAGGCGCGATCGTCCGGGAGGGCTACTTCGCGAGGGCAGTCGAGTTTGCGCGCGCGAACGACCTGATCGTCGTTCACGACAGCGCGTATACGGAGATCTGCTTCGAGGGCTATCGCGCGTCGAGCTTCCTCGAGACGCCCGGCGCGAAGGAGGTAGGCGTCGAGATCTTCTCGCTCTCGAAGGGCTGGAACATGACCGGCTGGCGCTGCGCGCTCATGGCAGGTAACGCCAAGATCGTCGAGCGATACCGGCAGCTGAAGACGAACATCGACTCCGGCATGTTCGAGGCGATGCAGGCCGCGGCCGCCGCCGCGCTGACCGAGGCGCGCGACTTTCCGGCCGAGATGTCCGCCGTGTACCAGCGGCGGCGCGACCTGGTCTCCGAGGCATTGCGGGCAATCGGGCTCAACGTGACGCCGCCGCTCGCCACGCCGTACTTCTGGGCACGCGTGCCGGAGGGGTACACGTCGGGCAGCTTCTCCGAACTCGTCCTCGAACGGGCGGCAGTCGTCGTCTCGCCGGGGTCGGCCTACGGGCCGAGCGGCGAAGGGTTCGTCCGCCTCTCCCTGACCGTCCCCGACGACCGGCTGGAAGAGGCCGTCACGCGCATCGAATCGGCCCTCGCGGGAGCCGAGTTGCAGTCGTCATAATCGCCGCATGGTTCGCCAACAAACCAGCGCGCCGGAGCCCGAGCGCGGGTTCCTCGTGGCGGTGCTCGCCCCGCGCGCGGCCGAAGCCGCCGAGATCGCCGAGCTGGGGGAGCTCGCCCGAGCGGCCGGGGTCGAGCCTGTCGGCATGGTCATCCAGCACCGGGCCGGCCCCGACCGCCGGACGTACGTGGGCAAGGGGAAGGTGGAGGAGCTGAAGCGGGCGTACGGCGACACACAGGCGGAGTCGCTCCTCGTCGACGACGAGCTCACGCCGCCGCAGCAGCGGAACCTCGAGAACGCGCTCAACGCGCGCGTCGTCGACCGGACGCAGCTGATCCTGGACATCTTCGCCCAGCACGCGCGCAGCGCCGAGGGAAAGCTGCAGGTGGAGCTAGCGCAGCTGGAGTACAACCTCCCGCGCATGCGCGGCCTCTGGCAGCACCTGGAGCGACTCGCAGGCGGTACCGCGACCGCCGTGGGCGGAGGGGTGGGGACGCGCGGCCCGGGCGAGACACAGCTCGAGACCGATCGCCGGCTCGCGCGCCGGCGCATCGTGCTCCTGAAACGGAGGCTGGCCGAGCTGCGCAAGCAACGCGAGGGACGACGGAAGGCGCGCAAGCGGAACGAGATCCCGACCGTCGCGCTCGCGGGCTACACGAACGTCGGCAAGTCCACGTTGCTGAATGCGCTGACGGGCGCGGGCGTCTCGGTGAACGACCGGCTGTTCGAGACCCTCGACCCGACCACGCGGGGGTTCGAGCACGACGGCCGCCGGTACCTCGTCACCGACACCGTCGGTTTCATCCGCAGGCTGCCACACCAGCTGGTCGAGGGATTCGCCGCGACGCTCGAGGAGACGCTCGTCTCCGACCTCGTCCTTCACGTGGTCGACGCCTCGGCGTCCGACGACGACATCGAGGAGACCACGGCGGCCGTCACCGCCGTCCTCACCGAGATCGGCGCGGATGATCTGCCGACAGAGATCGTGTTGAACAAGATCGATGCCGTCGACCCGCTCGGCCGCCGCCGGCTCGCGAACCGGTTCCCGGGTTCTCTGCAAGTGTCGGCGACGACGGGAGAGGGACTGGACGAGCTCCAGGAGCGGATTGCCGCACGCTTCGCCGATCGCTTCGAGCAGGTCCGCCTGCTGATCCCCTACGAGGAGGGAGCCAAGCTGAACGAGCTGTACGCCCTCGGCGCGCCGATCGACGAGCGGTCCGACCTCGCGGAGGGCGTGCTCGTGCGAGCCCGGCTCCCGCAGCGCGAGCTGCGACGGTTCGCGCCGTTCCTCGTCGCCGAAGCCGAGGCGCCCGCAGCCTCGCGCGCGTGAAGCTGCAGGTTCAGCGGCTCCGCCCCGACGCGGTGCTGCCGGATCGCGCCTACGCCGACGACGCCGGCCTCGATCTCGTTGCCTGCGAGCGTGTGACCCTCGCTCCGGGAGAGCGAGCCGTCGTCTCGACGGGTCTCGCGGTCGCGATTCCGCCGGGTCACGCCGGCTTCGTGATGCCGAGGTCGGGTTTGGCCGCGCGTCACGGCATCGGAAAGGTGAACTCTCCCGGACTCATCGATTCCGGGTACCGCGGAGAGCTCCGCGTGGTGCTGCTCAATACGGATCGCCGGGAGACGTTCGTGGTCGAGGCGGGCATGCGCATCGCCCAGCTCGTGGTCGTTCCGGTGGCCCTTCCGGAGCTCGCGGAGGTAGACGAGCTTCCTGCCAGCGAGCGCGGCGAGCGCGGCTTCGGGTCTTCGGCCGTGTGATGGCGGCCGAACCGCGCATCCGGGTCTCTGCGGCGCTTCAGTGGCAGGACCGTCTTCTGCTGTGCCGCCACGAGAAGCCGGGGAAGGAGTACTGGCTGCTCCCGGGTGGTGGGGTCAAGTCGGGCGAGAGCCTGGTGGACGCGCTGCGGCGCGAGCTCCTGGAGGAGGTCGGAGTCGACGAGAACCGCCCCTTCGAGGGCCCGATCGCGATCGTCGACTCGATCGACCCCGTCAAGAGCTTCGCCGCGCGCCACGTCGTGCACATCATCTTCGCCGGCGACCTGACCGGGCGCTCCCTGGAGGCGGTCACGTCGCAGGACGCCGCCGTGCGCGGCCACCGGCTCTTCGACGCTGAGGAGCTGGACGGAGTCGTCCTCCACCCGCCGATCCAGCGCTTCCTTGCGCGCTGGCGCCCCGGTGACCCCGTCGTGTATCTCGGCGCCCTGTGGGCGCCGTAAGCGCACGCTAGTAGCGTCCGCCGCGCGTGCGAGCACGCTCGGCCGACACGCTGTGCGCCAGCAGCTCGAGCTCGTCGTTGAGCGGCTCCAGCACCGGCGGCTCGCCGAGCTGGTGCGCGGCCGCCTCGGCGAGGATCCAGTCCGCGAACCACGGGTTGCGCGGGAGGAGCGGCCCGTGCAGGTACGTCCCGACCACGCGCCCGACCCTGCAGCCTTCGAACCCGCTCGAGCCGTCGTTCCCGAAGCCCGCGAGCACGCGACCGAGGGGCTCGGCTCCGCCCTCGAGGTGAGTGCGACCGATGTGGTTCTCGAAGCCCGCGAGCGTTCGGCCGGCCCATTCGCACTGGAGGAGGACGTCTCCGATCATCCGCCGCTCACCGGCGACCGTGTGCAGCGGCAGGAGCCCGGAGCCCGGCAGCTCGGCCCCCTGCCGGTCGCGGTAGGAGCTCCCGAGTAGCTGGTACCCGCCGCAGACGGCGAGAACTGCGGCGCCAGCGGCGACCGCCTCGCCCAGGCCCGGTCCCTTGCCGGCGATATCGGGCGCGATGAGCGCCTGCTCGCGATCCTGGCCCCCGCCGATGTAGTAGAGGTCGATCTCACCCACGCGCGCGTCGTCCCCGACGCCGATGGCGCAGACCTCGAGGTCGTACCCGCGCCGTGCCGCTCGCTGCGCCAGAACCGCGATGTTGCCGCGGTCGGCGTAGATGTTCAGGTAATCCGGATAGAGATGTCCGACCCTGATCTTCATGCGGCCCGCTCCCAGTATGGTCGGACGAAGCCTCGCTCAGAGACGATCCGGCGCAGCGCGAGCATCGCTGTGTAGGTAGGGAGGACGGCAAGCTCCCCGCCGGCCGGCGTCAGCTCCAGGCCCCGGTCGAGCGCATCCCCGAGCGAGGGCACGACCTCGATCCGCTCGGCCGGAAAGCCACCGTACCGGAAGCGAAGCGCGAGCTCAGCCGCGCGGTCGCCCGAGGCCACCAGTCGCTCCAGGCCGTGCTCGAACAGCGGCTCGAAGTCGACGTCCCAGATCCACGAGACGTCGCGGCCGTCCGCGATTCCGTCGTTGAGCGCAACGAGGAGGACGGGGGGGACCCCAGCGTCGACCAGCGTGCGAACCACCTCGTTGGCGCCGGCCGGGTTCTTGATCAGCAGCATCAGCACCGAGCGATCGCCGAGCGTGATGCGCTCGAAACGGCCGAATGCCGGACTGAAGCGCTCCAGGCCTGTCTGGATCTGCTCCAGTCCGACTTCCATCGTCTGGGTCAGAGCTGCTGCCGCGAGGGCGTTGTAGACGTTGTAGAGCCCGGGGACGCGCAGCCGGACACGCCGCGTCCCCTTCCTCGTCTCGAGATCGAACGAGGCCGAGTCGAGTCCCGCCAGCTCGACATTTCGGGCGACCACGTCGAGCCGAGGATGGGCGTGTCCGCACGCGGGACACCGGTAGTCGCCGAGGTGGCCCACGTAGACGGCGGCGAACTCGTAGGGCGTCCCGCAGCGGATGCAGTACTTCGAGTCGGCCGCGTGCTGCAGGCTCGGACGCGACCAGCGGACGTCGTCGAGCCCGAACACGACTGCCCGCTCGCGTTCGGAGGCGAGATCGCCAAGCTGGGGATCGTCGCCGTTCACCACCACCGACGCCTCGGGATCGAGCGTCCGGACGGCGGCGCGCCAGCGCCCGGCGACGAGCTCGAGCTCGCCGTAGCGGTCGAGCTGGTCGCGGAAGAGGTTGACGAGGCACACGGCCCGCGGCCGCAGGCGGCGCGCGACCTCGGGCAGCGCGGCCTCATCGACCTCGAAGAGGCCGAGCTCGGCACGCTCCGCGTCGAGCAACGCCGAGGCGACGCCGGACACGAGGTTTGCCCCGGCGCGGTTGTGCGCGAGGCGCGTTTCGTTGCCGAGGATCTCGGCGACCATCGCGGCGGTCGTCGTCTTGCCGTTTGTCGCGGAGATGAGGACGGAACCGCGTGGTAAGCGACCGGCGAGACGGTCGATCGCGTCGGGGTCGAGCTTCCATAGGAGCTTTCCCGGGATCGTCGTTCCGCCGCCCGTGCCCGCCAGGCGCGAGAGTCCGCCGACTGCGCGGGCAGCGAAGATCTCGGCCTTCAGCGGGAGGCGCACAGCCCCGCGAGCGTATCCGGCGAACCGGCTACGCCGCCGCGGCGAGCGTGGCGAGACGCTCCAGGCAGAACTGGCCCTCAGACGGCGCTCGCACGGCCGGGAGCAGTCGCTCCTCGAAGTTCCGCTGCGGCTTGAAGCGCTTCTGCTTGATGATGCGGCCATCGTTGAGCACCATCAGCGTCCCTTCGGCCACCTGGCGGCGCCACAACGTGATGCCGGTGTAATGCTCGACGACCTCGAGCGCAAGGCCGGTGGAAGCGAAGAAGGTCGCGTGCTTGCCCTCGCCGACCCAGAGCGGCCGCCCGACGCCCCGCGCGCAGTAGACGCGGTCGTGATGGCGCTCGTCGATCCACGCGGAAGCCATCGAGCCGCGGAGCTCCTCCAGCGCCTTCGGACGGCTGTCGGTGAGTTCGGCAAGTGCGAAGATCGCCTCGGAGTCGACGGTCATCCCCGGCTCGGCCCGCTCGAAGCGGTGCTCGGCGAAGATCTCCTCGTCGTTGAGGATGATCCCGTTGTGGACGCCGACCACCGAGCCGTGCCGGACCGGGTGGTTGTTCGCCTCGATCATCGGGTGGCCCTTGGTGTAGTCGCGCACGTGCACGAGCACCTTGTGGGCGTACTGGGGGATCTCGACGCGGTCCAGCAGCTTGCTGGCGCCCGAGCGCTGCTTGTGGACGTGGACGCCACCGCCGTTCCGGTACGCGTACCCGACGGCATCGGCCCCGCGCTCGGCGATGCCGGCGAGCAGAGCCTGAGCGGCGAGCGTCCTATCGACGTCGCATTCGGCACTCAGGCTGTATCCGGCGATACCGCACATTGCTTCGAGCCTAGACCCCTCCTCGGACGTTTCGACTTTGTGCAGGGTGCATCTCTGCGTTCTTCGGTATAAACGAAAGGTGTTCCTCGAAGTTAGGGAACTAAACCGGCACGGTTTGTAACTTCTTTGTTAGCAGACGCTGAGGTTGCGCTTAGGAGACGCTGAGCTTCAGCCGGAAACCGGGATCATCTCGCGCAGCGTCGCCAGCCGGCGCAGCGTCTCGAGCTCGATCTGGCGGACGCGCTCACGCGTCAGGCCTAGGCGCCGGCCGATGTCCTCGAGCGTCTTCGGATCGCTGCCGTCGAGCCCGTAGCGGAGGGCGAGCACCTGGCGCTCGCGCTCCGAGAGCGTTCCCAGGGCCTGGGTGAGGGCCTGGCTGCGCAGGGACACCTCGACCTCCTCCTCGGGAAGCGGGTCCTCACCGGCGACGAAGTCCCCGAAAACAGCGTCCTCCTGCTCGCCGACGGGCTGGTCCAGGCTGAGGGAGGCCCGCGCGGCCGCCCGCACCTCGTAGGCCTGGTGCAACGGGAGGCCTGCCTCCTCGGCGATCTCGGGCAGCGTGGGCTCGCGGCCGAGCTGGGTCCACAGCATCCGCTCGGCACGGTTCATCTTCTGCTTGCGCTCGACGATGTGGACCGGCATCCGGATAGTCCGCGCCTTGTCCGCGAGCGCACGCGCAACCGCCTGGCGGATCCACCAGGTGGCGTAGGTCGAAAACTTGTAGCCGCGGCGCCAGTCGAACTTCTCCACGGCGCGGATGAGGCCCAGCGTCCCCTCCTGGATCAAGTCAAGGAAGGGGAGACCCTGGTTGCGGTAGTTCTTCGCGATCGAGACGACCAGGCGTAGGTTGGACTGGATCATCCGCTGCTTCGCCTGCATGTCGCCGCGCTCGACCTTCTTGGCGAGCTCGACCTCCTGCGCGGCGGTCAGCAGAGCATGCCGGCCGGCTTCGCGTAGGAAGAGCTGCAGCGCGTCTGTGGTCGTCTCGTACGAGAGCGAGACGGGCTGGGGGGTAGGCTCGGGCATGCGCTCGACCACCTCGATCCCACGCTGCTCGAACTCGCGGTACAGCACGTCGGTCTCGATCGCGTCGAGCCCGTGTGCCTCGATCAGGTCGTTAACGTCTGCGAGGGCTACCGACCCCGCTTGCTCGGCCTCCTCGATGAACAGCCGAAGATCCTCGTCGTTGAGTAGTTCCTCACCAAGTACTGTCATTCCGTGGCTTGAGGCTCCCCCTAGTCTCGTCCACCAAAATGCCGCGCGCGGGAGAACACTACAGTCTCCGAACGGCGAGTGTTTATAGAGGTTTCATGAGCCTCGGCGTGTTCGTGACGGTCGTTGCGTCACGCCTTCGGTGCCCTCCGTAGGGGAGGGGGCTGCTGAATCACTTTCGTTCCAGGTTGACCTTCGGTGCCCTCCGTAGGGGAGGGGGCTGCTGAATCACTTTCGTTCCAGGTTGACATAACGTCGGTTCCCGTGCGTTGGGCCGGACAGGAAGTAGGCTCCTTCCATGACTCCGGAAGCACAGCTCGAAGGCTCGGAGGTCGGCTTCTACCCGACGGAGCCGGGCTGGTTCATCGTCAACGCCCGCGAGACGGTTTGGGTCCAGGTCGAGGGGCTGGCGGCCAAGGCGCCGTTCGAGGCCCCGAACGCGTGGTTCAGTCAGGTCGGTATAGGGCTCAACCTGCTCTCCCCTGGCGAACCAATGGCCTTCTACCACGCCGAGGAGGCGCAGGAGGACTTCCTCGTCCTGTCCGGCGAATGCGTCCTCGTCGTCGAGGGCAAGGAGCACCGCCTGCGGGCGTGGGACTTCTTCCACTGCCCGTCCGGGACGGAACACGTGCTCGTCGGAGCCGGGCAGGAGCCGTGCCTCGTCCTCGCAGTGGGCGCGCGCGTGCCGCAGGAACGGTTCGTCTACCCCCTGAACGAGGTCGCGGCGCGTTACGGCGCGAGTGTGGCCGAAGAAACGACGAGCCCCGACGAGGCGTACGCCGGCTTCCCGGAGTGGCGTCCTATCCCGTGCCCGCCGGGCTTCCCACCGCCGTAGAAAGCAGCGCGCATGAGGGGCTCTCGAGACGGATATCGGACCAAAATTCGCCGAGCCCGTTTCGCTTTCGTCCACTCCTCGCGTTAGCTTTCCGCTTCCGCGTACAGCTCCCGCGTTGAGCTTCGACCTACTTGCGATCGGTGCTCGGCGCAAACAGCACCCTAGGGTGTCAAGCCCCAACTTGCAAGACTTCCGAAAAAGCAAAAGTCGCATTTTGCAAAGACTTCTTTACAGCCGCCCTGAATCGTTAGGATCGCGCCGGTAATGGCCCACCTCCCGCGACCTCCGAGCTTCGACCACGGCGTCATCTCGTTCTTCTGGGGGCTCGGCCTCGGGCTCGTGATCTGGCTCGGCCTGCTCGGCGTCGGCGTCTCCGGCGCCACGGCCTTCATCGTGGCCGCGGTTGCGGGCGCGGCGATCTTCCTCTACGTCCGCATCTACGGGGAAGAGGAGCTCCGCCGCTAGAGCGAGAGGCGGCGCGTGTCGAAAGCGCCCGAGTAGAGCTCCGTGCGGAACTCGTCCAGCGCGCGCTCCGCGTCGGCCTCGAAGACGTGCTCGACCACGCCCACATGGGGGTCGTTGTGGAACGGAATGTCGACGTGCGCCTGCGAGACCAGGTTGATCGACCGGCTGGCGCAGCTGGGACAGCTGATGGCCAGGCCGACAAGCCCTGCCGAAGCCCCGGGAGCCAGAAGGCTGAAGGACGACGGAAACACGGGACGCGGCCGGTCCTCCGCATAGCAGAAGAAGCTCCAGGGCCACTCGCCCGCGCGAATGCGTCCGGCGGCGACCTCGCCGAGCTCTTCGCCCACGTCTGCGACCCGATCCGTCATCAGATCGACGAACGACCCGGCGTCGAGTCCCAGCGGGACCCAGTCGAGCTCGTCGTGCGGAACCAAGCCCGGATGCTCCTCGCCGCACGGGCAGGCGAACGTGATCGCAAAGACCGCAGGATGGGCCGCACCGGGAAGGCGCTCCAGGCGCCGGAAGGACGAGAGCGTCACCGCCGTCTCGCCACGCAGCGGACAGGGCAGCACGTAGCGCGTTCGCAGTGGGTCGTACATGGCGCAATTGTGCGCCTTCGCGCGGACGCTGTGCCGACTCAGTAGTCGATCAGCGCGAGGACGTCGTGGCCCGGAAGCCGCTCACGGCCCTTCAGGAACGTGAGCTCGATCAGAAAGGTGAAGCCGACCACGACGCCGCCGAGGGTCTCGACCAGCTCGGCCATCGCGCGCGCCGTTCCTCCGGTGGCAAGCACGTCGTCGTGGATGAGCACGCGCGTGTTGCCGGCGAGCGCGTCGGCCTGGAGCTCCAGCACGTTCGACCCGTACTCGAGCTCGTACTCGCGCCGGATCGTCTCGGGCGGCAGCTTTCCGGGTCGCCGAGCAGGGACGAACCCGCAGCCGAGCCGGTAGGCCAGCGCGGCGCCGAGGAAGAACCCGCGCGCCTCCCCTCCCACCACGAGCTCCGGACGCCGCGACTCGGCCCACTCCGCCATGCGGTCGATCGACTCGCGCAGCGCCTCGGCGTCGGCGAGCAGAGGCATGATGTCCTTGAAGCCGATCCCGGGAGTCGGGAAGTCCGAGACCTCACGGATCTTGGCCTTCAGATCCAAGCTAGCGGCGCGCAACGCGCCGGAGATCGCGCCAGAACAGGAGCTGCGAGAGTTCCTGCGCCAGCCCGGCCAACGCCTGCAGATCCTCCATTCCGGCCTTGCGCCGCTCAGGATTGCGCGAACGCAACGAGGGGCCGACGAGCTGCTCGATGACGCTCGCCTCCTGGCCGGCGGACGTGCGGAACCGGCGGAGGTTGCGCGGTGCGATGCCGTAGCGCGCGAGCTTGGCGCACGATGAGGCGATCTCGACGTCACTCTCGCCGTAGCGCTTGTCCTTGCCGCTGCCGCTCGGGTCGAGAAGTCCGAACTCCTCGAGCTCGCGCGCCAGCTCCTCCCCCACTCCGGCCCGCTTGCACAGATCCGCCAGCGTCAACTCCTCCTCTTCCGAGAGGCCGATCGGCTTGCGTCGGCTCCGCGCGCGTGTGGGCGAGGCCAGCTCCTGCTGGATCACCCGCAGCGGGAGAAACTCATCGCGTTGGAGACGCAGGATCGTGCGCAGGCGCTCGACGTCTTCCTCGTCGAAGAGCCTGTAGCCGCCTCGCGTCCGGCGCGGCTTCAGGAGCCCCTGATCCTCGAGGTAGCGGATCTTCGAGATCGAGACGTCCGGGAACTCGCTCTGCAGCCGGCTACAGACCGTCCCGATCGTCAGGGGGCGTTCGCTGGGCTGTGCTTCGGTCGTCGTCATCGGTTCAGGAAGGTCAGTCGGTACTTGCCGATCTGGATTTCGTCACCGTCTTCGATCTGGGCCGCCGACTCGATCCGTCGCCGGTTCAGGAACGTGCCGTTCAGGCTGCCCTCGTCCTGGATCGTGAACGTGCCGTCCTCCTCGAGCAGCAGCGCGTGCTGGCGCGAGACGGTGACGTCGTCCAGGAAGATCTCGCAATCCGGCGAGCGGCCGATCGAGGTGCGCTCGCCCGCGGAGTGGAAGATCTCGCCCGTTCTGCCTCCTCCGGAGCGCACGACGAGAGCCGGGCCCTTCACGCCCACGTCCTCGAGGGTCGTGCTGGCCTCATCCTCGTCCTCGGGCGTGTAAGCGAGCGTCGTCTCGTCGCTCGGCTCGTCCTTGACGAGCAGCGCGCCGCACTTCGAGCAGTAGTTGGCGGCTTCGGGATTCTGGAAGCCGCACTCGGGACAGTAGACATGGCTCAAAGCGATCCTTTCCCCAGGGTTAAACCTGAAGTAGAGATTCTAGCTTCGCGCCTCGACCTCCTGTCCCTGCACGAGGACCTCCTCCACGA
>Ga0075428_100001592_pt1 | contig 24310 bp, 29 predicted proteins | sample RhiMetdeltSRZDD2_FD_75291 | JGI IMG/M metagenome (GOLD analysis project Ga0075428, IMG submission 75291) | Populus rhizosphere microbial communities from Tennessee, USA - Rhizosphere MetaG P. deltoides SRZDD2 | ecosystem: Host-associated > Plants > Roots > Rhizosphere > Soil | place: USA... | reverse complement strand
AAGAAACCCTGCTCGACGCCGAACGCATCCGGGCCGCCGGCGCCCGCGCGGTACAGGTGAACACCGGCGCGGGTTGCCACCTCGACGCCGAGATGGTCCGGCGTGCGCTCGAGACCCTTGATCCGAAGCCGCAGTCGTTGCTGTTCATCGAAAATGTCGGGAATCTGGTGTGCCCGGCGCTGTTCGATCTCGGCGAGCACAGCAAACTCGTGGTCACCTCCGTCACCGAGGGCGCCGACAAGCCGCTGAAGTATCCCCATATGTTTGCTGCGGCCGGATTGGTCGTGCTGAACAAGATCGATTTAATGCCTTACGTAGACTTTGATCTTGAAACTTTCGAGAAGCTTGCTCGATCAATCAATCCGGCCGCGGCGATTTTGCCGCTGTCCGCTACGACCGGTGAGGGTACAGCGGCCTGGCATGACTGGATCGAACTTCAGGCAAACAGCCGTATGTCACAACGATCCGTTGACAAGACATAGTCCCGGGAGTAAACCGAGAAATTAGCGCTGGAGAAGCGGGCGCTACGTCCGAGTTGCGACGTAGGGAGCCCCAGCCCGGCTCCCGGAAAGCTGTGACAGATGCCAACAGAGGCAGCAGTCAAAGCAGAAGAGGCATTGATCCACGTTCTCTGGATCAATGCCGGTTTGAGTTGTGACGGCGATTCCGTGGCGCTGACTGCCGCCACACAACCCAGCATCGAGGAGATCGCGCTCGGCGCGCTTCCCGGTCTGCCCAAAATCGCCGTGCATTGGCCCCTCATCGACTTCGAGTGCGGGCCGAACGGGGGCGCCGACGATTTCCTGGCCTGGTTCTTCAAGGCCGAGCGCGGTGAACTCGAGCCGTTTGTGTTGGTCGTCGAAGGGTCTATCCCCAACGAGCAGATCAAGGAAGAAGGGTATTGGTGCGGGTTCGGCAACAACCCGGCCACCGGACAGCCGATGACGACCAGCGAATGGTTGGACCGGCTGGCGCCCAAGGCCACAGCGGTCGTCGCGGTCGGCACCTGCGCCACCTACGGCGGAATCCACGCGATGGCAGGCAATCCGACCGGGGCCATGGGTGTGCCCGACTATCTGGGGTGGGACTGGAAGAGCAAGGCCGGTATCCCGATCGTGTGCGTTCCCGGTTGCCCGGCCCATCCGGACAACATGGCCGAGACGCTCACCTACCTGCTGTACATGGCGACCGAGCAGGCACCGATGATTCCGCTGGATGAGGCGCTGCGGCCGCAATGGTTGTTCGGTCAAACCGTACACGAGGGGTGTGACCGAGCCGGCTACTACGAGCAAGGCGATTTCGCGGACGAATACGGCTCGCCCAAATGCATTGTGAAACTTGGCTGTTGGGGCCCCGTCGTAAAGTGCAATGTGCCGAAGCGCGGGTGGATCAACGGGATCGGCGGCTGCCCGAATGTCGGCGGAATCTGCATCGGCTGCACTATGCCCGGCTTCCCAGACAAGTTCATGCCGTTCATGGATGAACCACCCGGCGCCCACGTCTCCTCGACGATGTCGGGACTGTACGGATCGGTGATCCGTAGCCTGCGGCATGTCACCGGACGGACCGTCGACAAGGAGCCGCGCTGGCGGCATCCGGGCACGAAACTCGAAACCGGAGCGACTCGCACCTGGTAGGTGCGGATACTCCGGCGCGCACGGCGGTCCACGTCTCAGACGTCCAATCACGCTGTGGTGCAGCTGATCAACAGAGAGAAGAAGTTCGATGACAACGACCATTCCCGAGCCGTCACACGTGAAGCGCGATCCCGGGCAACTCGTGGAGATGGCGTGGGATCCGATCACCCGCATCGTCGGCAGCCTCGGCATCTACACCAAGATCGACTTCGACAACCGCGAGGTGGTCGAATGCCACAGCACCTCGTCGATCTTCCGCGGCTACTCGCTGTTCATGAAGGGCAAGGATCCACGCGACGCACACTTCATCACCAGCCGGATCTGCGGCATCTGCGGTGACAATCACTGCACGTGCTCGGTCTACGCACAGAACATGGCATACGGTGTGCGGCCACCACACCTCGGTGAGTGGCTGATCAATCTCGGCGAAGCCGCGGAATACATGTTCGACCACAACATCTTCCAGGAGAACCTGGTCGGGGTGGACTACTGCGAAAAGATGGTCTCCGAGACCAACCCGAGTGTCCTCGCCAAGGCGGAGAACACCCAGGCACCGCAAGCGGACGCGCACGGCTACCGGACCATCGCCGACATCATGCGGGCACTCAACCCGTTTACCGGCGACTTCTATCGGGAGGCTCTGCAGGTCAGCCGATGGACACGAGAGATGTTCTGCCTCATGGAGGGCAGGCACGTACATCCCTCGACGCTTTATCCCGGCGGAATCGGCACCACCGCAACGGTTCAGCTGATGACCGACTACATGACCCGGCTGATGCGCTACGTCGAGTTCATGAAGAAGGTCGTGCCGATGCACGACGACCTCTTCGACTTCTTCTACGAGGCGCTGCCCGGTTATGACCAAGTGGGTCTGCGACGCACGCTGCTGGGCTGCTGGGGCTCGTTCCAGGATCCCGAGCACTGCAACTTCGCCTACAAGGACATGGAGAACTGGGGCCGCAAGATGTTCGTCACGCCGGGCGTCGTCGTCGACGGCAAGCTCGTCACGACGTCGCTGCTGGACATCAACCTGGGCCTCCGAATCCTTTTGGGCAGCTCGTATTACGACGACTGGTCCGATCAGGAGATGTTCGTCAAGACCGACCCGCTGGGCAATCCGGTTGATCGGCGCCACCCGTGGAACCAGCACACCAACCCCCACCCGCAGAAACGGGACATGGAGGACAAGTACAGCTGGGTGATGTCACCGCGGTGGTTCGACGGCAAGGATCACCTGGCACTGGACACCGGCGGTGGCCCGCTGGCGCGGCTGTGGGCAACGGCGCTGGCCAACCTCGTCGACATCGGCTACGTGAAGTCCACGGGTCACAGCGTGCAGATCAACTTCCCGAAGACCGCCCTCAAGGGGCCGGTTTCGCTCGAGTGGAAGATCCCGCAGTACGGCAGCAACACGATCGAGCGCAACCGCGCCCGAACGTATTTCCAGGCCTATGCCGCAGCCTGCGCGCTGCATTTCGCGGAGAAAGCGCTGATCGAAATCCGTGCCGGCCGAACCAAGACGTGGGAGAAGTTCGAGGTGCCCGACGAGGGCATCGGCTGCGGATTCACAGAAGCGGTGCGCGGGGTGCTGAGCCACCACATGGTGATCCGCGACGGCAAGATCGCGAACTACCACCCCTATCCCCCAACGCCGTGGAACGCCAGCCCGCGCGACAGCTACGGCACACCGGGGCCATACGAGGACGCGGTCCAGGGCCAACCGATCTTCGAGGAGAACGACAGGGAGCACTTCAAGGGCATCGACATCATGCGCACGGTACGCAGTTTCGACCCGTGCCTGCCGTGCGGTGTGCACATGTATCTGGGCAAGGGGAAGACCCTGGACCTGCTCCACTCCCCCACCCAATCCGCGACCGGGGATTAGCGGATGGCCCATCGCCCGGACGAAACCCAGGATGACGCGCAGTGGCGCTCGGCGGGCGATCGGATACAGACATTGCTCGACGCCAGCGCCGCTGGTGGAGCAGCCGCGCACGAACGTGCCGAGCAGCTTGTCCGTGAGGTAACCGACCTCTATGGCGCAGGCCTCGAGCGAATGATGCAGATCGCCGTCGCCGCCAATCCCGAACTCGCAGAGGCGTTTACCGGTGACGACCTGGTGGCCAGCCTGCTGCTCGTGCACGGGCTGCACCCGCACACCGTGGAACGGCGCATCGCCGACGCACTCGACAGCGTGCGGCCGTACCTGGGATCACACGGCGGCGATGTCCACTTGCTCGAGGTCGATGGCGATGTCGTGCGGCTGCGGTTCTCGGGCAGTTGCAAGAGCTGCCCGTCGTCCGCGGTGACGCTGGAACTGGCGGTCGAGGATGCGGTGCGCGCCGCCGCGCCTGAGATCTTCTCGATCGAAGTGGTTGCCGCGGAAAAGGACCCGAGCTCCGGGATGATTCCGGCAGAGTCACTGCTGACCCGGTTGCACAGCAACGGGCATCGGTCGACAGCGTGGCAACCGGCCCCGGAGCTCGGCCAGCTCGCCCCAGGAGAAGTCGGCGGCTTCCGCGTATCGGGAACGGTCGTGCTGGCGTGCCGGGTCGGTGAGAACGTCTTCGCCTACCAGGACCGGTGCGCCAACTGCACGGAATCCTTGGCCGGGGCCCGACTCGATGGTGCGGTGTTGCGGTGTCCCCGGTGCGGCACCGGCTTCGACGCGGTGCACGCCGGCGCGAGCGTCGATGGCACAGTCCATTTGGACCCCATACCGCTGTTGGTGCGCGACGGTGTGCTGTCGATGGCGGTCGCTGAAACGGTTGCGCCATGACCGGCAGCGCATACGACGTACTGGCTCGCATCCGCGCAAACCGGCAAGCACCCGAGCCCGGGGAGCGGTGCGAGATGTGTTCGGAGCCCATCGCCGACGAGCACCAGCACGTGGTGAATGTCGAAGGCAGACAGCTGATGTGCGTGTGCCGCGGCTGCTACCTGTTGTTCACCGACACTCATGCCCAGTTGCGGTACCGTGCAGTGCCCGATCGCTACCTTGCCTTTCCGGACTTCGCGCTGGACCGCCGCAGGTGGGAGGCGCTGCAGATCCCGGTGGGGTTGGCGTTCTTCTTCCGCAACTCGGCACTCGGCCGCATGGTGGCGTTCTATCCCGGGCCGGCCGGTGCAACGGAGTCCGAACTCGACATGGAGGCCTGGAACGACATCCGCGCCGCCGACCCTCGGCTGGACACGTTGGCCGACGACACCGAGGCGCTGCTGGTCCGGGTGCCTGACGACGACACCGAGTCGCCGGATTGCCACCTGCTGCCGATCGACGCCTGCTACGAATTCGTCGGGCGGTTGCGGATGTTGTGGCGCGGCTTCGACGGCGGCGGGGACGTGCGCGCCTACATGGACGACTTCTTCAGCGCTGTCGGCGATCGCAGCAAGGTGGTCGTCCGATGACCGAGGTGACATTCGCAGTCCTCGACGTGGCGCCCGAACCCTACGCGGTCACCCCGATACTCATGGCCCGGGTGGGCGTTGCCGCCGTCGGGGACGAGCCGATACACGCGATCGCGTTGCGTTGTCAGGTTCGCATCGACCCGCTGCGTCGCGGGTATTCCGACGCCGAAGCCGACGGAATGATCGATCTGTTCGGACCGCGTGAACGCTGGGGCTCCACCCAGCACACGTTCTTGTGGCAGCACGCGACCGCCATGGTGCCCGGCTTCAGCGGGGCCACCCAGATCAACCTCCCGCTCGAATGCACCTACGACTTCGAGGTGGCCTCGGCCAAGTACCTGCACGCCCTGCGCGACGGAATGGTTCCGCTGCAGTTCCTCTTCAGCGGAACGATTTTCGTGCAGGGCCCGCGCGGATTCTCGGTCCAGCAGGTGCCGTGGGACCGGGAGGACCGCTACGACATGCCGGTGTCGGCATGGCGCGATTTGATTCAGCAGCACTACCCCAACGCCGGATGGATACGGCTTCATCGTGACACCATCGATGCGCTGGCGGCCTACCGTTCGCGGGGGGCCCTGTTGTCGTTCGACGATGCGATCACCTCGCTGCTCCCGGCGACCACGACCGGAGACGTCCGATGATCGCGAATTGGGACGGGGCCCGCGCCGTCGCCGACGCTGTGCTGTACGAGGGTTACCTTCTGTACCCCTATCGGGCTAACTCGCGAAAGAACCAGTCCCGCTGGCAGTTCGGGGTACTCGGGCCGCGCGGAGCCGAGGCCGCCGGGATTGGTGAGAACGACAGCCTTTCGGCGCAGCTGCTTGTGCAGCCCGACGGCGCCGCGTCGGTGTCGGGCGTTGTGCGTTTCCTGCAGTTGCAGCATCGCCACGCGGAACGCGCCCTCGAAGACGGCCGATTCGAGCCGGTCGACGAACTGGTCGCGGGTGCGCGTTCGTGGCTGAGTTGGGACGAGGCCGTGGCACGGGAAGTCCCATTCGGGCCGTCCGATCTCACCAAACTCCCGCAGCAGTACGCAATTCCGATCGCCGTCGGTGGCGGCAGCGATGTCGAGATCGTCGATGGCGGTAGACTGGTTCGCACCCGGCGCACGATTCACGCCGAGCTCACCATCGTCGCCGAACATGTCGGGGGGCTTGTTCGCCTCACCCTCTCGATACGCAACAGCGCTGCGCCCGCGGCGGACAAGGACGACGCGATCGCCCTGTCATTGATCGGCACACACCTGGTTGCCGAGGTCACCGACGGGGAATTCGTGTCACTGCTCGAACCCCCCGCGTCGGCCGCCGCCGCGGTAGCCAACTGCCATCACCACCGGTGCTTCCCTGTGCTCGCCGGTCCGCCAGGCGAACACGATCTGATGCTGGTGTCGCCGATCATCCTCTACGACCATCCCGAGATCGCCGAACAAAGCGAAGGCGCGCTGTACGACTCGACGGAGATCGACGAGATCCTCACCCTGCGGGTCATGACGATGACCGACGAAGAAAAAGCTCAGGCTCGGGCCACCGATCCGCGCGCCGCAGAGATCATCGACCGGTGCGACTCGATGTCGCCGGAGGCGATGCTGAATCTGCACGGGGTGCTGCGCAACCCGCACGCGGAGACCGACGGCCCCGGATTGATACCTGAAATCCCCGAGGGCGTCCAGTGGTGGGATCCCTTGGCCGACACCGCGGTCCGCCCCGAGATCGACGCTGTGCTGGTCAACGGCGTCCGGGTGACGCGGGGTAGCCGTGTGCGGTTACGGCCGTCACGGCGGGCCGACGCCCAGGATCTGTTCTTCGCGGACAGGATCGCACGGGTCACTTCCGTACACGAGGACGTGGACGGCGACCAGCATGTCGGCGTCGTACTGGAGGACGACCCCGCCGCCGACCTGCACGACTGGTACGGCCGCTATCTGTACTTCGCACCGGACGAAGTGGAACCACTCAATGAAAGGAGTGCGTCATGGAAGTAGTGGGTTGGGTCGCCGTTGGCATCGCCGCGGTTGTGGTGATCGCCGGAGGTTACCTCGGACTCCGTTCCATACCGGATGCCCGCCGGTACATGAAGATTCGCCGCATGTAGCCAAGGTAGGTACAAACCACGCCCGACATTCTGGTAGCCGGCATCGGCAACATCTTCCTCGGTGACGACGGGTTCGGCCCCGAGGTGATGCGCCACGTCCCGTCGCGCCCCGCCGACCCGCGAGTCCGGCTGATGGACTACGGAATCCGAGGCATGCACCTGGCCTACGACCTGCTCGACGGCTGCCGCGCGCTGGTACTCGTCGACGCCCTGCCGAGCCGGGGAGCACCGGGCACCGTCCACGTATTAGAAGCGGACCACGAAACGCTGTCGTCCGCAATTGGACTCGATGCTCACGCGATGGATCCCGCCGCAGTGTTTGCAAGCCTGCGCGCCCTGGGCAGCACCCCGCCATACACCGTCGTCATCGGCTGCGAGGTCGATAGCGTCGAAGAGAGAATCGGGCTGTCCGACGCCGCCGCCGCCGCCATCCCCGACGCGGTGCGCGCCATCGAAAATGTAGTGGCGCAACTACTCACCACCGAGCGCGTGGGCTGAACCATGTGTTTGGGCATCCCAGGGCAGGTGGTGAGAATGCTGGAGGGCTACGGCGGCCAGCTCGCCCTCATTGACGTCGCCGGCGAGCATCGCAAGGTCAACGTCGGCATGCTGCCCGAAGAGACGTTCGCACCCGGCGACTGGGTGATCATCCACATGGGTTTCGTCGTCGAAAAGACCGACAAGGCCGGAGCCGACGCCGCAATGGCCGGCCTCGAACTCATGGGCCGCGGCGGGGATGAGGCCTCGCCATGACCCGGTGCCGCCTTGAGGCTCGCGTGGCCGGCGTCGTTCAGGGCGTCGGCTTCCGGCCCTTCGTCTACACCACGGCGGTGACCCTGGGGTTGGCCGGATCCGTGCGCAACGACACGTCGGGTGCGGTCATCGAGGTCGAGGGTGACGACCGCGACATCGGCGACTTCCTGACCCGGCTCGCAGACCGACCGCCACCCCTGGCTGTCATCGAATCCATTGAAACGCGGTATATCCCGGTTACCGGCGGTACCGAATTCACCATCTCGGATTCCTCACGATCCGACGGCGCCCGCACACTGGCCTCCCCCGACGTCGCGATGTGCGCCGAATGCGCCGCAGAACAACGCGACCCTGCCAACCGGCGCTATCGGCACGCGTTCATCAACTGCACCAACTGCGGACCGCGGTTCACGATCATCGCCTCGCTGCCCTACGACCGGTCCTCGACCGCAATGGCGGGGTTCGCAATGTGTGTCGACTGCGCCCGCGAGTATGCCGATCCCGCCGACCGACGATTCCACGCCCAGCCCGTGTGCTGCCCGAACTGCGGACCTACCGTGCGCTACCGGGACCGCGACGGCCGCGAAACCGAAGGTGGTGCGGGACTCCAGGCGGCCCGACTGCTACTGCGGAACGGCGGCGTACTTGCGGTCAAGGGCATCGGCGGCTACCACCTCGCCTGCGACGCCGCGGACGAACAAGCCGTGGCGGAACTTCGGCGACGTAAGCGCCGCGGCGACAAGCCATTCGCCGTCATGGTGCCCGATCTGGGAGTGGCCCGCGTCATCGCGGTCGTCGACGACGCGTCTGCGCGCGTGCTGTCGGGCCCGCAGCGCCCGATCGTTCTGGTACCCCGACTCCCCGGCGCCACGGTCGCCGATGCGGTGGCCCCGCACAACCCCGACCTCGGCGTCATGACGGCATACGCGCCGCTGCACGCGCTTCTGTTCGGTGTGGCCGGTGACGAGCCGGGTCCGACGACGCTGGTGATGACCTCGGGCAACCTTGGCGGGGAACCCATCTGTTTCACCGACGACGAAGCGCTCGACCGGCTTTCGCGCCTGGCCGATGGGTGGCTGATGCACAACCGGGACATCCTGGTGCCGTGTGACGACTCCGTCGTGCGAGTGGTCGACGGTGTCGAGCTTCCGATCCGGCGCTCGCGCGGTTACGCTCCTCTTCCCGTCGCGCTGCCCGTGGGGCTGCCGCCGACCCTGGCGGTGGGAGCAGACCTCAAGAACACGTTCGCCGTCGCCGAACGCAAGTACGCGTGGCTCAGCCAGCACATCGGCGACATGGACGACCTGGCCACCCTGTCGGCGTTCGGGTCTGCGGAGCATCATCTGGAGGCGTTGACCGGCGTCGCACCGGAAGTCGTTGTCGCCGACTCCCATCCGGGCTATCGATCGACCGCGTGGGCGCACCGAAACGCGGGCGACCGGCCGGTGCGGACGGTACAGCACCACCACGCGCACGTCGCGGCGGTGATGGCCGAGCACGGCCTCGACGGCGCCAAGCAGGTACTCGGTTTCGCGTTCGATGGCACCGGCTACGGACCCGACGGCGCGGTCTGGGGCGGTGAGGTGCTGCTCGCGGACTACAAGGGCTACCAGCGGCGGGCGCAGCTGAAATATGTGCCGCTGGCCGGAGGCGACGTCAGCGTGCTACGCCCCTACCGGATGGCGCTGTCGCACCTGTGGGCAGCGGGGCTGCCCTGGGACGACGATCTGCCCCCTGTGCGAGCATGCCCGCCGCGCGAGCGAAAGGCACTGGCGCATCAGCTGACCACCGGGGTGTGCAGTGTTCCGACATCGAGCATGGGCAGGCTCTTCGATGCGGTGTCGGCGCTGGTCGGTGTCCGGCAAGTCGTCGCCTATGAGGCCCAGGCCGCAATCGAATTGGAGGGAATTTCGCGCGACGCCGACGGCGGCACGACTCGTTATGAGTTCGCTGTCGATGCGTCAGCGGCGCCAACGGTGATCAACCCGGCTCCCGTGCTGGCCGCGATCGTCAGCGACATGCGTGCCGGCATACGGGCAACTGTGATCGGCGCGCGTTTCCACCGCGCCGTTGCCGAGCTGATCGTCGATCTCGCAGGCGCGGAGGATCCAGTCCCCCAGACCATCGCACTGACCGGTGGCGTGTTCCAGAACGCGCTGCTGCTGCGACTGGCACGAAACGGCCTTGTGGCCAAGGGCTTTGACGTGATTACTCACCGTCATGTTCCGCCGAACGACGGCGGCATCGCGCTGGGTCAACTCATGGTCGGAAACGCGGGGTGATCAGATGACCGCACCGTCTCGACAAGGCCTTCCCACCGGTCATGCGTTGTTCGCGCGTTATGCGTTCCCGCCCAACGAGCTGGGCTACTGCGGGCCCGCCGATGCGGACGTGCTGCTCCACGGAGACGATCCAGCAGAAGTCGCCGCGCACGCCAAAGCGTTCGACGGCGCGTGGCCGTATCTGCGGGCCATCGCCGACGCGGTGGGCATTGCCGATGCGCTCGACGCCGAAGTGGTGAGGAGCTACTGGGTCGGCGGAGACCTGCTGAACCGCGTCGACCCCACCGCGCTGCTGGATCGGCTTCGCACCGCATTCGCGGGTCAGGTCACCGGCCTTCTCGCCGACCTCGATCGATCAGTCGGTGTGCTGGCCCACCACAGCTTCCATGTGTTCGTGGTTTACCCATGGGTGCGGTTCCTCGACCGCGACCCCACCACGGCACTGCAGATACTGCAGGACTGCCGAATACGTTGGGGCACAGTCGACTCCGTCGACGATGAGCACTTGGTGATGGTGTCGCGCCCGCTCACGTTCCTGGAGGACACCCTCGGCCTCGGCCACCCAACCGCCGAGCGGGTGCGGTGGAGCAAGAGCGGCGCGTCGCTGATCACCGCGCCGACGCCAGGCGACACCGTGTCCGCGCACTGGGATTGGGTCTGCTCCACCCTCACCGACACCGAAGGTGACGCGCTAGCCGACGCCACGTGCACCACGCTGGACCTCGTGAACTCTGCCCGCGAAAGGGGGCGAGACAAATGACCGCAATTGCACAACCGGGTGAATCCTTTGTCGACACAGAGCTGTCCGCGGATCTGGCGGCCGCGGCGCTGGACCTGGCCCGCCGATTCCACGACGGCGCCACCCTGTGGGTGATCTCACCCCAGTGGGAACCGCACGCACACCACGTCGCGGTCGAGTTCGTTCACCCGGTCATCATGGGCAAGCGGGCGCTGCCGTCCGTTGCGCTGGTCGAACCGGATCCGGTGGCGCAGGCACGCGTGGCCAGCCAACCCGGCGATCTGCTTCTGGCGGTGGCATCGGCCGATGAGCCCGCTGTGGTGGACGCCATGCGACGAGCGCCGGCGTGGGGCGCCCTGACGCTGTGGATCGGCTCCGGGCCGCGGCCCCCGGCCGGCGCCGCGAACCACATCCTCTGGGTCGACTCGGACGACCCTATGGTGCCGGCCACCGGGCGGTTCGTGTTGATGTACCACCTGCTTTGGGAACTGACCCACGTCTGCTTCGAACACCCTGGGCTGCTGAAATCCCGCGGTGACGACTCCACTGAGGACGTCTGCGTCACCTGTAGTGACGAGGGACGGCTCGGCGAAGTAGTACTGGCACCCGCCGACGCGACCGGCCAAGCGCTCGTCCGCACCGCCAACGGTGAGGAATGGGTCGACGTCACCGTCCTTGGTGACGTCGCACCCAACGATCTCCTTCTGGTGCACGCGGGAGCGGCGATCACACGACTGAGCGAGGTGAGCCGATGACCACACACGAATCAGAGAGCACCAGCTTCCTGTACCCATTCATCGAATCGGAGGAGACCGACGCGGCAAGCCTGCTGGACGACCTCGCCTCTTCGGCGCGCGGCAAGGCCACGGAAAGCGCCCGCCTGCAACGTGAGTCGCTCGACGAGTACGACGAGGGGTTGACCGCCGCGGGAACCGGCATGGCCGAGCGGTTCGTGCGCGGCGGCAGGCTCTACACGTTCGGCAACGGCGGCAGCTCCACCGACGCCGCGACGCTCGCGTCGCTGTTCAGCCGCCCCGCACGGGGGCGGCCCGTCGCGGCGTGGTCGCTGGCGGCCGACAACGCGGTGGTGACCGCGCTAGGTAACGACGTCGGGTTCGAGCTGATCTTCAAGCGACAGATCATCGCTCACGCGCGCGAGCGCGATGTCGCGATCGCCTTGTCGACATCAGGCAACTCCGAGGACCTGATGACGGCGATCACCGAAGCCAAGCAGCGGGGCCTGTTGACGATTGGCTTTTCCGGCCACGACGGCGGCCAGATGGCCGCGGCCGACGATCTCGACTTCTGCTTCACCGTGCACAGCCAAAGCATCCACCGCATCCAGGAGAGCCACGCCATGCTCGGCTTCCGGCTGTGGTCGGTGACCCAAAACCACATGGCACGTCAACCTCACAGGGCGGAGCATTCATGAGCACCACGGAAGCGACGACCTCCGCCCAGCGCGAGGACCGTGTGCTGGAACGGATCGACAAGTTCCGGCAGCGCCGGCCACGGCTGCTGGACGACGTGGTGACGCTCGCGCACGGGGCGGGCGGCAAGTCGTCCGCGGCGCTGGTCGACGCGGTTTTCCTCGAGGCGTTCCGCAACGACGAACTCGAACAACTCGGCGACGCAGCCGTCCTGCGAACCGCATCGGGCGAACAACTCGCATTCTCGACCGACTCGTATGTCGTTTCGCCGCGGCGGTTTCCAGGCGGATCCATCGGCCACGTCGCCGTGCATGGCACGATCAACGATCTCGCGGTGTCGGGTGCGCGTCCGCAATGGCTGTCGGCGGCGTTCGTCATCGAAGAGGGTTTCCCGATCGCCGAACTCCGCGAAATCGTCGCGGATATGAGCGAAGCCGCCGCGAAGGCGGGCGTGCAGATCGTCACAGGCGACACCAAGGTCGTCGGCAAGGGCGCCGCCGACGGTGTCTACATCTCCACCGCAGGCGTCGGCGTGATCCCGGTAGGCAGGCAACTGTCGCGCGACCTCGTCCAACCGGGCGACAAGGTAGTGCTGTCCGGGACGATCGGCGAGCACGGGATGGCCGTCATGCTGGCCCGCGGCGACCTTGCCATCGATGCCGACATCGCCTCCGACACCGCGCCGGTGCACGAGTTGGTCGAAATACTGCTTGCGGCAGCGCCATCGACGCGATGGATGCGCGACGCTACGCGTGGTGGCGTTGGCACCGTGGCCAACGAACTGGTCAAGGACTCCCCGTTCGCGCTCATACTGGACGAGGACAAGCTGCCGGTGGCGTCACAGGTGCTTGGAGCCTGCGACATGCTCGGCATCGACCCGCTGTACGTGGCGAACGAGGGCAAATTCGTTGCCATCGTTCCGGCCGACGAGGCCGACGCGGCGATTGCCGCATTGCACGACCATCCGCAAGGGGCCGATGCCGCGGTGGTTGGCGAGATCATGCCAGAACCGCACGGAATCGTTGCGCTCCGAACGTCGTTCGGCGGCAGCCGGATCGTCGACATGCTCGTCGGTGACCCGCTACCGCGCATCTGCTGAAAGGAGATTGACCATGTGTCTTGGGATACCGGGCCAAGTGGTCGACATCGTCGACTCCGAACAGTCCCTGGCCAAGGTCGACGTCAACGGCGTCCGAAGAAACATCAGCGTGCGCCTGCTGGCCGACGACAACCTGCAGGTCGGTGACTGGGTGCTCGTGCACGTCGGCTTTGCGATGGCGAAGATCGACGAGCGCGAGGCCGCGATGACGCTCGACCAAGTGCAGAAGATGGGCGAGAACTACCAGCAGGAAATCGACGCGTTCAACGAGTCCGAAATCGCCTGAGAGGCTTGACATGAAGTTCGTAGACGAATTCCGCGACCCGGCGGCAGCACGTGCGTTGGTCAAGTCCATCACAGAATTGGCAGGCACGGACGAGTTCAAGTTCATGGAGGTGTGCGGCGGTCACACGCACACCATCTACCGGCACGGCATCGAGCACCTGCTACCCGAATCCGTTGAGCTGGTGCATGGACCGGGGTGCCCGGTGTGCGTGATTCCAATGGGCCGTGTCGACGACGCGATGTGGCTGGCCGAGCAGCCCGGCGTCATCTTCACCACGTTCGGCGACATGATGCGGGTGCCCGGGTCGAAGGGCAACCTCATCGAGGCGAAGGCCCGAGGCGCCGACGTGCGCTTCGTGTACTCTCCGCTCGATGCGCTCAAGGTGGCGCTCGACAACCCCGACCGCCATGTGGTGTTCTTCGCGGTCGGATTCGAGACGACGGCGCCGTCCACCGCGGTCACCCTCGTTCGGGCGCGCGCGCTCGGTGTCCGCAACTTCAGCGTGTTCTGCAATCACGTCACCATCGTTCCGCCGATCAAGGCCATCCTCGAGTCACCCGATCTGCGGCTCAACGGGTTCCTCGGACCTGGCCACGTATCCACCGTGGTGGGCCTGCGGCCGTACCGGTTCGTGCCGCAGGTCTACGGAAAACCCATGGTGGTGGCGGGGTTTGAGCCGCTCGACATCCTCGCGTCAGTGCACATGCTGCTGCAGCAGATTCGCGACGGGCGCTGCGAGGTCGAAAACCAGTACACGCGCGTGGTACGCCCGGAGGGCAACACACAGGCGCTGAAGCTGATGGCCGAGACGTTCGAGCTGCGCCCCCATTTCGAGTGGCGGGGACTGGGTTTCATCTCGCAGAGTGCCCTGAAGGTTCATCCCGACTTCGCCGAGTACGACGCCGAGATCAAGTTCGACATGCCGGGAGTGCGCGTCGCCGACCCCAAGGCATGCCAGTGTGGCGAAGTTCTCAAGGGCGTGATCAAACCGTGGGAGTGCAAGGTGTTCGGCACGGCGTGCACCCCGGAGACGCCGATCGGCACATGCATGGTGTCCCCCGAAGGTGCCTGTGCGGCCTACTACAACTTCGGCCGGCTACACCGAGAGACGGCCCAGCTGCTGGGTCAGCGTGCCTAACAACTAGCGTCGCCGCAACGCGCGGCGGAGAGGAGATGTCATGACGACCCCGGGCGACCACACATCTGAAGAACCACAAGAAGAACGGGGAACTCCTGGATCGCGGGACACCGGATCCGACAAGCCGTCGGGCGGGCCCACGGATCGGCCATCGGGCACTTACGAGGGCGACGAGTCCGTGCCAGATCACGGCGACGAGGGCGGCAAACCGGACTTCCAAACGGGGACGACGAACGAACCGCCAGGCGATGCCAAGCCCGCCGCCCCGCCGTACGAAGGCCGCAAAGAGGCCGCTGACGTCGGCGACGACAGCGCCGAGGAGGCCGGAGCAAGGACCGGTGGAGCCACCCGCCCCTCCACCGACAATCGCTGAATCACCACTGATCGCGCGGCACATCGAAGTCGGTGCACAACGCCCGCCACACGTCGCGCGGGTCGACGCCGTCCTCGATCGCCTGCGCGGCGGTGCGCCCGAATCTGGTCAGTACATGGTCGACGAGCAGGGAAGCGCCGCGCACCGGTCCGAACTGTCCGTCGACCAGTTCATTGAATTCCGTCAACCGCACGTCGCCAACCTACGCCGACGCCGCCAGCGCTTCATGGCACACCCGTACCGGATCGTCGACCTCGGCGACGCTGGCACCGGCTCGTTTCGCCGCGTCCCGGTACCGCGGCGTCGACAACACCTCGCTGACGGCCGCCACCAGCGATTCCGACGTCAATGGCCGCACCAGTTGCGCACTACCTTGGCGCACAAGCCGATTCGCGATCTCCCACTGATCGCCGCCGCCGGGCACCACGACCATCGGCACCCCGGCCAGCAGCGCCTTGGCCACCAAGCCGTGTCCACCACCACAGATGACCAGATCGGCGTGAGCAAGCAGTTCGTCCTGCCGGCCGAGGCCGACCACTGCCCACGGCGGCACCGTAACCTCAGGTCCGTCGAGTCGCGACACCACCACGCGCGCACCTTCGGGCAGCGTCTCCCCCGGCGTCAGCGTCTCTAGCGCCAGAGAGGCCATCCCCCGGGCGCCCGTCATCGCCGTCGACGGCGCCACCACCACAACGGGACCGGACCCCCCTGGGATCTCCAGCACGGACGACGTCGGCTCGAAGTGCAACGGGCCCACGATCACTGCCTCTTGCGGCCAATCCGGGCGCGGCACCTCCAGAGCCGGCAGGGTGGCGATGAGGCGCCGCAACGGTCCGGGATCAACTGCGGGCAAACCGATTTCGACTCTGGCCGCCGACCGCTGCCGCAGGCCCTGGCGCCAGGATCGTGCGGTGAGCGCTCGCATGACGGAATCACGCAGACGGCCGCGGAGCCCGACGCCGGGAGCCAATCCACTACCGAGCGGTGGCAGGCCCTTCGACGGCCGGTACAGCGGGGACGGGCTGAGCTCGATCCACGGCACGCCAAGCAACTCGGCCGCCAGCCCTCCGCACGCGGTGATCACATCGGACACCACGAGGTCCGGCGCCAGGTCGCGCAGCCGCGGCAGATTCAGCACCGCCATCCGGGCGGCTCGTTGGTGGATCTTCGCCCCGGCGTCGGTGTCGTCGTCGGCCGCAGTGGGGTCAAGCCCGTCGAGCTCGACAGCGTCCACCCCCACCTGACGTGCAGCATCCAGCCGTTCGGAGCCCGTGAGCAGTGTGGGAGCGTCCCCGGCGGCCAAGAACCGACGGCACAGCGCAATGGCCGGAAAGGCATGCCCGGGATCCGGTCCGGCAACCACGGCGACCCGCACGCGCCTACCCTGCCACAGCGACGACTAGGCTGGCAGCCATGACTGACCAGGCTTCCCCGGTGAGCTCGGACATCGACAACGCCCGTACCGTCGAGACCTTCCTCTACGCGCTTCAGGATAAGGACTTCGACACGGTCGATTCCCTGATGGCGGACACGATCGTGTGGCAGAACGTTGGTTGGCCCACGTTGCAGGGCCGTCAGCGGATCGTGAGTCTGTTTCGCCGCGGACCGGGCAGGGTCGGATTCGAGGTGAAGATCCACCGAATCGCCGCGGAGGGTAACTCCGTCCTGACCGAACGTACCGATGCGCTGGTGATCGGCCCACTTCGCCTGCAGTTCTGGGTATGCGGGGTGTTCGAAGTGCACGCCGGACGAATCACGTTGTGGCGGGATTACTTCGACATGTGGGACATCGCAAAAGGCACGTTGCGGGGGCTCGTCGCAACCGTGATTCCGTCGTTGAGGCAAGCGCTGTAGTGAACGACGCCACACCCCGCACCAAGCCGAACCTGTTGCAGTACATCGGCTACTGCTACGGACGGCGACTGCCTGATTCGATGCGCGACTGGGTGCGCGAGGACCTCGCCGGCAAGGGCGCGACGTTCCGGATGATGGTGCGCGTCTTCGTCCCGGCGTTCTTGATCATGGTTCCGTTCTGGTTCATTCCGACCACGCTCGACGTGCATTTGTCGATGACGCTGCCGATCCTGATTCCGTTCGTGTTCTTCTCGCACGCACTGAACAAGGTCTGGCGCCGGCACATGTTGCGCAAGCATGGCCTGGATCCGAGCCTGGCCGACGAGCTGAAGCGCCAGAAGGACGCCCACATTCACGAGGCGTACATAAGGAAGTACGGCCCGCGCTCAGGACCGTCCAGCTCGCACGACGTCTAAGCCCGGCGCAGGTGGCCGAGCTCGTCGAAGGCCTGCGCCCAACCCAACAGCCGGTCGGTCGCGGTGACCAGCTCGTCGCGGTAGCGCTGCTGGGCCATCGGCGAGCTCGACATCGAGCCGGTGTTGACCGCTGATACCAATTGGGCTGCGGCAGTGACCATCTCGTTGAACTGGCGAGCGCCGTGATCGAGTTGCGCGCTAAATGCGGTGATGGTGGGCGTCAGGTGCGAACGCGACTGCGGCGCTGACCGGACCGCCCGCTCCATCGACACCACCTCGTGTGCGGTCGCAGCCATGGTCGCGGAGGTTTGGTTGGCCGCCGCAGACAATTCCCGCAGCTCCTCAGCGGGCAGCATCCGGCCACGCTCCAGCACCCCGAGCAACGAGAACAGCGCCCGCTCGGACGCCGCCAACGCAGCCATGGGCTGACGCGCCGCCGAGCCCCAGGGCGGCAAACGTCGAGATCGCTGCGGCGGCAACGGTTCTCCCCGCAGCCAGCGATACCGCAGGAACGCCAGCGTCGCCAGGAACGCCGCGCCGACCGCAATCGGCGCCGGGATGAACAGCGCCCACACCGGCGTGCTCCACGACGCCAGCAGACCCGTCACCCCGATCCAGAAGACGCTCGACACCGTGAAGAACCACCCGAGCCGCAGCGCCCACCGCCGTTTGCGCATCAACTTGGCTCGCGGATCCGCTGCCGCGTTGAGCTTTTCGGCCACCATGTCCGACCACTCCGCGGCGGTGTCCACGCCGCGCTGAATCAATGATTGCCAAGCCTCTGGTCGACCAGCGCGGGAATTCACTGCCATGTCCTACGAAAGTTATTGCGACAGCGGGTTTTCCGGTGTCGCTTGCTTGTCGGTCACCGGGGTCGCCGGTGCGGTGGCGGCGGGGCCGCCTGCAGGTAGCTGCTCACCGCGCATGGAGGCTCGGATCTGCTCCAACCGGGAATGTCCGGCCATCTGCACACTGGCCTGCTGCACCTCGAGCATGCGGCCCTGCACCGAGTTCTGCGCGAGCTCGGCGGAACCCATGGCATTGGCGTAGCGGCGTTCGATCTTGTCGCGGACTTCGTCGAGGCTCGGGGTGGTACCCGGAGCAGCGATCTCGCTCATCGACCGCAGCGAGGCGCTGACCTGCTCCTGCATCTTGGCCTGTTCGAGCTGCGACAGCAGCTTGGTGCGCTCGGCAATCTTCTGCTGCAACACCATCGCGTTCTGCTCGACGGCCTTCTTCGCCTGCCCGGCGGCCTGCAGCGCCTGATCGTGCAGGCCCTTGAGATCTTCGACACTCTGCTCGGCGGTCACCAGTTGCGCGGCGAACGCCTCGGCGGCGTTGTTGTACTCGGTGGCCTTGGCGGCATCGCCCGCGCTGGTGGCCTGATCGGCCAGGGTGAGCGCCTGGCGCACGTTGACCTGCAACTTCTCAATGTCCGCGAGCTGGCGGTTGAGCCGCATCTCCAGCTGACGCTGATTGCCGATCACCTGGGCCGCCTGCTGCGTCAACGCTTGATGCTGGCGCTGTGCCTCCTCGATGGCCTGCTGAATCTGCACCTTCGGATCGGCGTACTCGTCGACCTTCGAGCTGAACAGCGCCATCAGGTACTTCCACGCCTTGACGAACGGATTGGCCATCGGTTCATTCCGCCTTCGTGTCGTTGAATTGCACTAGTGCCAACTTATCGGTTCCGCGCAGATCACCACAGCCCTGCGGCTGTTTTCCAAGATCGAGGCGCGAGTTGGACTCAGGCCACCGCCATCGACACGACCTGCGGGATGACAACCTTCGTCGTGGCGTCGATGTTGGTGGCGCTGACGCTGGCGACAGACGCGAGTTCCTCGCGGGCCATGTCCTCGCCGGCGTCGGAAAGCACCCGCGACAGCGGGACGTCCAGGGCGGTGCAGATGGCATTGAGCAGTTCGCTCGACGCCTCCTTGCGGCCGCGTTCGACCTCCGACAGGTAGCCGAGGCTCACCCGGGCGCTATCGGACACCTCACGCAGGGTGCGGCCCTGCTCGGTGCGGGCACGACGCAGCACGTCGCCGATCACCTCGCGCAGCAATGCTGTCATCGTGCTCTCCTACCTCGCTGGGATTGGTTACTAGGGCAACGCTGCGCGGCGCCGCGTTGGTTCCCGGATGGCGCAGATCACTGTCGCTCGACGAGGGCGCGCAGCCGGGCGATGGCCTGATGCACCGCCGAGATGCGGATATCCCAGCGTGAACCCGATAGCGCCAGCTCGACGACCTCGGTGTCCACCGGACCGGCAAGGCCGAGGTACACGGTGCCCACCGGGTGACCGCCGTGTGGTTCCGGGCCGGCCACCCCGGTCAGGCCGATGCCCCACGTCGCGGCGCAGCGCTGTCGGGCGCCTACGGCCATCGCCCGCGCGGTCGGGGCGGCGACGGGTCCCACCGCATCGAGCAGCTGCGGAGCCACCCCGGCCAGCGCGATCTTGGTGTCCTCGATGTAGGTGACCAGACCGCCGCGGAGCACCACGCTGGCGCCGGCCACGCCGGCCAGGGTCGCGGCCAGCAGGCCGGCCGTCAGCGACTCGGCGGTCGCGACACTCTGTCTGCGCACGGTGAGGTCGGCGATGAGCGCGCGAGCGTCCTCAGTGACCAGCGGGTCGTCCACGCGAATCCCTGACCGCAGAGACGACATAGTCCACGCCGGTGAGCACCGTCAGCACGACGGCAGCCCACATCACCACCCAGGCCCCGGTCAGCCACAACCCCGAGAGCGGCAGCACGAACAGGCCGATCGCGACCGCCTGGACGAGCGTCTTCAGTTTGCCGCCTCGGCTGGCCGGGATGACACCATGGCGCAGCACCACGAATCTCAAAACGGTGATGCCGATCTCACGGACCATGATCACCACCGTCACCCACCAGGGCAGGTCACCGAGCATCGACAGCCCGATCAGAGCCGCTCCGATGAGGGCCTTGTCGGCGATCGGATCGGCCAGCTTGCCGAATTCGGTCACCATCCCGTAGCTGCGCGCCAGCGCGCCATCGAACCGGTCAGTGATCACAGCGACCGCGAAGACCACGAATGCGGCTATCCGCCAGAATGTTTCATGGCCGTCGCCAACGAACAGCACAGCGAGGAACACGGGGACCAACACCATTCGCACACCGGTGAGCACGTTCGCGATGTTGGCCACGCGGGCGCGCGGAACCACCGGATCGATATGAGGTTGGCCCGACACCGCAACAGAATATCGGTTGCCGAAGCCGATACCCTCGCACGTGTGAGCGGAGCGTCCGAGCGGGTTGTCGTCCGGCGTGCCCGCACGTCCGACATTCCTGCCATGAAAGCGCTCGTCGACATCTACTCCGGCAAGATCTTGCTGGAGAAAAATCTCGTGACGCTCTACGAGGCGGTCCAGGAGTTCTGGATTGCCGAACTCCACGGTGAGCTGATCGGCTGCGGCGCGCTGCACGTGTTGTGGTCCGACCTCGGCGAGATCCGCACTATCGCCGTACACCCCAAGGTCAGGGGCCAGGGCGTCGGACACGCGATCGTGGATCGATTGCTGGACGTGGCCAGGCAACTGCACCTGGAGCGGATCTTCGTGCTCACCTTCGAAGTCGAGTTCTTCTCGCGGCACGGCTTCGAGGAGATCGAGGGCACGCCGGTCACCGCGGAGGTCTACGAGGAGATGTGCCGCTCCTACGACACCGGTGTCGCAGAGTTCCTCGACCTGTCCTATGTGAAGCCGAACATTCTCGGCAATACCCGAATGTTGTTGACGCTCTGATGCGTACCGTTAGCAACGTGCGGCGTCGGATTGTCATCTGCGTCGTCGCGGCGTTCGCAGCGGCGGCGGTTCTGATCGCGCCGGCGCCGGCGCAGGCCGACCCACCGCAATGCGACAACGGCCCGATCGTCCTCGATGGCTGCACGAGCCCAGGAGTCTGCACGGCCGTGATCGACAATCAGTGCGTCGGAGTCCAGCCGCCCCTGCTTCCGGCGCCGCCGCCCGTCAAGGTCGGCATCGAAGGCGGTGTCGGCGTCGGGGCCTAGTCGACCTCGTCGTCTCCGCCGTTAGCATCCGAACCACCGCGGATCAGGGCCAGCGTCCCCGCCAGCTCGTCGGGCTTGACCAGCACCTCGCGCGCCTTGGAACCCTCGCTGGGACCGACGATGCCGCGGGTTTCCATCAGGTCCATCAACCGGCCGGCCTTGGCGAAGCCGACCCGCAACTTGCGCTGCAGCATGGACGTCGAGCCGAACTGGCTGGACACCACCAGCTCGACGGCCTGCAGGAAGACGTCCATGTCGTCGCCGATGTCGGGGTCGACGTCGGTGCGCTCGCTGTTGGTCTTGGCCTTGGTGACGCCCTCGGTGTACTCGGGCTCCGCCTGGTCCTTACATGCCTGTACCACGGCGTGGATCTCGTCGTCGGAAACGTATGCACCCTGCAGCCGGATCGCCTTGTTGGCGCCCATCGGGATGAACAGGCCGTCGCCCATGCCGATCAGCTTCTCGGCGCCCTGCTGATCGAGGATGACGCGGCTGTCGGTCAACGACGACGTCGCGAAGGCCAGCCGCGACGGCACGTTGGTCTTGATCAGACCGGTGACGACGTCCACCGACGGCCGCTGCGTGGCGAGCACGAGGTGAATACCCGCGGCGCGTGCCTTCTGGGTGATGCGGACGACCGCGTCCTCCACATCGCGCGGCGCGGTCATCATCAGGTCGGCGAGCTCGTCGACGATCGCCACGATGTAGGGGTACGGACGGTACTCGCGCTCGCTGCCCAGCGGCGTGGTGATCTCACCCGATCGCACCTTCTTGTTGAAGTCGTCGATGTGACGCACCCTGCTGGCCTGCATGTCCTGGTAGCGCTGCTCCATCTCCTCAACCAGCCATGCCAACGCGGCGGCCGCCTTCTTGGGCTGCGTGACGATCGGCGTGATGAGGTGCGGAATGCCTTCGTACGGCGTGAGTTCCACCATCTTCGGGTCGATCAGGATCATCCTGACCTCCTCCGGAGTGGCCCGCGCGAGGAGCGATACCAGCATCGAGTTGACGAAGCTGGACTTGCCCGAACCCGTTGAGCCGGCGACCAATAGGTGCGGCATCTTCGCGAGGTTCCACGAGATGTATTCGCCCTCAATATCTTTACCCAACGCAATCACGAGGGGATGGTGGTCGCCACGCGTCGACGGATCGGTCAGCACGTCTGCGAGACGCACCATTTCCCGGTCGACGTTAGGCACCTCGATGCCGACGGCGGACTTGCCGGGGATCGGCGCCAGCATCCGGACGCTCTCAGTGGCCACCGCATAGGCGATATTGCGGTGCAGCGCAGTGATTTTCTCGACCTTGACGCCAGGGCCGAGTTCGACCTCGTAGCGTGTGACCGTCGGCCCGCGGGTGCAGCCGGTAACCGATGCGTTCACCTTGAATTGGTCCAGCACCTCGGTGATGGCCTCCGCCATCCGGTCATTGGCCGCGGTGCGCCGTTTCGGCGGATCGCCCGCCTTCAGCAGCTCCAGCGGCGGCAACGTGTATGGGCCGTCGACGACTCGATCCAATGACAGCGTCAGCTTCTTGGCTGGCTTCTTGCGGCGTGTCTTGGCGGTCGGCTCCGGAACGGTGGGCGCCTCGTCGTCGAGCGGATAATTCTCCATCGGGGTGCCGGTGGGCCACGCCTGCGCCTCGTCGTCGTTGTACGCGGACGGGTTGTCGTAGTAACCGTCGGAGAAGTCTTCGGCCTCTTCGGTGTACGGCTGCTCGTCGTCGTACTCCTCGTCGTACAAATCACCGTGGAAGGCGCGCACGGAGAACATGCGCTGCACCGTCGACGGCACTTCGCGGATCGTCGTGCCGGTCACCAAAAGCAGGCCGAACAGCGCGCCGATGAACAGCAGCGGCGCGGCGATCCAGGCGGTCAGGCCGTCGGACAGCGGGCCGCCGATGGCGAAGCCCAGGAATCCCGCGGCGTGCTGACGCGCGGTGGGATCTTGCGGCGAACCCGCCCACAGATGCCACAGGCCGAGAGTGGGCAGCGTGATCATCGCCGCACCGAGGATGAGCCGCGGACGTGCATCAGGGTCAGGCTCGGTGCGCATCAGCACCACCGCGACCGCGGCGAGCACGATGGGCACGAGGACGACAGCCGACCCGATCAGCACCCGAAGGAACGTGTCGATCCATTGGCCGACGGGACGCGCGGCGTCGAACCAGGAGCTGGCGGCGATCACCACGGCGACGCCAAGCAGTGCCAGTGCGATCCCGTCGCGGCGATGTCCCGGCTCGAGGTCGCGGGCGCGGCCGACCGACCGTGCGGTTGACCCGGCCCCCTTGGCCACCATCAACCAGCCGGCGCGCACACCGCGTCCGACGGTCGCCCCCGCGGACGAGATGGCCGACGGATTGTGGCGTCGAGCCGGCTTCCGGCGGGGCGCCGGGCGGGACCCGCCCCGCGAACCGGCCTTTGACCTGCTCGAACGGGCACCGGCTCGGGCGGCGGTCTTACTAGGCATGCACTCAAGCCTAGTCGCACAGGCCCCATAATCACCATCTGCCACACGGGTCACAGAAAGGTCTCAATTGGACCCGGCCTGGAGCCGACATGGGCTGACCGAAGCGGAATCTCATAGGTAGGCTAGGCAACCGTCCAGCACGCACTCATCGAGGAGTCCCATGCCCGTCACCGTCGTCGCAACCATGAAAGCCAAGCCCGAGTCGGTGGACGCCGTCCGCGATGCGTGTAAGCAGGCCATCGAGGCGGTGCATTCCGAACCCGGTTGCGATCTCTACTCGCTGCACGAGGCCGACGGCACCTTC
>Ga0075428_100001591_pt1 | contig 24310 bp, 21 predicted proteins | sample RhiMetdeltSRZDD2_FD_75291 | JGI IMG/M metagenome (GOLD analysis project Ga0075428, IMG submission 75291) | Populus rhizosphere microbial communities from Tennessee, USA - Rhizosphere MetaG P. deltoides SRZDD2 | ecosystem: Host-associated > Plants > Roots > Rhizosphere > Soil | place: USA... | reverse complement strand
CGGCAGCATCACGCGCGAGCGTTACGAGATTGTCATCGAGGGCACGACTGAAGATGCGCCGACGGATAAAACGACATGGCGGGAATACGAGTTCAAAGGGAAGCCCGGCGACCCGGCGCGGAAACCAATCCAGATTGCGCCATACCATTTACGGCTCGATTGGCTCATGTGGTTTGCAGCGATGGGACCGGCTTCCGATCAGGAATGGTTCTCCACGCTGATCGCAAAGCTGCTTCAGGGGGACAAGGCAACAATCGGCCTGCTTGCGGCCGATCCGTTTCCCGATCGGCCGCCTCGCTGGATCCGCGCGCGGCTGTATCGATACACATTTACGACGCGCGAGGAACACGAGCAATCGGGCCGATGGTGGAACCGCACGTTCGTGTCGGACTACTTTCCGGCAGTGCAACTACGACGCTGACCAAGTCGGGATCCGGGTGCGGAATCCGGAATCCGTTTTCAGCGATTGATCGTGCGCATTCCTCCCTCGGGATACCGATTCCCGGCGACGGCGGCGCCAACCGAGTCGAGCGCGTCCAGTTCATCAGGCGACAACGTGATGGCAACAGCGGCGGCGTTTTCTTCGACCCGTTCTGCGCGTGTCGAGCCGGGAATCGGAACGATGTCCTGACCGCGCGAGAGCAGCCACGCAATCGCGAGCTGCGCGGGGGTGCAGCTCTTCTTTCTCGCAATCGCCTCCACGCGCGCAACCAGATCCAGATTCCTCTGAAAGTTCTCACCCTGGAAACGCGGATTGTTCCGGCGCCAGTCATTGGGTGCGAGATCGTCGGGCGAACGGAATCGACCGGTCAGAAACCCGCGACCGAGAGGACTATAGGCGACAAACCCGATTCCTAACTCACGACATGTCGGTAGCGGACCGTCTTCGGGATCGCGTGTCCACAACGAGTATTCAGTCTGCAACGCGGTGATCGGATGCACTGCGTGCGCGCGGCGAATCGTCGCCGGCGCCGCTTCAGACAGGCCGAGATATCGAATCTTTCCCGCCTTGACCAGTTCGGCCATCGCGCCAACGGTGTCTTCGATCGGCGTCTCGACATCGACGCGGTGCTGGTAATAGAGGTCGATGACGTCGACACCCAGCCGTTTCAAGGACGCGTCGCACGCGCCGCGAACGTATTCCGGACGTCCGTTGACACCGAGAAACTTGCCATCCTCCGTGCGCACGTTGCCGAACTTCGTCGCGAGGAAGACCTCCGCACGGCGGTCGCGAATCGCGCGACCCACGAGGCGTTCATTCGCGAATGGTCCGTAGATGTCGGCGGTGTCGAGGAAATCAATCCCGAGATCGAGCGCGCGATGAATCGTTGCGATGGATCGGACTTCGTCGGCGCCACCATAGAAATCCGACATGCCCATACAACCGAGGCCGATTGCAGAAACAGAAGGGCCGCCGCGGCCGAGCTGGCGACGGCTGAGACGAACGAGATGATGTGACTCCATCGTTCGAGTCTACGCTCCGCCGGCGGCAAATAAAAAGGGCCGCGGGGCATATGCCACGCGGCCCGGAGAATTCGCGAAGTCGGGGATCTACTCGACTTCTTTTTCCTGTGTTTCGTCCGCCGCAATGCGCAGCGAGCGAAGGAAGCGTTTGTCGTTCGCGCTGATCTCGAAGTTCCGGCGATCGGTCGTCCGCGCGGCCTTCTGCGGCTGCGCGCTGATTTTCGCAAGCGCTCCCGGCGTCGTGCGATTCATGAAACCAATCACCGCTTCAAGCGACACTTTCATCTCATACCCCGCCGCCCGGGCTCGCTCGCGGCAGGCCTCGATCCGAGGATCTTCGGCTACGGCGGCAGCAATGGCATCGGACAGCTCTCGCGCCATCCGGTTCACGACGTCGTCCATACGAGACCTCCTCACCGCCGCCGGAACTGGGCACCCGGGGCGTCTCCCGATCCGTCGGCCCGACACACCCAGGTCTGGCCTGGGCTAGACGGACAGCTGCAACCCGGGCGGGGCGGCAGGGATCGAGCGCCAAATTTGTTCATATGAAGGATTTGCAGCGCGGGGAACGCAGCGCCATTGTAAGCGCGGCCCGAATCGAGTGTCAATGGTCCCGACGCGGAAGTCGGTCAGATTTGCACCGGCAGGACGCACACGGACGACACGGACCATGGCCGTTGTTACAATGAGCCGCAGTCCACCGCCTGTTTATTAGGACGCGCCGCGCGACACAAAAGATTGACCCATCGACGCCCCTGCGCCACCCCGTCCGACGCGTTTGTCGGCGATCCTACTGAGGAGATCGGATTTCCGGGCGTTTTCCCTTTTACCCGTGGCATCCAGCCGACCATGTATCGCGGCCGGCTGTGGACGATGCGCCAGTACGCGGGGTTTGGATCGGCCGCAGAATCCAACCGCAGATACCAGTATCTCCTGGCGCACGGGGTCAGCGGGCTCAGTGTCGCCTTCGACCTGCCGACGCAAATCGGATACGACTCGGACCACAACCTTGCTGCCGGGGAGGTCGGCCGTGTCGGCGTTGCCATCGATTCCATCGACGACATGGCGGAGCTGTTCGAAGGAATTCCCCTCGAGCGGGTGTCGACGTCGATGACGATCAATGCGACCGCGATCATTCTGCTGTCGCTGTATATCGCGGTCGCCAGGCGACAGGGGGTACCACAAGCGTCGCTGTCGGGCACGGTGCAGAACGACATCTTGAAGGAATACGTCGCCCGCGGCACCTACATCTTTCCACCGCGTGCGTCGCTTCGGATCGTCACCGACATTTTTGCCTTCTGCGATCGCGAGCTTCCCAACTGGAACACGATTTCGATCAGCGGGTATCACATTCGCGAAGCCGGCTCGACAGCTGTGCAGGAAGTGGCGTTCACGCTCGCGCATGCGATTGCGTACGTCGAGGCAGCCACCGAGGCCGGGCTCGACGTCAACCGGTTCGGCCAGCGACTGTCGTTCTTCTTCAATGCGCATAACGATTTCCTTGAAGAAGTGGCAAAGTTCCGAGCGGCACGGCGTCTGTGGGCGAAACTGATGCGCGAGCGATTTGGCGCCACCAATCCGCGCGCCCAACAACTGCGTTTTCACACCCAAACCGCCGGGAGCACGTTGACAGCGCAGCAGCCCGACAACAATCTCGTCCGGGTTGCCCTTCAAGCGCTCGCGGCGGTGCTCGGCGGCACACAGTCGCTCCACTGCAATGCCCGCGACGAGGCGCTTGCGTTGCCGACGGAGGAATCGGCGAAACTGGCCTTGCGTACGCAACAGCTCATCGCCGCCGAGACCGGAATCGCCAACAGCGTCGACCCCTGTGGCGGTGCCTACGCAATCGAAGAGATGACGCGGCGAATCGAGGACGAAGCTCGTGCGCTCGTCGACCGCATCGATACCCTCGGCGGAACCCTGGCCGCAATCGAACAGGGCATGATCCAGCGAGAAATCCAGGAATCCGCCTATCGTGCTCAACAGGAGATCGATAGTGCCGACCGCGTCGTCGTCGGAGTCAATCGCTTCGTGTCGGAACAAACAACTCCGATCGAAGTGCTTCGGATCGACCCGGAGATCGAGCGCCGCCAGATCGAGCGCGTCCGCACTATGCGAGCGTCGCGCGACGCGGACAAATGGCGAGCCTCACTCGACGGTCTGGCTGCGGCCGCCCGAGGGACATCGAATCTCGTCCCGTTCGTGATTGCCGCGGTAGAAGCCCGGGCGACGTTGGGGGAGATCTCCGACACGCTGCGAGGGGTGTTCGGGGAGCATAAGGAGATTGATGTCTAGTTCTGGCTCCTGGCGGTTGGCTCCTGGCTCCTGGCAGACTTCGGCAGGGTCCGGCGCGTCGTCACATACCCAGCCGCCAGCAGCCAAAGGTCAGCAGCCTCTTCCCGAGCAGCCAGCCGCGAGCAGCGAGCAGCCGCTGCTTTCAGTCGAACACCTCACCACCGGCTTTGACCTGAAGGGACGATTCGCAGCCGCGGTCATCGATGTCAGTTTCCATGTCGCCGCCGGCGAAACGTTATGCCTGGTTGGTGAATCGGGCAGCGGCAAGTCGCTCACGGCGCTGTCGATCATGGGGCTCGTTCAACCACCGGGGCGCATTGAAGGCGGGCGGGTGGTGTTCAAGGGGCGCGAGCTGCGCGAACTGCCCGAACGGGAGATGCAGAAGATTCGCGGGGCAGAGATCGCGCTGATCTTCCAGGAACCGATGACGGCTTTGAATCCGGTCTTCACCATCGGAAGCCAGATCGAAGAGACGCTGCTCGTTCACGGCCGCGCGACCCGCCGCACGGCGCGGCAGAAGGCGATCGACCTGCTCGATGCGGTGAGCGTTCCGGAGCCGCACCAGCGCGTTCGCGACTATCCGCATCAACTGTCGGGCGGGCTGCGACAGCGCGCACTCATCGCGATGTCGCTCGCATGCGATCCGTCGCTCGTCATCGCGGATGAACCAACGACCGCCCTTGACGTCACGATTCAAGCGGAGATCCTCGATCTTCTACGCTCGTTGCAAAAGAAGATGGGTCTCGCGCTGCTGCTCATCACACACGATCTCGGTGTCGTCGCCGAGATGGCCGACCGCGTTGCCGTCATGTATGCCGGACGAATCGTCGAAGAAGCGCCGGTAATGGAGATCTTCTCCGCGCCCGCACATCCCTATACCCAGGGCTTGCTGGCGTCGATTCCCGGCGGCGCCCCCGGAACGAAACTGCAGGCGATTCAGGGAACCGTGCCGCCGCTCGGGGAACTTCCGCCGGGCTGCTCGTTCACGCCGCGCTGTCCACGGCGGTTCGAGCCGTGTCCCAAAGCACACCCAGGGACGACGTTGATCGGCACTCCGATCCCGGACCCCGGACCCCAGATCCCGGATCCCGGCCGTGTCCATTCCGTGAAGTGCTATCTCTACTCAGACGCCGTCGAACCGGACATTCGCGAAGCGAGAACCTCCTGATGCCGCTTCTCGAAGTCACCAGCCTCGTGAAACACTTCAGCCGCAAGCGGGGCCTGCTTGCGCCGGCTTCCGTGGTTCGCGCCGTCGACGACGTGAGCTTCACGGTTGACGAGGGGGAAATGTTCGGACTCGTCGGCGAGTCCGGAAGCGGCAAGACGACGACCGGCCGGTGCATTCTTCGCCTGATTGAACCGACCTCAGGCCAGATCCGGTTCAAGGGAGAGGACGTTCTGTCGTTTTCGCGCAGTCGCTTGCGCCTCGCGCGGCGCGATATGCAGATTGTGTTTCAGGATCCGTTTTCGTCGCTGAACCCGCGCATGCGAGTCGGATCGATCGTTGAAGAACCGTTGATCATCCATCGCATCGGCAGCACAGCTGAGCGGAAGGCACGCGTCGCCGAACTGTTCGAACTCGTCGGTCTCGATCCGACGCAGCTGAAGCGCTATCCGCATCAATTCAGCGGCGGCCAGCGGCAGCGCATCGGTCTCGCGCGCGCGCTGGCGTTGAACCCGTCCTTCATCGTCGCCGACGAGCCGGTTTCCGCGCTCGACGTATCGGTGCAGGCACAGGTCATAAACCTGATGATGGATCTGCAGGCACGGCTACGACTGACGTATCTCTTCATCGCGCACGACCTGAGGCTCGTTCGCCATATCTGTCGCCGAGTCGCGGTGATGTACCTGGGAAAGATTGTGGAGATGGGTGAGACGGAAGCTATTTTTGCCGCGCCGGCGCATCCATACACGCGCGCCTTGCTTTCAGCTATTCCGGTTCCCGATCCCACTGCATCGAAACAACGGGTCGTGCTCGACCCTTCATCATTTCAGCGCGATGCGCCGCTACGGCAGATCGGGACGGGTCACGTCGCCGCTGTTTAGTCAGCAGTCGCGCTCGCTGTCGCCGCAAGGACCGGGATGACTGGCGTTTGGCGGACATCCTTTTCCACTTGCCCGTCGCGGATGGAGATCACACGGTGCGCGTAGCCGGCAATATCCGCTTCGTGGGTCACGAGCACGATCGTGTTGCCGGCCTGATGGAGCCGAGCGAACACGCCCATGATCTCGTTGCCGGTTTTTGAATCGAGATTTCCTGTCGGCTCGTCGGCGAGCAGGATCGAGGGATTGTTCACGAGCGCGCGGGCGATCGCGACGCGCTGACGCTGTCCGCCTGATAACTCGTTCGGCCGGTGCGACGCGCGCGACGTCAACTCGACCTTCTCGAGCGCAGCCCTGGCCTGCTCCTGCCGCGCCTTCGACGGCACACCGGCATAGACGAGCGGCAGCTCGACGTTGTGAAGCGCGGTCGCGCGCGGAAGCAGATTGAACGTCTGAAAGACGAAGCCGATCTCCTCGTTTCGGATCCTCGCCAGCTCGTCGTCGTTCATCGAAGCCACCTCCTTCTCGTTCAGGAGATAACTTCCCTTCGACGGCGTATCGAGACAGCCGATGAGATTCATCAACGTCGACTTGCCCGACCCCGACGGCCCCATGATGGCGACGTACTCGCCGCGTTCGATGGCGATCGAGACGCCGCGCAGCGCGTGGATCTCCTCCTCGCCCATCACATAAGTTTTCCAGAGATCGCGCGTTTCAATCAGAGGCATAGAGTGTCAGTGACGGGAGAAGCCCAGGGTTTGTTCCCTGTTATTGCGGCTTCTATCATATGACACTCGTGGTCAGCGCCGCGGCCGGGTTATCTGTTCTGGTTCTTGAATTCCGCGACGTTGGACCCTGGCAGATCCAGCGTTTTGTGCTCTTTGGATTTCTTCTTCTTCTTGTGCGTGGTGGCCGCGCAATAGGGGCAATAGTCCCACTCCGGCTGCAATCCCCTGCCGCACTTGTGGCATCCACCGCTCAACCGATGGGCGCATTTAGGGCACACGTTGAAATCAATCGCCACGGCCCCGCCGCACGCCGGGCAAGGCACGCGCACGTCGCGGACCCTTGTCAGAACTCGCTGCAGCTCGTCGGACGTCGTAATTCCCGCCTTGACCTTGGCTACACCGTCTTCACCAAGAGGCACCATGCCGGCTTCGATGGCAGCCTCGCGGACGAGATCCTCTCCGGGCCCGTGTGCGATCAGCCGCCGCAACCTATCGGTGACTCTCATCACCTCAAACACTGCGATGCGACCCTTGTACCCCGTGTGGTGGCACTCCTCGCAACCGACCGCGTGGTAGAAAACCATTTCCGCGGCACTCGCCTCCGGGATCGACAACGCTCGAAGCGTTTCCGCATCTGGTGTGTACTGCCGTCGACATGCCACACATAATCGTCGAACCAGGCGCTGCGCGATCACGCCGATCAAGGCGGATCCTGCCAGCGATGGTTCGACGGCCACCTCCGCGAACCGCGTCAACGCTGAGGGTGCGCTGTCGGCGTGAAAACCGGCGAGGACAAGCTGGCGCTTCTCGGCCGCCTGCATGGCGACTCTGACCGTGTCTCCGCCGGCGAGTTCGCCGATCAACAGAACGTCGGGATCCTGCTGCAGAATCGCATCGAGACTGGCGGCGAGGTTCGACGTTGCTGTGTCGGTCAGCTGTGTCTGATTCGCGCCCGGGATGAGATATTCGATGGCGCCTTCGATGGTAACGATGTTTCTCGACTCAGCGTCGATCGAGCTGACCGCCGAGGCGAGCGTCGTCGTCTTGCCGCTGAGTGAAGGGCCAGCGACGACGATCAAGCCGTGTGAGTGGCGCAGCAAATCGCGCACGACTTCGATCGCCCGCGCCGGTAGACCAAGCTCCTCGAGTGGTACCGGTGCCTTACGTAATCCGAGGAAACGAAGGACGACCTTCTCGCCAAACACCGTCGGAAGCGTGAACGCGCGAAACTCGATATCGGTGCCGCCCGTGGTCACACGAGCGCGCCCCTCCTGTGGCCGGCTGTCGTCGAGACCAAGCCCGGCGAGCTGCTTGATGTGCCCGACAAGCACCTCGTGAGCCCATTGCGGCAGATCGAGCGGCTCGGTAAGCACTCCATCGATCCGATTTCGAACGACGACGCCGTGTTCTCGCGGATCGATATGCAGATCCGTCGCGCCGCTTGCGATCGCTCTCTTGACGATGAGTCCGAGAAGGTCATCGACAGCGATCAACGAATCACTGTCCGGCCGTCGGCCTATCGAACCGATCGGTTCGAGGGGTGTCGGCGCTTCTGTTGACCTCGACTCGGCGGGCGCCTCGATTGAAGTGGGCGGCCCTCCATCCGGCGTCATTGCGGGAACTGTGAGCACGCGCGCGGCCGCGCCAGTTATCCCTGCGGCCGGAGCCACATATCCGCTCGCGATGGTATCGAGAATGTCCGACGAAGTCGCGACCACTTGCCTGATCGTGTGCCCGGTGAGCACTTCAAGATCGCGAGCCAGATTGATTGACAACGGATCGGCCGTCGCGACGGTGAGAAGATTCTTTTCCTGTTTCACCGCGACGCACACGCGTTGTTGCGCGATATCTCTCGGAATCAGAACGAGGGCGGAGCGTTCCGGGGGGGCGTCCGTCAGACTGACATAAGGCAGCCCGATCTGATGTGCGAGCGCCTTGGTGACCTGTTTTTCAGTGGCGAGGTTCAGCCGAACGAGCACCGCACCGATGCGCTCGCCCGTGCGTCGTTGCTCGGTCAGCGCCGTCTGCAGATCCTCCTGCGTAATGAGACCCGCCTGAATCAGCGACTCGCCAAGCTTCTTCATCTCTAATTACTAATCACTGATCGTGAATCCCCAATTCTCGAATCGTTGAATCGTCGGATCACGGATCCCGGACAACGGATCCCGGCCAGCAGCCAGCGATTACATTCCAACGCGCGCCCGGACGCGAACGATACGGCCCGACGGCTCGCGCAGGAGAATTGCCTCGCGGGCGATCGCGACAACGACCCGCGACCCTATCGGATCGCCGACGCCCACAACCGCACCATCGAGAATGGCCAGCCGGCGATCCTGATCGATGAGTACGGTGTCGATTCGCGGCAGCGGCTCGTCGAGCGGAGCTGCCGGCGCTGACGTGTCCGGTCGGGCAGCTTTTCTTGTATCGGACGGAACCGATCGCGACTGTGCAGGCGAAGTGGGGCGAACCGTGCCTTGCGCGCGCGAGGTTGCACGATTTGGCTCGTCGCTTCCCCGCGTTGCAACGGGCTGAGGAGTCGGATTGACTTGTGGCGGGGCAGGTTCGGAGGATGCAAGAGCCGGTGTTGAACGTGTTGCATCGGCAGAGGCACCCGCCGGCGATCGGTGCGGGGCAGATTCCTGGCGGCCGACCGGTGGCTGCGATCCGTGCCAGTAGGAATATCCGACCCAGGCGATAGCCGCGATCACTGCCGCGGCCGCGGCAAACCGCGACCCTTGGATCAACAGTGAATCCCGAGGTGTCGCCACGCTGGCGGCACAGGCCGCGGCGGTCGCGAGACGAAGCGCCGGAGCCGCCTCCGTGAAATCCCCGGCCCCGATGCGACGCGCAATCAGCAGACCATCAGTCGAATCGAGCGTTTCGACTTCGACATCCAGCTCCTCGATGAGCGGCAATGTCATCGAGCGAAGTTCCGGCAGGTTCCCACACGTGACGATCAGGTCCACAGTTGCACCATGCGTCTCGCGGACGGTTTTGAAACCGTGTGCCAGTTCCGGTGCCAGGTGGGCAACGAGGAGATACCGCTGGAGAAGTTGCGCCTTGCTCGTTGCGAGATCGGTCTTGTAGGTCCACGGAAACGTGCGCGAGAACAGCAGCTCACCGTCGCGGACAATCGCGATTGATGCGCCGGAGGTATTCAAGGCCAGCCATGCAATCGCATCCGAGCCGGCTCCGCGTCGCACAGTCGTCGCCACCGTGGCGAGCGCCTGCGGCGGCGACATCACCGAGACGATCTGAAAGCCCGCGCTGGTCAGGCTCTCGAGTGGATCGCGGTGACGAACGCTGTCGATTCCTTCCGTCGTATGCCAGACAACGACCGCGGCACGGCGTGAGAGTCGATGATCGCGGCGGATCGTTCGAAGCGCGTCAGCAAATAGACGCGGATCCGCTGACCAGTCGGCCGCGTCGAAACGGCGGACCGAAAAGATGTCTGCGCCTTCAGGGCGGGTCCGGCGAACACCTGCGAACAAATATGAATCGGGACTAATCTCGATGCCGGTAGTGCTGGCCATGCGTGCATTCCCGCCTTGCTTCCGTTCGAGTCACTGTCACGTCCAGTCGTGACCCGTTATTAGACTCACGAGGCGGGGAATTCGGCAAGCTGTGGCGCAAGGAATACGGCTGAGGACCTACTCTTTTTCCTCGTACTCGGTCTTTAGCCTGGCGACGACCGCGGGATCGGCCAGCGTCGTCGTATCACCGAGCGCTTTGCCCTCGGCGATGTCGCGAAGAAGACGACGCATGATTTTTCCGGATCGAGTCTTGGGAAGATCCGCGGCAAAGAGAATCTGATCGGGACGGGCGATCGCTCCGATTTTGTGGACGACGTGTTCTTTCAGTTGATCCGCCAGAGCGGGGGTCGCCTGCACACCTTCCTTGATCGTGACGAACGCGGCAACCGCCTGGCCTTTAATCTCGTGCGGCTTACCGACGACGGCGGCTTCGGCAACCAGCGGATGATCGACCAGCGCGCTCTCGACTTCCATCGTGCCCAGCCGGTGCCCGGCCACGTTCAACACATCGTCGACGCGGCCGAGCAGCCAGTAGAAGCCATCCTCATCCAGGCGCGCGCCATCGCCGGTGAAATACGTGCCGTCAGTCCACCGGCTCCAGTACTGCTGCACGAAGCGATCGGGATCGCCGTAAATGCCGCGCAACATGGAGGGCCACGGCTTGGTCAGCGTCAATAAGCCGCCACCCTTGTCGACGCGGTGTCCCTGGCCGTCGCGAATCTCGGCCGAGATGCCCGGAAACGGCAGCGTCGCTGAACCGGGTTTCGTGGCAGTCATGCCCGGCAAGGGAGTGATCATGATCATTCCCGTTTCGGTCTGCCACCACGTATCGACGATCGGACACCGCTCGCGTCCGATCGTGTTGTGATACCAAATCCACGCTTCAGGGTTGATCGGCTCGCCTACCGAGCCGAGGAGACGAAGCGAGCTCAGGTCGCGGCGATTGGGCCACTCGGTTCCCCATCGCATGAACGCCCGGATCGCGGTCGGTGCGGTGTAGAAGATCGTGACGCCGTATCGCTCGATGATTTCCCAGAAGCGATCCTTCTGAGGCCAATCGGGCGCGCCTTCATACATGACCACCGTTGCGCCATTCGCGAGCGGCCCGTAGACGACGTAGCTGTGTCCCGTAACCCAGCCGATGTCGGCCGTGCACCAGTACACGTCCTCTTCTTTCAAATCGAAGACCCACTTTGTCGTCGCGTACGTGCCGACCAGATAACCGCCGGTTGTATGGACGATGCCCTTCGGCTTTCCTGTCGTGCCGGAGGTGTAGAGGATGTAGAGCATGTCCTCTGCATCCATCGCCTCGGGCTCGCAACGCGGGTCCGCCTTCTGCATCAGTTCGTGATACCAGCGGTCGCGGCCGGCGACCATTTGCGACGCCTCGGAAGAACCAGCCTGACGCTGAACCACGATCACGTTCTTGATTGACGGGGTATCTCGAAGCGCTTCATCGGCGGTGCGCTTCAAGGGGACCACGTTGCCGCGGCGGTAACCCCCATCGGCAGTCACCAGCAGGACGCACTGCGAATCGTTGATGCGATCGCGCAGCGACTCGGCGCTGAATCCGCCGAACACGACGCTGTGAATCGCGCCGATGCGTGCGCACGCGAGCATGGCGATCGCAAGTTCGGGAATGAGCGGTAAATACAACGCGACCCGATCGCCACGCTTCACACCCAGGGACTTGAGGACGTTGGCAAAGGCACCGACCTGTCGATACAGATCCCAGTAAGTCAGCGTGCGCCGATCCCCCGGTTCTCCTTCCCAGATGATCGCAGCTTTGTTGCGCCGCGCTGTACGAACGTGGCGATCGAGGCAGTTCGCGCTGGCGTTGATCTTTCCGCCGTCAAACCATCGCGCCGACGGCGACTTCCACTGCAGAACCGTCTTCCAGGGCTGAATCCATTCGAGCTCGCGCGCGAATTCCGACCAGAACTTTTCTGGATCGCGCGCCGCCCGCTCGTAAATCCCCGGATCCGCAATGTTCGCGGATTTCTGAAGCGCTGGCGACGGTGGAAAGCTGCGGTCTTCCTGAAGAAGATTGTCGATCTCTGGCATGGTCACTTGGACATTGTATTCAGCGCGGCGATTCGGGCTCGAACCGCCGCCGCGCGATCCGCGTGCTCAGCGCCGGCGTTATCGAGAAATAGGCGGTAATGCTCCGCGGCTCGCGCCCGTTCATTCGTGTCGTCGTACAACTGCGCAAGATTGTAATGCGCGGCCGCATCCCGTGGGGCAATGTTCAGCACACGAAGCAAAGTTTCTTTCGCAATGTCGAGCTGCCCCACTTTCCGCTGCACCAGGCTGAGATTCACGAGCGCATCGACATTTCTCGGCTCCAGGAAGACCGCCGTCTGGAACTCAGCCGCCGCCTGGTCAACCTGTCCAAGCATGAGCAACGTGACGCCGTAGTTATTCCGGGTGCCGGCGTTGCGCGGTTCGATCACCATCGCACGTTGCAGTTCGCGCGCAGATTCCTGGAGCAGACTTCTTTCCTGGTAGAGCAGGCCAAGATTGTTATGAGCCTGCGCATTCAGCTCGTTCCGTGCCAGCAGCGCCCGATAGTGCTGCAGAGCATTCGCGAAGTCGCCGGCGCGGTGGTAGTAGAGGGCGAGTTCAAGATCGTTTTCTGGAGACGGCCCCGACGCGATCGCGTTTGGCGCCGTCGTACCGAGATCCGACGTGCGCGGGTTGGAATTCCTTGATTCCGCGCGAGACGGACGGAGTCTGCCGTTTGGCACGTCGCGCCGATCGGTCGACGCATCCGCAATCTCCGCCGACACATCCGCCCCGGGCGGTAGAACCGCTGGTGCGGGCCTCGGAAGCGGCGCCGGTGGTCGCGGCATACCAGGCGACATGACACGTTGCGACGGCATGGGACCAGGATCGGCGCCAAAGTACACCCGCCATACCATCCATCCAATCGCCGCGACTGCGACGATAAACATGAGGCTCAGGATGATACGGAGATGGCGTCTCCCGCGCAGCGGCGGCGCATACCCCAGGGTTGCCAGTACCGCATCGCCGCGTGCCGTCCGCGACGATGCGGACTGTGTGTCAGACCTCCGACTCCGCCGAAGCGAATCGAGAATTTGACTCACTGGGTGATGACGTGCGCATCTGCGTAACCGGGCAACTGCCGAACACGTGTCTCATCCACGCGTGCCCGCTCGAGATCGCCGTACGGACCGACAAATACCTGATGCCACGTTCCGCGTGTGCTCGAGGTCACGCTCGACGTTCTCGTCCGGTAGCCAAGGCCGCTCAACTGATCGGTCAATATCGCGGCTTCCGGTTCGTAACGAAACGAGCCAACGAGAATTGAGTAGCTGCGTTGGGGAGCAACCGGGTCATGCGATACCGTGGGTTGAGAATCGACAGCGGCGGGCGTCGCTGGGCCCGTAGTACCCTTCACGCCCGGTACCGACACCGCGCGGTCGCCTTGTGGCTGTTGATTTGATGGAGCAACAGAAGTGGCCGGAGCTGCAGCGGCGGACTTCGGCGAAGCATTTGCCGCCTGGCCAGCGTTCATGGCATAGGCCATTCCAACCGCCACCATCCCGGTGACGGCAACACCAGCGGCGAACCCGGCGGCGCGCTGGCGAACCCACTCGATTGCGGCAGTCCGGCGCGTCTTCAGATCGAGCCCGGCGGCAGCGGCCTTCACCATCTCGGGCGTGATGCGGTTGGTCCGCGCCGAATATCCGCCGAGGAGCGCGCGATCGCAGATCAGGTTGATCAACCGCGGGATGCCACCCGTGTACTGGTGAACGAGATCGATAGCCTTCGGCGCAAAACTGACCGCTGCGCCGCCGCCGGCGATGGTCAGACGATGCGCGACATATGCCGAGGTTTCCTCGGGCGTAAGCGGCCTCAATTCATAGCGGATGGACACGCGCTGATCGAGCTGGCGTAGATCCGACGATCGCAGCAGGTCCTTCAGATTGAGCTGGCCAACCAGCACGATCTGCAGCAGCTTCTCCTTGTTCGTTTCCAAATTCGACAGCACGCGGATCTGCTCGAGCACGGGCCGTGGAAGGTTCTGGGCTTCGTCGATGATGAGGAGCGCTCCCGCACCGAGCGGCAACAGCGACAACAGGAACTCGTTCAAGGTGTCGATGAGCTCCTGCTTGCTGACACCGGCCAGCCGTCCGCGTTTGATTTCCTCGCGCGAGACGACGCCGAAGTCCTGGAGGACGAGGCGCAGCAAGTCCTCTTCAGCAAGGAATGGATTCAGCACCAGCGCCGTGAACGTCTTGCGATCGAGCTCGTCGAGAATCGCTCGACAGAGCGTCGTCTTGCCTGTGCCGATGTCGCCGGTGACGACGACAAATCCTTCCCGCCGGCGGATCGCGTACTGAAGGAGGTCGAAGGCGTTCGCATGGGTCTCGCTCTTGTAGAGGTATTTCGGATCGGGCGTGAGGCTGAAAGGCTTTTCGCTGAATCCGTAATACTCCTCGTGCATGGACAACCTCTCTCTCAGTTGGATGATAGGGTCGCGGCTTTCACAATTCGCGGCGTCAACAGGATGACCAGTTCTGATCTGACAGTTGTCCGTGACCCGGCGCCGAAGAGCCGGGCAAAACCGCTGCGAGGTGTCGCCTTTTCGGCCGCGCTCAGGAATCCAGCGAACACGATTGTTTCGCCATCGCGCACACGCATCACCGTGTCAGCCTGGTTCACCGCCAGGACGGGTACGGTGGTTCCGTCCCGCGCTCGTGATTCACCGGTTTGCGCCGCGTACGCAGGTGACAGATGCAACTGCACGAAGTCGTCGGCCGACACCTGGGCGACGAGAGTAAGGGTCAACCCATCCAGCACGGTTGCAGGACTTACTGCGCGTTTCTCCCCATGTTCGGTGGACGTCTCGCGCGAGTCGAAGTACGCCAACTCCTTCCCGACTCGTACAACGGCGGGCTCGTTGTTCATGGCGACGATGTGCGGGGAGGCGATCGTCGTGACGGTTCCCTGTTCCGACAGCGCCTTCGTCAAGGCGTCGAGGTTGGTCACCGACAATCCGACAGGTCCGTTTCCTGACGTTGCACGAACGACCGCCGCTTTCTTGACCGCAGGCGTTGCCCAATCAATAGATGCGGCTCCCCCCGGCCAGAGCGCGACGGAAAGGAGCTGTGCGTCGAGCCGTACCTGCCGGGTCGCGCGTAACTGCATCGTCTCGAGGTAAACACCGACTTGATCGAGACGCTCCGGGAAATCGGTGACGTGGACGAGGCCGGCGGTTCGATCGATGTGCACGCGGCCCGACGCGGAGAGCAATGACTGCACGCCGTGTTGGACGTCGTCGTAGAAGTCGCTCGACGACACTGTCGTCAACTGCGTCGCCGGCGCATTCGACGAGCCGACCGCGGCTGGATTGGTGATGCTGCGCTCGAGCGTGCGGCGCACGTTGAGGTAATTGATCGTGAAGAGGCGCGTCGAGGTTCGTCGCGGGAACACGCGAAGGAGTGTTCCCTGCACGTCGTAATCGAATCCACGAGGAAAGAGCACGGCTTCGAGCGCCTGCCGCATCGTGAGTTCCTTGAGATCGCCGGTGAATGTACCGGTGACGTCGTCGGCGCTCACGAGACTAAACGCAGTACCATTCACGAGCAGCAGCAAAAGGTCCCCGATCGGCATCGGTCGCGAAACGCTGAGCGTGATACGTCGCGCGCCGTCCAAATTCGCTTCCGGCTGGCGATCGTCGAGCCTCGTGACGGGCAGCGGCGACACCCCTGCAATCGGCGCCCTCGTTGCGCCAGGCGCAGGGGCTGTCCCTGCGGGCTTCGGTCCCTGCAGCTGCGTCACCGCGAGTTCAGGCGGGCGCCCACCCGTTTGCTGCCCCGCCGAGCCAGCCGTGGCTGCCAGCGCCACCGGCACGCAGCCCCAAAGGCATGCCCGTCGAACAAATTGGAAGTCCTTATTGCGCAAGAGTTTACTACAAGAGTGATGCAGAATCGCGCGCAATCGCGCGTAGCTGCACACTTCTGCTGGAAGTTTCGGAACGGACCGGACTGAACTGTAGGGTGGGCCGTCCGCCGTAAAGCTATTCGGGCGGCAGCACTTCCATCGTTCCCGGAGGAGGTGGCGGAGGGGCGTCTTTCTTGAACACGGCGACGCCAAGCAAGCCGCCGAGCATCCCGAAAATAGTTCCGGTGATCAGCATGAAAAGGAACTTGAACAGGAGGCCGGCCAGGCCGCGGCCGCCGGCGCTTGCGCGTTCGATGGTGTCGCGCATCTCGGGTGGAAGATCGGGCTGCGCGTTGAGCAACCGCTCGAACAGTTGACGCTGGAACGGTCCCATCATCGCGTCGAGCGGAATTGAAATCAAAACGCCGACTACTGCCCCAATCACCCCCGCGAGCAGTCCAACGAGGGCCCCTTCCGCCGAGGTCACCGCATACGGCGAATTCTGCTGGCGGAGATAAACAGCCAGCATTCCGCCAGCAACTACCCACAGGCAGCAGCAGCAGTTTCCGGCGCTGATGATGGGCAGCGCCGACAGTACGCCAATCAGAAGGCCGCCATAAAACGCCGGCTGCAGCCTGCCTGAGTCCATCAGTCGTAGTACTCCCGTCCGAGGTGCGTGATGAGGTCTTCGCCGCGCAGGTAACGCAGCGTGTTCTTCAATTTCATCATCTGGATGAAGAGATCATGCTCGGGATACAGGCCAGCCGCGTGCATGGGACTTTTGAAGTAGAAGGACAACCACTCCTGAATACCCTCCATGCCGGCGCGCTTCGCGAGGTCCAGAAACAGGGCGACGTCGAGGACGATGGGTGCAGCGAGAATACTGTCGCGGCACAGGAAGTTCACTTTCAGCTGCATCTTGTAATTCAGCCAGCCGAAAATGTCGATGTTGTCCCATCCTTCCTTGTTGTCTCCACGGGGCGGATAGTAATTGATGCGGACGACATGACAAAGATCTTTGTAGAGCTCGGGGTAGAGATTCGGCTGAAGGATGTAATCGAGAACTGATTTCTTACTTTCTTCCTTTGTCTTGAACGACTCCGGGTCGTCGAGCACTTCACCGTCCCGGTTGCCGAGAATGTTTGTCGAGTACCACCCTTCGACACCGAGCAGCCGCGCCTTGAGACCCGGCGCGATGATCGTTTTGATCAGTGTCTGTCCGGTCTTGAGATCCTTACCGGCAAGCGGTGCTCCAGTCGAGTCGGCTAGCTCGATCAAAGCCGGAATGTCCGCGCTCAGATTAGGTGCGGCGTTCGCGTAGGGAATTCCCTCTTTGATCGCAGCATACGCGTAGACCATGCTCGAAGGAATGCTGTCGTCGTTTGCCTCGAGCGCTTTCTCGAGCGCCGCGACGGTTGCGTGCGCCGGTGATTCGGTGAGAAACACTTCCGTGCTGCCGCACCAGACCATCACCAGCCGATCGCACTTGTTCTCCTGCTTGAATCGGCGCATGTCCTCGCGCAGCTGCTCTGCGAGTTCCTTCTTTGTCTTCCCTTTCTTGACGTTTGGTCCATCGAGCCGCTTCACGTATCGGCGATCGAACACCGCGGGCATCGGCGTGATGGCTTCCAGCTCGGGGCGAATTTTCTCGAGCAGGTCTTCTTCGAGCACGCCCGCGGTTTTAGCCGCTTCGTACGAGTTCTCCTCGAAAATGTCCCACGCGCCAAACACCACGTCGTCCAGAGACGACAGTGGTACGAAATCCTTGATCAGCGGCGAACGTCCTTCGGTTCGCTTTCCGAGACGAACCGTGCCCATCTGGGTCAGCGATCCAATCGGGGGCGCAAGCCCGCGGCGGACGGCAATGACGCCGGCGATCGTTGTCGTGCTGACAGCTCCCAGTCCAACGAGCAGAATGCCCAGCTTCCCACTTGCTACATCAATCTTCGGCGGATTTTTCACAACCGGAAACTATATCATTTGAAACTCGATGGCACTGTGGCCCCTGCGCAAATTATCGGGTGAATCGCTTCAGGTTTCGATGGCTGGCATCAAGCTCGGCGATCGTCTGCTCGTGGTTGGTTGCACTGACGCGATCCTTCTCGCGCAGCTTGCCGTCAAGACAGGGCTCACCGGACGCGCGTTCGCCGTTGACGAGCGCGAGGCGATCGTCACGGCAGCCGGAGAGATCGCGCGGCGCGAAGGCGCGCTGGTTGAGACCGCAGCCGCACCGTGGACGTCGCTGCCGGTCGAGAACGATTCGTTTGATGTCGCGGTCGTGCGCGATGTTCTCCCGCACCTTCCTGCCCATCGTCGGGCTGCGTGCGCCGCGGAGGTCGCACGCGCACTGCGGCCTGGCGGTCGATGCCTGCTGATCGATGGAACGATTCGAAGGGGGTTGTCCGTGCTCGTGCGTGGCGGATCGAGTCCTGATGACTACGGCCAAGAGGGTGGTCCCGTGCAGCTCCTCACGTCACAAGGATTCAAGGCGGCACGCATTCTCGCTGAACGCGACGGACTCGTGTTCGCGGAGGCGGTCAAACCCGCGATCGGCGGGGTCTAAACCGCGCCAACAACTTACCTCGCACAGGTGAGATGACGTCCACCATCGATCGATACCGTCTCGCCGGTGATCCACGCGGCGTTCGGTGATGCGAGAAAGAAAATCAGATCCGCGATTTCGTGCGGCTCACCCGGACGGCCGACCGGATGTGTCGCCTTCGAGTGTTCGAGGAAGGCCGCGTACTTCTCCTCGTCCATTCCGCCACGACGATGGAGATTCGAAATCACCACGCCAGGATTCACGGCGTTGATGCGGACACCCTTGGTTGCCACTTCAAGCGCAGCGCACCGCGTCAGTTGATCGATCGCTGCCTTGCTGACGCAGTAAGCAAGGACCCCCGGAAAGGATCGCAGCCCGGTGACGCTCGAGACGTTCACGACCGAACCCTTTGACTGGATGAGCGCCGGCATCGCCGCGCGCATCAACCGGAATGGTGCACGCGAGTTGATATCCATCATCGTGTCCCACTGTTCGTCGGTCGTCGATTCGACCGTGCCGCTCCCGATGATCCCGGCTGCATTGACAAGCGTCGTCAACCCTCCGAGGCGTTGAAGCGCGGTCTCAACGATCTGTGCCGGCGCCGCGGACTGGGTGACGTCCGCGATGCAGGGGGAACACTGCCCCCCCTCCCGCTGGACGGCCGTCGCGACCTCAGCGAGCGCGGTCGCGTCGCGTCCTACCGCGAGAACCGACGCCCCGGCGCGGCCAAACCGCATCGCCGTCGCCCGGCCGATCCCGCTCGACGCCCCCGTAACAATGACCTGCTGAACTGTTGGCATCAGGGGGTTTTAGCACAATCAGCAATCGCCAATGTCAATCCGCAGTCGCCAATGCCAAAAATCCGCGATCTTCAGTCGCCATTCCGCGATCGCGAACTGTCCCCTGCCACGAGGGCCTGTCACTGCCGGAGCACAGCCCGACGGCAGCCCCGACAACAGAAGATGCAAATGATGGCCGAAAACACGAAAGAAGCGGATTTTCAGATCATCCAGGGCACGGCAAGCGTTTTGCCGCATCCGCCAGGACAAAATGTCTTCCAGCAGCACCACCGTACCCGAGGTGTTTACCGCGCGGGAAATTGCGGCAGCCGCAGGAGTTTCGGCGCGGGACGTCCGGGCGCTGATAGCGGACGGTTCGATTTTCACAATCGGCGGCCGGTTCGTCACAGCCTCGGAGTCCGTTCAAATCGTGCGGAAGCTGCGCGGAGTGGCAGTACCACCTTCGGAACGGCCTCTTTTTGGTCCGCGGGCTTCCATGAAACGCTCGCCAGGAGCCCTCCTGGCATCGGGAGCCTTGCACGGCGCCGGATTGATGGCGTTCCTCCTGTTGGCAACAATGGGTGTGGTGGCTCCAACCACGTTCCCGACAACAGAGATGCGACTGGTGTTTCTCGCGACGCCGGGTCCCGGAGGAGGCGGAGGTGGTGGCGGCCTCAAGCAGCCGGCTCCCCCGCCCGCGGCTAAAATGAAGGGCGTATCGGCGGTGAAGAGTCCCGTGCCGCCTCCGCGCCCGAAGACGACTCGGCCGCCGGAGCCGGAGCCGAAGAAAACTCCGCCGCCTGCGCCAGAGCCCGTCGCCAAGCCGGTTGAACCTCCACCTCCGGCACCGCCGAAGCCGTTACCCGAAGTGGTGGCTCCGGTTGCGCAGGCGCCGGCAGATACGACGGACAAGGCGGGGGTACTCGCCGACGCGAAGGACTCCGACAGCCACGGGCCTGGTACAGGTGCCGGAGCTGGGACCGGTCAGGGAACCGGGATCGGTGAGGGTACCGGTTCAGGGATCGGACCGGGCAGCGGTGGCGGGACGGGTGGTGGGCCATACCGGCCTGGTTCGGGCATCACACCGCCAAGCATTTTGCGAGAGGTCCAACCCGATTACACAGAGGAAGCGCGCCGGCGCGGCGTTCAGGGAGATGTCGAACTCGAGATTGTCGTGCGTGCCGATGGCACCGTCGGCAACGTGAAGATAGTCCGCGGCCTGGGCAGTGGCCTCGATCAACGGGCCGTCGAGGCCGTTCGGCAGTGGAGATTCTCGCCCGCCAAGCGTTTTGGCACGCCTGTCGACGTGCTGGTTGAAATCGCGGTCGAATTCAAACTCAGATAAATATGGAAACCATACTCATCGTCGTAACGGCGCTCGCGTTAGTAATAGCCGCAGGAATGGCGGTTGTCGTGGTGACGATGCTGCGGCATGAGAGGGCGCGGTCGGACGCGCGCATTGAAGCACTGAGCGCACTGGCTGCCGAAACTGGGCCGACAACTGAGGAGCCTCTGCATGCGTCGACCCACTTCGCCTCCGAACAGGTCGCACAGTGGCGCGAAGCCGTTCGTCCCTCACGCGAATCGAGTCCGTTTCTCGACCCTGCTCGTCCGGCGCCGCGCGTCGTCGCTGAACCGATCGTGATGCGCGAGGCCACTTCGACCGCGAGCGATGACACCGACGATTTCGAGATCCGTCCCGCTGTCGCTGGCATAGCTGATCTGTTTGCTGAACCCGAGCGGCCGTCGCCTTGGGTAAACCGGCTCGTCGCCATTGGATGTCTCGCGGCGATTGCGGTCGCGATCGGGATTGGATTGACGACGTTCGGAAGTGGCGCTGCCCCGACTTCGGAGACGGCGTCGACAGCGACCGCGGCGAAGGCGAAAACTGATGTGGCTCCGCTGGAACTATTATCGTTGCGGCACACGCAGGAGCCCGATCGGATCGTGATAACCGGCCTCGTTCAGAATCCGCGAACTGCGGCGCCGATCGATCATGTGGCGGCGACGGTGTTCGTCTTCGGACCGGATGGTGCGTTTCTCTCGAGCAACCAGGCACCGCTCGACTACACCACGCTGACGCCGGGCGGTGAGTCGCAATTCGTCGTGAGGGTGCCGGTTACTGGTCAGGTGTCCAGGTATCGCGTCGGATTTCGAACTGAGAACGGCCAGGTACTGCCGCATGTCGACAAGCGCGGGCCGGATGCGCTCGCACAGAAATAGGGGCTCCTCATGACGCGCAGCAGATCTCTCGCGCTTGCGACGGCCGCTGTTGCCGTCCTGCTGATGAACGCGCACGCGACTGCGCGCGGTGGACAACAGGATCAACAACAACAGCAGCCGACCGGGAACGGCGAACAGCAGTCGTTTCGTTTCAAGACCGGCGTCGAACTCATCAACGTGACGGCTACCGTCACCGATGTAAACGGCCGGTTCGTGTCCGGGCTTCACAAGGAAGACTTTCGTGTCTATCAAGACAACGAGCTTCAGAACGTCACGCATTTCAACAACGAACGCGTGCCAGTAAGCCTTGGAATCGTCCTCGACACGAGTGGAAGCATGGAAGGGGAAAAAATGAACGCCGCGCGTGAGGCGCTCAACAGTTTTCTCGACCAGCTGAACGATCCGGATGACGAGGTATTTCTTTACCGCTTCGACAACCATCCGACGCTCGTGGAAGGTTGGACGCGCGACAAGCGCCGTTTGAGCTACGCGCTCTCCAGGATGGTGCCGCGTGGTGGAACGGCGCTGTACGATGCGGTCGCTGACGCGGTTCCGCTCGCGCAGTCAGGTCACAATCGCAAGAAAGCGATCGTGATCATTTCTGACGGTAACGACACGAGCAGCCGCACCGACGTGCAGTCGTTGAAGCGTTTGATCCGCGAAGCGGAAGTGCTGGTCTACGCGATTGGGATCGATAGCCAGAGCGAGTTCGGTGGGTGGCTGCCTGGTGGCTTTGGGCGCTTCCAGCGGCCTCGCACGCCGCGATTCCCGGTCCCGTTTCCGTTCCCGATTCCTGGTGGCGGCGGCCGTAATCCACCACCCTCGCCGCCGCCCAACTATCCCTCCCCCAACCCGCGGAGCGGAGGGGGACGGATGGACGATCGCGTGAACGCGTTTGCGCTGCGCGAGATTACCGACGACAGTGGCGGACGCACCGAGATCATCCGGAGCACGCGCGATCTCAATCCGGCCACGAGTGGGATCGCGGATGAATTGAGCCGCCAGTATTATCTTGGTTATGCCGCGTCCGGACAGAAGGACGGCAAGTGGCACGCGATCCGCGTCGAGGTGAAGAACGGCAACTACCACGTCCGCGCGCGCAAGGGATTCGTGGCGACGCCGTAGCTGAATTTTCTGATTGCTGATTTCTGATTGTTGATTGGTCGCTTTGTCGTCGGCGGGCCGTTTCTTGGTCAGCAATCAGCAATCAAAAATCAGCAATTGCAGCGTGCGTCCGATAGAATCCGTGCGTGAGTCTCTATGCAGCCGCCATTGGACTGAGTGTCCTCGGGAGTTTCGGCGGCCTCATCGCGGCATCCAGTTTCCTGATGCTCGGTGACTCGATCAGGATCAAGGTGCTGCCGTGGGCAATCAGCTACGCAGTGGGGACGCTGCTCGGCGTTGCAGTACTCGCGCTGTTGCCACAGGCCCTCGAGCGGCTGCCGCCTGCGCATGCGCTTGGCACGCTGCTCGTTGGCGTCCTGGCATTTTTTCTTCTCGAGAAGCTCGTCATCTGGCGTCACTGCCACGACGCGAACGAATGTGAAGTCCATACCAGCAGCGCCGCGTCGCTCGTCATTGTTGGGGACGCGTTTCACACATTCGTCGACGGCGCCGTGATCGCCGCCGCTGTCGTGACATCGATTCCACTTGGCGTGACGACGGCGCTGGCTGTCGCCACGCACGAGATTCCGCAGGAAGTCGGCGACGTCGCAATTCTGTTGCGCGCAGGCTTCACGCGCGGGCGCGCGTTCATTCTGAATCTTCTCTCTGGCATCGGCGGAATTCTCGGCGCCGCCGGGATGTTGTTGGCGTCGCAGTGGCTCCCGAATGTCCTTCCCTACGTGCTCGCATTTGCCGCCGGTAACTTCTTATATGTCGCGATGTCGGACCTCATCCCCGATCTCCATCGCGGCGGCGTCGAAGGCGGCCCTTTTCGGCAACTGCTGCTCATCGGCGCTGGAATCCTTACGATCGTTGCGCTCTAAACTGGATCGTACCGGGATCCGCTGGCTGGGATCCGGAATTTGGGATCGATTCGGATCACGGATCCCGGAAACCGCATCCCGGCAAGCGTCAGTATCCGACCTCGCTGAAGGACACCGCGACCGACCGACAGCAAGAATTCCCCGGCATTTTTGACGGTCCCGCTGGCACTGCCTTTGCCCCTTCCTGAGGTGCCATGTCACACCGGCGTGCCTGCCGGCAGGTCGCACGATTCGCGTGTTGGCCGGAGGTTTGGGGATCATGAAAGTCAGGGTTTCACTCGTTGCCGCGATCGCGATGCTGGCCGTGCTGGCCTCCAGCGCGATTGCCCAGGATCGGCGCGACGTCCGCCTGGCGGAGGACGTCGGGCGATCGATTACGAGCTACGCACGGTTCACTATTTTCGACGACATCAACGCCACCGTGGAGAACGGGATGGTCGTGTTGACGGGGAAAGTCACCATGCCATTCAAGAAGGACGACATCGAGAAACGGATCGCAAAGATAGACGGCGTCCGTGGCGTGCGCAGCGAGATCAGCGTGCTGCCCGTGTCGCAATTCGACGACGAGCTTCGCTATCGCGTCTCGCGCGCGATCTACGGCAATCCATCGTTCTGGAATTACGCAGCGATGGCCAATCCGCCGATTCACATCATCGTCGAGGGCGGCCATGTAACGCTTGCAGGCGTCGTCAACAGCAACGTTGAGCGGATGCTCGCGCGATCGCTGGCGACGGGGCTCGGCGAACTGTCGGTCACGAATGCGTTGAAGACGGATGCGGAAATCAAGAGTGAATAATGAATCGCT
>Ga0075428_100001587_pt1 | contig 24365 bp, 26 predicted proteins | sample RhiMetdeltSRZDD2_FD_75291 | JGI IMG/M metagenome (GOLD analysis project Ga0075428, IMG submission 75291) | Populus rhizosphere microbial communities from Tennessee, USA - Rhizosphere MetaG P. deltoides SRZDD2 | ecosystem: Host-associated > Plants > Roots > Rhizosphere > Soil | place: USA... | reverse complement strand
CTCGCCGGGTTCGTGCTCGACGCGTTCCGCGCGGGCGAGCAGGTCGGAGGCGACGCCGAGCTCGACGAGCTCACACCGCGCGAGAGAGAGGTGCTCCAGCTGATCGCGCGCGGCTATATGTACAAGGAGATCGCGGCGCGCCTGCACCTTTCCGTGAAGACGGTCGAGAGCCACGTCTCGAGCGTCCTACGCAAGCTCCAGCTCTCGACGAGGCACGAGCTCGCGCGCTGGGCGACGCAGCACCGGCTCGTCTAGGGAGCGAGAGCGGCTCAGTCGACGTCCGCGCGGCGGTAGCGCCACACGGCCAGGAGCCAGCCGGCTACGGCGATCGCGGGCAGGACGACGAGCGCGACCGCGGGCGAGCCTGCGTCGACGTGGTCGCCGGCTTCCGCGGCCAGCCCGAGGATCGCGCCGGTCCAGCCCGCGACGGTGAACCGGGCCGCGCCCGGGACGGTGTGGGCCATGAGGTTCTCCCAGATCACGATGAACGCGAGCCCCCACCAGACCGCGCGCCGGAACCAGAGGCCCGCGAGGACGAAGAGGCCCGAGTAGGCGAGCGCGCCGAGGGAGGCGGAGAGAAACGCCGGCCAGGCAAGGCCGGGAGCGCCCGCGGCGAACGCGGACACGGTCACGGGAAGCGCGGTCAGCGGCACAACGATCGCGACGGTGGCGAGCACCGCCGCGGCGGGGAGCTGCCAGCGCGGCACCGGCTTCAGCCACAGGTAGACGAGCAGCCGGTCCTCGACCAGGTCGCCGAGCGCGGAGGTCCCGAGCCAGAGTGCAGCGAGCGGGACGAGGATCGCGAGCCCGTACGAGGCGATCCCGTCGAGGGCCGCCTGACCGGGATCGTCCGCGTAGCGCGCGAACACCCCGATCAGGATCGCGAGGCAGCTGAGCGCCGCGATCCCGAGCAGCCGCGGCACGGAGACCTGCGTGCGGAGCACGAGACGGTGGAGTGCACCGAGCGTGCCGAGCGGAGCGGGGCTTGCCGCGTCGACCGCGCTCATCGCTCCACCACGTAGCGGAACACGCCCTCGAGGTCCGCGTCGAGCGCGCGCACCTCCAGCAGGCGCGCGTCGATCGCGCGCGCCGTCGGCGCGAGCGCGTGGGTGAGAGTCCGGGCATCGGTCGTGTCGAGCTCGAGCACGTCCTCGCTCTCGAGGCGGACGCCGACGAGGGCGCCTGAGCCGAGCAGCGCGCCGGCGAGCTCGCGCGGCCGATCGGTGCGAACCCGGATCCGCAGCGGCCGGTCGTCCATCAGGGCACGGAGCTCCCGGAAGTCGCCCGCGGCACCGAGCCTGCCCTGAGAGATCACGAGGATCCTCGACCCGAGCCGCTCGACCTCCTCGAGCACGTGGCTCGACACGATCACGCAGCGTCCCTCTGCGCCGAAGCGCCGGAAGAGAGCGACCATGTCCCTGCGCTGCCGCGGATCGAGCCCCGTGAGCGGCTCGTCGAGGACGAGCACCGCGGGATCGTGGACGATCGCCTGCGCGACTTTCACGCGTTGGCGCATCCCCTTCGAGTACGAGGGCAGGCGGCGGGTGTCGCCCGGGTCGAGCCCGACGGTGTCGAGCGCTGCCGAGGCGGCGCCGGCGGGATCTGCCAGTCCGTGCAGCCGGGCGGAGAGCAGGACGAACTCGTGCGCCGTCAGCGCCTCGAAGACATTCTCCTGCTGGGGCACGAGCCCGATCCGGCGCGCAACCCCCGGGTCGTCGCGGGGATCGCGGCCGAGCACGCGGACCGAGCCCTTCGACGGGCGGGCGAGCCCGCAGAGCAGCCGGAACATGGTCGACTTGCCGGCGCCGTTCGGCCCGAGCAGCGCGGTCACGCCGGGCCCGACGTCGAAGCTGACGTCCGAGACCGCCACGAGCGCGCCGAACCACTTCGAGACGTTGTCGGCGACGACACGCGGCTCGGGCGTCATCGAAACGCCTCCAGGCGGCGGTACCGGAGCCAGCAGACGAGCGCGCCGGCCGCGACGGCCGCAGCGACGCCCCCGGCGACGAGCCAGGTCGAGAGCCTGGTCACGGGCTCGACGTCGTCGGGCGTCTCTCCGAAGATCCGGTAAGCGAGCTCGGCCGCCACGAACGGGGAGCTGAGCAGATCGAGCTCGTCGGGAGCGCCGGTGCTCTCGATCGCGGCGCGGACGACGTTCGCCGGGACGAAGATCAGGAGGATCACGCCGACCGCCGCCGCCGCCCGGCGAGTCGTCAGGCTCGAGACCGCCATCGCCAGCGCTGCGTAGAGAAGCGCGGTCGCGACCCCCGTGGCGAAGATCCGGAGCAGGAGCTTGGGCAGCTCGGCGGCACCGGGGCCGAAGCCCGCGAGCTCGAACGCAAGCAGCATGAACAGGAGCGGGCCGAGGGTGATCAGCAGCATCACGGCGAGCACTGCGGAGCCCTTGGCGACGAGGTACCGCGTGCGGTCGAGGGGGCCGGAGAGGTAGAGGCCGAGCATCCCGCTGCGCCGGTCGGGGCACAGCGCCTCCGGAGCAATCAACGCGGCGAAGAGCGCCAGCGCGGAGCCGATGATGAACATGTAGTCGCCGTACCCGATCAGGTCACCGGCAGCGACGTCGTTCACGATCACGGCGAAGGCGACCGACCCGAGCGCGGGGAGGTACGCGATCGCGAGCGTGATCGCCGGCAGCACCTTGTGACGCGCCCCGCGGCCGAGGCCGAGCACACGCCGCACCGTGAACACCGCGAGGCTCACGACGGCGTAGGCGGGCCGCTCACGCGGCCCGTCGTAGGCGCGATAGCCGAGGTCGAAGAGACGGGCGTCGCCGGAGGTCACGCGCGCCCCTGGCCGGCGCCGACTCGCGGCGGGCGGCGCCCGGTCGATACAGGACGTCTCACGGCTCCTCCCCGAGATAGACGTCCTCGAGCGTCCGGCCGCGCGGCTCCAGCCGCCGCAGGCCGACTCCGAGCTCGGCGACCGCGTCCCGGACGGCGTCGTAGGCGTCGGGCGAGCCCGCTCCGACGAGGATGCGGCCCTCGTGCGCCGTGACCTCGAGCCCGCGGCCCGCGAGCAGCGAGACGAGCTCGCCCATTCGCTCGTCGACCTCGACGACGAGCCCCTCCGGGCCGCTGCGGAGGCCGGCGAGCGTCCCGGCGTGCACGACCTCGCCCCCCTCGACGATCACGACCGAGTCGCAGATCCGCTCGACCTCCTCGAGGTGGTGCGACGAGATGAGGATCTGCATGCCGAACTCGGTGCCGATCCGGCGGATGAGCGAGAGCATCTCCACCCGCTGCATCGGGTCGAGCCCGTCCGTGGGCTCGTCGAGGAGCACGAGCATCGGGTCGTGCACGATCGCCGCGGCGAGCTTGACGCGCTGTCGCTGACCTGTCGACATCGTCGAGACCGCACGAAAGCGCTCCTCGCCGAGCCCGACGAGCCACAGCGCGTCGTTCGTCCGCTGCACTGCCGCGCGCCGCGGCAGCAGGTGCTGCTCGGCGAGGTGCCGGACGAGCTCGGTGGCGGTCAGCTCCGCGGGGAGGTCGTGGTGCTCGGGGGCGTACCCGATGCGCGCGCGGACCGCGATCCCGGCCGAGGCCGGATCCTGCCCGAGCACGGTCAGCTCGCCCGCGTCACGGGAGCGCAGGCCGAGCACGAGCGAGATGAAGGTCGTCTTCCCCGCGCCGTTCGAGCCGAGGAGCCCCGTGACCCCGGGCCCGATCTCCACGTCGATGCCCGCGAGTGCGGTCGTGCGGCCGTATCGCTTGACGACGCCTCGTGCGCTGATCACGGCCTTACCGGGTGCTCGATCGAGGCCAGACCGAGCCACGCGGCGAGGTCTTCGAGCTCGGCCCGAACGGCGTTCGTCGTCGCCCGCGTGAACTTCACGTCCTCGTGGATCGCGGCGACACGCAGCACCGACGCCTTGCGATCGGCCGCGGCGTCGAGCTTCCCGACGAGCCGGTCCTGGTGGAGGATCGGCAGGGCGAAGTAGCCCCAGCGGCGCTTCGCGGCAGGCTTGTACATGTCCAGGGTGTACTCGTAGTCGAACAGCTGCTCGGCGCGGACGCGGTCGTGGATCAGCCGGTCGAACGGCGAGAGGAGCGCAGCCCGCCCCTCGAGCTCGCCGCCGAGCAGGGTCGGGTCGACGCGCCACTCGCCCTTCACCCCCTCGACGACGGCCGGCTCGCCCGCGTCGCCGACGTGAGCGGGCTCCCCCGGCATGACCCTTGCCTTCGCGCGCGCGATGCCGAGCGCGGCGAGACGACGCTCGTTCTTCGTCCGCTCGGCCTCCACGGCCGTCGGAATCACCGCGTCGGCCGGATACACGCGCTCGGGAAGATCCCACAACCGCTCGCGGCCGACCCGCCCGGAGATCGCGACCTCGCCGCGCAGCGTCATGCACTCCAGCATCTGCGTGACGTTACGGTTGCCCGTCCAGCCGGTGGACGCCCAGGGGACGACGGACGTGTCCGGGATGTCACGGGAGGCGACCGGCCCCTCGCTCGCCAACCGCTCGACGATGTCGCGCCGGAAGGAGTCGTTCTTCCTGATCCACTCGCGCGTGTGCTCCCAGGGCGGCCAGTCGGCGGCTCCCGCGAGGTAGAGCCCGACGTCGCTCATCGGGCGGATCAGCGCGTCGTGCTCGAACAGCGTGCGGTCGCGCTCGAGCGCCTGCGTCAGTTCCTCGGACCGGTACGACGAGCCGAGGCGGCTCCAGGCGACGAGGTCGGCGCTCGGCGCGATCGCGGCGGTCGGGTCGATCTGGAGGAACGTCAGCCGCTCGACGACGCCGAGCAGGCCCGCGGGGCGTTCCGCGTCGAGCAGTTGCGCGCGGATCGCGACGCTGCGGGCCTGGGCCTTCGTGAGGTGGTGGACGGCGTTGCCGTCCGTGGCGTTTCGCGTGCGCGCCACCTACTCGGCCAGCCAGGCGGAGGCCTGATCCCGCTCGCCGTCGTCGTCGCGCTCGAGCCTCCCGGTGATCCGAAACCCGAGGACCCCGGGCGGCAGGTCGCGGATCGGCTCGACCACGGCCGCACCATACCGCCCGTGCGTCGCAGGGATTGCGGCATCCGATCCGTCGGCCTACGCTCCCCGGGTGCCGTCGATGCTCGCACTCGTGGCCGCGTTCCTCTTCGCCCTGGCGGCCGCGCTCCAGCAGAAGGGCGCGTTGAACCTCCCCGAGCTGACGCTGAAGAGCCCGGCGTCGTTGCTGCGGCTCGTCGGGCAGACGATGTGGCTCCTCGGCACGGTCGCGCTGTTCGTCGGGTACGCGTTCCAGGCCGCCGCCCTCGACCGCGGCCGGCTCGCGATCATCCAGCCGCTCCTCGTGATGACGATCGTGTTCGCGCTGCCGCTCGGCTACTTCCTCACCAGCCAGCGCGTCGGTCGCAACGAGGTGGTCGGCGCCGCGGTGATCGTCGTCGGGCTCGCGCTCTTCGCGTGGTACGGCGACCCGGCCGGAGGAAAGGAGAACGCTCCGGGAAGCGAGTGGGCGATCGCGATCGCGGTGCTCGTCGCCATCTGCGCCGTGCTGCTGACGTTCGGCGGCCGAGGCAGCCTGTCGCTGAAGGCGGGCGTGTACGGGACCGTCGCCGGGATCCTGTTCGGCCTGTCCGCCGCGCTCACCAAGCCGACGCTCGACTTCCTCCACGCCGGCCTCGACGAGCTCCTCACGCACTGGGAGCCCTACGCCCTCGCGGTCGCGGGCGTGCTGGGGTTCGTGCTGCAGCAGATCTCCCTCGGCACCGGAAAGCTCGCCCCCTCGGTCGCGACCGTGTCCGTCGCGAACCCGATCGTCGGCATCGCGCTCGGCATCATCCTGTTCGACGAGCGCCTGAGCCGGCCCGCCTGGCACGTCGTGGTCGCGTGCATCGGGCTCGGCGTCGCGCTCGTCGGTGCGGTGCTCATCTCGCTCGCGCGCGAGGGAGCCGACGCGGAGGAGACGTCCGCGCCGGCGGCGTCGGACGCCGCAACCGCATAGACACGTCGCTCAGGCGAACGCGTTGACCGCTCGGGCGACGACCAGCCCGAAGAGAGCGAGGGCGACCGTCGACTGGACGAGCATCGCGTACTTCGCCCGTAGGGAGAGGGGCATCACGTCGGTGGGGCTGAAGGCCGTCGCGTTCGTGAAGCCGAGGTGGAGGTAGTCGAGGAAGACGGGGCGCCAGCCCGGCGGGACGAGCTCCGGGCTCATGTGCTGCGTGAACGCGAAGTCGACCGGCTCGGCCAGCTTGGCCCTCCGGCTCGGCCCGCCCCCGTCCATCAGCCAGTAGAGCATCGCGAAGGCGATGATGTTTCCCAGCCAGACGACCGCGCCCGAGGCGAGGAGCTCGCTGGGCGAGACGGTCACGCCGACACCCAGGATCAGGTCCCGGATCAGCACCCCCGTCGCCCAGAGCGCCGCGAGCACGAGCACGACGACGAAGGTGACCGCGAGCGGCCGGATCCTCTTCCGATCACCCGCGGCCGGGCCGAGCAGGAGGAGGACGAGGAGCACTCCTTCGACCGCTGGAACCGCCCAGGGGACGCGGATCGCCCCCTCGTCGGGCAGCCAGACGCGGAGCGCGATGTTGATCGCCATGAACAGGATCAGCGCGAGCGCCGGCGGCCAGCGCGACTCGCCCAGCTCGGCCTCCGCCGGGAGCTCGGGCGCGTCGACGGCGGCGTCGGGCTGCGCGGTCACACGCCGATCGTCGCACATGCGGCCACCGTCCTTCCCGCGGCTCATGCTGTGCTCGATGGACGACTCCGAGTCGAGCCGGACCCACCGCAGGCTCGAGCTCGTGGCGACGCTCCTCCTCGCCTTCGCGACGGTCGGCACCGCGTGGGCGGCGTATCAGGCGCGCGAGTGGACCGGCGAGCAGTCACAGGGCTACAGCCGCGCCACCGCGAACCGCATCGCGGTCAACCGCGAGTCCGCGATCGCGAACCGGCAGGTGCAGATCGACGTCGCGACGTTCATCCAGTGGGTCGACGCGCAGGAGCGCGGGAACACGAAGCTCGCGGACTTCTACCGGCAGCGGTTCCGTGACGAGTTCGAGCCGGCGTTCGCCGCCTGGCTCGCGACCGACCCGCTGACCAGCCCGAATGCGCCCGAGACACCGTTCGCGATGCCGGAGTACCGGCTGGCCGCGAGCACCGAGGCGAACCGGCTCGAGGCGGCCGCCGCGCACGACTCGAACACCGCGAAGGACGCGAACGAGCGCGCGAACGGCTACATGCTGGGCGTCGTCCTGTTCGCCTCAGCCCTGTTCTTCGCGGGCCTGAGCACGAAGCTCGAGTCGCCCGGCGCGCGAAAGGGCGTGCTCGCGCTCGGCTGCGTGCTGTTCGTCGCCTCGTTCGTCTACCTCGCGACCCTGCCGGTCCAGCTGACGAGCTAGACCCGACGGTTGCGCATCGCCGCCTTCAGCCGAGCCAGGCTCTCGGGCGGCCAGAGCGTCTTCGAGTCGTAGTAGACCTCGAACGCCGGCACGGAGTCGGGCAGCTCGACCCAGGGCAGCTTCGAGCGGGTGAAGATGTGGACATCCGGCGCCACCGTCGACGGATCGTCGAGGGTGCCGGCGCGCACGAAGCGAACCTCGGGTCGCGTGTACTCGCTGAACACGGCCACCTGGCAGGTGGGGCAGCGGTAGATCCGCTGGCTGCTGCCGTCGTCGCGCGGCACCTCGACCGCCTGCGGCTCGCCCGCGACGACCTCGACCCGGTCCGCCTCGATCAGGAGGTTGATCACGAACGCACTGCCTGTCTGCCGCTGGCAGTTCAGGCAGTGACAGCAATGCGTCAGGTCGTCGCGATGGGTGCCTCGCTCGGGGGAGCCGCGACCCTCGTCGCAGCCGGGCGGGACTGCTTCGCCGTCTCCGGGATCGTCAGCGTGTCCGGCGAGACCGATCTCCGCGCGGTCGGGCGCGGTGTCCCGCCGCTCTACGCCGTTCCGTTCGAGCGGCACGTCACTGCGCCGCTCCTCGTCGTGGGCTCCAAGGACGATCCGCTCGTCGACGAAGCGGCCGTGAACAGCCTGCTCGCCCGCGTGCCGGTGACGACCAAGCGTGCGGTGCTCGCCGACGGCTCGGACCACGGATGGGACCTCCTCCAGGGCGACCTCGCGAACGCCGACATCAGGAGCGCTGTTGCGGACTTCGTCCGAGCTGCGGGCGCGCCCGTCGCGACGGGGTGCGGGTAGGCAGGAAAACGGCCCGGAGGGGCGGCGAGGGGGGGCGAGCCGCCCCTGACACGAGGACGCGACTCCGCGGCGGGTCACGAGGCCTACGCGCTCCGGGCCGTCGTTGGGGAGAAATCCGTTCATCTCACATCCCGACCCGAGGCGGGCGATTCGTCCACAGGGCCGCGCACGAACTCCGCGCAACGTGCGACAAACGCAGGCCCGCCGTCCACAGGTCCCACAGGCGCAAGCGGCGCCTGGGGAAGAAATGGGCGGGGAGGCGCCCGGGAGGACGCCTCCCCACGGATCGACGGCTTACGGTAGGAAGTAGTTCGGGTTGGGCATCTTGAACGTCTTGTCGGCGAACCCGCCCTCGAGGTCGCTGAACTGGTCGCCGAAGTTCCCGACGATCTCGTAGCCGAGCGACTCGATGTGCGCACGGACGCCCGACTTGTACTGGATCGTCGGGCAGGACTTGCCCCCGGCGATCGCAGGCCCGCAGAACTCCGGCTTGTTCAGGTAGTCGGGATACGAACCGACCGCGGGCTTCGTGAAGAGCCCGTCCTCACCGTTGTTGAGCGTCGTCGGTGCCGGATAGCCGGCGTCGACCCCCACTCCGTCGCTCGTCAGGTTGCCGAGCGTCGGGGCCTCCTGGGCCGCACCGCGACCGGTGAGGAAGAAGATCGCATAGCCCTCGCTCGCAGCCTGCTTGACCATCTCGACCATCCCGGGGACGGCCGGGAAGCGCTGGTCGGTGACGAACTGGCCGTTCGTCGTGAGGTTGAACGCCCAGTTCGAGAAGATCTCGTAGTTCCAGGTCGCGAGCGTCGTGTCGTCGACGTCGAGGACGATCGCGCGTTGCTTCACCTTCGCGCGCGACTGGAGCCAGTTCGCGCCGTCCTTCGCGACCGACTCCGCCTCGTTCGCGTAGTTCGAGTCCGCCCCGAACACCCCGGTCTTGCCCGGGTCGCCGTAGTAGTTCGCAATCTGCTGCCGCAGGACGTCGATGTTCGTGACCTGGTCGGCCTTCTGCGGGGTGAAGGTCAGGTCGGTAGACCGGTTGTTGGCCAGCGCGACCGCGACGGCGACCCCGGCCACCGCGACGACCGCGGTGACGAGTGCGAGCCGCGGCAGCCGCCGCATGGACATGAGTGAATGCACGACAAACCCTCCTCTTGTCGCTTGACGCCGCGCACGGTACAGCCGCGTCGTACTCCGATGCGGCGGCAGGCGACCTCGCAGAGCTAAGTTGGGCCGATGGACGTCGTGCGCCTCGGGACGACGGGGCTCAAGGTCTCGCGCCTCTGCCTCGGGATGATGAGCTTCGGGCCGCACGAGAGCCGCGAGTGGGCTCTCGACGAAGCTGCCGCCGAGCCGATCGTGCGGCGCGCGGTCGAGAGCGGCGTCTTCTTCTTCGACACGGCGGACGTCTACAACGGCGGCCAGAGCGAGGTGATCACGGGCCGCCTGCTCCCGAGGCTGTTCGGCACGCGGGAGGAGTACGTCGTCGCGACGAAGGTGAACGGCCGGACGATGCCGGGCCCGAACGGACTTGGCCTTTCGCGCAAGCACATCCTCGCCTCGATCGACGGCTCGCTCGAGCGACTCGGGCTCGACTACGTCGACCTCTACCAGATCCACCGCTTCGACCCGGGGACGCCGATCGAGGAGACGATGCAGGCCCTGCACGACGTGGTGCGGGCCGGGAAGGCGCGCTACATCGGCGCGTCGAGCATGTTCGCGTGGCAGTTCGCGAAAGCCCAGCGCGTGGCGCCCACGCGGTTCGTCTCCATGCAGAACCACTACAACCTCGTGTACCGCGAGGAGGAGCGCGAGATGATCCCGCAGTGCATCGACCAGGGGATCGCGATCCTCCCGTGGAGCCCGCTCGCGCGGGGCCTGCTCGCCGGGAACCGCACCCGCGACGGAGAGCTGCTCACGACCCGGGCCCGAACGGACGAATGGGGCGCCGATCTCTACGTGCCCGAGGTCGATTTTGCGGTCGTCGACCGCGCCGCGGAGGTGGCAGCCGAGCGCGGCGTCCCGACGGCGCAGGTCGCGCTCGCCTGGCTCTTCCACCGGCCGGGCGTGACGGCGCCGATCGTCGGGGCGACGAAGGTCGAGCACCTCGACGACGCGATCGCGGCCGAGCGGCTGCGCCTGAGCGAGGAGGAGATGGCGAGGCTCGAGGAGCCGTACCTCCCCCACGCCGTCTCCGGTCACTGACACCGGATCCGAACGGAGGTCGAGATGAACGTCGACGAGATGCTCCACGGTGTGCGGGAGGGGCTGCGAGCGCAGACCGTGTTCGGCGAAGCGGTGGAGCGGGACGGCCTGACCGTGATCCCGGCCGCGACCGTCCGCGGCGGGGGCGGTGGCGGCGGCGACAACCAGCACAACGGCGGTGGCGGGTTCGGGCTCCAGGCGCGGCCTGCGGGCGCGTTCGTGATCCGCGACGGCGAGGTCGCCTGGCGGCCCGCGATCGACGTCGACCGGCTGCTCCGTGGGGCACTCGCGGCGACCGCGGGCGTGCTCGCGCTACGCCTGTGGCTGTCACGCCGATGAGTCGGGCCCGAGTCGTCCGTCTACCGATCGGACACCCCGACTCGAAGGAGGAGCGATGGGCAGGATCGTGATCACCGAGTTCGTCTCGCTCGACGGCGTCATCGAAGCACCGGGCGGGGGCGAGGGCTTCAAGTACGACGGCTGGTCGTTCGAGATCGACCGCGGCGACGAGGGCAACACGTTCAAGCTCGAGGAGACGATGGCCTCCGAGGCGCTGCTCCTCGGCCGCAAGACCTACGAGGGCTTCGCGGCGGCGTGGCCGAGCCGCGACGGCGAGTTCGCGGACAAGTTCAACACGATGCCGAAGTACGTCGTCTCGTCCACGCTGAAGGATCCCGAGTGGACGAACACCACCGTGCTCGAGGGCGACCTCTCCGAGCACGTCGCGCGGCTCAAGGAGGCGCACGAGGGGGACATCGTCGTGCACGGCAGCGCGTCGCTTGTCCAGGCGCTCGTCGAGAACGACCTCGTCGACACGATGCACCTGATGGTCTTCCCCGTGGTGCTCGGCGACGGCAAGCGGCTGTTCGGCCCCACGAGCGACAAGAAACGGCTCCGCCTGGCCGACTCGAAGACCGTCGGCGACGGCGTCCTGATCCTCACGTACGAACGCGGGGTGTAGGGTCCCTCCGTCGTGACATGACAGAGCGGGAGGTGGCCCGGGTGAGCACCAAGCAATCGACGCGGGAGCAGGTGCCGTTCAAACTTCGCACCGCCGACGGGGACACGGTCGAGCTGGCGTACTCGTCTCCGCGGACGGAGGCCGACCACGACGAGAGCGCGGTGGTCTCGGAGCTGCCGTGGTTCGAGCCCGGGAAGCCGCTCAGGAACTGGATGCTGCACGAGACCGACTTCGCCGACGAGGTGGAGCAGATCTGGGGGAAGCCGTGGGGCGCCGAGGGCATCGGTCGGCTCCGCGAGGTGATCGTCTCCCGGCCGACCGAGAACGAGACCCGCGACGAGTACGCGAAGGAGTGGCAGTACTACTACTCCTCGTCCGCGGGGAACGCCGACCTCGGCCGGCTCCAGGCCCAGTTCGACGAGTACTACGCGACGCTCGAGGCGAACGGCGTCCGCGTCAACTACATCGAGGCGCCCGTTCCCGCGATCGGGCCGTACGGCTACCTCAAGAACCTCGTCACGCTCGCGGGCGGCGGGCTCGTCGTCCGCGGCGGCGCGATCGTGCATCGGATGGGCCTCGGCTCCTGGCAGCGAGGCCGCGAGGTGATCTGGTCGAAGGTGCTGACCGCGCTCCAGGTGCCGATCTACCTGACGATCCACGGCACCGGGGTCGGCGAGCCCGGCGCGGGGCGCTGGCTCGACTCGCGCACGTTCGTCTTCAACGAGAGCGTCGTCGCCAACGAGGAGGGCCTGCGGCAGATCGGCTGGGTGCTGGACGGGCTCGGGATCGAGATGATCACGACGCATTCGCCCGGCTGGATCGACTCGATCGGGGACGGCAACATCGGCACCTCCCACGCCGACATGTTTCTGATGGTCCCCGACGAGCGGGTCGCCGTCCTCGCGCCACACCTCGTCAACTACGGGTTCGTGCGCCGGCTGATGCGGGACGACTGGAAGGTGATCGAGGTGCCCGTCGAGGAGTACTGGGGGCTCGCCGTCAACGCGGTCACCCTCGAGCCGGGGAAGGTCGTGATGAACGCCGGCTCGCCGACCGTCGTCGAGCGCCTCGAGCAGGAGGGGATCGAGGTGATCCAGGTCGACTTCTCGGAGAGCCACCGCTTTGCGATCGCCGGCCTCCACTGCGCGACCCTCGAGCTCGTGCGCGACCAGCCCGACGACTAGAGGCTTGATGTGAAATAGACGTCCCTGCGGGGCCGCTCCAGGCCAAGCCAGGGTGGCTCGGCGTCCGCGGCGCAGGCCGGTGGCCTGCGCAAGGGCGACGAGACGGCCTGGCGCCGCGCCTGGTGCGGCATCCGCTGCCGCGGATGTTTCACATCAAGCCTCTAGCGCGCTCGGCGACCGTAGGAGCCGAGCCCCGACTCGAGCCGGCGCAGAGCACGTCTCGCCGCCGCGCGCAGGTCGCGCGCCAGGCGATCGAGGTCGTCCTCGCCGGCGAGGACGCGGCGGCGCACCTCGTCGATCAGCGCCCGGTGGACGCCGATCAGCGCGCTCGCGACGACGCGCGCCTCGACGTCCTCCGCCCGAGTGCCCGTCTCCTCGGCGAGAAGCGATGCGAGCGAGACGGTGTACCGCTCGAAGACGTGCTGCTCGCGCGCGAGGAGCGCCGGGCTCTCCGTGATCACCCTCGTGATCGTGCGCAGCTCCTCGAGCGCCGCAGACCGGTCGTCCCGCGCCCGCGACGCGAACACACCGCGCGGCGTGAGAAGGAAGCCTGCGAAGGCGTCCACGACGGTCATGTCCGGCGCGCGCTCGCGGATCGAGCCGAGGAGCTCCTCCTCGAACGACTCGAGGCGGGAGTAGAAGAGGTCCTCCTTGGTCGGGAAGTAGTTGAAGACCGTCTTCTCGGCGACCTCCGCCGCGCGCGCGATCTCCGCGACCGTGACGCGCTCGAAACCGCGCTCGGCGAAGAGCTCCCTCGCCGTGGCGGCGATGTGCTCGCGCGTCTGTTGCTTCTTGCGCTCGCGGAGGCTCATCCCGCTATGTTACAGTTACAGTAATTTTATGGCAACTGTATGAATCGTACTCACTCGACTCGGGCACGAAAGGAGGGCGATGAGGCGTGGCCGACAGGCTCGATAGGCAGATTCTCGTCCTGGGGGCGGTGGTCGTGCTCGGCACGATCATGACGATCCTCGACATCACGATCGTCAACGTCGCGATCCCGACGCTGGGCGAGGAGCTCGGAGCGTCGATCTCGACGATCCAGTGGGTCCTGACCGGGTACATGCTCGCGTTCGCAAGCGTGATTCCGCTCGCGGGGTGGCTGACCGAGCGCTTCGGCGCCAAGCAGGTCTGGCTCGCCTCGCTGGCGCTCTTCCTCCTGGGCTCCGCGCTCGCCGCCGCCGCGTGGTCGATCGGCTCGCTGATCGCGTTCCGGGTCGTGCAGGGCCTCGGGGCCGGGACGATCCTGCCGGTCGGGCAGACGATGCTCGCCCAGGCCGCCGGTCCGCAGCGTATGGGCCGCGTGATGAGCGTGATCGGCGTCCCGATGTTGCTCGGCCCGATCCTCGGCCCGGTGATCGGCGGGGCGATCGTCGACGAGGTCAGCTGGCGCTGGATCTTCCTCGTCAACCTGCCGGTCGGCGCGGTCGCGATCGCGCTGGCGCACCGCCTGCTGCCCGACGCGCATCCGCAGCTGGGCCAGCGCCTCGACCTGCGTGGGCTCGCGCTTCTCTCGCCCGGGATCGCGCTCTTCCTCTACGGCGTCTCGGAGGCAGGCGGCGAGGGCGGCTTCTCGAGCGCGCGGACGATCGTCCCGACGCTCCTCGGGCTCGCGTTGGTCGCCGGGTTCGTCCCGCACGCAATCCGCCGGGGCAAGGACGCGCTGATCGATCTGACGCTCTTCACCCGGCGCGGCTTCGCGGTCGGGGCGACGACGAACTTCGTGCTCGGGCTCGCGCTGTTCGGCGCGTTGATCCTCCTGCCGCTCTATTACCAGCTGGTTCGCCGGGAGAGCCCGCTCGACACCGGTCTGCTGCTCGCTCCGCAGGGGCTCGGCGCCGCAGTTGCGATGCCGCTCGCCGGCTGGCTCACCGACTGCTACGGCGCGCGGCTCGTCGTCCCAGTCGGGATGGTGATCGCGCTCGTCGGGACACTCGCGTTCCTCACGGTCACGGAGGACACCTCCTACGCCCTGCTCTCCGGGGCGCTCTTCCTGATCGGGGCGGGGCTCGGGAGCACGATCATGCCGTCGATGGCCGTCGCCTTCGGGTCGATCTCGAAGGACGCCGTCCCCCGGGCGTCGAGCGCCCTCAACACGATCCAGCGGATCGCCGGCGCGATCGGCACGGCGCTCTTCGCGATCGTGCTCCAGCGCCAGCTCGAGAGCGGCGTCCCCTCGCTCCAGGGCGGCATCGAGGAGCTCGCGGGCCTCGGTCCGGCGGCTCAGGCGCGGATCGCGCCGGCGCTGGCCGATGCCTTCGGCCAGACCTTCCGGATCGCCGTCGCGCTGATCCTCGTCGCGCTCGTGCCCGCGCTCATGCTCCCGAAGACCGGTGGGACGGAGGCCGAGCCCGCCGCCGAGGCACCGGCCGAGCGACGGGCGGCCTGACCGGGCTCCGCGGGGCCGGGGTAGGGTGATCCGGGGATGGAAGCGCAGTCGGCGAACGTCGTCGAGACCCTGGCGAGCCTGAGCCTGTTCGGCGACCTGAGCTACCCCGAGCTCGAGGCCGTCGCCCACACCTTCGAGGAGGAGGCGTTCGCGCAGGGACAGCGCGTGCTGCGCCAGGACGTGTCGGGCGGCAGCTTCTACGTGATCCTGAGCGGCGAGGCACGCGTCGTGATCGACGGCGAGGAGCGGGCCGCGCTGACGCGCGGCGACTTCTTCGGCGAGATCTCCGTCCTCACCGACACGGCGCCGGCGGCCGACGTCGTCGCCTCGACGGTGCTCTGGTGCCTCGTCGTGCCGGCCCACGACCTCAAGCCCCTGCTGCTGAGCCGGCCGAGCATCGCGTACCGCATGCTCCAGATCGAGGCGAGACGGCTTCGCAGGGCCAACACATGGGAGCGGTAGGAGAAAGGCCCTTCCCGCCAGGGGACTACGACGTCGTCGTCGTCGGCAGCGGCCCCGGCGGCCTCCAGGTGGCGTACTCACTCGCCCGCGCCGGCGTCGACCGCTGCGCGGCCATCTCGCGCGACGACCGGCCGGGCGGCATGTTCCGGCGCTTCCCCGTCTACCAGCGCCTGATCAGCTGGACGAAGCCCGACGCGCCCGTCCCGCGCGGCTCGCGCGAGTACGAGTGGTACGACCACAACAGCCTGCTCGGCGACGTCGAGAGTCACCAAGCCCTGACGCCTCTCTTCATGGACCGCGAGTTCGACCTCCCCGCCCGCGCCGAGATGGAGGCGGCCCTCGCCGAGTTCGCCGCACGCGGCGACGTCCAGGTCAGGTACGGGTGCGAATGGGAGTCGACCCGTATCGTCGACGACGGCTTCGTGCTCGCGACGTCGGACGGCGAATACCGCTGCCGCGTCTGCGTGTTCGCGCTCGGGATGACCGAAGCCTGGCGGCCGCCGATCCCCGGGCTCGACGCGGCGCCGCACTACGCCGACACCGGCTCGCCGAAGCAGTACGAGGGCAAGCGCGTCTTCATCGTCGGCAAGCGGAACTCGGCCTTCGAGGTCGCGCAGGGACTGCTCCCGTGGGCGAAGACGCTCGTGCTCGCCTCGCCGCGCCCCGTCGACACGGCGGTGCTCGCGTTCTCCCCGCTGCGGCTCCGATACCTGCAGCCGTTCGACGAGCACATCCGCGGCGGCTCGGGCAGCCACGTCGTCGACGCCTCGATCGAGCGGGTCGAGCGTCACGACGGCGGCTACCGGATCCGCACGCGCGGGACGACGTGGACCGGAGAGCTCACGTTCGAGGCGGACGAGGTGATCGCGGCGACGGGCTTCCGGGCACCGCTCCGCGACCTCCCCGCCCTGGGCGTCGCGACCGTCAACGACGGACGGCTTCCGGCCCAGACGCCGTACTGGGAGAGCGTCTCGGTGCCGGGGATCTTCTTCGCCGGGAACGTGACCCAGGCCTCGTCCGGCCTCCGCAAGCACGGCGTGTCGCCGAGCTCGGGCTCCGTGCACGGTTTCCGCTACAACGCGCGCCTCGTCGCGCAGAGGATCGCCGAGACCGTGTTCGGCAAGCGCCGTGAAAGGCGTCCGCTCGAGCGAGACGACGTCGCGGGGCTCCTCGCCGGCGAGCTCGCGCGGGCGCCGGAGCTCTGGAGCCAGAAGGCGCATCTGGCGCGGGTCGTCGCCTTCGACCCGGCGGCTGGGATCCACGACGAGGGCATCGTGCCCCTCGCGCAGTTCGTCGATCACGACGACGGGGACGCGTGCGCGGTCGCCGTGGAGTACGACGCCGGCGGCGCGATCGTCCCCGCGCTGTACGTCCGGCACCAGGGGCGTCTCTCGGAGCACATCCTCCCGCCTCACCCCCTGCACGCCTTCGACGGCGAGGACTACCGCGAGGAGCTCGCCGCCCGGCTCGACGGGCTGCTCGTCTAGATGGTGTCCGGGCGGGCCCCGGTGGTGACGGCCGACGTGCCCTCGCCCCGCGGGCCGACGAGATACCACGCCTCGATCTCGCCTTTCCCCTTGATCGCGATCCGCCCGCGCGGCACGCACTCGAACTCGTCCCGGACGAGCTCGTAGGTCGCGTGGCTGATCTGGATCCGCCCGGGCGTCCCGTGCGATTCCATGCGGCTCGCGGTGTTAACCGCGTCACCCCAGAGGTCGTAGAGGAACCGCTTGTGCCCGATCACGCCGGCCACGACCGGGCCGGAGTTGATCCCGATGCGGAGCTCGAGCCCGAGTTGCGCGACGTCGTGGTGCGAGCGCATCGCCTCCAGCATGTCCAGCGCCATGCGCGCGAGCGCCGACGCGTGGTCGGATCGTGGGGCGGGAACGCCCGCGGCGACCATGTAGCAGTCGCCGATCGTCTTGATCTTCTCGAGCGCGTATCGCTCGGCGAGGTCGTCGAAGCAGCGGAACAGCCGATCGAGGTGGCCGACCACCTCGGCGGGCGTGAGGCGCTCCGACCATGGCGTGAAGTCGACCACGTCGGCGAACAGGATCGAGGCCGAGCCGAAGTGGTCGGCGATCAGCTGCGTCTGCGCCTTCAGCTGGTCGGCGATCGAGCGCGGCAGGATGTTCAGCAGCAGGCCCTCGGACTTGGCCTGCTCCTGACGGAGCGCGTGAAGCGCGTCGCGGCGCTCCTTCGCGAACACCGCGAGCAGGATGAAGACGATCGCGCCGCCGATCGCGATGTTCAGCGCCAGCATCGTGGTCGTGAACCACCTGGGAAGCGTCGTCCCGATCGGCCCCACGAGCTCGCCGAGGAGCCCCGATCCGAGGAACACCACGAGGAACGCGACGTACCAGCGGACCGCCGACCGGACGTCGCTGAAGACGAGCGCCGCGAGCGGGGCGAGGATTCCCCAGAGGCCGACGCCGCCCGAGTCGAGGAATCCGCCGAGCGCGATCATCGACAGGGTCGGGGCGAGCAGGATGTCGATCTGTCCCGTCCGGAGCAGCCACCCGAAGTTCCGGGTGCGCGAGAACACCGCGATGCCGCCGAGCAGGAGGGCGAAGTACACGAGCGGCACCACGCCGACCCACGACCCGAGCGCGAGATACAGCGCCCCCCACAGCGCCGCGACGGGCAGGATCAACACCGAGATCAGGACGAGCAGCGCCTTCCGGGCGCGCAGGTCCTCGTCGTCCCGTGGGTCGGCGCCGACGAGCGCGAGGCGCCCGATCACGCGACCCGCCGCTGCCCGGAGCCCTTCCTGCAGGCGCATCAGACGTTACTCGCGGGCTTCCGCCGATTCCTCGAGCACGCGCCTCGCGATCGCGAATGCGCCGTTGGCGGCGGGGACGCCGCAGTAGACGGCGCAGTGGAGGAGGACTTCGCGGATCTCCTCAATCGTGACGCCGTTACGGAGCGCAGCTCGGAGATGCATCTCGAGCTCCTCGGGCCTGTTCAGCGCGACCAGGGCGGTGAGGGTGATGCAGCTGCGCGTCTTCCGGTCGAGTCCCGGCCGCGTCCAGATCTCGCCCCAGGCGTAGCGCGTGATGAACGACTGGAAGTCGGCCGTCAGCTCGGTCGTCGTGCGGATCGCCTCGTCGACGTGCTCGTCGCCGAGAACCTGCCGGCGGACCTCCATCCCGCGCTCGTGGGTCTCGTCGCTCATCGGCGCCCTGATTCTCCCGCTGCGCGATGGAGCGCGAGCGCCCGGTCGGTCAGCTCGGCGGCGGAGCCGAGGTAGCCCGCCGGGTCGAGCGCGCGCTCGAGCTCGTCCGTCGCGACGTGCTCGGTGACCTCCTCGTCGGCCGCGAGCTCCTCCGCGAGCGATCGCCCGCTCGTCGCGCTTCGCTTCGTCGCCTCGCCGACGAGCCTCTGTGCCTCCGGGCGGCCGAGCGAGGGCGCCAGCAGGTAGGCGAACCGTTCGGCGAGCACGAGCCCGTCGGTGCGCGCGAGGTTCTCGGTCATGCGCTCGGGATGCACTTCGAGCCCTTCGAGCGTCTCGCGCAACGACGCTGCGGCGCCGCCCGTGAACGCGAGCGCCCCGCCCAGCGCAAGCCATTCCGCCTGCCACGCGCCGACGGCCCGCTGGTGCTCCTGCGGCAGCGCGGACGTGAGGATCGACGCGTGGCCGTGGACCGTGCGCGCGCAGGCGCCGGTCAGCACCGCGCCGACCGGGTTCTGCTTCTGCGGCATCGCCGAGGAGCCACCCCCGGCGCGCTCGGTCACCTCTCCGACCTCGGTCTGTGCAAGCAGCGTGACGTCGAGCGCGACCTTCGCGAGCGCGCCCGCTGCGACGTCGAGCGCCGCGCCGAGCTCTGCGACCCGGGCCCGCAGCGTGTGCCACGGCACCGTCGCCTCGGGCAGCCCGACCTCTTCGGCGAAGGCTCGGGCCACCGCGGGCCCGTCGGCGCCGAGCGCCGCGAGTGTCCCACCTGCGCCGCCGAGCTGCGCGGCGAGCCGCTCGGCTCGAATCGTGCGCAGCCGCGCACGGACCTCGACGACGCTCACAAGCCACCCTGCGGCGACGAGTCCGAACGTCGTCGGCACGGCCTGCTGGAGCACCGTCCTCGCGGCCATGGGCGTCGTCCTGTGGTTCTCGGCGAGCCCCGCGCACGCGCTCGCGACGGCGTCGAGCTCCGCGAGGATCGCGTCGAGCGCGGCCCCGGCGACGAGCATCGAGGCGGTGTCGAGCACGTCCTGGCTCGTGGCGCCCCAGTGCACCCAGCGGCCGGCGTCGGGCCCCGCCTCGGAGACGAGCGCGCGCACGAGCGGCTCCACCGGGTTCGCGACCCGCCGACCCTCCTCCGCGATCGTGGCGAGGTCGAAGCGATGCACGTCGCAGCACGTAGCGATCGCCTCCGCCGCCTCGGTGGGAATCACCCCGGCCCGCGCCTCCGCCCGCGCGAGCGCGCTCTCGGCCGTGAGCATCGCGGCGAGCCAGGCGCGGTCCGACACGACGTCGGCAATCCGCGGAGGGACGAAGATCGGAAGGAAGAGCGATTCAGACGTCAACGGATCCGGGCGCGTCCCGACGAGGTGGATACGGCCGCCGGACCCTATCCGTTCGCCGACCGTGCGAGGCGGAGCGCCTGCGCCAGCGTGAGCGGCGAGCCGAGCCGCAGGATCGTCCGCTCGTAGATCCGAGCGCCGAGGACGAGCAGCAGGGCAATCCCCGCCGCCATCGCGGCGATCGAGAGGCCGAGCTCCCAGAGCGGCAACGCGCCCTGCGCCGCGCGCGCGGGGACGATCAGCGGAGCGACGGGGGGCAGGAACGTCGTCACCTGCGCGAGCGTGGAGTCGGGATTCCCGAGCACCGAGAGGGCGATCAGATAGCTGATCACGAGCGCGATCGCGAGCGGCGCGGTCGTGGACTGGATGTCCTCCTGCCGCGAGACGATCGCGCCTGCGGCCGCGAACCCGCAGGCGTAGAACGTGTAGCCCAGCACGAAGAAGACGGCGCTGACGAGCACGGTCTCGGTGGTGGCGGCCGGGAGGTCGACGCTCCCGAGCGCGAGTGCGACGACGATCCCGAGCCCGGCGATCGCGACGAGCTGGGCGAGCCCGAGCAACCCGATGCCGATCACCTTCCCCGCGAGGAGCTGTGCCGGCCTCACGGCGGACAGGACGATCTCCACCACCCGGGTGCCCTTCTCCTCCACCACTCCGGACGCGACGTAGTACCCGAAGGTCAGGATTCCCACGTAGAGCAGCAGCGTCCCGACGAAGGCGAGCGTCTGTCCTCCGCCGGTGTCCTCGCCGATCGAGACGACCCGAGCCGGGGGCGGAGCGAGGGCGGCGCGAACCTCGTCGGCCGAGAGCCCGCGCGCGCGAAGCGCCGAGCGCACGCTCGCCTCCCGCCACGTCGCGCGAAGCAGCGGGAGGAGCCCGTCCGGCGCGTCGTGCGCGACGGCGATCGTGCCGCCGGACGCCAGGGATGCATCCGCGTCGCCCTCTGCGACCGCGCGGCGCGCCGCGGCGGCGCTCGCAGCCCGCCGGAGCTCGAGCCTCAGGTCGAACGACGCCTGGCGGGCGCCCGCCGACCGCCCGAGCTGCTCGGACCCGGGGCCCACGACGACGACGGTGGCACGCGTCGGCCCGTCGTCGCCCTGTACCGCGGCAAAGACGACGATGCCGACCACCCCGAGCAGGAGCACGATGGTCGAGGCGCGAAACGCGCGCCCCCGGAGACGCTCGCGGATCTCCCGCTCGGCGACGAGGGCGACGGCACGGAAGCCCGTCACGTGCGGCCCTCCTCACCGGCCGAGGGCGCCACGACGGCCTCGCGGAAGATCTCCGCGAGGCTGGGCTGCTCCGGCCCGAAGCGGCGAACCGGCCCGGCTGCCCGGGCGGCGTCGAGCAGCGCCTGCGGATCGACGCCGTTTCGGAGCTCGACCAGTGAGCCGTTCACGCGAGCTGCACCGGGCACTGCGTCGAGCCAGGTGGGATCGGACGCCTCGACCTCGATCCGAAAGCGCCGCCCCGCGTGTCGCGCACGCAGCTGGTCGACGTCGCCCGCAGCGACGAGCCTCCCTCCGCTGACGATCGCGACCGAGTCGCAGAGCCGCTCGACGAGCTCGAGCTGATGCGACGAGAAGACGACCGGCACGCCGCGCTCGCGCGCCTCCGAGACGAGCACGCTCCCGAGGAAGTCGACGCCGCCGGGGTCGAGCCCGCTGAACGGCTCGTCGAGGACGAGCAGGTCCGGCTCGTGCACGAGCGCTGCGCCTAGCTGGACTCGCTGCTGGTTGCCGAGCGACAGGTTCTCGACAGGCTCGTGCGACCGCTCCGCGAGCCCGAGCCGCTCGACCCAGTCGCCTGCATCCCGTTCGGCGGCGCTGCGCTCGGCCCCCCGCAAACGCGAGAGGTAGACGAGTTGCTCGGTGACGCGCATCTTCGGGTAGAGCCCCCGCTCCTCGGGCATGTAGCCGATCCGGCGGCGTTCCGACTCCCCGACCGTCCGCCCGCGCCAGAGGACCTCCCCTCCGTCCGAGGCCAGCAGTCCCATCACGATTCGCATCGCCGTGGTCTTCCCGGCACCGTTGGGCCCGACGAAGCCGACGAGCTTGCCCTCCGGGACGGAGAAGCTCAACCGGTCGAGCGCGACGACGTCGCCGTAGCGCTTGACGAGCTCGCGCAATTCGAGCATTCGTCAGTCGGTACCCGTGGTCGGCCGGGCGAAACGTCGATCAGACGACGAGGAAGACAGTCTGGCCGTCACCCTGGAGCCTGATGTCGAAGCGCAGCGTGTCGCCGGCCGGCACGGCGACGAGCGTCGCCGCGTCGGCCGGGTCGAGCGACGAGAGGAGAGGATCGGCGGCGTTCGCGTCGGCCTCGTCGGGGAAGTACATGCGCGTCACGAGGTGTTTCAGAAGGCCGCGCGCGAACACGAAGACGTCGACGTGGGGCGCCTGCGGTACGCCGTCCGCGCCGCGGACGGCGCCCGGCTTGACGGTGAGGAACGAGAAGCGGCCGTCGTCCTCCGTTCCCGAGCGGCCGAGGCCCGTGAAGCCCCGTGCGTCGGCCGCGTCGAGGTAGCGGCCCTCGGCGTTCGCCTGCCACAGCTCGACCATCGCATCCGGAACGGGATCACCGGCCCCGTCCGTCACCGTCCCCTCGATCCGGATCGCCCCCGGCGTGTTTGGAGGGACGAGCTCGCCGCCGACCGTGCCGAGGAGGGCAAACGCGAAGAACGGGCCCACCGTCTGCGATGGCGTCAGACCCGGGGACGGGGCCATCAGTGCTCCAACGGCGTCGCCGCCCGCCCGCCGACGACGATGTCGAACGCGTACCCGTGGGCCCAGTCCGGCTCGGTCAGGTCGAGCTCGAACGTGCTGATCATCCGCCTGCGCGCCTCCGGGTCGCGCACCGACTGGAAGATCGGGTCGTGGTCGAAGAGCGGATCGTCCGGGAAGTACATCTGCGTGACGAGCCGGTCGGTGAACGCGCGGCCGAAGACGGAGAAGTGGATGTGCGCCGGCCGCCACGCGTTGTCGTGGTTCTGCCAGGGGTAGGAGCCGGGCTTGATCGTGACGAAGCGATAGCGGCCGTCGTCATCGGTCAGGCAGCGGCCCGCACCGGTGAAGTTCGGGTCGAGCGGCGCCGGATGCCGATCGACCTCGTGGCGGTAGCGGCCGGCCGAGTTCGCCTGCCAGACCTCGACGAGCTGGTTGCGGATCGGCCGGGCGTCTGCGTCGAGGAGCCTCCCGGTGACCACGATGCGCTGGCCGATCGGCTCCCCGTCGTGCTGGCGCGTGAGGTCGTGGTCGAGCTCGCCGACGGCTCCCTCGCCGAACGCAGGCCCACTGAGCTCCGTGAGCGTCTGCGGCAGGAGGACGAGCGGTCGCTTCGGGGCGCGGAGTCGCGTCGCGACGTAGTCCGGATAGAGGTACGGCGGATCCTCGTCCCCGGGAGCGGGCCCCGCGGGCACCGTGCCCTCGCTGCTCGTCCCAGGCTCGGTCATTTCTTCCATGACGCTATCGAACTCGAAACGCTCGGCTCGCGCGTGAGGCGGGACAACGCTTGTGTTGATTCAACACAAGCGTTGTCCGGCGACTGCCTCTCCGCCGGGGCGGCGGCCCTCGGCCGCCCCGGCGGAGATCTCGTTGCGCGCCTGGCTCAGCGCTCCCCGACCGGTGCGGGCGACGGCTTCGCCGGCTGCGCCTGCCTGCCCTGGCCTTCGTGCGGTGCCTCGACGGTGAGGTTCGGCAGGATCCGGTCGAGCCAGCCGGGGATGTACCACGTCTTCTCGCGCAGGAGCGTGAAGAACGAGGGGACGAGCGTCATGCGCACGATCAGGGCGTCGGTCAGGATCGCGACCGCGAGCAGGATTCCGAACTCCTTCGAGACCCGGTCGCCGCTCAGGATGAACGCGGAGAAGACCGTGCCCATGATGATCGCGGCCGCGACGACGACCCGGCCGATGGCCGCGATCCCGTGGGAGACCGCCTCCTCGGTCGGGAGGCCGTGCACGTGCTCCTCCCGGATGCGGCTCATCAGGAACACCATGTAGTCCATCGAGAGCCCGAACAGGATCGCGAACGCGATCGGTGGCACGAACGTCTCGATCGGCCCCGTCTTGTCGAGCCCCGTCAGGCCGAGCAGGTAGCCCTCCTGCACGATCAGCGTGAGGACGCCGAAGCCGACGAACGCGGAGAGGATGGTCGTGACGGCCGCTGTCAGCGAGACGACGATCGAGCGGAACGCCATCGCCAACACGAGGAACGTGACGCCGATGATGTAGAGCAGGAACAGCGGCGTCCGCTCGGTGATCCGCTGGCCGATGTCCTTGAACGCCGCGGTCTGGCCGGAGACGTACGCGATCGCGTCCCCGCCGGCGACGGCCTTCGGCACAACGTCGGAGCGCAGACGGTCGACGAGCTTGTCCGTCGCCTCGTCCTGAGGCGCAGACGTCGGCGTCACGAAGACGATGCCGACGCTCTTGGAGTCGTTCAGCTGCGGCTCCCTGACCGAGGCGACGTCCTGCAGGCCCTGCACGTCGTCGTAGATGCG
>Ga0075428_100001586_pt1 | contig 24365 bp, 19 predicted proteins | sample RhiMetdeltSRZDD2_FD_75291 | JGI IMG/M metagenome (GOLD analysis project Ga0075428, IMG submission 75291) | Populus rhizosphere microbial communities from Tennessee, USA - Rhizosphere MetaG P. deltoides SRZDD2 | ecosystem: Host-associated > Plants > Roots > Rhizosphere > Soil | place: USA... | reverse complement strand
GGGGCGGGCGTGGCGGCCTCGGCAACGTCCACTTCGTGACGTCCACCAACCAGGCGCCGACCGTCGCGCAGAAGGGCGAGCCAGGCGAGTCGCGCTGGGTCGTCCTCGAGCTGAAGACGATCGCCGACGTCGGCCTGGTCGGCTACCCGAACGTCGGCAAGTCCAGCCTGCTGGCGGCGCTCACCGCCGCCACCCCGAAGATCGGCGACTATCCGTTCACGACGTTGGAGCCGAACCTCGGCGTGGCCGAGCGCGGCGACTTCACCTTTGTGCTGGCCGACATTCCAGGTCTGATCGAAGGCGCCCACCGGGGCGTCGGGCTCGGCCACCAGTTCCTGCGCCACGTCGAGCGAGCGCGGGTCCTGCTCCACGTTGTAGACGCCACCGTCTCCGATCCCGTCGCGACGTACGAGGCGGTCCGCGAGGAGCTGGAGCTGTACAACCCGGCCCTGGCCGCCAAGCCGGAGCTGGTCGCCCTGAACAAGATCGACCGACCAGACGTGCGGGACCGGGTGCCGGAGCTGCTGGCCCGCTTCAAGCAAGAGTGGCCGGAGCTGAACGTCACGGCCGTCTCAGCGCTCACCACCCACGGCGTTGACGAGCTGGTGACGCGGATGGTGGACACGCTGGCGGCCCTGCCCAAGGAGCTGCCGCACCCATCCGAGACGATGAAGGTGTACCGGATGGCGCCGACCGACGAGGGCTGGACGCTCGACGTCGAGTCGGACGGCTACCGGGTGCGTGGCAAGCGTGTCGAGCGCGTCGTGGCGATGACCGACCTGACGAACCCCGATGCCGTCGAGATGCTGCAGGGCACGCTCAAGCGGATGGGCGTCCTCCAGGCACTCGAAACGGCCGGCGTCAGCTCCGGCGACACGGTCCACTTCGGCAACGTCGAGCTCGAATGGGAATAACGCTCGGGGTTTTCGGCGGGACGTTCGACCCGCCGCATCTCGGCCACCTGGCCGCCGCCCAGGAAGCGCTCGAACGGTGTGGACTCCAGCGGGTGCTGTTCGTGCCGAGCGAGCGCAACCCGCTCAAGCTGGACGACGAGATCTCGCCGACCGAGCACCGCCTGGCGATGACGGAACTGGCGATTGCCGACGACCCGCGCTACGAGCTCTCCTACGCCGACGTCGCCGGGGACGGCCCGTCGTTCACGGTGGACTTGCTGGAGCGTCTCCGGCAGGAGCATGACGGCGCCGAGCTGGCGTTCATCGGCGGCATGGACATCCTCCACGAGCTTCATCGTTGGCGCGAGCCGCTCCGGGTCCTGGAGCTGGCCCGCCTGATCGTGATCGCGCGGCCGGGCCCCCAGCAGGTCCCCCCAGAGGCCGTCGACGAACGGCTCCCCGGTGCCAGCCGCCGGATCACGGTGGTCGAAACCCCGGGCGTCGCGATCTCTTCCACCGAACTGCGCCGGCGCGCCGCCGAGGGCCGCTCGCTCCGCTATCTGGTGCCGGACAGCGTGGCAGCGTACATCGCCGAGCACGGCCTGTACGCGAGGAGACAGGAGACAGGAGACAGGAGACAGTAGGGGCGGCGAGCGGCGAAGCGTTTGCGTTCCTTCGACGACGCACGAAGAGGACCGGCCACTCCTGGCCGGTCCTCTTCTCCTGTCTCCTGTCTACTCCGCCTGGAGCACCACCGCGTTGTCGTCGTCGAACTTGCCGTCCTTGACCGCGCGGCCGGACATCGTCGTGAGCGACGTGTCGCCGTTCGCGTCGAACGACCAGGTCCCGAGGACGCCGTCGTAGTTCGCCGTCGCGAAGACAGCCGCCCGGATCGCCTCACGGTCCTTCGTGCCAGCGGTGGTGATCGCATTGAGCGCGACCTTCGCCGCCTCGTAGCCGTAGGACGTATACGCCTCGGGCTCAGCGCCGAACTTCGCCTTGTAGGCGGTGTACCACTCGGCGCCCTTGCCCGTCAGCTTGCTGGGGCCAACGCCGCCGAACGTGATGTACACGCCCTCTGCCGCATCACCAGCATCGTCCAGGAACGCCTGATGATCTGCCCACAAGAACGGACGACGCGCTGCAATGGCATCGCCGTGCGCCGATAATCCGGCAAGAACCACCATCTGTCAGGCGGTCTCCGCCCGTTCAGCGCAGAACTGCGGTTGCCCGCGCACTTTGCACCGAACGGGCGGCGCTCTCATGAGTAGGCAGAGGACAGAGAGAGCGTAACCCTCACTGCCCTCTGCCCTCTGCCTACTCGGTCACATCGCCTGGAGCGTCACGGCGTTCGCGTCGTCGAACTTGCCGGCCTTCACCTGCCGACCGGACATCGTGGTGAGCGACGTGTCGCCGTTCGCGTCGAACGACCACTTCCCGAGCACGCCGTCGTAGTCCTTCGTCGCAAAGACGGCGTCACGGATGGCGGCGCGGTCCTTCCGACCGGCCTTCTCAATCGCCGCGAGCGCGACCTTCATCGACTCGTAGCCGTACGCGGCGTACGCCTCAGGCTCGGCGTTGAACTTCCCCTTGTACGAGCGGTACCACTCCGCGCCCTTGCCGGCCAGCTTGGTCGGAGGGACGCCGCCGAATGTGATATACACGTCCTCGGCCGCGTCGCCGGCGTCGTCGATGAACGCCTGCTCGTAGATGCCGTCTGGACCCATCAGCTTGATGTTGTTGCCCAGCACCGAGCGGAGGTCCTTGAACAGCTTGCCGGCATTGTTCTGGGTGATCCCGCCGTAGTAGACCATGTCGGCGCCGGCGCCACGGATCTTGGTCGCCAGCGCCCGGTAATCGGACGCCTTCGAGTCGATCCCCTCGGGGCCGCCCGCGACGCTCAGCCCGATCTTCGCGGCTGTCTCGGCGAACACCACCGCGATCCCGTGCCCGTACAGCTCGGTGTCGTCCAGGATGTACACCTTCGTCGCGCCGATCTGCTTGGACCAGTTCGCGGCGACCGCGCCCTGGAGGTCGTCGGCCGGCACGACACGCGCGTAATTGCGCTTGCCGCCCGGGTAGTAGACGTCCGGCTCGTTCGGCTCGCCCTTGCCTGGCTTGGTCAGGCCAGGATAGGTGTTGGCCGGGCTGATCATCACCAGGTCCGCCCGGTTCAAGATCGGGATCGAGACCTTGGCGGCGCCGGAATTGAACGTTCCGACGTACACCATCACGTCGGCGTCGGAGACGGCCTTGTTCGCGTTCTCCGCCTCCTTGCCGGCGTCCCAGGCGCCGCGCGCAGGCGTGGCGTCGTCCATGTCCTCGTAGACAATCGTCGCGCCGCCGACCTTCATGTTCGCCTCGTCGAGCGCCATCTTCATGGCGTTGACGATGGTGTCGGTCTGGCCCTTGCTGCTCCCCGTACGCGGCAGCGAGGAGACGATCTTGATCGTGCCGGTCAGCTGACCTGCCGAGGCCGGCGCGGCCGGTGCCGTCTGGGCGGCTGGCGAGGCGGCCGGCGACGCCACCGGCGAGGCGGCTGGGGACGCCATCGGGGACGCGGCCGGCGATGCAGCAGGCGAGGCGGCTGCCGCGGCCGGGGACGCAGCCGGCGAGGCAGCCGCCGGCGCGGTCGTCGGCTTCGGAGCCTCCGTCGGCTTAGCCGGGGCGGCAGTGGGGGGCGCGGCCGGCGCGCCGCAGGCCGCCAGCAGGGCGGTCCCACCAGTCAAGAGCACAGCCGTGGAGAGGAACGTCCGCCTCGACAGGCGACGTGGTCCTTCAGCGTTTGGGCGTAGCTCGGTCATAACCGCTCTCTCCTCGAGATGATGCGAAGGTTGGGGCGCGGATGCCGGGAAAGGGGTGCCGGGGCAACGTTCCGGGGCCACCGACCACCTATGGCACAACATGGGTGCGTGGAAAGTGGCTGTGGTCGGTTCGCAGCACCCAACGAGTGTGCTAGCTATTCTAACGGTACGCACCAGGGAACAACCCACAGATGTGCCCAGGCCCGCGCTAAGGAGGCATCACGAGCGGTCAGATTCGCAGCCGGGCGCCCAGACGCCGTCACGCTCCGGGCAGGATCAGTGCCGCGAGCTTCTCCAGCAGGCTGACGGCACCGAGGCCGGGATGGACCTCACCCCCAACCTCGTCAATTCTCACCAGCAGGTCCGGGTGAGCGGCCCGGACCTGGTCCCAGGTGACGGCACGCGGCGGTCGGCCGACCCCGCCCAGCACGTCGAGGCCGCCGGCCAGCCCGACCTGCTCGGCCAGCCACCAGCCGGCCGCGACCGGAGGGTCAACGCCTTGCAGGCAGACCACGCGTCGAGGCTCGCGCTCCGCGAGCGCACGCGCCGAGTGCAGGCTGACGGCGTCGATCCGAGCCCGTAGCGCTTCGATCGTCGTGCGCGCCAGACCCTGCCGCCCGACGGCATCGCCGACCGTCTTGACGTCGCCCAGGATCTCGCCGACGCTCCTCGGCTCCAGCGCGTAGACGGCAGGTCGCGGCTTCCGGGCCATCTGGGAGACGGCCCGCCGCACGTGATCGCGCGGAATGCCGCCCCCCGTGCTCGTCTCCGAGGTGAAGATCAGCGTCGGCTGCGCTGCTCGAAGGACGACGGCCAGCCGGCCGACATCGCGTACGTCATCCGACGGGACCGTGACGACGTCGTCCTCGAGGCCCAGCGCCGCGAGGATCTCCGTCGCCTCCGGGATCAGGCTGACGATCCGCACCGATAAACCTCACCGGACATCCTGGAACGGGACGTGAGGCGGGCAGGTTAGCGGCGTGACGTGACGGGGTAGTCAGTGCGAACCTGCCCCTACGGATGCCGATTGGCTACCAGCCGCGCTCTTTCCACTCGGGGAGGCTCGGCCTCTCCGCCCCGATCGTGCTCGGCTTGCCGTGGCCAGGGTGGATCACCGTCTCGTCCGGGAGCGACAGCAGCCGGTACTCGACGCTGCGGATGATCGTGAAGAAGTGACCGGTCCGTCCCTTCGTGTTCCCGACGCCGCCGGGGAACAGCGTGTCGCCGCTGAACAGGAAGTTGCCCACCGTGAAGCACGTGCTGCCGGGCGTGTGGCCTGGCGTGTGGATCGCTCGCAGCACGTTCTTCCCGAACGGCAGCTCCTGGCGATCCACCAGCAGCTGGTCCGGCGGCGAGTGGAGAAGATCCTGGTCCAGCTCGCCGATCGCCGAGGGCACGCCAAGCTTCAGCTTCAGCGCGTCCAGCTCGTCATGGTGGTCATTGTGGCCGTGGGTGATCAGGATCGCCTTGACCTTCGTGTCGCCGACTTCGTTCGCGATCGTGTCCGGCTCCCAGCCGGCGTCGATCACGTACCCCTCTCTGGTGTCAGGGTCGCGCACGAGGTAGACGACGTTCTCGAAGGTCCCGACCTGCAACGCCTTGAACTCGAAGTCCGCGCCGGCCGCCGTGATCCGCTGCCAGTCAGCCATATCGCCCCCTGGTTTTGGGTTTTGGGTTTCCGTAGAAGCGTACTCGACACGCCCCCCAAAACCCAGAACCCAAAACCTAAAACCCGCCGTCAGGCGTACAGGCTGAGCCGCTCCTGGCGCAGCGCGCCGTTCGTCACCTTCTTGATCTCGGCCAGCGACTTCTCGTCCCACTCCGCAACGAACGTGATCGCGACGCCTTCGCGGCCCATCCGGGCCGTCCGACCAATCCGGTGGACGTACGACTCGCTCTCCTCGGGGATGTCGTAGTTGATGACGTGGCTAACCTCGGGGATGTCGAGGCCACGTGCCGCCAGGTTCGTCGCGATCAGTAAGGTGACCGCGCCACGCCGGAAATCTGCCAGCACGCGCTCGCGCTGGCCCTGGCCCAGGCTCCCGTGGATCGCCTCGACGGCGATGCCATCGCGACGCAGGATGCGAGTCAGCCGATCGACGGCGATCTGGGTCCGGCAGAAGACCATCGCACGCTCAGGCGTCTGCTCGTGGAGCACCGCCCGCAGCGCCTCCGGCTTGTCCCGCTCCGCGACCTCGTAGAAGATCTGGTCGACGGAGGTAACGGTTCGCTCCTCCGGCTTGACCTGGACCGTTACGGCGTCGCGCATGTGGCGCCGCGAGATGATTCGGACCACCGTCGGGATCGTCGCCGAGAACAGCGCCGTCTGACGGCCGCGCGGCGTCCGCCGCAGGATCCGCTCGACGTCCGGCATGAACCCCATGTCGAGCATCCGGTCAGCCTCGTCCAGCACCAGGTAGCTCACGCTTTCGAAGGAGAGCGTCCCGCGCTTCAGGTGGTCGAGGATCCGGCCCGGCGTCCCGACGACGACCTGGGCGCCCCGCTTCAGCTCGCTGAGCTGAGCGCCCATCGAGGCGCCGCCGTAGATCGCGGCCACCCGGACACCCCGGCGCCGGCCGATCTTCGCGACCTCAGCCGTGATCTGGCTAGCCAGCTCCCGGGTCGGCGCCAGCACCAGCGCCTGGACCACCAGCATCGTCGGATCGATCCGCTCGACCAGCGGGATGCCGAACGCGGCCGTCTTGCCGGTGCCGGTCTGGGCCTGCCCGACGACGTCCTTCCCCTCCAGCAGCAGCGGGATCGACTTCGCCTGGATCTCGGTCGGCTCGCGGTAGTTCATCTCTTCGAGCGCGCGGGCCGTCTGCTCGGTCAAGGTCAGCCCGCCGAAGCCCGTGACATACGTCGGCTCGGCGGCGAGTGGCGTCGGCGTAGACGCTTCGAGCGCCGCTGCGAGCTGCTCCCGCCGAAGCCGGCGCCGCCGCCGGAGCTCGCCGGGATCAAGCTGCTTCTCGGAAGTGACGACCCGCTCGCCGCGCCGGTTGACGCGGATGCGGGTGATGGTCGGGACGAAGTCAGCAGCCAGGTCGTCGGTCGGCGTGGCGGCAGCAGCGGCCTTGCGCGTACGGCGACGCATCGGGGCGGGCTCTGCTGCAACCGCGTCGACGACGGTCGGCGCAGTCTCGACGACGGCGGGCACGGCATCAGCAGCGGCGGGAGCGACGGCGGCTTTCCTGGTCCGGCGTTTCGGCGCGGACGGCGAAACCTCTGGCCCAGCCACGGCCTCGGTCGCCGCGACCGTTTCGGCCTTCCTGGTCCGGCGCTTCGGTGCCGGCGCAGGGGCCGCCTCGGGCACCACCGCGATCTCCGGCGCGGCCACGGCCTCGACCTTGCGCGAGCGGCGGCGCTTCGGCGCGGCGTCCGGCTCGACGGCGGTCGGGACAGCGACGGTCTCGGGCTGCGCGACGGTCTCGGGCTGCGCGACGACAGCCTCGCTCTTGCGGGCCCGCCGGCGCGTCGGCGCGCTCGCGGCCTCCTGCGTCGTCTGAGTCGCTCCGAAACGCTCCGGCGCCCGCTCACCAGCTGACGTGCGCACACGTCGTGTGGGGCGCTCGAGCTTCAGGGGGGTCACAACCTCCGGGGTGGCCGCGTCGGCGCTGCGCGCGCGCTTCGTGGCACGTCGGCGCGCGGGGGCGCGCTCGGAATCCGGCGGGGAATCTACAAGCTGCATGGTGGGGATGATGCCTCCGGCACATACGAAAAAGGGGCCACGAAGCCTGACTGCTTCGCGCCCCCTCTATCTGCGCTCTTGCTTTGTGTGCTTAATGCGTGCTCGACGCCTCTCGGCATCAGAGCAGCCAACACCCTACATGTCATGTCTGTCAACGTCGTGGAAAGTATACCCTGACTTGCCTACGCTTTGGAAGATTGGCACGTCCTGTACCAGAAAAACGATCCACTCCTGTCAGGGAAACGTAGGAATCGTGAGAGAACGGGACGTCTGGGACGATACTCTCAATCGCGGACGACGATGACTGGACGGCACGCCTGGTGCTGAGCGCCCAACCGGAAGGAGCTGGCGATGGACCAGCAGATCGCTGAGCAGCAGCGCGGGTGCGACTCGAAGCGCGCGTTTCTGGCCGGCCTGGGCGCGGCCCTGGCGATGACGGCGGCGATTGCCGTCTTGCGCTCCACCACCGGGACGCCGTCGCTGCCCGAGATCCTGGGCGAGGCGATCATCGGGCTGATGCCGGCCTGGCTCTTCTCCGCCATCCTGGACACCATGCAGCGGGCGGCCAAGCCAACCCTCTTCGCCGGAATCTTCGTCGGGATGCTGGCGGTCGGGGGCCTGCTGGGCAAAGGGTTCGCGTACGGCGAGCTCTCCTGGCTGCGCGCCTTCAAGCTGGCGGCCGTGGTCTGGGCGGCGTTCGGGCTGATCGTCCTGCCGCTGCTGGGCGTCGGGGTATTTGGCGCCAGCACGGTCCGAGCCGGCGCGACCACCCTGGCGATTCAGCTCGCGCTGGTCGTCGGGAGCTTCGCCGGCGCGCTGCTCTTGCTGCTCCGCGCCACCGAGCCGGGCGTGCCGGCGTCGGCCGTCACCAAAAACCGGAGGGTCGCACTGGCCGGGATGGCCGGCTGGCTGGTGCTACTGGCGGCCGGCGGCACGGCCTGGCGCGCCCTCCTGACCGGCAGCGTCCCGACGAGCACCGCCAGCCTGGAGCCGCCGGCCCTGGGCGGATCGTTCGCGGCGTCGACCGGCGCGGCGCCGCCGGATGCTGTCCCGGCCGGCGCGTCGGCTTCGGCCCCGACTCCGGCCGCTGGAGGAGGCTCGGCGCCGCCTACCGCACCACCGAACGCCGGCACGGCCACCGGCCCGGTCCGTGGCGTCCCCAGGATCGACGCGCCGGCCGTCCCGATGACCGTCAAGGCGAACCAGGCGGCGCCAGCGCCGTTCGACGTGCCGAAGCTGAGCTACGAGGTCCTGACCCCAAAGGAGTTCTACACCGTCTCGAAGAACCTGATCGATCCGTCCGTCGAGCTAAGTACCTGGTCGTTGAAGATCGACGGCCTGGTGGAGCGCCCGACCACGTTCCTCTATACAGACGTTACGGCGCTGCCGTCGTTCAGCGACTACTACACGCTCCTCTGCATCAGCAACGAGGTCGGCGGCGATTTGTGGGGAAACGCCCACTGGAAAGGCGTCCGCCTCGTCGAGCTGCTCGGGCGCGTCGGCCTCAAGCCAGGCATCCGAAAGGTCGTGTTTCACGCCGAGGACGGGTACACGGACAGCATCGCGCTCGACGCCGCGCTGCGGCCGGACGCGCTGCTCGCCTACGAGATGAACGGCGAGGTGCTTCCCAAAGAGCACGGCTACCCCGCCCGCCTGCTGATCCCCGGTATCTACGGCATGAAGAACGTCAAGTGGCTCACCCGCATCGAGCTGGTGGACTACGACTTCAAGGGGTTCTGGGCGAAGCAGGGCTGGGACGACGCGGCGCCGTACAAGACGGCGACGCGCATCGACGTGCCGGCCAGCCGGGCACAGGTCGAGGTCGGCGAGGTCGTCCTGGGCGGCGTGACGTTCGCCGGCTACCGGGGCGTCGAGCGCGTCGAGGTGAGCCTGGATAACGGCACCACCTGGGAGACAGCGCAGCTCAAGCCGTCGCTCAGCCGGAACGCCTGGAACCTCTGGATCTTCAAGAAGGATCTCAGCCGGGGAACGTACCAGGTGAAGGCCCGCGCCGTGGACGGCAACGGGGACGTCCAGACCAGCTTTGAGGCCGAGCCGCATCCGGACGGCGCGAGCGGCTACCACTCGATCCTTCTGCGCGTCGGCTGAACGCGATTCACGGACGAATCGCTGATTCGCCCGGCCTGGCCGCCTGCCCCGCGAGTCCGACTTGCTAGTTCGGCCCTTGTGCTAGTTCGGGCAGGCCAACGCTTAGAGCTGCAAGCCAGCGCATTTCGGTAGTGCCAGCCGGTCGACTCGCGGTTCGGCTGGCACCACGCTATTGAGCAACTGGCGGCTTGCGGTCGAACCAGGGACGCGCGGTCTCCAACTGGCTGCCCAGCCGGAAGAGCGTCGCCTCCTGCCCGAACGGCGCCACGAGCTGGACCGCGATCGGGAAGCCAGTCTCCGAGCGGCCGATCGGCAGCATCATCGCCGGCTGGCCCGTCAGGTTGAACCAGACCGTGAACGGCGAGAACGTGAAGACCCGCCGCCAGTACTCGTGGACGTCGTCCATCATCATGTCGATCCAGCCGATCGACGGCGGCAGCGTCCCGAGGCCGGGCGTCAACAGCAGATCGTACTGCTGGTGGAACGCCGCCATCTGGCGGCCGAGCCTGTGCATCGTCTGGGTGGCGCGGACGTAGTCGGCTGAGCTGATTCGCTCTCCGAGCTTGCCGGTGTTGAACGTCACGTTCTCGACCTCGCCGCGCACGGCCGGGCGACCCTTCGTCGGATGGCTGCCGAGGTTCACCACGGTGTTGACCGCCGCCAACGTCAAGAACGTCGGCACCACCTGGTCGCCGTCGACGGCCGGATCGGCCTCCTCGACCCGATGCCCGAGGTCGATGCAGAGCTGGACCGTCTCGCGCAGCGTCTGCAGGTACTCCGGTGCGACCGGCGCACCGTTCGGCGCCTTCGAGGTGAAGGCGATCCGAAGCGGGCCACTCGCCGCGCCGATCTCCGCGAGGAACGGCCGGGCCGGCGGCGGCGCGGCATAAGGGTCGCCGGCGCCGGGGCCGGAGGTCGCATCGAGCAGCGCCGCGCTGTCGCGGACGGAGAGCGTCACAGCGTGCTCGGTGGAGCAGCCGCCAAGCCCTTCGCCAGCGTACGGCGACTGGGTATTGCGACCCCGAGTCGGCTTGAGGCCAACGAGTCCGCAGCACGCCGCCGGCGCCCGGATCGAGCCGAACCCGTCGGAGGCGTGCGCCATCGGCAGCATCCTGGCACCGACAGACGCAGCGGCACCCCCAGATGACCCGCCGGAGATCCGGTCGGTATCCCACGGGCTCCGGGTCGGGCCGTAGGCTCTGGGCTCGCAGGTCAGCGAGAGGCCGAGCTCGCACGAGTTGGTCCGGCCGAAGATCACCAGCCCGGCCGCCTTCAGCCGGCCGACGTGCTCGCTGTCGGCGGCGACGGGCGGGGTGTCCTTGAAGAAGTCGGAGCCGCGCGTCACCCTGTCCCCGGCCAGCCAGCCGCCGAGATCCTTGAGCAGGAACGGCACGCCCCTGAACGGTCCGTCCGGCAGCCCTGCCGCGATCGATTGCCGCGCCCGGTCGTACGCCTTCGAGACGACGGCGTTGACGGCGCCGTTGCGGGCCTCGACGCGCTCGATCGCCGCGTCGAGCAGCTCGTCCGGCGTGACCTGACCCCGACGCACGAGCTCGGCCAGTCCGAGCCCATCGTACTGTTCGTACTCCGCGAACCCCGTCACCCGTGACCTCCTTCAACGGCGCGTGATGCCGAGTGCGCATCCGATCATAGCCGCGATCGACGGCGGGTAGCGACGGCGTCCCGTCCGGCAGGCGATGCGCGGCCACAGCGTTGCCGCGCTACCATGCGTTGCCGCCGGGCGCCGACACCGGACCGGCCCGACGGTCGCGGCCACGCTGTTCGGATCGGCACGCCGCGAAGGGAGCAGCCGTGGCGGAGTCGCCGCAGTTCCTGGCCATCACCAGCGCCCTCTTCTCCGCCATCGCGACGATGCTCATCCAGCGTGGCCTCGTGCGCTCCAACTTTTACGCCGGGTTCTGGATCAACGTCATGGTCGGCATGGTCGGCCTCTGGTCGGCGGTGCTCCTGACCGTCTCGCCCGATTCATTCGACTGGCGAGCGCTGCCGTACTTCGTCTTCTCCGGCGTGGCCGGCACGGCAGCCGGCCGGTTCTTCAGGGTCGCGTCGATCGAGAAGGTCGGTGCGCCCGTCGCCTCGGCGATCGGCAACCTGGCGCCGCTGGTCGCAACCGGCCTGGCGATCGTCCTCCTCGACGAACAGGTGACGTTCGCCATCTTGACCGGAACGCTCGTGATCGTGGCCGGCACCGTGCTGCTCTCGCTCAGCGGCAAGCACGTCGGCTTCCCGGCACGATACCTGATCTACCCGTTCATGGCGGCCTGGTGCTTTGGGATGGTTCAGGTTGTCCGCAAGATGGGCCTGAGCGATACCGGCCCGCTGTTCGACGCGGCGCTCAACATTACGGCAGCGATGATCGCCTCGACGGCGTTCGTGGCGGCGTCCGGCAAGCTTCGCCTGCTTCGCTGTGACCGGTCGTCGTTCCTCTACTTTGCCGTGGGCGGCGCCTGCGAGAACTTCGGGGTGTTGCTGGTCATCGTCGCGCTCGGCCTGGGCGACGTCAGCGTCGTGAGCCCGCTCTCAGCGGTGTCGCCGCTGTTCGTGCTGCTGCTGGCGTTCCTGTTCCCCAGCGGCCAGAAGCGGCTGACCTGGCGCGTGGCGATCGGCACGATGCTGATCGTGCTCGGCGTCGTACTGATCACGGCGCTGAAGCCCTATTGACCGCACGACAACCCGCTCTGCACGCGGACGGGCGGCTCGGCTACGCTTCCAGCACGCCCGGCCGGCGCCCCCGCGCCGGGATGCTGGGAGGTGAAGCCGATGGCTGACGCGGCGCGCATGCGCGAGGGACTCCGACTGCATGCTCAGGAGGGCGAGGCGTTCGCGTCCGAGCTGGCCGCCCTCGGCGAGGCCGAATGGGAGACGCCGTCGACCTGCCCGCCGTGGACCGTACGGCTGCTAGCCGCGCACGTCGCCAGGCAGGTCGATTCGTACATCAACAGCGTCGAGCACGGCCTGCGTGGCGAGGAGGGTGTACCGGAGCCTCGCGACCAGCGGGCCAGGATCATGGCGGAGATCGCCGCCGGGGGATCGGCCGGCATCGTCGCCTACCTCCGCGAGACGAACGAGAAGTTCACAAACTGGTTCGGCGCGCTCTCGCCGGAGCAGCTTGACGTGACGGGGCCGCACTCGCACGGGCCGCGCTCGGCCGCCTGGTTCATCGAGATGCGGCTGGCGGAGATGGCGTTCCACCGGGCGGACCTGCATCAATCGCTGGGGAAGGACGGCGAGCTCGAGCACGCGACCGCCCGCTTCCTGCTGCCGATGCTGCTCGAGATGAACGTGCCGGCAATCGTCGCGCGGGACAAGAAGGGCGGAGTCGGGACCTACGCGCTGGCGGTGCGCGGCGAGCCGGGGGCGATCTGGATGCTGGCGTTCCGCCCGGGCGGTCTGGACGTGACGCCCGGCGTCGGGGACGCCGACGCGACGTTCGAGACGGACGCCTCGGCGATTGCGCGGATGATGTACGGTCGGGTGACCTGGCAAGAGCTGGAGCGGGACGGCCGGCTGGCGGTGAGCGGCAGCCGCGAGGCCGCCGAGCGGTTCCACACCCTGTTCACGGGACCGTAGACCTCCTGTCCCTCGGGCGCAATGAATTGCGCCCCTACGCGGTGCGGAGAGGGCGAGACAGGTGTTCGGTCAGGAGAGTCAGGTCGCGGCGGGCGTTGTCGGTGAGCGTGAGCGTGCGCAGCGCCTCCTCCGGGACGAACCAGCCGCGTCCCTGCCCCTCGGCCTGGACGAACGGGTGCTCCGGGTCGTCCCAGGGGTAGAGGAAGACGTAGCGGTGGCTGCCGCGACTGGTCATGTAGTCCCAGAGCGGGACGACGAGCCCGGGGTCGAGCGTCAGGCCCAGCTCCTCGCGAAGCTCGCGGCGGATCGTCCGGAGCGGATTGTCCTCGTCCTCCGGCTCGCCGCCGCCGCCGAACATCCCCCAGTGCCCGGGGTAGGACGGCGCGTCGTCGGTGCGGTGCTGGAGCAGCACCCGCCGACTCGCGGCGTGATAGAGGAAGACGCTGGCACCGTGCAGCATCGGCATCCGGCGTCAGTCTGCCCGCGTCGCCCGGGACACGTCGCCAGGGCCGGGCGGCAGGTAGCGGCCGAGCACTGATCCCTCGAACTCAGTGGCGATGCAGTCCATGTACACGACGTCGTGCGCCTGTCCGCCAATGCGCTGGGCCTGCCGGCGCCGCCCCATCTCCTTGAACCCGACCTTAGCGTATGACCGGAGCGCGCGCTCGTTGTAGCTGAACACCCGCAGCATGACGTTGTGCAGCCCGAGGACGTTGAATGCGTACTCCAGGACCAGCCGCGTCGCCTCCGTGCCGTACCCCTTGCCCCAGCAGTCGTGCTCGCCGATCCCAACCCCGAGCTCGGCGGTGCGGTGGGCGTGGTTGATGTTCGGCAGGCCGATCGTGCCGATCGGCCGCAGCGTCGAGCGCTCGTAGATCACGAACGAAGCGTGCGAGGGGTCGTGCTTGCTGTACCGCTCGTACAGGCTGTCTATCCCTTCCGGAGTGAGCGGATGGATCGGATCGCCCGTCAGCACCGACAGCTCCAGGTCGTTCTCCCACTTCCAGAGCAGCGGCAGGATGCCCTTGTGGGCCGGCCCGAGCGCGACCAGATCGCCGACCAGCGTCAGCGGCGGGTCGCCCGAGCCGTCGAACGCCATCAGACGATCGGCCAGCGGCTGCGCGGGAACGTGATGCCGGTCCGCGCCTGGAGGCTCTCGCCGATCTCCTGAACCTGGCCGTACAGCCTGTCGGCGTCCACGAAGCGCTGCTTGCCGCCCTCCAGAACCACCTTGCCGTCCACGATCACCGTATCGACGCTCCGGCCATCGGCGTTGTAGACCAGGTTGTTGACCGGATTGAACAGCGCCTGCCACTCCGGCCGGTGGGTGTCGAACAGGACGAGGTCCGCCTTCTTGCCGTCCTCGATCGAGCCGAGGTCGTCGGCCAGCGCGAACGCCTTCGCGGCCGTCAGCGTGCCCATCTCCAGCGCCGACTCAGCCGGGATCGCGCCGAGCTCCTGGCGGGCGTCTTTGTACTGGAGCGCCGCCAGGTTGACTGAGCGGATCACGTCCAGGTGATTCGAGCTGTTCGCCGAGTCGCTCCCGAACGCCACGTTGACGCCCTTCGCCACGAACTCCGGCAGGTTGCCGTTCAGGTGGAGCCCCTTCGCCTCTTTCATCGCGGAGGTCGGGCACATCACCACGTTCGTACCGGTCCGCGCGACGGATTCGACCTCGGCGGGGCTCAGCCCGAGGACGTGCGCCAGCATCACGTTCGGCCCGAGCACGCCGAGCTTCTCGAGGTATTCGGTCGGGGAGGCGCCGTACGCCTCGTGATACCGCTTGCGCTCGGCGACGCCGCTCTGGTGGTGGAGTGTCATGGTGACGCCGCGCTCGTCCACCAGCCGCTTCAGCCCCTGAAGCAGCTCGGCGCTGGCCGTCTCGCAGGAGAACGCCATCGCCTGGGCCAGCATCCGCCCGTCCAGCTTGCCGTGCCACGTGTCGATGAACGCCGCCGAGCGCTGGATCGCCTCAGCGGCCGGGAAGCGCGGCAGCTTGACCGGCGCCGGCAGGTCGGTGACGCACTCGCTCCAGACGACTCTGACGCCGCTGTCCTTGTACGCCTGGAAGCAGGCGTCGGGGAACCGGGTGGTGCCAGGATCGAGGAAACAGGTCGTACCATTCTGGAGCACCTCCAGGATGCCGAGCAGCGTGGTCAGGTACTCCTCCTCCTCGGTCATCGCACTCTGGAGGTTGAAGACGTGGAACAGGCGGTTTGCCAGGTCGTCAGGGAAGATGCCGCGCACGGCGTGGGCGTAACTGATGTGCATGTGCCCGTTGAAGAAGCCCGGCGTCACGACGAACCGGCGCCCGTCGATCACGCGGTCCGCGGAGGTGGCAGCCAGATCGGCCGCCTTGCCAACCCGTGCGATGCGCTGGCCCTCGACCAGGATCGACGCGTCCTGGATGATGCGCCGATCGGCATCCAGGGTCAGGGCGAAGCGGGCATGCTCGATCTTCAGGGTCGTGGCGGGCATCGTCTACTCCTCAGCCGGGCCGTGCATTGAAGGCCAGCTCTACCGCACGGACCTCCTCGGTCTGGTGCGACCGCTTGTGATCGTCTTCCAGGCGCCAGGTGGTGCCGATCTCGGGCGTGGACGCCTCGAAGACGGTCACGTCCTGGTCCGGGTCGGCACACAGGCGATGCCGCTGGCCGATCGCGATGTGGTAGCCGACGCCGGGCTCGAGCGGCACGTTCTCGAGCTCGCCCTCGGCGCTCTCGAGCACCAGGAACCCCTTGCCGTCGATCAGCGTCTGCGTCTCGATCTTTTTGTCGTGGATCTGGAGGCTCAGGCGCTTGCCGGCCTCGACGTGGATCAGCTTCGCGGCGTACGGGGCATCCTTCGGGGTGAGCAGGATCTCGTAGCCCCAGGGCTTGTCGATGCGCTGGGCACCGGGGTTGGTCGAGAAGCCGCTGGGATCAAACTTGGGCGGCGTGTCCATAGGCTGGTCCTCCCTTCGCTTCCCTGTCCTGATGATGACAGGAGAGGCAGCCATGGCGCGACCCGGGCCGTGGACTGAAGTCCACGTCTACGGGTAGTGCGTCGCTACGCGACGCCGGGGGGTGGACAGGCGAGTCCGGTCCCGGTCGCGGAGCGACCGACTACGGTAGACGTGGGTTTCAACCCACGGGCGTCATGGTGGAGCCCCCTCTCGTCTGCTATCCTATCGACGCTTCGACATTTGAGGCAGCGCATGCCTTGAAGGAGATGCGGCGGCCAGCAATGGTCGTGCCCCCGGTGCTCCGGCACTGAACTTGAAGGCATAGCGGACGCGGCACAGCTCAGCCGGTCCTGGCATCTGGCATCAACTCCGCGACGGCGCGGGAGGGTAACGGATGAGCACACTTCAGGTGGCAGCTCGCGGCGCGATGACACGGTCGGGCGCAGGTCGTGGGACGCTTGGGCGCGACTGGCAGCTTGGCTTTGTGCTGATCGCGCCCGTGTTCCTGGTCATCGCCGGGTTGGTCGCGTATCCGTTGGGATACTCGATCTGGCTCAGCCTCCAAGACGTCAAGGTCGGCGCTCCTGGCACCTTCGTCGGGCTGAACAACTATTACAAGATTCTGTTTGATAGCGAGGCACGGATCCACGCCTCTTTCTGGGCCTCGCTCAAGATCACGGTGCTCTACGTTGGCGGCGCATGCCTCGGCAAGCTGATCATCGGGATGATCTCGGCCTTGATCCTGAACGCCGAGATCAAGGCGCGCCACTTTTGGCGATCGTTGCTGTTCCTACCGTGGGCGATTCCCGGCGTGGTGGCGGCCTACACCTGGAAGTTCATCTACAACGACGTCAACGGCGTTGCAAATGCCGCGCTGACGAACATCGGCCTGATCGACGCCCCGATCCTGTTCCTTGCCAAGCCGGAGAACGCGCTCTGGTCGGTCCTCGTCGGCGTGATCTGGCAGGGGGCGCCTTTCTGGACGATGACGTTCCTGGCGGGCTTGCAGTCGATTCCTGGCGAGTTGTACGAGGCCGCCGAGATCGACGGGGCGACGACGTTCAAGAGCTTCGTGCACATCACGCTGCCGAGCATCTCCAGCGTCATCGTCGTCACCGTCATGCTGTCCACGATCTGGACCACGAACGGCATCGAGTTCATCTACACCTTGACCAACGGTGGCCCCGGCGGAGCTACCGAGACGTTCCCGCTGCTCGCCATCGCTCAGGGGCTCCGTGCTTACGATCTGGGTATCGGCTCGACGATCCCGCTCCTTTTCTTCCCGTTTTTTGCCGTGATGATCTACTTCTTGACCAGGCGCCTGCTGAACAACGAGGAGGCCTAGAGATGGCGAGCGTCGGGCACCTCAACCAGGCACCGTCAGCGCCACGCTCGATTCCGGTATGGAGCTGGCTTGCCACGAAGAATCGTGGCTACTACATTGCCGGCTACGCGATCCTCATCTTCCTCGGATTCTGGACCGCGTTTCCGGTCTACTGGCAGCTCGCAACGTCGCTCCGCTCGGACGCAGATCTGTACACACCCGTCGTCAACCTGATCCCGCGTGCGTGGACGCTCAACCACTACTACAACGTCTTGTTTGGCGCACGATCGCAGTTTGGTATCCAGTTCGTGAACAGCCTGATCGTGGCATTCTGGACGACGTTCATCGCGGTGTTCTTCGGTGCGATGGCCGGCTACTCGCTGACCCGTCTGCGCTTCGTAGGCCGGGCCAATCTGGCACGGGTGCTGGTGTACTCGTACCTTGCGCCAGGCACGATCCTGTTCATCCCGCTCTACGTGATGATGAACAACTTCGGGCTGCGGGACTCACTCGGTGGCCTGGTGCTGGCGCATCTGACGTTCTCGGTGCCGTTCTCCACCTGGATCCTGATGGGGTACTTCAAGACAATTCCGGTCGAGCTCGAAGAGGCGGCACTGGTCGACGGGGCCAGCCGCCTCACGGCGCTCTGGCGGATCGTGCTGCCGCTGGCCGCGCCGGCCGTCGTCGTGGTGTCCGTCTTCGCATTCACCGGCTCGTGGCGCGAGCTCCTGTACGCATTGGTGCTGACACAGGCAAAGGAGAAGATGACGGCACCGATCGGGCTCACGGCGTACGTCGTCGGGGATACGTTTTACTGGGGTCAGATGATGGCCGCGGCAACGCTGCTGTCGCTGCCGCCGCTATTGCTGTACCTGTTCGGACAGCGCTGGGTGATTCAAGGATGGACGGCAGGGGCCGTCAAGAGCTAGGGGTTGTCGACCGGCCTTCGGAACCTTCTATGGCGCGGAACGGATCCACGCATGCTCCACTGAGGGAGGGTGAAACTAATGGCGTCTGAGCGGATCTTCTCACGGCGCGGCTTCCTGGGCGTGCTGGCCGGCACGGCCGGGGTGTCGATTCTGGCGGCCTGCGGCTCGCCGGCCGCGCAGCCGGCGGCAACCACCGCCCCGGCAAAGCCGGCGGAGGCTGCCAAGCCGGCCACCGAAACCAAGCCGGCCGCTCCGCCTGCCGCTGCGCCGACGGCTGCACCGGCTGCCGCGGCGAAGCCCGCCGAGGCCGCTAAGCCGGCCGCCGGCGGCCCGGCCGTCGTCTGGCTGGGCCTGGACTACCTGCCCGAAGTGACGAGCCTGATCAACGAGCGGTTCACGGCCGTCGCCAAGGAGAAGGGGTTCCAGCTCAACTTCGAAGAGCTGCCATCAGGCCCCGCCAGCGGCGACCGCTTCAGGGCGTCGGTCCAGGCCGGCACGCCGCCCGACATCTACGGCCTCTTCGACTACGAGAACCAGTTCTGGCGCATTCAAGGTCAGACCGTCGACGTCTCGGACATCGTCAACCCGGTCAAGGACAAGGAGGGTGGGTTCCTTCAGCCGGTCAACGGGACGCTGATCCACGAGGGCAAGTACTGGGCAGTCCCAAGGGCGGTCAACTGCTGGCCGTTCCACGTGCGGCAAGACCTGCTGGACAAGGCCGGCCTGAAGTACCCGAAGAACTGGGAAGAGCTGCGCGAGCACGGTAAGCAGCTCACCAAGCCGCCGCTCTACTACTTTGGGATGACCCTCGGGAAGGTGAACGACTCCAATAACCACTTCACCGGGATGGTCTGGACCTACGGCGGCAAACTTCAGAACGACGATGGCTCGTTCGCGGTCAAGCCGAACGACGAGGCCTGGCTCAAGTCGCTGGACTTGATCCTCCAGATGTACGAGGTGGACAAGATCATCCCGCCTGGGTCCACCAACTGGGACGACGGCGCCAACAACATGGCGTACCAGAGCGAGCAACTCGTGATCACGTCGAACCCGACCAGCATTTACAACTGGACCCTACAGAACAAGCCTGAGCTGGCGAAGGGAACCAAGTTTTACAGCTACCCGGCCGGCCCGGCCGGCACGTTCGGGCAGGTCGACGTCTGGGGCCTGGGGCTGTTCAAGAACGGCAAGGGCGGCGAAAACGCGAAGGCGCTGCTCTCGTCGTTCATCGACCCGACCTGGTACGCAAACTACATCAACAAGGGTTTGAAGGGGCGGTTCGTGCCGGTCTTCAAGGACATGGGCAAGGATCCGCTCTGGAAGGAGGACCTGTACAGCGAGTACCAGACGATCATCGACACGGCCCGCTCGATGGCCTTCAGCGCCGCTCCGCTGGGCGCCATCGCCGAGATCACGTCGAAGTTCGTTATCGCGGACCTTGTGCAGGATGTGGTCGTCAAGAAGGTGAAGCCGGCTGACGCCCTGGCGACCTTCGTCAAGACGGCGGCCGAGATCTACGCCAAGCCGGAGAACAAGCAGTAACGCGAGAGCCCTCACCCCCAACCCCTCTCCCTTGCGAGGGAGAGGGGGGCAAAAACCGGCACGCACGGGGGATCTCCCTCTCTCCCACGGTAGGGAGCGGGAGTCGGGGGGTGAGGGCCGGTCAGAGCCGGCGGCGCCAGAGCGTCCCGCCGAGGCCGAGGGCGTACGCATCCAGGCCATCGTCGGCGGTGGCGGTCAGCGCCAGCGCCGTGACCAACGGCACGTCCAGGTCGTGGTCCCAGGCGCCGAACGTCGCGCCGCCGTCGCGGGTGAGGTAGACGCCAGCATCGGCAGCGGCCAGCACCGTCCGATCCCGGCGGACGTGCGGCGAGATCGCGAGCGCCGTCACGGCTGACTGAAGGTTGCCGATCTGGGCCTCCTGCCAGAGCGGGCGGCGCTCGCCTCGGCGGACCTCCTGTGCGCGTCGGAGCGGCCGCCCAACCCGCCCGGCATGCCCTACCAGGACGGCCGTGTCCAGGTCGCCAGCGCGCGGCACAACCACCGGCATCACCGTCGCGTTCGGCGAGTGCAGCCAGCGGCTCCAGCGGCGCCCGAGATCGTCCGAGTGCCACAGCTCCAGGCCGTCGTGCTCGACGGTGCCATCAGTCGCGGTCCGCGTCGCCCGCACGACGGCGTAGAGCGTCCGGTCCCGTGCCAGGTCCGGCGACCCGGCTGCGCTCACGATCTCAGCGTCCGGTCGAGGCAACGGGATGGCTCGCCAGGCCGCGCCGCCGTCCAGGGAGAGTGAGAGGGAACCTCGCCCGGCCGCCAGCACCATCGAGGAGCCGTGGCCCGTGTCGCCGGCGACGCTCAGCGCGGTTGGGCAGGCATCAGGATCTGTGCCGATCTCCACAGGGCGCCAGCCCTCGTCGAGGTCCTCGGAGCGAAACACGCCACCCGCGAATGTCGCCAGGACCGATGGCAACCCGTCCGTCCTTCGGACGATCGCCGCCGCCGACGCCGCGAGATCGGCGAGGCCGCCATGCCCGATCGCCCAGGTGTCGCCGGCGTCATGCGAGAGCAGAATGCCGGTATCCAGGGTCGCGACGACCAGCAGCGGAACCGGGCCGAACGCGGTGCTGGCCGCCAGCCCGACGGTCGCGCGGCCGGCCAGTCCCTGATTGGCCGGCGTCCAGCCCGTTCCGTCGAGCGGGCGCCGGACGATGCCGGCCTCGGTGGTGCCGGCCAGGACCGCGCCACCATCCGCGCCCTCGGCGACGGCGACACTCAGGATCGGACCGAGCTCCGGCGCCTCCAGGGTCCAGGTCTCGCCGCCATCACGCGAGACGGCTACCCCCGCGGCCGTGCCAGCCACGACGATCCGCTGCGAACCAGGCCCCGAGGCGAAGGCCAGACAGGTGACGCACGGCTCGGGGAACGCGGCGACCGGCTCCCAGCGTTGCCCGCCGTCCTCCGACCGGAAGAGGCCGTCGCGCTCGGTGCCCGCCAGGACCAGGCCCTCATCCCCGAAGGACGGCGAGACAGCTATCGCCTGAACGGCCGGCGCCTCGGGACCGAGCTCCACCAGTCGCCAGGCGCGCCCGCCGTTCCGCGAGCGGTAGAGGCCGCTCGCCGTGCCGGCGAACGCCGTGCGGTCCCGCGCGAACGCCGGCGAGAGCGCCACGGCCGTCACGTCGAGGTCGAGCAGGCCGGCGTTGGCGCCTGACCAGCCGCGACCGCCGTCCTCCGAGCGCAGCAGCCCATCGGCTTGCGTGCCGACGAGGACGATCCCGTCGCCGGTCGCGAAGTCCGGCGTCGCGGCGACGCACTGCACCCTGCTCCCGACCAGGACCGGCCGCCAGGTCTTGCCGCCGTCGATTGATCGATGCACGCCGCTGCCGGTCCCGAGCAGCACCGTCTGATCCGTCACAAAGTGGGGCGAGACGGCAACCGCCTCCGCGACCGGGTCCGGTCCCAGGCCGCTCCAGGTCCAGGTTCGGCCGCCATCGGACGAGGTGTGAAGCCCCGCCGCCGTGGTCGCCACGGCCCCCGAGCCCCCGGCCGAAGCCAGCGCCGCCACGGTCCCGCCCGGCCAGCGCGCCAGCAGCTCCCAGGTATCGGTCATCCTGGCGTCACTTCCTGATCCGGCGGAGCGGGTCGCGGCGCCGGATCAGGACCTCGGCGGCGAGGGCGGTCACCGCCGTGCTGACGGCCGCTTCCAGGACCGTCCGGACGACGCCGATCGGCTCGACGAGGCCGCTGGACCGGGCGTCGACCCAGGCACCCCGAAGCACGTCGAACGCCGTCGCGTCGCCCCGATTCGGCCACTGGAGCACGATCGCGCGGCCGTCGAAGCCGGCGTTCCGCGCGATGACCTGGGCCGGAGCAGTCAGCGCTCGGGCGAGCAGCCGGGCGCCCGCGCCCTCGTCGTCGGAGCCTGCCCGGCTCTCGAGATCGGCCGCACAGGCGAGGAGCGACCCGCCGCCGCCCGGCACGACTCCGACCTCGAGGGCAAGCCGGGTCGCCGTGACGGTCGCCTCGATCCGCTGCCGCAGAAGCTCCTGCGAACGCTTCGTCGGCGCTCCCACCTGGATTGAGGCGCCGGTGCCGGTCAGCCTGGCGAGCCGTTCCCGCACTTTGGTGCGCACGTACGGGTCGTCCTGGCCGGCGTTCAGTTCGGCGCGGACGTCGACGACGCGCTTGCGGACGGCTGCCCGGTCCCCTCGCCCGCCGACAACCCCGAACGCCTTGCGCGTGGCCCAGACCTGGCGGGCGCTCCCGAGATCGCCCGGCGCGACCCGCTCCAGGCGGTCGCCAAGCTCCGAGCGCACGCAGCGCCCGCCAGTGATCGCCGCGAGATCCTCCAGGATGCCGACGCGCTGGTTGCCGACCGAGGGCGCGCTGACCGCCAGCACCGCGCTCACCACCTCCCGCTGTCGGTTTGCCAGCAGCGTCGCGATCACGACGTCTCGGACCTCCGGCGCGATCACCACCAGGCGGGGGGCACCGGCCGCGATGCACGCTTCGAGCGCGGGCACGATCTGCTCCGGCCGCTCGATCGCCAGGTCCGTCAGCAGGATGCGCGGCTCGACCACCCGGGCCGTCGACTCGCCGTCAGGCACCAGGTACGCCGAGAGGTATCCGCTGTCCCAGCGCACGCCATCGACGTACTGGTGCGTCGTCTCGGCGCCGTGCGCGTCCTCCACCATGACGATCCCGTCCGGCCCGACGGTGTCCAGGATCTCCCCGACCATCTCGGCGAGACCCGCATCGCCGACGCCGTGCAGCGCGACCCGCGCGATCTCGTCCGGGTGGTCGATCCGCCAGCTCTCGGCTTCCAGCGTCTCCAGCGTCCTGGCGAGCCCGTGCCGCAGCCCCTGGCAGAGACGCACCACGTCTACGCCGCCCTCGACCAGCCGACCGCCATCCCGAAGCAGCGCCTGCGCAAGCACGGCGGTCGTCGCGCCGCCATCCCCAACAGTCTGCGCGACCCGAAGGATCAGGTCGCGCATCATCATCGCTCCGGCGTTCTCGAAGGGATCGGCCAGCTCGATCGTGCGGCGGGCGATCGTCTCGGCCGTGTCCAGCACCTCCGGCGCTGCATTGCCGACGATCGGCGCAATGGCGACCGTCCGTGGCACCGGCCCGAGGGTGGGCGCGACCAGTGCTGCCAGCTGATCGGCGCCACGAAGCAGCGCCGCGCGCGCCGCCAACCCGTACAGGATCGGCGAATCGGCGAGCGTCTCCCATCGGGGCACGGCGCGACCGGCGTAGCTCAAGCGTCCCTCACTCAGTGTCGGCGCCTATTGTGACATGCGGACCCCCTCCCAACCCTCCCCCTGCGAGGGGGAGGGCAGGGAGGGGGTCCGATGTCCCGGTGTGACGACGGCAGGGAGGGGGTCGGCGAGAGGGTTGCCTTGGATGGCGATGTGGTCAGTCGTAGACGGTGTGGCCGGTCTGGTGGGCCTTGATCCAGTCCCAGTCGAACGTCACGCCGAGCCCGGGGCCGGTCGGGACGGCCACGTGGCCGTTCTTGTCGATCGCGTCAAGCTCGTCCGAGTAGCCGCAGGCGTAGATCGGCGGCTTGGTCCGCTTCAGCTTGGGGTGGACCAGGCCAAGCTCGTAGTAGTTGGTGTTCCGGACGGCCGCTATCGCGTGGCGATGGTGCGGGCCGGGCGCGTGGATCTCGACGTCGAGCCCGAACCCCTCGGCTGAGTGCGCGATCTTCATCAGGCCGGTGAGCCCGGCATCGTAGTCGGCGTCCGCGCGTACGTAGTCCGTGCCGTCCGCGACGATGTTGTCCACGTGCAGCTCGTGCCCTCGGATGTGCTCCCCAATCAGGATCGGCGTCTTGATGATCTGGCGCAGCTTGCGGTGGCCGAACGCCGAGATCCCGCCGTCCTTGTATGGGTCCTCCAGCCAGAAGAAGCGTGCCTCGTCGCAGGCCAGCCCGACCTTCACCGTCTCACCCCAGGTGTTGTACTCGCAGGCCGGGTCGATCATCAGGTCCATCTGGTCGCCGACCGCCTTGCGAGTCGCCAGGACCGTCGCGACCTCACGCTCGATGGGGCCCGTGCCCCAGCCGTGGATCTTGAACGCCG
>Ga0075428_100001583_pt1 | contig 24369 bp, 17 predicted proteins | sample RhiMetdeltSRZDD2_FD_75291 | JGI IMG/M metagenome (GOLD analysis project Ga0075428, IMG submission 75291) | Populus rhizosphere microbial communities from Tennessee, USA - Rhizosphere MetaG P. deltoides SRZDD2 | ecosystem: Host-associated > Plants > Roots > Rhizosphere > Soil | place: USA... | reverse complement strand
TGCATGACCGAGCCGCCGGCCGTCTACGACTGCATCGAGTTCGAGCCGGCCTTCCGCATCGGCGACGTCGCGACCGAGAACGCGTTCCTCGCGATGGACCTGCGCTACCGCGGCGCCGCCGACCTGGCCAGGGTCTACGTCGAGACCTACGCGGCCGCGCGCGGCGACAGCGAGATGCAGACACTGCTGCCGACGCTGTGCGCGTATCGCGCGATGGTGCGCGCCAAGGTTGCGTCGCTGGCCGCTGCGGATCCCGAACTGCCCGCCACCGATCGCCAAGGAGCCCGGCACTCGGCGTGGCGCCACCTGATGCTGGCGGCCGCGTACTCGGTCGAACAGCGTGGACCGTGGTGGGTCGTCGTCTGCGGTCCGCCGGCGAGCGGCAAGAGTCGGCTGTGCCGCACGCTCGCCGAGGTCGCGCACTGGCCGCACCTCGCCACCGACGCGGTGCGCAAGGAGCTCGCGGGCGTCGCTCCGGACCGGCCAGCGGGACCCGAGCACTACACCGCCGCGTTCTCGCAGCGCACCTACGCGGAGGTGCTCGCGCGGGCGGACCGGTGCACGCAACGCGGCGAAGCCGTGGTGCTGCTCGACGGCAACTTCGCGACTCCGGACGTGCGCGGCCAGGCGTTCACCGCCGCGCGGGCCGCGGGCGCAAAGATGCTCGTGGCCTGCGTCGACGTCGACGTGGCGACTGCGACGGCACGCGCCGCCGCGCGCCAGCGGGAGAGCGGCAACGTCAGCGATGCGGGCCCTGATCTGGCGATCGCGTTGCGCGCGCGGTTCGTGCCGCCGACTGCCGAGGAAGGTGCTCCGGTGTTGGCACTCGACGGTGGAGGCGAGGACCTCGTCGCGCTCGTTGTGGCCGCGCTGCTGGACGGCCCGCGCGCGGTCGCACGGTGACGCCGGCGCACCCTCGGGAACATCGCCGCGCGCGCTCCTCGATCTTGCGTTCAACCGTTCTGGCAAGGTCCCGCGTGAAGGAAAGGGGAAGGACACTGCACGCGGCCGACGGGGCTTGCCCTGAGTGCACGGGTCGTGTCAGGTTGCTGCACCCTTCACTCGACTCAGGAGATTCCATGCGTCAACTTCTTTGCGTGGCCACATTGCTGGCCAGTACCACCGCACTGGTCGCCCAGCTCCCGTACTCTTCCAGCATCCTCGGCGTGATCAGCCCCATCGCACCGAGCGAGGGTCTGTACATCGCGGACCGCGCCGGTGGCAACGTCGCGGTGACCGGCCTCGTCGCCGCCGGCAGCAGCAACGCGAACGTCAACGCGATCGCCCTCGATCCGATCGACGACCGCATCTGGATCGGCAGCTCGTCGACGAACCAGCTGAACTGGATCCGCATCACCGGCACGACGGTGTCGCAGTTCTCTCTGTTCGGCACTGCGCCCCTGACCAGCATCAACGCGATCACGTTCGACGACAACAGCAACCCGATCATCTCCCAGAGCACGGCAGCCAGCGGCGGCGGCGTCTTCCGCTTCGACCGCAAGCTCGGCGGCGCGGGCGTCAGCATCGGCTCGGTCGCCACGGGCACCCACAACGGCGTCTGCCGCGATCCGGCCGGCAACCTCTACATCGGCATGTTCACCGCCGCTCAGGTGCACAAGATGCTCAAGAACCCGGACGGCTCGTTCCAGGCGCCGGTGCTGGTCGGCTCGACGGTGACGACGTCGATCAGCGGCATCGCCTTTGCGCCGAACGACGGCACGAACCCGGACGAACTCTGGATCACGACCTTCGGGGCGGCGGGCTCCCAGATGTACCGGATGCCGGCCGCCGGCGGTCCGGGCGTCGCCGTCGCGAACACGCTCGCCGGCTGCAACTGGATCGACTACGACCGCAACTTCAACGACCTGCTCGTGTCGAGCCAGGCCGGCTCCGACCGGTTCTTCCAGGTCGACCGCACGACCGGCGCGGACACCACGCTCAGCACGATGGGGAGCGGCAGTGTCGGCACGCCGGCCTCCAACGACGTCGACGACACCGCAGCCGCCTCGACGCGCATCGCGCCGATGATCCTGAACGGCAGCCTCGGCCCGTTCGACCTCGAGCTCAGCACGACAGCGCCGGCCGGAACGCTTGCGCTCGTCGGAACCGTGGCCCCGGCCGTGAACGTGGTCGGTATCGGCATCGTCGGTGCGAACGGCCGCCTCAGCGTCAGCATCCCGAACATCACGTTGACGGGCCCGCTCGCGCCGGGCTCGCTGACGTTCATCGCCGCCTACTTCGATTTCAGTTTCAACCTCGTCATCGGTCTGCCGGTGCCCTGGCCGGTGCTCTGACCGACGGCTCGAGCTGGTGAACGCGATGGCGTCGCCACGCAACCGGGGGCGCGACTCGCAGGAGCCGCGCCCCCGTCGCGTACGCGGTGCGCGCATTGCGCAGTTCCGTGACCAGGTGTGAGGCTCCGGACTCGAGCGGAGCACGAACTCGGCGGTCGGTCGCCGATAGCACACAATGAGTGCTCCTGGGCTGACGGGCTACCTTCCGATCCCGAGCAGTTCGACACGCATGATGAGCTCGGCGTCGGGCGGCACCTTGCGCGCGGGATGCCCCTTGCTGCCGTAACCCTGGGCCGCCGGAATGCGCAGCCAAGCAGCGCCGCCGCCGGGAATGCGCAGGAAGCCCTCGCTCATGCCGGGCGGCAACCGCTCGAGCTCGAGCTCGCTCGGTTCTCCAGCAGGGTAGGACGCCTCGACGAGCGTGCCGTCGGCGAGCCAGCATGCGAAGTGCGCGCGCACCTGCTTTACGCCGTCGGCGGGTGACGCCTCTCCAACAGCGCCGTCGATGCACACACGCACGCCACTGGCCGACGCCTTCATCGTCTCGGCTGGTGGCGGCGCGAAGGCCGGCATCGGCAGCGGCGGCGTCACCGCGAGCAGCTCGACCTGCCACGTGACGGTCTCCTTGGCCCCGAGGATGCCCGCCCAGCGCGGATGCCCTGCCGTCACCGGCGAAGTGCAGAGCCACCGCGCGCCCGGCGCCATGCGCGGCAGGATCGCCGCGAGGAACGGAACGTCGAGCGCATCGGGCCGCGCGCGCATCGGTTTTTCGAGCGCATGGCTCGAGTCGATCACGTCGCCCGTCGAGGTGAACGCGATGAAATGGAACGTGCACCAGTGGTCCTTCGCGGGCTTCGTGCCGCTGCCGACCGCGCGCACCTCGGTCGGGAAGCCGACCTCGTCCTTCGCCTTCGTCGCGTCGACCTTCTGAAAGCGCGGCATGCGGATCGCGCGCAGCACGCGGACTTCGTAGACGACGTGTTTGCAGCCGCGCAGCGCCGCCGGCAGCTGGGCCGCGGGCCACATGCGATCGATCGGGACCTCGACGCGATAGGTGCCGCCGGGTCGCATGCGCTGCAGCCCTTCTTCCCACCACTGCGGCACCTGCGGACCGACGCGCAGCTGCATCGGCTGCCGCTCGTTCGTGCGTTCCTCGTAGACGGAGCCGTCGTCCTTCTTCGCGAGCCAGCACAACGTCGCGATGTCGCCGACGGCCAGCGTGTCGCCCTGGCCCGCGGTGGTCTCCGCGATCGTGAGCGTGGTGACGGGCTCCTGTGCGGGCAGGGCGAGCGCCAGCGTGGAAAGCAAACCGAGAGCAACGGCACGATGCATCGCGCAGAGCCTACCGTTCGTGCACGACACTCTCGGAGAAGTACCGTGCGTTTCGTGCTCGCATGTATGCGCGCGACCATCCCGAGGAGTCGCGGCGCGGCGTCGCGACGTCCTAGTCTCGACCTTGCAATCTTCGCCGGCTGGCCGGACCGGCCAGCCTTCCCCGGAGAAACTCCTCGAAACCGATCGCGCCCTCGCTCTGTTGGCTTGTCGTGTTCGCGAGCGCGCCTTCTACTTTCCGGGTCCACCCCCGACGACTCCAACTCAGGCTCTGCCACCATGAAGCTGACTCTCCTGGCGTTCTTCCTGCTCACTGCCCCTGTCTTCGCACAGTCTTCGTACTGGATCGCCAACCGAGCCTCGAGCGACATCATGCGGGTGTCGGAATGGGGTTCGGTGCTCGAGCGCGTCGCGACGCCGACGACGCTGCGCAACTGCACGACCGCACCCGACGGCAAGGTCTGGGTCGTGCGTTTCGGCGCAGCGACGTTCGACATCTACGACCCGGCGACCGCGGTTTTCACGCCCGTCGCACTGCCGAGCGGGTCCGCTTACGCGATCACGTTCGACGCGGCAGGGCACGGGTGGGTCACGAACGCTGGCACGGCTGTGCACGAGTACGACGCCGCTGGCACGCTCGTGGCGTCGTACACCCTGACCGCCGGAGCTGCGCTCGGCATCACGGTCGACTCCGCGGGCAACAAGTGGATCGCACACCGCGTGAGCCCCGGCTCGGTGTCGCGCATCGACACGACGGGCGCGGTCACCAACTTCCCCATCGCGGGCGTCGGCGGGCTGCTGCCGATCGGGATCGTCGCGGACTTCCGTGGCCTGCTCACCCCGAGCCATCTGTGGGTCACCGGTGACAGCGCCGCCTCTCTCGCCGAGCTCGACGCGGCGACTGGCGCGACGCTCAACGTCTACCCGGTGCCGCCGACGAGCACCGCGTATCCGCCGACCTTCGACATCAACGGCCGCATCTGGGTCTCGAGCTTCGGCAACGGAACCGTCGTGCAGATCGACCAGACGACCGGCCTCGTGCTGCAGACGCTGTCGTTCGCGCCCAACAACATCGGTGTGACGACCGACAACCTCGGCCGCATCCGACTGAGCTCGCGCGTCACGTTCTCGGGCGTCGGTCCGCCCTGCGAAGTGCGGCGCGTGAACCCGACGACAGGTGTGCTCGAGATTCCGACGAAACTGCAGCTCGGTGCCTTCAGCGCCGCCGGAACGCAGGCGCAGCTCAGCACGCAGTTCCAATATTGCCTCGTCGTCAACCCGTTCGGCGACCTCGACGGCGACGGCGACGCGAACTTCACCGAGATCATGGCTGGCACGTCCCCGATCGACGCACGCGCGAACGCGTTCTTCTCGGTCGAGTCGTATGGCGTCACCCAGAACGGCAACACGCCGACGTTCGAAGTGAAATCGACGGCGCTGTGGATCGTCGGCTTCGCGTTGAGCACCATTCCACCGACTCCGGTGCCGGGCTTCGGCGGCGTGCTGCAGATCAACCCGGGGACGCTGGTCACTACGAGCGCGGGCGTTGGCAACGCCTCGCTGCCCATCGCGATTCCGGCCGACCCGTCGCTCGCCGGCTTCGAGTTCTTCGCGCAAGGTGTGACGTTCGGCGGCACGGGCTTCGACTTCCAGAACCTCACGGGCATGCTGGTCTGGTGAGAGTGACGCGCGCGGCAGCGGGGCTCGAGCTCCGCTGCGCGGTTCTTCAGCCAGGGGCAGCTACTTGCCCTTCTGCCTGGCCTCGGCCGCTTCGATGCGCTGCCGTGCTCTGTGCAGCCAGTCGCGCATCGTGACGACGACGCCGTCCTTGTCGCGCACCTGATACGGTTCTCCGGTCCGGCTCGACTTGCTCGCAAGTATCTCGATGAACTCCTCGACGTCGATCGTCTTGTCGCGCGGCGTTGCCAGCTTGGCGATCAGGAACTGGGCGGCAGCCGGCCCCGCGTAGTCCTTGCCTTCGCGCACGAACGTGTCGGGGCTCGCTTCGATCGCTCGCAGCAGCTGGCCGATGCGATCGGGCCGGAACGTGGCGGTCGCCTGCACCTGGAACTCCGCGTGGTCGTCGCCGATCAGCAGGTTCACGAGCTTCTGCACGGACAACACGTAGCGCGCACTGGCGAGCTGGAACTCGACATAGTCGCGCTCGTGCACGAGCTGCTCGGGCACCACGATCGAACCGTCGGCTGCCACGAGCTCGAACAACACGCGACCCGCCGTGATGTCGTCGATGTGGACCTGGAGCCAGTTGCGGCTGCCGGGCACGAACCTCTTCTTGCGCTGCGGCACCACGAACGTGGTCACCGGCTCCTCGAGGTCGAGTCGCGGCGGCACGCACCGGAACTCGAACAACGTACTCGCGGGACCGAGCCGCAGTTCGACCTCGAACGCGTCGGCGGCCATCAGGCGTTCGCGCATGCGTGCATCGACATCGAGCACCCACAGCTGCTCCTCGGCGCGCCGGACCAGCGGCAGCTCGAGGTCCGCGAGACGCACCATCGCTGCGGACTGGCGCGCCGCCGCACCCTGCAGCTCGATCCGTTCGAGCGTCGCCGGGTCGAGCCACACGCGGTCGTCGGGTTCCACGAAGCGCGTCGGCTTGCCGCGCGTGCGCACGACGCAACGGACCTTGCCGTCGTCTTTCGCAGCGCGGGCCCACGCGATGGCGGGGCTCTGCGCGGTGCGGTTCTGGAAGCGCGCGAACACGAACAGCGCCCCCTGGTCGCGGCCGGCGGGCAGCAGGTCGAACAGGCGAGCGTCGGCGAGGTTGGCCTGGAAGCGCCGCTGGCCGACGTCCTGTAGCGACAGTCGATCCTGGGCGGCGGCATCGCTGGCGAGCCAGATCGCGTCGGGTGTGCTGCTGACCTCGACTTCGAGCAGCAGGTTGGATCCCGCGGCCGCGGGCAGGCGCAGGTTGTCCGGGACCTTCACGATGCGGACGTTGTCTTGCGCGTGCAGCGCCGCGAGCAGCACGAGCGACGCGAAGACGGGGGAGAGCTGGCGCATGGTGTGTCGCCACGCCGGGGACGGCGCAGCGAGAGCAGACTGTAGCCGGCGCGTTTGACGGGAAGTCGCGCCGAGGGAACTTGTCCCTGGTCGATGATGAATAGCCGGCCGCCGTCCCTATCTTGCCAGGATGCGTTCATTGCCCGTCTTGCTGCCGATTCTTCTGCCTGGCGTCCTGCTCCGCGGCATCCTGGCCCAGGAACCACCTGCGTTCGCAGAGCAGGTCGACCGGCTCTGCAACCCGCTCGTCCAGGCCGACGTCGCGGTGGGGTTCGTGGTCGGCGTGATCGACGGCGAGACCGAGTTCGTGCGCGGCTACGGCCGCCTGGCCCGCGAGAGCAAACAACAACCCGGCGCGCAGACGATATACGAGATCGGCTCGGTGTCGAAGGTGTTCACGGGGCTGCTGCTCGCGGACGCGGTGCAGCGTGGTCTCACAGCACTTGACGATCCCGTGCAGAAGCATCTGCCCGAAGGCGTCTCGATGCCGGCGTTCGAGGGCAAGCCCGTGTTGCTGTGGCACCTCTCGACGCACACGTCGGGCTTGCCGCGCCTGCCCGACATGAAGGGGTCCGACCCGCAGGATCCGTACGCGCACTTCACGACGGAACGTCTCTACGAAGCGCTCGGCGCCGTGCGCGTACGATGGGAGCCCGGCAGCAAGTACGAGTACAGCAACCTGGCCGTCGGGCTGCTCGGCGCCCTGCTCGTCCGCGCGAACGAGCTCGGCTCCTACGACGAGCTGCTGCGTGCGCGCATCCTGGTGCCGCTGCAGATGCGGGACTCCGGCGTTGCGCTCGACGAGGCGCAGCAGAAGCGTCTCGCGCCGCCGCACGATGCGGATGGCGAACCCGACCACACCTGGGATCTCGCAGCACTCGCGGGCGCGGGCGGCATCCGGTCGACGGTCTCCGACATGCTGAAGTTTGCGCGCGCCCAGCTCACGCGACCCGAAGTCCTCGGCAAGGCCATCGAGCTCTCGCAGCAGAAGCGCCACGACGGTGCGAACGGCATCCACGTCGCACTGGGCTGGCACATCGCACGCGATGGCGAGACGCTGTGGCACAACGGGCAGACCGGTGGTTACCACGCCTACCTCGGCGTGCAGCCGAAGCGGAACCGCGCCGTCTGCATCCTCGCGAACACGGGGCGCGGCGAGTTCGATGCGGTCGGGGAACGCATCCTGCAGCACCTGGCCGGCATGAAGGTCGAGCCGTTGTCGTTCGAGACGCCGGTCGCCGTCGAACGCGCGGTGCTGCAGCGCTACGTCGGCAAGTATCGCCTGTCGCCGCAGGCGACCTTCGAGCTGACGTTGCGCGACCGCGGTCTGTTCGCGCAACTGACGGGGCAGCGCGCAAGTCGTCTGTATGCGCGGTCCGCCACCGAGTTCTTCTACCGCGTCGTCGAAGCGTCGATCACGTTCGAGCTCGAAGGCGATGTGGTGACCGGGCTCGTGCTGCACCAGAACGGGCGCGACATGCGTTGCAGCCGCCTGCCCGCCGACGGCGCGGACAAGTAGACCGGGGTGTTTCTCAGCCGGAACCGACGAGCCGCCACGGCATCGACTCGCCAGCGCGCATCGGCACGAGCCGTTCGTCTCCGAAGGGCAGCTCGGCCGGTACCGTCCACGCCTCGCGGACGAGCGTGATGCGATCCTGGTTTCGCGGCAGGCCGTAGAAGTCCGGACCACGCTGGCTCGCGAACGCCTCGAGACGTTCCAGGGCACCGGCTCGTTCGAAAACCTCGGCGTAGAGCTCGATCGCGGCGTGGGCCGTGTAGATGCCCGCGCAACCACACGCGGCCTCCTTCCTCTTGCGCGCGTGTGGCGCGCTGTCGGTGCCGAGGAAGAAGCGCGCCCCGGTCACAGCGGCCTTCACGAGGGCCTCGCGGTGGCGTTCGCGCTTCAACACGGGCAGGCAATAGGCATGTGGCCGGATGCCGCCCTGAAAGATCGCATTGCGGTTCCAGAGCAGGTGGTGGGCCGTGATCGTCGCGCCCACGCGCGGGCCCGCCTGCTCGACCCAGGCGACCGCCTCGGCCGTCGTCACGTGCTCGAGCACTATGCGCAGCGCCGGGAACTCGCGGTGCAGCGGGATCAGGTGTCGCTCGAGGAAGACCCGTTCGCGGTCGAACACGTCGACGTCCGCATCGGTGACTTCCCCGTGCACGAGAAGTGGCACCCCGTGCTTCTCCATCGCGGCCAGGGCCGGGTGCGTAGCTTGCCAGTTCGTGACCCCCGTCTCGGAGTTGGTCGTGGCACCGGCGGGGTAGTACTTGACGCCGGTCACGAAGCCGCTCGCCTTGGCGGCCGCGATCTCCGCGGCCGGGGTGCGATCCGTCAGATAGAGCGTCATCAGCGGCTGGAACCGCATGCCCTGCGGCACCGCGGCGAGGATGCGCTGCCGGTAATCGCGAGCTGCCGCGACGGTCGTCACAGGGGGTGCGAGGTTCGGCATCACGATGGCCCGCGCGAAGGTGCGCGCGGTGTCGGGCAACACCGCGGCGAGTGCTTGGCCATCGCGCAGGTGCAGGTGCCAGTCGTCAGGGCGGGTGATCGAGAGTCGCATCGCGGCGAGGAGGTATAGCCAGTTGCACGTCCGAATCGGCGCGGCTCCCGCGAATACCATCCAAAGCAATTGTCGCGGGCTTCGCGCAATGAAGTCCGGATCTGAGCCTCGCCGCCGCGCCAATGAAGTCGGCATGACGTGGGACCTTCGCCGCAGTCGCAGCAGTGTGACGGGGCGCAGACCACGCGGGAGTTGCCGGCCAGCGGGCAGCACTCCATACTCCATTGAGCCTACCCCTGTCTTTCCTGGAGACGGGTCTGCTCCCCGTCGCCCATGCAGGCTCCCATGCTATTGCGAACAGCTCTACTCTGCGCCACCACTCTGTCCATGCTGTCGGCGGTCCAGGCGCAAGCAGGCCAGGCCGCGGCTCCCGCGAACAAGGTTCATCCCAACGAACACCGCTTCGAGACGCGCGGCGTGACGGTTCGCCGGTTGGTCGACTCCGGAGTCACGCACACGGCTCGCAGCCGCGATGGCGGCGTCACCTGGCAGCCGTTGCTCGACGCGGACGACCGCGTGCACCACGTGTTGGCCAGGTTCGACCCGGCCACGGCGCCGCTGCAGCTCCCGGGCCCGATGGCCGCTCCTGCGGGCACGCGCCTCTTCCTCGTGCAGTTCCAGACGCAGGTTCTCGGCGAGTATCGCGACGCGGTCACCTTGGCGGGCGCGCAGATCCTTCACTACCTGCCCGCGAACCTGCTCTGCGTGCGCTGCGACGCCCGCGTTGCGGCGAGCCTGCGGGAACTGGGCTGCGTGCGGTGGGTCGGTCCGCTGCAGAACGGCTTCAAGCTCGATGACGAGCTGCGCGGGTTCGCGACGGGAGGTGGCGGCAGGGCACGCGAGTGCAACCTCGTGCTCGCTGCGAAGGCCGACCGGCTCGCGCTCGCTGGCCAGATCGCCGCGATCGGCGGCCAGGTCACGGACCTGTGCGAAGGCTCGACGATGATCCGCGCTTCGCTGACGCGGCAACACCTGCTGGATGTCATGTCGCTCGACACCGTGGTGTGGGCCGATCCGGCGACGCCGATCGGCTACGACATGGACAACGCGCGCATCCAGGGTGGCGCGGATTCCATCGAGGCGGCGGCAAACTACCTCGGGCAGGGCGTGCGCGCCGAGATCACCGAGTTCTTCCAGGAGACGCACCCCGACTTCGCGGGCCGGTTCCTGGTGCGCGGCCAAGGCAGCGCGAGCCACGGTCACTGCACCGCGGGCATCGTCGGCGGCGCCGGTGCCGGCATGTTCCAGGCGCGCGGCATGATGCCGCTGTGCACGATCATCGAAGGTGGCTACACCTCGGCTTCCTCCCACTACACCCAGATCCAGGGCAGCGTGAATCCTGCGCTGCAGTGGAAGACCATGATCGCCACGGCGAGTTGGGGTTCGACGCAGACGCCGAGCTACACGACGGTGTCGTCGGCGATGGACGACGCGCTGTTCGACAGCGACCTGACGCGTTGCCAGAGCCAGAGCAACCTCGGCGATACGAGAAGCCGCCCCGAAGCCTGGGCCAAGAACATCATCTCGGGCGGCGGTCTCTCGCACGGCAACAACGCGAACCCGCTCGATGACGTCTGGACCACTGCCTCGACCGGCCCCGCCACGGACGGACGCCTGAAGCCCGACGCCTGTGCCTACTACGACAACGTGCTGACGTCGGACCTCGTCGGGACGTCCGGCTACTCGGCGACCAATTACACCGCGACCTTCAGTGGCACCTCGTCCGCGACGCCGATCATCGCGGGCCACGTCGGCCTCATCCAACAGATGTTCACGGACGGCCTGTTCGGCAATCCGCTGCCGCTGCCGGCGACGGACGCAAACCGCTTCGCGAACAAGCCGCACATGACGACGAGCAAGGCGCTGCTCTGCAACACGGCGAGCCAATACGCGTTCTCGGGCGCCGCGCACAACCTGACGCGCACGCACCAGGGTTGGGGCTTCCCGTCGGTGAGCCGCCTCTACGAGAACCGCAAGAAGATCCTCGTCGTCGACGAGTACGACACGCTGCAGCTGGGCCAGTCGCGGACCTACCTCGTGTGGGTCGCGCCGGGCACTGCCGAGTTCCGCGCGACGATGGTCTACGCGGATCCGGCGGCGGTTGCGGGCGCCGCGATCCACCTGATCAACAACGCCAACCTCAAGGTCACGCGCCTCTCGGACGGCACGTTCTGGTGGGGCAACAACGGCCTCGCCGTCGGCACGACTTCGACGAGCGGCGGCGTGCCGAACGACCGCGACAACATCGAGTGTGTCTACCTCGCCAGCCCGCAAGCCGGCATCTACCTCGTGACCGTCGAAGCGACCTCGATCGTGCAGGACGCCAAGGTCGAGACACCGCAGCTCGACCTCGACTGCGCGCTGGTCGTGCACCCGCTCGGTGGTGGCTACCAGAACGACACGGGCATGACGCTCGATCTGAGCTCGACGGGCCCCGGCAACCTCACGATCAGTGCGGCCAACGTGCCGGCCACCGGCTGGGACGAGGGTTACACGGCGCTCTCGTTCAGCACGCTCGGTGGGCGTGGCTTCGGCAAGTTCTTCGGCATCGAGGACGACTTCCTGACGATCCTGCTGTGGACCACGCCGTTGGGGCCGGGCAACGCGTTCCACTTCAGCAATGCCGGTCCCGGTGTCTTCCCGTTCGCAGACTTCGTGTTCCCCGATCCGGGCATCATCAGCTTCCTGGCGGGCATCCCGATCGACGGGGTCATGATGCTGTTCGACGCCAACGGCAACATCGTCGCGCAGTCGAACGTCGACCGCCTCACGCTGCAGTAGTGTCCTCGCCGCGGGGGGGGGGAGTAGTAGTGGATCGGACGCGGATCGGTAGGCTCACGCAGGTTGAGCCCGGTCCGCCAGATCCCGTTCGGCTTCTCGCCGTGCCCCAATGACACGTTCGCCTTCTGGGGTGCGTGCTACGGGGCCGTGCCGAGTCCGGGCATAGCACTCGTGCCGGCGCTGGCCGACATCGAAGCGCTCAACGAGCGCGCCGTGCAACGTCGCGATCCGCTGGCGGTGACGAAACTGAGCGTGCCGGCCCTTGCGCGGGTCGCCGACCAATATGCGGTACTGCGCAGCGGGGCGGCACTCGGCTCTGGTTGTGGGCCGCTCGTCGTCTGCCGCGCCGATGCGCCGCTGCGGTCGCTCGACGACATCGCCGCGGCAAGGGTTGCGATCCCGGGCCGGCACACGACGGCTTTCCTGCTGCTGACGAGCCTCGGCCCGCAACCTCGCGAGTGCGTTGCGATGCGCTTCGATCAGGTCATGCCCGCCGTTGCCGCCGGAGTCTGCGACGCCGGGCTCGTGATCCACGAGGGTCGTTTCACCTACGCCGCGCACGGACTGCGCGAGCTCGCCGACCTCGGCGTGCTCTGGGAGCATGCGACCGGCGGGCCGCTGCCGCTCGGCGTCATCGCGGCGAGCCGCGAGCTCGACAGGTCCACTTTCGTCGCGATCGAAGCCACGCTGCGCGCGTCGGTCGCGCTGGCACGCAACGAACCGCACCGGCCCCGCGGATTCGTGCGTTCCCATGCCCAGGAGATGAGCGATGACGTCTGCGACCGGCACATCGCGCTCTACGTGAACGACTTCACGGTCGATCTCGGCGCGCGCGGCCGGCGCGCGATCGAGACGATGCTGGCGCGTGGCAAGGCACTCGGGTTGTTGCCGGCGGGACCGTCGCCGTTCCGGGAGGACGTGTGATCTTCCCGTGCGTCGCGGCGCTCGTTTTCACGCTGGCAACGCTGGTGCCGGTCTGCGTTGCCTCCATGGTGCTGCTGCTGCTCAAGCGGCCGCAGCGGCGCTTCTGGCGCATCAGCCTGTGGCTGCATGCGGCGCTGTTCCTGCTGCATCTCGTGGTCACCTTCCCACTGGCACTGGGTCTGCTCGGCTCGCGCGGCCTCGGCACGCGCCCTGACGAGCGGCGCTACGAGGGACCGCGGCTCGGCGCCGACGGCAAGCTGCTGCTACAGAGTCGCGACTCGCTGAAGGGCGAAGCGCAGGGCGACTCCGCGGTCGGCTCCGAGATCCTCGCGGCTGCGCGCGCGCGGGCGCGCACGATCGCGAGCTCGCAGGGCGTCGTGCTGCGCGCGTTCCGCATCGAACCGCTGCGCGAACCACCCGTGGCTGCCGTCGTGCTCGTGCACGGACTGTTCCGAGGCGCGATGGAGCTCGAGCCCGTCGCCGCGATGCTGCGCGAGCGGGGCTGTGAATGCTGGTTGCTCGAGCTGCGCAACCACGGCGGCAGCAGCCGCGCGCCGTTCACGGGAGGGCTGCGCGAGAGTGACGACGTCGTCGCGGCGGTCGAGTACGTGCGCGCGCAGCCGGGGCGCGCCGACACTCCGGTCGTGCTCTACGGCATCAGCCTCGGCACGGCCGCCGTGAGTCTCGCGTTGCCGCGGCTGCAGGGCATTGCCGGCCTCGTGCTCGACGCGCCGATCGACGATTTGCAGGCGGCCGCGCATCGCATGTTGTCGTTCCAGCGCGGCGGGGACCGCCGCAGCTGGTTCGCGATGGTCGAGCCCTGGCGTTCGCTCGTGCTCGAAGCACTCGGCGCCTGGTCCGGGTTTCAGGTGAAGGATGTCGCACCCGGCGAGGTGCTCGCGAACCTGCCGCACGATCTGCCCGTGCTGTTGATCAGCGCCGGCGAGGACGACCGCGTGCCGCCCGCGACCGTCGAGCAGCTGTTCGCGCGCTTGCCGATGCCCGACGAGAAGAAGGAGCTGTGGATCGCGGCCGGAGCGCACCACGGCGAGGTGTCCGCGAAGGAGCCGGCTGCTTACGCGGACGCCCTGGCGCGGTTGCTCGCGCGCTTGCGCCTCCCCTGATTCCCAGCGCTCCGCTGGCCGCCGCTCGATTCCGGCCGCAGCGCGGATACCGTGCCCGTCCCCATGAAAGGCTGCGGCCGCGACACCTTCGCTCGCGGCACCCCTACGGCCCCGGCCGGGCAGTCCTGAAGACATGCGCAACCTAGTCGTCGTCAACGACCCCAAAGAGTGGTCCTTCTCGCAGGACGGCGTCGACGTCGTCGCCGCGCGCAAGTATCTGACGCATCCGTCCTACACGACGCTCGACAAGGTCCGGCTCATCAACCTGTGCCGCTCGCTCGGCTATCAGAGGATCGGCTACTACGTGTCGCTGCTGGCCGATGCGCGCGGTCACAATCCGATGCCGAGCATCGAGACGATCCAGAACATGAAGGACCGCGCGATCGCGGCGATCGCCGGCAGCGACCTGCAGGAGATCATCGACGGCTCGCTGGCCAAGGTGCACAGCGACGAATTCGTGCTCAGCGTCTACTTCGGCCGCAACATGGCGCAGCGGCACGAGCGGCTCGCGAGCGCGCTGTTCCGCATGTTCCCGAGCCCCTACCTGCAGGCGAACTTCACGAAGAGCGGGAAGTCGGGGCGCTGGCGGCTCGAGAGCATGAAGCCGATGGCGCTCGACGACATCCCGGAGCACCACAGCGGGTTCGCGCAGGAGGCCACGACGGACTTCCTGCAGCGGTCGCGCGTGCGGCCGCAGAAGCGCGCGCAGCGACCCTACGACCTCGCGATCCTCGTCGACCCGGACATGCCCGAACCGCCGTCGAACAAGAAGGCGCTGCAGAAGTTCGCGAAGGCCGGCGAGGACGTCGGCTTCAACGTCGAGTTCATCCGGCAGGAGGACTACTCGCGGCTCGCCGAGTTCGACGCGCTGTTCATCCGCGAGACGACGGGCGTCAACCACTACTCGTTCCGCTTCGCGTGTCGCGCCGAGGCGCTCGGGCTCGTCGTGATCGACGATCCGGCGTCGATCCTGCGCTGCTCGAACAAGGTGTTCTTGGCCGAGATGGCCGACCAGCAGGACATCCTCGTGCCGAACACGATGATCGTGCACCGTGGCAACGTCGACGACCTCGTGCCGCGCCTCGGCCTGCCCTGCGTGCTCAAGGAGCCCGACAGCTCGTTCTCGGCCGGCGTGCGCCGCGTGTCGACGATGGAGGAATTGTCGGAGCAGCTCGAAGCGATGCTCGAGAAGTCCGACCTCGTCATCGCCCAGGGGTTCGTGCCGACCGATTTCGACTGGCGCATCGGCGTGCTCGACGGGCAGCCGCTGTTCGCGTGCCGCTACTTCATGGCCGACGGCCATTGGCAGATCCTCAAGCGCGACGCCGGCGGCAGGAAGGAGGACGCGGGGCGCGCCGAGACGCTGCCCGTCGAGATGGCGCCGACGCGCGTCGTCAAGACGGCGCTGCAGGCCGCCAACCACGTCGGCAAGGGCCTGTATGGCGTCGACCTCAAGGAGGTCGGCGGCAAGGTCTACATGATCGAGGTCAACGACAACCCGAACATCGACGCGGGCTTCGAAGACCAGGTGCTCGGCGAGGACCTCTACCTGCGCGTGATGCGGACGTTCTTCGCGCGCGTGACCGCGCGGCATCGCGGTTGGGGGTCGGCGTGACGCTCGGCCTGTTCGACGGCTACGGCGTGGAGCTCGAGTACATGGTCGTCGACCGGAGCTCGTGCGCGGTGCGACCGATCGTCGACGAGCTGCTCAAGCACTTCGCGGGCACGTATGCGGGCGAGTTCGAGGACGGCCCGATCGCGTGGTCGAACGAGCTCGCGCTGCACGTGCTCGAGACGAAGACGAACGGACCGGCCGCGTCGTTCGCGGGTCTCGCGCGGGCCTTCCAGACGTCGCTGCAGCGCATCCAGGGCGCGTTGTCGCCGATGGGGGCGATGCTGATGCCGGGTGGCATGCACGCGACGATGGATCCGCGGTGCGAGTTCCGCCGCTGGCCCCACGACTACGCCGACGTCTACGCGGCCTACGACCGGATCTTCGACTGCCGTGGTCACGGCTGGTCGAACCTGCAGAGCTGTCACTTGAACCTGCCGTTCCGCGACGACGACGAGTTCGGTCGCCTGCACCTGGCGACCCGCGCGCTGTTGCCGCTGCTGCCGGCGCTCGCCGCGAGCTCGCCGTTCTGCGAAGGCCGGTTCACGGGTTGGCTCGATTGGCGGCTCCAGGTCTATCGGCACAACCAGGCGCGCGTGCCGTCCGTCACGGGTCACGTCGTGCCCGAGCCCATTGCTCTGCGTGAGCAGTATTTCGCAGAGATCCTCGAACCGATGTGGCGCGACATCGCGCCGTTCGATCCGGGTCGGCTGCTGCGCGAAGAGTGGCTCAACTCGCGCGGCGTCGTGGCGAAGTTCTTCCGCGACTCGCTCGAGATCCGCGTGCTCGACGTGCAGGAATGTCCGCCGGCCGATCTTGCGATCTGCGCGCTCGTCGTCGCGGTGCTGCGCGAGCTGTGCGCGGAACGCTGGTGCGATCGGAAGGCGCTCGCTGCGTTGCCGACCGAAGAGCTGGCGGCGGTGTTGTGGAGCACCTCGAAGGACGGCGAGCAGGCGGTCGTCGCACACGCGGGACTGCGGGCCGTGTTGGGGCTGCCGGCCGAACCGAGCACCGCGCACGAATGCTGGCGCATCCTCGCCGATCGTGCACTGCCGGACATCGCAGGGCTCGACCCGTTGCTCGAGCCGGCGCTGCACGCGCTGCTCGAACACGGCCCGCTGGCCCGCCGCATGCTGCGGGCGGTCGGCACCGAGCCGGATCGCGAATCGATGCTGCGGTTGCAGGCGCAGCTCGCGGACTGTCTGGCTCAGGGCACCGTGTTCGGCGCCTGATCCGGCCCGCTATGGACAGCCCGTGCCGCCGGCGCGGATGCGCAGCCCGTTGCTGGCCGCGAGGAAGCCCAACATCGGGCCGCCGGGCACGAGCTCGAAGCCCTGGCAGTAGATGTCGAGCGGCGACAGTCCGGGTGGAATCGCGAGTCCGACCGATGCGGCGCCTGCGGAGTCCGCCTGCACGAGAGCGCTGATCGCGAGCTGGCTGCCGTCGAGGAACACCGTGCATCCGGACCCGAGCGGCAGGTTCGCGGGAGCCAGCGCGAACGCCGCGACGAGGAAGGCCGAGGGCGTCGTCTGGAACTGGATCGCGTAGGCGGGATTCGGCGACGCCGGCACGCCGTTCGGGAACGCAGAGGGAGCGGGTGTGCCGCAGCCATCTCCTAATTGCTCGGTGCCGAGCAGACCCGGCACTTGCGATGCGACCGCGACGGTCAGCGCACCCGGACCGATGCGCGCTTCGTCGAGCGTCACGGTGCCGGCGACCGGTGCTGCGTCGCTGTCGAACCAGAAGTTGTAGATGCAGTTCCAGTCGAGCGAGTTGTTCGCGCTGGCGAGGAACGCGATCTCACTGGCCGAACGGCTCGCGGTCCACTGGTTCAGCGGGTCGCGGTCGATGTCGCGGAATCCCGTGTTCAGCACGCGCGCCGTCGGACAGACCGGAATGCGCAGCGAGGCGCCGCCGCGCGCGTTGTCGAGGTTCTGCACCGCGAACTCGTAGTGCCAGAGACCGTTGCTCGGCCCCGTGACCTTGACCGCGACGAGGAAGCGCCCGTCGTCCATGCCGTTGCCGCCGAGGTCCGTCGAGGCTCCGGCCCACCGCGTCAGCACGGAGCCCGCCACCGAGCTGCCTGCGACGGCCGACGTCCACGACGTTCCGTTCCACGTGAAGCTGAGCCCGCGCGAGACCAGGTTGTTCGCGCGGTTGCCGACCGGCTCGCCTTTGATCATCAAGTGCACCTGTCCGTAGAACGTGCCCGGCGTCGACAGCTCGGTCTCGGGCACGACCATGCGGTTCTTGACCGGGCCGAAGCCCGTCACGTTCAGGGACTGGATGCCATCGGTCGCGGCCGGACCCGTGACTGGGGGATCGCCTCGGTCGAAGTAGCTGCCGACGGGATTCCAGCTGCCGAGCCACGGATCGATCTCGTCGGTCGGCCCGAGGTTGCTCTGGCTGCCGTTGAAGCCCGTGCTGTAGGTGTCGGAGCAACCGATGCGGAACGTCTGCGGAGGACCCGTCTGGCACGGCGCGCATGGACCGCTCGAGAAGTTGAACGCGACGCGCGAGTGCTTGAGGTAGCTCTTGCCGGAGACCTGCACGAGGCGTCCGTTGCTCTCGCGCGCGAGCAGGAACGCGATCTTCGGGTAGGTGTCGAGCATGACGCCGCCCGTGGTGCTGCCGACCCATGGCAGGTGCACGGTGCCCGCGTTGCAATGCGAGTGACCGATGATGACGCCGGCCTCGCCGCCCGGATAGGCGAGACCCTGTCGGCCGGCCACGGTCACGCCGACGACGTCGTAGACCATGATGTCGGTGCCGGGGACCGAGCCGGTCTGACAGTAGAGAGGAGTCGCGAGGAGCAGGAACGCCGAAGCGATGGGTGGCCTCATGCCGCGAGTGGACTTGCGGGCCTGTGCTGCGTCAACCCCACAATTCCGCGATCAGTCTCACTGCACGTGCGCGTCGGGATCGCGCATCGGCATGAGCCAGATCGAAATCGAGAGCAGCACGAGCGCCGTGACGAGGTGCGGGATGGCGTTCGCGTTGAGCAACCACGCCGTGAGGCCGAACAGGCAGCCGCCCTCGGCGATGACGATCGGGATGAAGTTGGCGCGGAACATCGCGTTGCCGCGTGCGGTTCCGAACAGCGCCGCGGCGGCGGCGGACAACGACCGCTTGGTCACCCACGCGAGGACCGCGCAGCAGAGGCCGACGCTCGGCACCGCGATGTCGAGCCAGTCGATGTACTCGGTGGCCATGCCCTGGAATCCGTTCTGCATGAGCATCACGGCGACGACCGTCGCATAGCTCACCATGCCCAGCAGCATCGCGAGGCAGATCAAGCGCTGCTGCGCGAACGGGGGTGGGGTTCGTTCGTTGGTGTTCATTTGCGTGTGAACATGCCGAGCACGTGCCCGGAGCCGATGCGGAACAGCGGGCGAGCCTCCTGCTGCACGTAGCCACACTCGCTCGCGACGGCGCGCACGCGTTCGTTGCGCAGCACGTTCTTCGGTCTCTTGCCCCCGAGCACGACGCGGACCCTGCGCAGCAGGTTCTTCAAGGAGGTCGCCGAGAACCACGTGACGATCACGGTCTTCTTCGCGATGCGGAACAGTTCGCGCAGATGGCGCTCGCGCAGTTCTTGCGTCTCGAGGTGGTGCGACAGCCGGAAGCTCACGACCACGTCCACGCTGCGGTCGGGCAGCGGGATCTCGAGCGCGGAGGCGCGGAAATACGCGCGCTGCTCGGTGCCGTGGTCGCGCCGGTTCAACGACACCATCGTCAGCGACCAGTCGGCCTCGATCAGCTGCCGGCAGTGGCGCTTCAGCAGATCCGCGAGCCGGCCGTGGCCGCACGGCAGGTCGAGGATCGAGTCGACGTGGCCGATCTTCGTGAAGTAGCGGTGCAGCAGCGCGCGTTCGCGCCCGTCGGACCACTTGCGGTGCAGCTTGTTCCGGTAGTCGGCCTTGTAGGCTTCCGCGCCACGCGTGCTGTTGTAGTTCTGCAGCTTGCTCGGCTGCATCGGTGCGTGCACGTCGGTCATTTCGCAGTGGGGGGCTCGGGTCGGCGGGATCGCATCGGCCGAAGGATATAGTTGTGCCACGACATCGCGAAGGCGCGGCTCGCTTCGTTGCGAAAAACACCGCGGCGCGCGAGACGCCGCCACAGCCGGCGGATCAGAGCCGGGTTGCCGTCGCAGTAGGCGCGCAACCAGCGCAGGCGCTCGGTGGCCGAGAAGTCGACGCGGCGGCTCGGCGAGAACGCGGCGAGGAACAGGTCGATCAGCGCGAGGCCGCTGCCGTGCAGCGAGCGGCCGAGCTGGAAACCGGCCGGCGTGTCGCAGACGGCCAGTTGTGCCCGGGCCGGATCGCCGACGACGAGCACGTTGCGCGGCATCGGCGTACCCCACAGGAAACCGCCGCGGTGCAGCCGGGCCACGAGGTTGCCCATCGCCGCCACGAGGTGCTGGCGGGTGCGCGCGCGCTGCGGCAGGTCGGCCAGCACCTGTTTCAGCGTCTTGCTCGCGGGCACGAACGACGTGACGAGCGTCGAATCGTCGACGCAGCAAAACCGCCGGCGCTCGAACCAGCCGCGGGCCGGCGTGCAGCCGACGCCGGCGCGCGCCACGCTGCCGAGGTTGTCGAACTCGCGTTCGGCCCGGCTGCGCCGGCCGAACGACTGCAGCCAGCGCAGGCCGAGGTTGCGGTAGGTCTTGCGCACGACTGCCTCGTCGCCGGTCCCGAGCAGTTCCACGGCCACCGCGGGCTCGCCCTTGAGCAGGGTCCGATGCGCTGCGGCGAGGCGGTCGAGATCGGCGGCGGTGATCACCTGGGTGGGGTTCGGTAACGATGGGTCAGCGGCCGCGGAGCTCGCGTTCGAGCCGCTCGACGAGCTCGTCGGTCGGCCACGGCCCGACTGGCGGCATCGTGACGAGGTTGGTGAACATCAGCGGATGATCGACCTTCGGCGTCGGCAGGCCGAGCAGGTCGCGCACGGCGCGGACCGCGAGCACTTCGACGGGGTAGAGCCGGCACGGTGGGTCGTCGAACGGCACTGCGTTGCCGCGCGCCTGCTGCAGGTGCAGGTCCAGCACGAGCGCGAGCTGTTGCGCCAGCACGCGTTGGTCGCCGGTCCAGTGCATGAGCACTTCGTGGTAGGGACCGAGACGCGGCGTGAGCCTCGGCCGTTCGCCGGCGCGCAGCGTCAACAGCTCGCGCACGAACAACGGCAGATGGTCCTCTTCGCCGAAGGCCTGGTCGGACTGGTTTCTCAGCAGATCGTAGAGGTCTTCGGCGCCGGGGTCGTGCAGCGCGAGACCGAGCAGCCCGGTCAGCGTGCCGTGCACCTGTGAGAACGGCAGCCGAGCGCTCGTGCGCCGCAACGGCTGCTGGTGGCCCATACGCAGCAGCAACGAGCACCGCCGCAGCGCCTGACCCTTGCGCGCCGCATCGAAGCCGCGGCCGTTGCCGTCGAGCACTTCGGCGAAGCCCCGACCGAGATGCCAGGTGCCGAGCATCCAGGCGGCGACGTGCAGCTGGGATCGGCGGCGTGGATCGCCGAACGAGCTGCGCAGCAGCGTCTCCTGGTCGCGCTGCAGGAACCTCTGGTTGGCTTCGCGTCCGGCCCACTCGGACAGCGTGCGGCGCAGGCTCGTGATGGCGGTGAGGGACAAGGGCAGAGAGGCTATCGTTTCGCCGCCGGCGAAACGTAGAGTTGTTGCGGATGGAGCTGCTGCAATGGGTCTGCTTCGGTCTGCTGCCGGCGCTCGCCGCTGTGTTGCTGTTCGTCGGCGCTGGCGGGGCCCGTTTCTTCTCGCTGGGGCTCGCGGTCGCCATCTGCGTGCCGTTCGGCATGGTCTTCGACTGGGCGGCATGGCCCTGGGAGCTCGACCCGAACCGCGATGCTCAGCAATGGCTCTGGTGGTGCTTTGCGGCCGCCGGCGTGGTCGGCGCCGCCTACGACCTGCGTCTGCTGCCGAAGCCGGTGCTGCTGACTCTCGAGATCGCGATCGTGCTGCTGATGCCCTGGCTCGTGTTGGCACCGCTGCGCGCGGGTTGGACCTTCGAACGCTGCGTGGTGATGCTCGGCGGCGCGTGGAGCGTGCTCATGGCGCTCTGGTGGGTGCTGCGCGCCACCGCGAAGCTGCAGCAAGGCGTGGCCGTGCCACTCGCCGCCACCGTGGCCCTGATCGTCGATGCGATCGTGCTGCACGCGCAGAACGCAAGGCCCGGTTGGCACCTGGCCGGCGTCGCGGCCTTCGCGCTCGCCGTGGCCGTCGCGACGACGATCTGGCGGCGGCCGTTCGTGTGCGGCACCGGTGGTGCGTTGTGCATCGCGATCGTGCACGTCGGCGTGTTGTGGAGCGACGGCAGCGAGGCCGGGATCAGGAGCGCGCCGCGCCTGCTGTGCCTCGTCGCCCTGCTGCCGATGTGGATCGCGACGCGGCCCATGTTCGCGGAGGGCCGTGCGACGGGGATCCTCGTCGGACTCGCGACTTCGGTCGGCGTGGCAGTCTTTGCGATCGCGATGTTGTGAGCGGGCGCCTGCGCGCTCTCAGAACCGCAATTCAGCGTTCCGCAGCGCGGGCGCTGCGTCGGACCGGACTTCGACGGCGAGGTCCGCGTGCGCTCCCCAGATCGAACGCGCTACGACGCGGTAGCGGGCCGGCGTCAGTCCCGCGGTGAAGTCGAAGCGCCCACGCGCGGCGACCGCGCCGACGTAGTCCTCGAACAGCAGCTCACCACCCGCCGCGAACACGCACACGTGCAGTGGGCCGTTGACGACGAACGGGTTGTCGGCCGTGACGAACCCGAACTGGATCGGAACCGCGACGGCGCGAGCGCTCTCGACCTCGATCCATTGCGACCCCGGTTCGAGCACGACCTTCCGGCGCACGGGCGCCGTGCTGGTGCCGTAGACGAGCAACTCGGTCTCACCGGGTGGCAACGCTGGCAGCGCGGCCTGGCCGCGGCCGTCGGTGATCGCCGACACGAACTTGTCGCCGAGCGTGTTCCGCGCCACGACACGCAGGCTGCTGGTAGCCCCGTCGCGCGCGTGGACGCAGACGACCACGCGCGCTGCGAGCTCGAGTTGCACGGTGCCCGCGTCGACGACGCCGTCCGCGGGCACGGCCAAGGCGAGCGTTCGCGTGCCGAGACCCGGTGCGGAAATGGCGAGCCAGTAATCGCCGCCCGGCAGACGCGAGAACTCCGCCGACCCGTCGGCGTCCGCAGCGCGCGTGACGGGCGCCTGGAACGACACCGAGCGCAGCTCGAGGTCGGCGTCCGCGCATGGCTGGCCGTTCGGAGCCAGGACGCGACAGCGCAGCCGTGCTCTTGGCAGCGCGTTCGCCGGCGCGGTAATCGTGCACTGCGAACCACCGGCCTCGGCGCGCGCCGTCGCGACGGGGAACTCGAGGCCGTCGGGCCAGAACGCACCCGGTGGATAGGCGCCGAGCTGGTATGGCTCGCGCGCGGCCATGCCGGCGAGCGTGAACGAGCCGTCGGCTCCGGTCGTCGCGGCGCGCCGCCGGAACATGCGGTGAATCGCAGTGCCGAGGTCGGGCACGGCCACGATCTGCCAGCCGCGGAGGCCATGGCCGTCGGCGTCCTGCAGCCGCCCGCCGACGCGGGCCTGGCGGTGCGCTCGCAGCGTCACGTGCTCGCTGTTCCCGCAACGCAGCTCGACGTCGGCGCCGGCCAGCACGTACTGACACGGCGGCTTGCCGTCGGCGAACGACTCGGCGTAGATGCGCACCTGCAGATCGCCGGAGGGCAGGGCCGGGAACGAGAACGACCCATCGGCCTGAGCCTGCACTCGCCGCGCGAGCAGTGGTGCGGTCGGTTCGTTGCTGCGCCGGTCGGCCACGCTCGCGATCACAGAGCAACCGGCCATCGGTTGTCCGTCGGCGTCGAGTGCGAGGCCCGACAGACTGCCGCCCGCGCCGAGACGCAGCTCGACCTCGGCGGCGTCCGGCGGCAGATCCGCCGTGCTCGGCGCGAAACCTGCGCGGCTCGCGATGACCGACGCTTCGCCTGGCCCCGGGTCCTGGAAGACGCAGCAACCCGCCGCATCGGTGTTCCCGTGCAGTGGCGCGTAGAACGACGTGCTCTGGCTGCGCGGCACGATCGCGACGTAGCAGTCGCTGAGCGGGTGGCCCGCCTCGTCGACGGTCTTGACGGCGACCGTGCGTCGCGAGGGTTCGAGCTGCAGTCGAATCGCGTGGTCCGTGAGCCGCACGCTGACCGACTGCGAGTGCTCGCGGTGACGCGCGTAGATGCGGCCCTGAGCGATCGGCGACGTGCCGGCGAAGGAACCGTCGGCGCGGCTCGTCGCGATGCGCGCTCCGGTGTCGCCGCGCCCGGACGTTTCGGAGATGCACACGTCCGCGCCGGCGACCGCGGTGCCGGTTGCATCGACGACGAGGCCCGTGACGCGCAGCGGAGCCGGCAGCTCGAGACGCAGTTCCGTGTGTGGTTCGCTGAGGCTCACGGTCTTGCGCGCAATGGCGCCGGCGATCGCGATGTCGTAGCGACCCGCGTCGAGACCCATGTACTCGGCGCGACCACCGAGATCCGTGGTCGAAGCCGCGAACGCGCCGCTCTGCAGACGCTCGGGCAGCGCCCTGCCGTCCTCGGGCACGAGCAGCAGCTCGATGCCGGGCAGCGCAGCATCGTCGCGGCCCGCGACGTGCACGGTCAGCGACAGCGACGCCGCAGCGGAACGTTCGGACGCTGGTGTGACCGACGCGAACGCGC
>Ga0075428_100001579_pt1 | contig 24421 bp, 33 predicted proteins | sample RhiMetdeltSRZDD2_FD_75291 | JGI IMG/M metagenome (GOLD analysis project Ga0075428, IMG submission 75291) | Populus rhizosphere microbial communities from Tennessee, USA - Rhizosphere MetaG P. deltoides SRZDD2 | ecosystem: Host-associated > Plants > Roots > Rhizosphere > Soil | place: USA... | reverse complement strand
CGCTTGCACGCCTGGCGGAAGGAAGTGGGCGCACAAATGCCCTCGCGCAATCCGAATTACGATCCGTCCAGGCCGGAACACGATCCCGCTGCGCGCAAGAAACAGGAGGCTGCCAAGGAGTGACGGACAATGGATCGATTCGGCCACACGGACCATTTTGTGTTTGTGGCGTTGACACTTGCGCCCGAAGCCTCTAACAACGGACATCCATGAAACGCAGAACCTTTATTAAAGCGGGCGCGATGGCGTTCGGCGCGAGCGCGCTACCATTCAACTTTGTTATGGCTGCAAACAAACCAACGCGGGAGCCGAAAGAGCTGTTCAAAATTTCACTAGCGGAGTGGTCGCTCAATCGGACGCTGCGCGCGGGGAAAATGACCAACCTCGATTTTCCGCGTGTCTCGAAGCGGGATTTCAATATCGATTGCATCGAGTTCGTCGATCAGTTTTTCGCCGACAAGTCGAAGGACAAGACGTATCTGGCGGAATTGAAGAAGCGCGCGGAGGACGAGGGCGTGAAAATGGGGTTGATCATGATCGACACCACCGGCGACCTCGGCACAGCCGACGATGCAAAACGCAAAGAAAATGTGGAGAAGACCTTCGCGTGGATCGACGCCGCTCATTACCTGGGTTGTCAGACGGTGCGCATCAACGCGCGCGGGCCGGGCAGCGGCGATGAGTTGCGGGCGCGAATCGTGGAGAGCGGATCGAAGCTGGCCGATCATGCCGCGCCGCAAAAAATCAACATCGCGATCGAGAACCATGGCGGGTTGTCGTCCGATCCCGATTGGCTCGTGAAGACTTTCCGGGAAATCAACAAACCGAACTTCGGTTCGTTGCCGGACTTCGGGAACTTCCCCGACAACATTGATCGGTACGATGCCGTGGAAGCGGTGATGCCGTTCGCCAAGGCGGTCAGCGCCAAGGCGATGAAGTTTGGTCCGGACGGTGAATGCGTCGAGACCGATTACCGCCGCATGATGCGCATCGTGCGCGACCATGGGTATCATGGTTATGTGGGCGTCGAGTCGTCGACCGGCGGCACGGGTGAAGAAGGGGACGCGATTAAAAAGACCCGCGACCTGCTAATAAAGGTCCGCGAGGAGCAAAGCCGCGTCAGACCGATTTTCAACGGCGAGGACCTCGACGGCTGGACGAAGATCGAAGGTGGCGATTGGACTATTGAAGACGGCGTATTGATCGGCCGCAACGGAAAGAACTGGAGCACAAACCCACAGGTGACCGGTTCCTGGCTGAGCACGAAGAAACAATACGCCGATTTTCGACTGGAATTGCAATACACCCTGGGCGAAAAGAGCAACAGCGGCGTGTTCTTCCGCTCCTCACACGAGAAGAACCCAGCCTTCACTGGCTACGAAATGCAGATTCACGATTCGCCCGGACGCCCACCGTCAAAGGGCGGGCCGAGCTCGATCTATGATGTCGTCGCGCCGACGAAGAACCTCGTGCGCCCGGCGGGACAGTGGAACACAGTCACGATCCTCGCAAAGGGACCGCAAATCACGTTCTGGATGAACGGCGAGAAGGTGCTGGAAACAGAACAGACGCGTTCCATGAAGGGCTACATCGGTCTGCAAAACCACGACGAGAAATCGGTAGTGAAATTCAAGAATATCCGGCTAGAGGAAATCTGAGCTATTTTCCAAGCTTGCGCCGAAGCCGTTTAGCACGGCGCACCCACACGCGGTCCCGCTTGCGCTGGTACGTTGGCGCGTGGACGTCGTCGGCGAGGAGTTCTTCGAGTTGCTGGCAAGCGAGGTCGGCCTTGCTCTTCGCCGCGTAGAGTTCGGCCAATTGATAGCGCGCCCGCGCATAGGAGTGTTGCTCCACGATTCTTTCCCAAATAGCGAGCGCGTTATCCGTTTCGCCGAGCGCGGCAAGCGTTTCGGCGTAGGCCATCATCGAGTGGCCGTAATCGTGTTTGGGATTCTCCCGGCAGACCTGCTCCAGGAGCGGGCGTGCTTCGGCGGGACGCTTCAGGCGCAGGAGGCATTGGCCGAGGTGCGCGCGAATGTCGATGTCATCCGGATCGCGTTCGATCGCTGCGTGATAACATTGCTCGGCCTTCTCCAGCTTGCCGCGCTGAAAATAAATGTCGCCGAGCTGAAAGTGGTGATGCGCCTTGTCGAGATGATGAATCTGCGCCTGCAACTCCTTGATCCGGCGGCGGTCGTGCGCGCCCGGCAACTCAAAGCCACGCGTGGCGGTCGAGCCATCCCGGTAGTAATACATGAAATACCAAATGGCGCCGAACCAGGTGAAGAAGATGAGGATGGCCCATAGGTATTCGCGCCGGCGAACAGCGTCAATTGCCATCCAAACCACGAAGGCGCCGAACACCAGCGTGGCCGGTGACGTGAACCAGCCAGTGAACCAATGCCAAATCTCGATCAGGCCGAGGTGCACGCCCCGAGAATAAGCAGGGCGCGCCCACCCTGGCAACAGGTTGACCACGGACAACGACGCCGCGCCATCCTGTAACTTGTGCAGAGCATTTTGTCCTAAGCCAGCTCAGTCTCGCGCGACCTGGTTCGGCAGTTCGTTGCGGTCGTCAGGCGAGCGCGGAAAATGTTTGGCGAGCACATCGCCGATGTGGTTGACGGCGTCAACTACCGCCTCAGTGAACTCGTTGGCTTTGAGGTGGGCCGTGATCCGCGAGGCAATTTGCCGCCAGAAATCCTGTCCGCACTTCGCGTCAATGCCTTCGTCGCCGACAACGGCGAACTGCTGAACTTTCGGAGCGAAAAAGACCAGGACGCCGTTTCGTTCGCGGGTCTTGTCGATGCCGAGTTTCAGGAACTGCGCGGCAGCGGCGACGAGCGCGTCTGATGGTTTTCCATTTGAAACGAAGACACGAATTTCGCCGGAGGATCTGCGCTCGGCGTTCGCGATCGCCGCGGTGACTCTGTCGTCGTCAAGTTTATCAATGAACTCTCTCGGTTTCATGTTACCATCCGCCACTGGCTCCGCCGCCGCCGAAGCGGCCGCCCCCGCCGGAAAAGCCGCCGCCGCCGCCGCCCCAACTCCGGCCACCCCCGCTGCTCCATCCGCCACCGCCCAGGCCGCCGAGACCACCGCCCCACCCTCCCCAGTAATGCCGACGACGACGATGATAAACAGTGCCGCGCCGCCGAGACGCAGCCATCATCATCATGATCACCAGAAAAACGATGAAGATCACCGGGATGCCGCGCGTGCCCCGGTTGCGGCGTGACGCGACGGTGCTCCCCGTTCCGCGGTATTCGCCGCGCGCCGCTTGCATCAGAGCGTTCACGCCCGCCGTGACGCCGCCGTCGAAATCCTGCGCGCGAAAACGCGGAGTGATCTCGTTGTTGATGATGCGAGCGGCGACCGAGTCCGGTATGGCGCCCTCCAGGCCATAACCGACTTCAATGCGCATTTTGCGGTCATCGCGGAAAATAAAAAGGATTGCGCCGTTGTCCTTGCCCTGCTGGCCGGGCTTCCATGCTTCGGCGGCCCGCAGAGTGAAATCCTCAAGCGCAGAGTTCTCCGGCAACTTTGGGAAAATCGCGACGAGGATCTGACTCGAAGTTTGTTTCTCGAAGTCCTCGAGCGCGCGATTCAGGCGCTCGGCCGTCTGCGCCGACACCACTCCGGCGTAATCGTTGAAATATTTGGTGGGGCGCGGCGGCGTCTGCGCAAACGCCAGAGCCGCGCAAAACGCCAGCCACGCGCCGAGGCAAAAGATTGCCCGCATGAATTACTTTTTGTTGAAGTCGAACTCGACCTTTGGCGGCGCTTCGGAACCGGAGACTGACTGAAAGTACGGCTTGGGATTGAAACCCATCAGTCCGGCATAGAGCCGGGCAGGCAAACGCTGCACGCTCGTGTTGTAACCCTGGACCGCTTCGTTGAAGCGCATGCGCTCGACCGCGATCCGGTTTTCGGTGCCGGCGAGCTCCGCCTGCAGCCCTGCGAAATTCTGCGTGGCTTTCAATTCCGGATACCGCTCCGCCACGACAAGGAGCCGTGACAACGCAGACCCGAGTTGGCCCTGCGCCTGCTCAAATCTTTCGAGCTGCTGGGCATCCGCGGGCGCTTGATTGGGATTGATATTCACTTGTCCCACGCGCGCGCGCGCTTCGGTCACTTCAGTGATCGTCGATTTCTCAAAATTCGCCGCCCCCGAGACGGTATTCACGAGGTTCGGGATAAGATCAAACCGGCGCTGATATTGGTTTTGCACCTGCGCCCATTTGGAATCCACACTCTGGGACAAACCCACGAGGCGGTTGTAACCGGTGCACCCGCCAATAAGAAGAACCGCCCCCAGCAACACCACGAGAGCGCCGCACCCAAGCCCATATTTTTTCATACAGACTGAATGTAACAGCGTAATTGCTTTTGTTGATTAGAATCTAACCCGCCGTTTGTAACGCGGCGGCTGGCGCAGCGAGAGAACCAAAAGCGCGTGACTAGTTTTGGTCGGTTGGAGTTGGCGCTTGCGAAAGCTGTGTCGGTCCAGCGGAAGCAGCCGGTTTGAAGAGGACGAGCAGTTCGATTTGGAAATTAAGTTTTTCGACTTCGGCGGAGTCGGCAGTTCCGGGATAAGCCGGGCTCAATTCAAGGTGACGCACGCGCATGTGCGGGAATTCGTTTTCCAACTCGGCGAGGAAAGCCCCAAAATCATGATAGAAACCGGTGCCGGCCAGGCTGAAGGTGGCAGCCTTGTACGGCACTTTGGGGTAAATCGTCGATTCGCTTACATGCGGCGCCTCGATGTTGGCAATCGTGACGCGCGAAGCAGCGGGGAACTCGCCGAAGGCTTTCACAAGCCAGCGGTAAGGATCGCCGACCGGCATTTTGGCTTCAATCTCGTCCACCCGGCGCTGGTTGGCTTCGAGCGCGTCTTTGGCGCGGGCCGCGTCATTGAGCTGCTTGCGTGATCGGTCCAGCGCGGTCTGAGCATCGGAGCGCGCCTGCTGCTGTTTCTTCAAGGCTGCGCGAGGGCCGTAAATGAGCGTAAACCAAACAGCGCCGCAGGCGGCCGCGAAGACCATCATGAGCAGGAAAAGGTTCCGGCGCCCGCCGGAGGCGCTCCGCTTACTCATAGCCGAGAATCCTTTCGGGATAGGCGCATTCGACCGTGAAAAGTGTATAGACCCTGGTGGGATCGAGCGGATCAGCCTGTTTCGGCGTCCGGTTTTTGAGCGTGACGGGATCGACCTTGCGAAGGTTGGCTTCGAAATAGGCGTGATGAGCGATCAGATCCATGAACTCGTCGGCCGCTTTGATATCACCAAAATTTTTCGCTTGGATGAGCAGAGAAACCTGCTCCTTCGAGTAACCCTTCTTGCCAACGGTTCGTTTGCCGTCCGGTTTGCGGACCGGCTTAAGGCCGGGCACGGTCTGGAGATTTTCTTGCACGATGAGACTGATAACCTGAACGTCTCGCGCGACAGCTTCCTGCAAAGCATCCAGGGCGGAGGCGGCAAGAAAGCGATTCGTCGAGTGCTGGTCGAGGGCGCCCAGAGTGGCCACAAGTTTTTGGGCGGCGGCGCTGGTTTTGGCAGCGTCGGTCGCCTCATTCTTGACGCGCCTGAGTTGCGCTTCCAGTTGCTGAAGGTCGGTCTGCGTGCGGCCCAACTCCATGCGAATGTATCCTGCCCATGCGAGCATGGCCATGAGCCCTGCCGCGGCGGCAAACGTGCAAAGGCGGACGGGATCGCGCCGGGCGGCGGCCCGAGCCTCGAAACGCTCAGCCAACAAATTGATCTGCACGAGCGCGGGCACGTACTGCGCGGCGGCCGCGCCGACGCACCCACCAAGGCGCTGCAATTCGCGGGGCGCGCGCTGGCCTTTGCCGTTGGGCACCTCGATCTTCACCATGGAAGAAACGTCGATGCGCTGACACGGAACATCCAATTGAGCCTGCAGGGTCTCCATCGTCAACTCGCCGCGCTCGGTGCCTCCACTGAACAGTGCCGTGGTAATGCGTCCGTTCAATTGCGCTTCGAAGTAATCGATCGCAGCGGAAATCTCCCGCCCGACCGGGAACAACGTTTTCTGAAGGCGATTGCGAATCAGGTTGGCGCGGATCTCGTCGGCGACCGGGTACGGCGTGGCAAACGCCTCGTCCAATCCAGTACTGGTCGCGTCGTCCAGATCGATCACGCGCGTGAGAGCCGGCTGGCCCTGAGCAGAAGCCGTGACCGCGCAAGTCTTTGGACCGAACTCGATCAGCGCGACAACCTCGTTGCCAAGCGATTCCGGTTGAGCAAAGCGGACTGCGTTCGCGATCGAGGCCTGCGTCGAGGTGATGCGCAATATGTGCAACCCGGCGTCGCCGGCCGCGCCGAGCAACACCCGAAAAAGTTCCTGCTTCGCACCGACGGCGACGACATGTGTATCCTTGCCAGCAATACCACCGAAATCACTGGAGACAGGAAAGCAGTCGATGACGAGTTGCGACGCGTCCTGCTGGAAATACTTCGTGGTGTTAAGCCTCACCATTTCCCGCAACTCGGTGTCGTGCGACTTGGGCAGTTCGAGCCAGCGCACCAAAACGTCCTGCATGCCGAGGATGAGAATTACATTCCTGCACCGCGTATTGAGAGAGCCAAGAACGGTGCGTAGATGAGCGGCGAGCTCACCGCGGGTCATGTTGGTAAGGAGTCCGGGAGCCTCAAGGAAGCTGTAGTCCTTAACGGCAAAATCTTCCCCTATCCATTGAAGAACCGTTGCGCGAGTAGTGCGCTCACTCAGGTCGATAACGACCAAAGGTCGGGCTTTCAGAGCTTTTTTCGGCAGCAAACGGCTCGGCATAAAACGCCTCTGCCTCAAAGCAATGAGAATGCCGTACCCGGGCGGCACTTACTGCCCGGCCGCGCGGAAAGAACTGACTACATTGGCGAAAAAAATGGTGTGTTCCTCGAACTTGGTGGCCGGTGCGGTGAGAGCAAACTCGATAACCGAAGCTGGGGTAAACACGTAAACGACCCGGGAAGTCAGGCGTACTCCGCCGGCTGCTTTGCGATGAAAATCGTGGGCGAGCGACGCACCCAAACCGGTGTGAAATTCGAATCCGTCGCCGCTGACCGCGCCGGCAAATCGTTCCTTGAACAGGGTCGCAACTTTCGGCGGAGGCTCGTCGGGCTTTCGCGCGATAAATTCGATGGCAATGCTGGTTGCGAGGTCAGGCGAAATGATGGCCACGGCGCTGCCGCCAGGTTTGTGGCTGGTGCGCCATAACGGTGGAGGCAAAAACGAGAAGTGGTTCGTATTGATGGAAACCAAATAGCCGGTGACCGTGCCACGCTCGGGAATCTCAACCCGCTGTTCGACAAATCTAAGCGGCTCTGAGAACGCCGAGAGAGCGCAACCCCCTGCAACAACCCACGTTCCCAGAGCGCGCAAAAGTATGTGTGGCCCTTCCATGCGGAATATGTGTCAGCGCTGCGCAACGACATTCTGCCAGCTCCGGCGGAAAGCCGTGCGGAGTTCAGGTGTCGCGGGCGGCAAGCCGGCGAGCGAATTGAAACGCGTGTCAAAGGACCACTTGCGTTGAGGCGGCCTGGAGACCTGTGCCGTACCATTAAAAGGGCCGGTGGCGATGCTGCTTTCGAAGAGAGCCACCAGTGATCCATTGAGCGTAAGGGTCTTGCCAGTCCAATCTTCAAGCAGGCGCGGGAAGTTCTCGACGCCGCCGCTGTAATAGCCGCCGCGTGTCGGGACGATGCCACCCAGGAAGGCGGCGTTGATGGTGGTGTTAGTGGCATAACGAGCGGTGAGCACATTCGTGCCGTCGGTATCCATCCACTCGTCGGAAAGGATGGTAATAGCGTCACCAATGAGAGCCGCGGGAGCGCTTTTGCTGGTATTCGTCGTGCCAAGCAGCGTTGGAGGCACGTTGTAGTCACCGAGCACGTAGAGCGGGTTCGGAGTAACAACGGTGAAGCCGTGCGGCAGGGCCTGGCCAAAAATGACCCGGACGCCGGTCTGCACAGAACCGTTGGTGCGAGTATCGGCCACATACAACGTCCTGACTGGACTGCCGAGCACTGAATAAAGGTAGTTGGATTTTGTGTACAACAATTGGTAGACGTCGATCTCAGTGCAACGGATCGTTTTGCCTTCGCGAAGGCTATAAAAGGTCGCGTTGGTACTCACGACGCCATCGTAGATGTTGGTGACCGAATCGCCAGGTTTTGGCTTCTTGGGCTTCTTGAGCGCCAGATCCTTGATTTTTCCGCCTTTGCCCTTTCCACCGGTGATTTCGACAATCTCCCCGAGCTCGGACCACGGAATCGGCGTCGCGAAGTTGTTAGAGGCGCCGCTGTGGGCGACAAAGCCAGTGTTCGAAATCTTGATGATGAGGTCCGCCTTATTATAAAGGCGCTGCCGCCCGAGAGCCGAGGTGCGCGATTCACCAAGGGGCGGTATATCAATAAGAGAGCGGAGGTTGCGGTTGGTGCCGAGCGCCGGCAGAAGCGTGTTCACGCCACCTTCACGGTCGCCAACAGAAACGATCTCTCCTGGAATGCGGAGCGTCGTATCCGCAGGATGTTTATTGTTCATGATACGCTGTCCCGCTGTGACCGGACCCGCCAGGGTAAGCGTGCCAGCCGGCTGGCAATAAATGTTTCTATTGGCGTGCACCCGGCCAAGGGTCAACGGCAATGACGGACAAATCTCCAGGTCTGGCGCGTAGAAAACGTGAAAGCCAAAGACCGGAATGGAGGCCAGGACCAGTTCCTGTTGCACGCCGGCAAGAGCCTGGTGCTTGCGTTCCGTATCGCGCACGCTTGAAACCAAACGGTACGTTGCCGAGTAGGCGCCCACTCCGGAGAACTGCGAGCTGAGCTGACTATAGGTCCAGGGCGAAACGACGCCGATGTCGCTTTTCCTTTTGTTGCCTCGGCCGTCGGAGAACTCGTAATTAGACCAATCAGTGCCAGAGTCAGGTTCGGGCGCAGGCTGCGGCGAAGGGCCCAGGATCGGATCAAGAATCCCCGTAATGGGATCAAGCACACCGCCGAGCAGGTCCTCTTTGGAAGGAACGATAGTCGTGTAGGAAGCGAGGTTGTTCGAGACCGCCGTAATGCCGCCGCTTTGAAAGTCCGTCAGAATCTTGCCAACGACTTTTTCCGTCGCGGCGCCCCCGGCGGCCGTGGTCGTTCGGAACTGATTGATGCGCATCGTCAGATCGGTGTTGGTGCTGATCCAACTCATAATACCACTGACCAGCACAATGCTGGCAGCGCTGACCACCAACACGAGCACGAGCGACGTGGCGGCAAGTTTAACTTTGGTTCTGCAGTTTAACGTTTTCACAACATGGGTTGCGCAATGCGCGTACGGAAGCGGTACGACTTGTAATAGTGTTGAGCACCGATGGGAACATCCGGATTTTCCAACCGCTGGAACCGAAGGTCGAGTCCAATGACTGCGTTACGCTGCCGATCGTTCAGGACGGTGCCGGCGAAGTCTTCCAGGGTAAATACAACGGTATTCGTCACGCCGAAGGCTACCGTGAAGAGTGACCCATCGTCCTCCATGCGCTGAACGGTGCTGTCAGAAGGCCGGTGGAAATACCGTACGAAGGAGTTGGTATCGTCCGTCGGATAGACCTGAAGGGCATTGCCCTGCTGAGGCGTGTTGCTCGCAACGGGCACGAACGAGGACATGGAACCGTTGCCCACCTTGAGCTTGCGCGAGTTGCGAACATCCGAACCGAGCAACCGCATCAGTTGCACCGCTTTGTCGCTGGTATGGACTTTGGTTTGGATCAACTGCGTCATGCGCGCCCCAAACAACTGACCCGCCGCCACCGCGGCGCTGATGAGCACGCAGAGCGAGAGCGTTACCAACAACTCAGTGATCGTGAAGGCGCGCTGCCGCCTTGCGCAGGCGCTCTCATCTGAATTGATCCTGGAGCGATGGAGCTTCATTGATCAGGGCTGCGATAAGTAACGATCGTGTTGGTGAACGGCCCGCGCTTGAACGGCCAAATAGACTCGATGCGGATCATCTTCAAAGGCGGATCCTCCGAAACCAGGGAGATGGTCGTGATATTCGTGGCGAGGATGCCCTGCGCGCTGGTGCTCGGCATTCCCAGCGCTGTGACCTCGACCGGAAAATTGCTGCTGACCAGATCATCGACTGGCGGCGACGCCATGACGTCCCAGCGGGCCGCCTTCGTTTGTTCCAATTTCTGATCAATGAGAATCTGCGCGGCGCCTGAACGGGCGGCCCACTCGGCACGTTCAACCGAAAACGTGTAACCCGATACCATGCCACCTACCGCCAATGTCGTGATCGCCAACGAGATCACAATTTCAGTGAGCGTAATCCCGGCGCATGCCTTGAGTGCGCACGCGGAACCCCTGCGCCGGCCGTTACAAATCTGAGTCATTAGTGACTGGAAATTGAGCATTCAGTCTGCCATTCTCATTCCCGCGACCCGTCAACAGAGGCGGCCTGCAATCACGGCACTTACGCGCTCTTTCGGTCTTGTGACTTCGCAACCGCTGCCTCGAATGAGGACAATGTCCTGTCTCGGGACGAGACACGGATGGCTGGCGGGCTCAGCGCGATAGGGTGAACACCCCATCGAAAACGGGATGCTTTTCCTCCGTAATACCCTCGAAGCCTTACGTGAATAGTGTTGATAACCAGCCCGTTGTACTCGTTGCCGAAGATCGGGATGAAGATCTTTTCATCCTGCGACGCGCCTTTGAACAACTCGGCTTTCATACGCCCGTGCAATACGTGCGTAACGGTGAGCAAGCCATCGCTTATCTGGCCGGAGAGGGCCGGTTCGGCAATCGGGTCGAATATCCCTTGCCCAATCTCCTGCTGCTGGATTTGAAGATGCCACGTAAGAACGGCTTTGAAGTGCTCAACTGGATCCAGCAGCGGCCCGAACTCAACACGCTGCGCACCGTGGTGCTGACCACGAGCGATGACATTTTTGAAGTGAACCGCGCTTACAAGCTGGGGGCCTCATCGTTCTTGACCAAGCCGCTGAATTTCACCGAGTTCCGCGACATGATCCAGGCGGTGCACATCTATTGGCTCGCGTTGAACAAAGCTGCCGCCATACGCCGACCGACCGGCCCAGGAATTCGGCATCCGGAGCCGGACCCGGACAATCGAACCACCGCCTCATAATTGATGGTATCAGCTGGTGGAAGAGAGCGGCGCTGAAAGAGTGATCTGCCAGCGCCGCCTCGCACTCAAGGAATTTTTCTGGCCCGTTGTAGGCTTTAGTCAGCCTGTTGCTGCGGATCGAGAAGTGATTGGACGGCATTCTGCAGCTTGCGGGCCGATTAGCCGTCCGCTTGGGCGGCATAGTAAGCGCGAACCGCTTCTTCAGGAGAACTGATTTCGGGAGTGGCCAACAACACGATGGCTTCGCCGTTGGAACTCGGCCATGCGAAGCATCGCCGCGATTCTGAAGCGCCCATCATAGCAAATACCTCCACATTGCCGGCCCACGGCATGTTCTCAGTGCTCTGGAGGGCAGCCGTTTGCAGGTGGAGCACTGAGATACCGTAAGCTTGGCGAATGGCTTCGGCCAAAGCCTTGAGGTAGGCAAGATTTGCGAACATTCATTAGTACATCGGAAAGACTGGAAATGGCTGAGCGGGGTATTTACCCCATCAGAACCGGCTGCTCTCATATCGTCGTATGAGAGAACTTGAGTGCTGGTGTTAGAGTTTTAGGCGGCCGGGCCGCGAAACGATTTTCGGAGTTGTCATGATCTCCGTGCTTGGTTTGATGCCCGGCTGGCTTCTTTCTTGAAGGATGTCGAATACGCGATCGCTCCAGCTCCTTCAGGCTCAGTTTAACGCATCATGGACAGCGTTGAGGAGGCGCTCCGTCGTAAAAGGTTTGGCAAGAACGTCGATGTCTTCTCGGCCCGTCGCCGTTTTGACGCGCTCGGCATCCATCAAGCCACTGAGCGCGACGATGCGCAACGACGGATCGAGCCGCTTCAGCACTTTGATCGTCGCAGGGCCATCCAGGTGCGGCATGAGCATGTCCGTGAACACTCCTTTGATTTCGTTGCGGTGAGCCGAATACGCTGCAACAGCTTCCACGCCGTCGGCGGCGGTGAGGACGCGATAGCCATTGAGTTCCAAAGCTTCTTTGATCATCGAAAGAAACTGCGTCTCGTCATCCACCAGTAGCAGGAGTTCGCCCTGGCCCTTCGGCGCTTTCTTCGCCGCTGCTTCTTCCTGTTGCTCGGCCAGCGATTCCAGCGCCGGCAGGTAAATGCGAAATGTTGTGCCTTTGTTGACCTCGCTTTGGACCTGGAGAAATCCCTTGTGGCTCTTGACGATGCCCATGACCGTCGACAGGCCGAGGCCCGTACCCTTCCCCTGCTCCTTCGTGGTGAAGAACGGGTCGAAAATCTTGTCGAGGATCTCGCGCGGAATTCCCGAGCCGATATCCGTGACGGCGATGCTGACGTAGCAACCGGGCTTCGCCGCGCCGAATTTCTTCGCATCTTCTTCGTTTAGCAGAACGTTCTCGGCTGTAAACGTGAGACTCCCGCCGTCGGGCATCGCGTCGCGCGCGTTCACCGCGAGGTTCATTAGCACCTGGTGCAACTGCGTGGCGTCGCCCATGATCGCCCAAAGATTCTCAGGCACTTTGACGTGGGGTTGAATCGCCTTGGGGAACGTTTCCCTTGCGATCTTCGCCATTTCTTTGATGAGCTGCCGTGGCTGCAGGAGGATGCGTTCGCCCGTCGCGCCACGCGCAAACGTGAGAATCTGCTTCACCATCTGAGCCCCGCGCTTGGCGCTGGACTCCAGGATCGAGATCATCCGCGCGCTTTGATCATCGCTCAGCTTGGGCCGCAGCAGTTCCACCGACATCAGCACGGGAGCCAGGACGTTGTTAAGATCGTGAGCGATGCCCCCGGCCAGCGTGCCGATGCTCTCCACACGTTGAGTGCGCAACAATTGCTCCTCGAAAAGTTTCTTGTCCGAAATATCGGTATTAACGATCAGGACGGACTTGGCAATGTTGTTATCGTCATGCACGAGCGTGCAGTGGCTTTCGACGATGACCGTGTTGCCCGCGCGGTTTTGGCAGGTGCACTCGCCGAGCCATTCCCCCTTTTGCATCAATGTTTCCATGGCCGCGTCGAATTGCGCGCGATCGGTGAAGAGCAGCGGCGCGACATCCCTGCCCAGAGCGTCTGCGGCAGGCATTTTGTAAAGACGCTCCGCGCTCTTGTTCCAGTACACGATCCGGTTTTCCAGATCGATCACGATAATCGCATCGCTTGCTTTGTCGATCAGCGCGGCCTGTTCGGCGATCGTTTGTTCGGCGCGCCTGCGCTCGACCCCATGGGCAATCGAATCGGAAACGGCATTGATTAGTTCCAGGGCTTCGTCATTGAGGACTTCTTTGGCGTAGAGGGCCATCACTCCAATGAGGCGATTGTCGACCATGAGCGGCGCGGCAGCCAGCGAGTGCATGCCTTCGGCCTGGATGGCGCGGTCGGTGATTTCACAATCGGCGTCAACCGCAGTGCTGAGGTAAGGCTGGCGTTCTTTTGCAATAAGACCGAGGCGTGATTCGCCCACCCGCACACGGGTTTCCATTTGGCTGGCACGACCCACTCGCCCCGCGCTGGTTTGAAGTTCGAGCATCGTCCCGTCCTTGCCCAACGTCCAGATTTGCACCAGCGCGCCTTCGAAGTGCATGGCCATGGTTTCGGCGCAGCTCTCCAGAACGGAGCGGATAGACAGATTGCTGGCGAGCGTCAGCCCCACATCGGCGCGCACCGCGTTTTGCCGTTCCTGTTTCATGCGCAGGCGCTTGTTGATACGGTGCTGGCGCAGCACGAACTCAATGAGTCCGGCGAACAAGCCGAAGAGGATCACGATACTCCCAAGGCTGATCGAATTCAGAACCAGGCGCTCTTCGTTGCGCACTTCCACAAGGCTGGTGCGCGCGGATTCCGACAACGCCGTGACTTCCTTGAAAACTTTTGCGTAAGCCGCGTCAACTCGCCCAGCCTCGGACGGAGTCTTGCCCTTCGTGAAGCGCTCAATGGAGGTTTTGCGCAGTTCTTCCAACTCGCGGGTGAGATGCCCGATGGCGGCTTTGACGTTGCGATCGTCAACCGGCTTCAGCAGGTCCCCGCCCGCGCGGGATTGCGAGCTTTGCTGGCACATTGTCAGTGCCCGATCGAGGGGCCGCAGGACGTGAATCTGGAGTTGTATCTTCTTGTCCCCGGCCAGATGCCCTTCGAGCGCCAGTCGGGACGTCGTGATCGCGTACTGAACGGTCTCGGGCAGCGGGTCCCACCGTTCCGAGCGCTTGAACATGTTGAGCGTGATCCAGTTCGTGTACAGGACCATGATGAAGGCAAGGAAGGAGACCAGGATCACCACCCCCTGCACCCGCTCGAACTTCTTAAATCCTTTAAACCAGGGCATTTTTCGCAAAACCACGTCCATCCGGGAGGCACGCCACCTCCCGCTCACCCATTAGTATGTCGGACAGGCCAACTGGTGGCTTAAGGGAATCCCCTAAACTAACCCCGTAAGGTCACCATGTGCCGGAGCGTAGGCGGGCACAATGGCAGCAAAGACCCCCCACGCGTATAACTCTTTCACGGTAACTATGAATGCGAAATTTGAATGGTTTGGGTTCTCCGTCGCGCGCAAGCACATTTACTTTTACCTCGTGCTTATCGCCACGAGCCTCTGCGTCAACAACTTGAAAGACTCTCTCCTCGGCGCTGCGGTTTTCGAAAACGCCGCCACCGAGCAACTCGATCAATGGCGGGACCAGATGAGCGAAGGCGAGGACTCCCTGGCACTATCCCGCTAAGAAATTTCAGTTTACCTTCTCTCAAGCCGCCCGGGTGGGCGGCTTTTTTCTTTGAACAAACCCCTCCTTACGTTCAGGGGTTACGGTGAAAAAAGAGGCGGAAAATTCTTCCAAAAACTTGTTGCAACGCGGCTTTGGGCCGTTATATTCAGCGTTCCGTTTTCCGGAAGGAGACGGGGCAGCATATTCACGGGGCCGACAACTGATTCTCTGCCTGAGACAGGATTTATGGTCTTGTGAAAGCGGCGAAATTGATCGCCGTTCCTCGAAGGTGAAATGGCGTAGTGCCTGACCGAAAGGTCTCGCCATGCTCCAAAGGTTGCTGATTGGGACTTTTGTTTTTATGCCAGTTAAAGCATTTAGACCGCTAACGCCGTCTACGCGATACGTTACGATCGCGGACTACAGCGATATTACGAAGCGAGAGCCGGAGAAGAGTCTTGTGATGATTCGCAAGAAGACCGGTGGACGCAATTCGTACGGCCGCATTACCAGCCGCGGCATCGGCCAGGGGCACAAGCAGAAAATCCGGTTGGTCGATTTCAAACGTGAAAAGCACGGCGTGGAAGCGGAAGTGATTGCCATCGAGTACGACCCGCGTCGCACCGCGCGCTTGGCGCTCTTAAAATACAAGGACGGCGAAAAGCGTTATATCGTGTGCCCGATCGATCTGAAAGTGGGCGCGCGGATTGTGAGCGGGCCCTCGGCTCCGCCCGACGTGGGCAATAGTCTTCCGCTGCGCACGATTCCGGTCGGTCTGCCAATCCACAACATCGAACTGACACCGGGCCGTGGCGCGCAGATGGTTCGCACCGCGGGCGCCGCAGCCACGCTGATGTCCCGTGACGAAGGGTATGCGCAGGTGCGGCTACCGTCGGGCGAAATTCGGCGCATTCACGAGAACTGCTACGCGACGATTGGCCAGGTGGGCAACGCCGAGCACGAGAATGTAGTTCTCGGCAAAGCGGGGCGCGCCCGCCATCGGGGGATTCGCCCGCTGAGCCGCGCGGTGGCGAAGAATCCGGTCGACCATCCGATGGGCGGTGGCGCAGGCAAGACTTCCGGTGGCGGTCACCCGGTGACGCCGTGGGGCGTGATCACGAAGGGTTACAAGACCCGGCACAGGAAGAAGCATTCGAACCGATTTATTTTGGTCCGGCGCGATGGCCGGCCCATGAAACTGAAGTAATATATGGGACGTTCCATTAAAAAAGGGCCATTCGTTGACGGGCATTTGCTCGATAAGATCACGAAGGCCAAGGAAACGAAGTCGAAGACGCCGATCAAGACCTGGTCGCGGCGCTCGATGATCACGCCCGAGTTCGTGGGGCTGACCTTTGCCGTGCACAACGGGAAGATTTTTAACCCGGTGTTCGTGACGGAAAACATGGTGGGGCATCGTTTGGGCGAATTTTCGCCGACGCGCACGTTTAAGAAGCACGGCGCGCACACAGCCAAGGCGGAGGCCAAGTAGTATGCAGGTACACGCGATTACCAAGAACGTCCGCATGTCGGCGCAGAAGATGCGCGAGGTGGTACGGCAGATTCAGGGACTCCCTGCCATCAAAGCGCAAGCGGTGCTTGCCGTGGTGCCGCGAAAATCGGCGCGTGTTGTCGCGAAGACGTTGAAGTCGGCCATCGCCAATGCGGAGAATAATAATGGCGCGAAGCTGGAAGCGTTGTGGGTGCGGGAAGCGGTTGCCGGCACGGCGACGAGTTACAAACGGTTCACCCCGAAGGCGCGCGGTTCGGCGGGTCCGATCATCAAGCGCAACTGCCACGTGAAGATCGTTTTGTCGGACGAAGCATAAATTTTATGGGCCAGAAAACCAATCCAGTTGGTCTGCGTATCGCCGTCAATCGTGACTGGCGCTCGAAGTGGTACGCCGAAAAGAAAGAGTTCGGCAAACTGCTGACCGAGGACCGGAAGATTCGCGACGTGCTAAAGAAGAAGCTCGAGTCGGCTTCGGTGCCGAAGATTTTGATCGAGCGCGCCGCCACGCGGTGCCGCATCACGATTCTAACTGCGCGTCCCGGGGTAGTCATTGGCCGCAAGGGCGCGGAAATCGACAAGCTCAAGGAGGAATTGAGCAAGATGACCGGCAAGGAAATCTACGTCGACATCATGGAGATCAAGCAGCCCGAAACCGACGCTCAGTTGGTCGCGGAAAACGTCGCGCTGCAACTCGAACGCCGCGTCTCGTTCCGCCGCGCCATGAAGAAGGCGTTGCAAACCGCCATGGATTTCGGCGCGGAGGGAATCAAGATTCGTTGCGCGGGCCGCCTGGGCGGCGCGGAATTGGCGCGCGTGGAAATGTATCATGAAGGCCGCGTGCCGTTGCACACGCTGCGCGCGAACATCGATTATGGTTTTGCCGAGGCCAACACGGTGTATGGCAAGCTCGGAGTTAAGTGTTGGATTTGCAAGGGCGACGTGAAGCCCGAGGAAAAGAAGGCCCCGCAGGCCGAAACCGTTTCAGCTTAGCCAGGAGATTTTATGCCGTTAATGCCCGCAAGAGTGAAGTACCGCAAGATGCACCGCGGCAGCCGCGCCGGTTTGGCGACCCGCGGCCACTCGGTCGCATTCGGCGAGTATGGCCTGCAGGCCCTGGAGCGCTGCTGGCTGGACACCAAGCAGATCGAAGCGGCGCGCGTGGCCGTCACGCGCTTCATGAAGCGCCGCGGCAAAGTGTGGATTCGCATCTTTCCGCAAAAATCGTTCACGAAAAAGCCGCTGGAAACTCGAATGGGCAAGGGCAAAGGGCCGCTGGAATCGTGGGTGGCGGTGATCCGCCCCGCCAACGTATTGTTCGAAGTCGACGGTGTGACCGAAGCCGTGGCGCGCGAATCGTTGCGCCTGGCCGCGACGAAGCTGCCGATCCGCACGAAGTTCATCTCGCGGCACCGCATGGCGTAGTTTTTATGAAGATGTCGGAACTTAAAGATTTGACCGCGACGGAGCTGGCCGCCAAAGGGCGAGACATGCGCCAGGAAATGTTCAACCTCCGGCTGCAACAAGCCAGCGGGCAATTGGAAAAGTCGGCGCGTTTGCACAACCTGCGCCGGGATATCGCTCGCATCGAAACGCAGATATCAACTTTGCGCAACAAGAAGGCTGCCTGATTTGCTTATGTCTGACACCACCGCTACCACTGCCGCCGCGACGCGCGGGAACCGCAAGGAACGCATTGGGGAAGTGCTCTCCAGCAAGATGGCCAAAACCATCATCGTGCGGGTCGAGCGCCGTTTTCCGCATCCGCAGTTCAAGAAAGTCGTGACGTCCTACAAGAAGTTTTACGCACACGACGAGAAGAGCGAGGCCAAGCCGGGCGACCGTGTCCGCATCGAGGAGACGCGTCCGTTGTCGAAGACCAAGCGCTGGCGCCTGGTGGAAGTGGTGGAGCGCAACACCGACGTCGCGCGGGTGACCGGCTAGAGGGCAGATTTATGTTACAGATTCGTTCCATTTTGGATGTGGCCGATAATTCGGGCGCCAAACGCGCCGCGGCTATCGGGGTGATCGGGCGCAATCAACGTTATGCCCGCGTGGGGGACATTATCAAGGCGCACATCAAGGAAGCCGCTCCGGACGGGACGGTGAAGAAGGGCGATGTGGTGGACGCCGTGATCGTACGCACACGGCAGCCGATTCGACGCAGCGACGGTTCGTATCTCCGTTTCGACAGCAACGCGATCGTGATCATCGACAAAGAGAGCAATCCGCGCGGGACGCGTATTTTTGGGCCGGTGGCGCGCGAGTTGCGGGACAAGAAGTTCATGAAGATCATTTCGCTCGCGCCAGAGGTAATTTGAGTATGCAGAAGTGTCATATTAAAAAGGGCGACCAGGTGGTGATCATCTCCGGCACGGAGCGCGGCAAGCGCGGCCGCGTGCTCGAGGTGCTGCGCGGCAAGCAGCGCGTCATCGTGGAAGGCGCCAAGATGATCAAGCGCCACACGCGCAAGAGCCAGCAGCATCCACAGGGCGCGATCGTGGAGCGCGAAGGCACGGTGCACCTTTCGAACGTGATGTTGGCGGAGCGCTTCGATGCGCGGGCCGGAAAGCGCGGCGCGGCGGAGCCGGCGACAGCCTAAGGCGACAGTATGAAGGCCAGACTTTACGACAAGTACAAGAACGAAGTGGTGCCTGCGTTAAAGCAGAAGCGCCAGTACAAGAATGTTCACCAGATCCCTCGCATGGAGAAGATCGTGGTGAACATGGGCGTCAGCGCGTCGCTGGAAAAGGGGGCAATCGAAGATGCGGCCAAGGACCTCGCGATGATTACCGGGCGCAAGCCGGTCATCAGCCGCAGCCGCAAGAGCATTGCGAACTTCAAGCTGCGCGAGGGCGTACCGATCGGCTGTCGCGTGACGCTGCGGCGCGATGCGATGTACGAGTTTTTCGACCGGTTGGTCGCAGTGACCCTGCCGCGTATTCGCGACTTCCGCGGCATCTCGCCCCGTTCCTTTGACGGGCGTGGAAATTATTCGCTGGGCATCGCGGACCAGACGGTGTTCCCGGAAATCGAATTGGACAAAATTAAACGACAACAGGGCATGGACATCACCATCGTCACGTCGGCACAGAATGACGACGAAGCGCATGAGTTTTTGAAGCTGATGGGCATGCCGTTCGCCGACGCAAAGTAATATGGCTAAAGAAGCATGGTTTGAACGCAACAAGCGCAAGCAGGCGACGGTGAAAAAATACGCCGCGCTGCGCGCCGAGTTGAAAGCGAAGAAAGACTACGCCGGGCTGGCGAAGCTGCCACGCGACGCCAGTCCCACGCGGTTGGTGAACCGTTGCGCCATGAGCGGGCGCCGCCATGGCTATATCCGAAAATTCAATTGCTCGCGCCTGACGTTCCGCGAGGCCGCGCTGGCGGGGTTGATCCCGGGAGTCACGAAAGCGAGTTGGTAGTTTTATGGTTGATCCAATTTCAGACATGCTCACACGCATCCGCAACGCCAACCGCGCGTTGCTGCCGACGGTCGATCTGCCTCATTCCCGCATGAAGGAGAGCATCGCCCACATCCTCAAGAAAGAAGGCTACATCTCCGACGTGGCGACAGAAGGGGCGAAGACGAAGAAGTTGCTCAAGCTCAAGCTCAAGTACGATGGCCGAAAGGGCGTTATCGAAGGGCTGCGCCGAGTCAGCACGCCAGGGTTGCGCCGTTACGTCTCTTCAACTGCAATTCCGCGCGTCCGTGGCGGCCTCGGGATTTCCATCGTCTCGACTTCGCAGGGAATAATGACCGGGAACCAGGCCCGCAAAAACAATGTTGGCGGCGAACTCGTCTGCTACGTTTGGTAAATTTATGTCCAGGATAGGAAAACAGCCGGTCGTGATTCCAGCCAAGGTGAAGGTGGACGTCAAAGGCCAGAAAGTGTTTGTCGAAGGCCCGAAGGGCAAGCTCGACTTCGAATTGCCACGGCGCACGAGCGCCAAAGTGGAGGGCACGAATGTGCTCGTGTCGCGCCAGGGCGACGACGCCGAGGCGAAGGCTCTGCACGGGTTGAGCCGCTCGATCCTCAACAATATGGTCAAGGGCGTGAGCGAAGGCTTTGTCAAGAAGCTCGAAATCCAGGGCGTCGGTTTCAAGGCGGCCGTTCAGGGCAAGACCGTGAACCTCAGCCTCGGCTATTCACATCCGATCAATTACAGTATCCCTGACCAGATCAAAGTCACGGTCGAGGAGAACACGAAGCTGACAATCGAAGGTCCCGACAAACAGGTCGTCGGTTTGGTCGCTTCGGAGATCCGGGCCTACTACCCGCCGGAGCCTTACAAGGGCAAGGGCGTGCGCTATTCGGACGAGAAAGTCCAGCGCAAGGAAGGCAAGACGGTTCAATAAATGAGAATTAGCCACGGCCAAATCCGTGGCGGGCAAAACGATGCAACTCAAGACCAAACAGAAACTCGCGAAGCTGCGTCACTGGCGCATTCGCAAGAAGGTGCAGGGCACCAAAGAACGCCCGCGTATGAGCGTGCGCTTCAGCAACGAACACATTTACGTGCAGTTTATCGACGATAGCGCCGGCGTCACGCTGGCGTCTGCTTCGACGATGCACAAGGCGACGCCGAACCGCGAGAAGTTAGGCGCGAATGTCGAGGGTGCAAAACGGATCGGAGCGCTCGCCGCGGAAGCAGCCAAAGGCAAGGGCATCCAGGCGGTGGTGTTCGACCGCAGTGGCGCGCGGTTTCACGGCAAAGTCAAAGCGCTCGCCGACGCGGCGCGCGAAGCGGGCCTTAAGTTCTAATCAAACAGGAGATTATTTGTGGCAGATACTGAGACAGCGATTGTTGAAAAACCGAGCGGCGGCGGTCCCAGCGCTGGAGGGCCGGGTGCTGGCGGTCCCAGTGGCGGTGGCCCTGGTGGTGGCGGCGGTCCCACTGGTGGTGGTCCCGGTGGCGGCGGTGGGGGATTTGGTACCCATGGCGGCGGCGGATTTGGCGGCGGACGTGGCCGCGGCGGGCGAGGTCCGCGACGCCAGCGCCCCGGCGAAGGCCAGACAGAATTTATCGGCGCCGATGGCCAAGCCTCTGAGTTGAGCGAGAAAGTGGTTTTCATTAATCGGTCGTCGAAGGTTGTGAAGGGCGGTCGCCGTTTCAGTTTCAGCGCTCTTGTGGTTGTGGGTGACAAGCGAGGCCGCGTGGGAGTTGGTCTCGGCAAGGCGGGCGAAGTTGCAGACGCCATCCGCAAAGGCGGCGAAGTTGCCAAGTCGCAGATGGTGACGGTGGCGTTGAAAGAGAACACGATTCCGCACGAAATCATCTCGCGCTATTGCGGTGCTCACGTTTTGTTGCGGCCGGCTTCGCCCGGTACGGGTGTCATCGCCGGGAAGACCGTCCGCGCCGTCCTTGAGTCTGCTGGTGTTAAGGATGTGTTGAGCAAGTCTCTTGGTTCGAAGAATCCGGCCAATGTCGTGAAGGCCACCTTGCACGCGTTGCAACAACTCCGGTTGCGTGACACAATTTATCGCAGTCGCGGCATTTCGGTGAAGACCGACCGTGGCGGCGCGGCCCCAGCCGCAACAGTAACAGCCTGATTTTATGCGCTTACACGATTTGAAGCCGCGTCCCGGCGCGAAGCACCGCCGGAAGCGCCTTGGCCAGGGTGAATCCAGCGGGCACGGCAAAACCAGCGGTCGCGGTGGCAAAGGCCAAACTGCGCGCTCCGGCAGCTCGATCCGCATCGGGTTCGAGGGCGGCCAGATGCCGCTTATTCGCCGCATTCCCAAGCGCGGTTTTAATAACGCGCGACACACGACGCGATACATCCCTGTGAACCTGGAATCGTTGAACCAGTTCAGCGATGGCGCTCGCGTGGACCTTGAGACCTTGCGCAAAGCGGGTCTGGCCAACGGCAAAGCTGAAGGCGTGAAAATCCTCGGCAACGGCGAGCTCACCCGAAAACTGACCGTCAGCGCGCATGCCTTCAGCGCGTCCGCTCGGGCGAAGATTGAAGGAAAGGGCGGCGCGTGCGAAGTTATCGCGCCGAAGAAGACCGAAAAGGCCGGCTGACCGGCCGGGCTCGTTTAGGGCGATGTTCAAAAGCATTTTTAACACCTTCGCGAACTGCTTCAAAATTCCGGAGCTGAAGTCGCGCATCATCTTTACTTTGGTGGTGCTGGCGATTTGCCGCGTGGCCGCGATGATTCCAATCCCGGGGCTGGACGGCGCCGCGCTTCAGAAGTACTTCGAGGACAGTGCCGCCAACCAGGAGGGGGGCGGGGTGCTGGGCATGTACAGCATGTTCACGGGTGGCGCTCTCGAACGATGTGCTCTTGGCGCGCTGGGGATCATGCCGTACATCAGCGCCACGATCATCATCCAGCTCCTCACGGCGGTCGTGCCGCGCTTGAGCAAGTTGGCCCGCGAAGAAGGCGGCCGGCCAAAGTTGATCCAATATGGCCGCTACTTGACCGTTCTGCTCTGCCTTGGTCAGGGCTTCTTCATGGCTCTGGGCTGGGAAAACGCGTCGAGCATTTTCCCAAACTTCACCGGAAAACTCGTGATGTATGAGAATTTGTGGTGGTACCGCATCCAGACCGTGATCATCCTCACCACTGGCACCCTGCTGCTGATGTGGCTTGGTGAGCAGATCACCGAACGTGGCATTGGCAATGGTATTTCATTGGTGATCAGCGTCGGAATTGTCAACCGCTTGCCCCAGGCTGGCCAGGCGCTGTTCGACATGTTCGCGCCCGGCGGCTCCATCGAAGAGGGACGCTTCAACGTATTCCATGGTGTCGCGATGTTGCTGCTTCTGGTGGCGGTTGTGGCCGGGGTGATCGCGGTGACGCAGGCACAGCGCAAGGTGGCCGTTCAGTACGCTCAGCGGGCTATCGGTCGCAAAGTCGTCGCTGGGGGCACTTCGTTCATGCCGCTGCGCGTCAATTACGCGGGCGTTATGCCCATCATTTTCGCGCAAGCCATCCTCATGTTCCCGCAGAAAATCCTCGAATATGCGGGCAAGAGCTGGGACTTTCCATTCCTGGTTGCCATCGCCAACAAGCTCCATCCAGGCGCCTTTTTCTATCTCGCGCTTTACGCGGCCATGATCCTTTTCTTTTCCTATTTCTGGGTCGCCACGCAATTCAACGAGATCCAGATCGCCGACGACCTCAAGAAGTATGGCGGCTACATTCCGGGCGTGCGCCCCGGTCAGGCCACCAGCAATTATCTCCACAACGCCATGAGCCGAATCACCCTCGCGGGTGCAGTCTTCCTGACGATCATCGCAGTCATTCCCGACCTGCTTTATCGTTTCATGCAAGTTCCGTACGCGGTGGCGACGTTCTTTGGCGGCACCAGTATCCTCATTCTTGTCGGCGTGATGCTCGATACCATGCGGCAGATGGAGTCGCATCTGTTGATGCGCCACTACGATGGCTTCCTGAAGAAGGGCCGCCTCAAGGGCCGGTTCTAAAATGGCCGGCCGTTCCAAGATGATCATTCTCAAAAGCGAGCGGGATTTGGACGCGATGCGGCCAGCTTGCCAGGTCGCCCGGGCGGTCCTCGACGAAGTCAGCGACTTCATTCAACCCGGACGAACCACCCGTGAGATCGACCAGTTCGCGGCATCGCGGATCAAGCATTACGGGGCCAGAAGCGCCTTCTTAAACTACCGCAAATACCCGTGCTACATCTGCATCTCGGTCAATGAGGAGGTGGTGCATGGATTGGCCAACGATCGGCGGGTGGATTTTGGTGACATCATCAGCCTCGACGTGGGGGTCATTTACAACGGCTTTATCGGTGATAACGCCCGGACCGTGGCTGTCGGCGGCTGCAGCGTCGAGGCCCAACGCCTCATGGACGTAACGGAACGTGCTCTCTACGAAGGAATTGCGCAGGCACGTCCAGGTAATTGCGTCGACGATATCTCCCGGGCCATCCAGACCTGCGTCCAGTCCAACGGCTACAGCGTGGTGAAGGAATTTGTCGGTCATGGGGTGGGCCGGTCGATGCACGAAGAGCCCCAGGTGCCCAATTTCGTCGAGGGTAAAGGCTCCCCAAAGCTGCGGCCCGGAATGACCCTGGCCATCGAGCCGATGGTCAATACCGGTTCCC
>Ga0075428_100001574_pt1 | contig 24457 bp, 26 predicted proteins | sample RhiMetdeltSRZDD2_FD_75291 | JGI IMG/M metagenome (GOLD analysis project Ga0075428, IMG submission 75291) | Populus rhizosphere microbial communities from Tennessee, USA - Rhizosphere MetaG P. deltoides SRZDD2 | ecosystem: Host-associated > Plants > Roots > Rhizosphere > Soil | place: USA... | reverse complement strand
CCTGCGCTCGCCGCGACGAGCGCACACAACAAGCCCACTCGGACTCGTGTCATTTCGTGACCTCCTTGGTGGATGTAACGGGCGCTCGCCGGACGGCGGGCGCGTCCGGCCGTGGCAGACGTCTCCTCCGATGGCCGGACATCCCGAACCCTACCTGCTTCAATCGGTCAGGCGCGTGGCTTCAGGAGTACTTTAGCCGAGGTGGCTGCACATCTGCGCAAGTTCATGCCGATTTCCGCGTGTCGAAGCCCGCCAGGCCGCCCCCCGACCCCCGAAGGCGGCTTCGGCTTTTCGATTGACACCAATACGAGGCGGAGCGTAGCGTGTGCTCGTCCTGAAAGGAGACACGTCCACCATGCGATCTTCGTATGTGAAACTCTCACTTCTTCTTCTGTTCGTGGCCTGTGTGGCGCTCTCATCGCCCTCGGCTCGGGCGGTTGCCGTAACGGGCCAGGGGCCAACCCTCGCCTCGATCGGGCCGCTCACGTTCGGCCCCGACGGCACCTTGTTTGCCGCCGACAACCAGAACGCCTCGATCTTCGCGCTGGACCTCGGCGCGCAGGCCAACGGCGGGGCGCAGGGGACGAAGGCGCTGGACGCGCTGGATCAGAAGCTGGCGGCGCTGCTCGGCACCGCGGCTGCTGAAGTCTCCATCACCGATCTGGCCGTCGATCCCCGCACGCAGAACAGCTACGTCTCTGTGATGCGCGGCCGCGGCACCGATGCGGCCCCGGCGCTCTTCCGCGTCGACGGCGCCGGCAAGATCGACATGCTGTCGCTCGCCTCGATGAAGTTCTCGAAGGTGGAGCTGCCGAACGCTCCGGTCGCGAACGCCGGCGCGCGTCAGAACCCGCGCTCGAACTCGATCACGGATCTCGCCTTCACCGACGGCAGACTGTGGGTGGCGGGCCTCTCGAACGAGGAGTTCTCCTCGAAGCTGCGGGCGATTCCGTACCCGTTCAACACGATCGATACGGGCACCAGCGTCGAGATCTATCACGGCAACCACCAGATGGTGGAGACGCGCTCGCCGGTGTTCGCCTTCGTCCCGTACATGGTGAACGGGCAGCCGAACCTGGTGGCCGGCTATCTGTGCACGCCGCTCGTGAAGTTCCCGATCGCGTCGCTCAAGCCGGGTGAGAAGGTGCGCGGGACGACGGTGGCCGAGCTGGGCGCCGGCAACCGTCCGCTCGACATGATCCTCTACAAGAAGGACGGGAAGGACTTCTTGCTGATGTCCAACAGCAGCCGCGGCGTGATGAAGATTCCGGCGACCGACATCGCGACAGCGACGCCGATCACGGCTCCGGTGACGACGCCGACGGGCGGCATTCCGTACGAGACGATTGCCAGCATGCAGGGCGTGCAGCAGCTGGATCTGCTGAACGCGCAGAACTCGATCGTCATCACGAGCGCCAACGGCGCGGTGAACCTGCAGGTTCAGCCGCTGCCGTGATCTCGCGTGTGCTGCACACGCTGGCGGTGGCGACACTCGTCGCCGCCGCCGCGGCGTGCAGCCGGTCAGATGCGTCGCAGGAGTCGGCGCCGGCGATTCGGCTGGTGCCAGCTTCAGGCGCCACTCCCGCCCGCATCGAAGTCACCGGGTTGTCGCCGACGGCGCTCGACGAGCTCCGCGCCGCGCGGCTGAAACCGGACCAGTGGCCATCGCTCCTGCGCGTGGCGGTGGCCGACGACGGCCCGGCGATGCTCGGCGCCTACGACATCGCCGACGGTTCCGTGAGGTTCACACCCGCCTACCGCTTCGATCCCGGCCGCGAGTATCACGTCCGTTTCGACCCGGCACAGATCGCGGGCTCGTCGATCCCGGTGGCAGTCGCTCGCGTCGGCCTGCCGGCGCGCGTGACAGCGCCGTCCACGGTCGTACAGCAGGTGTATCCCAGCGGCGATCTCGTCCCCGAGAACCTGCTGCGCATGTACATCGAGTTCTCGGCCCCGATGGGCCGGAAGAGCGGCCTGGAGTACTTGCAATTGCTGGATGATCGCGGCAAGCCGGTCGAGGGGCCCTTCCTGCCGCTCGACTACGAGTTCTGGAGCCCCGATCATCGCCGCTTCACGGTGTTCTTCGATCCCGGGCGCGTCAAGGACGGCATCCTGCCCAACCAGCAGATGGGGAAGCCGCTCCACGCCGGCCGCTCGTATACGCTCGTCATCAGTCGTGAATGGCAGGACGGGGAAGGCCAGCCTCTCAAAGACGAGTACCGCCGCGTGCTCCGCGTCGGACCTGCCCGCACGCAGCCGCTCGACACCGCCACCTGGGTGGTGACAGCGCCGCAGCCGGGCAGCCGAGAGCCCCTCGTCGTGGCGTTTCGCGAGCCGCTCGATCACGGGCTGCTGATGCGCGCGCTTGGCGTGCGGCTGAACAACGCTGAGGTCGCTGGCGACATCCGCATCGAGTCAGGCGAGCGCAGGTGGCTGTTCGAGCCGCGCGACCCCTGGCGCGCCGGCACTTACCAGCTGCTCGCGCTGTCGATCCTCGAAGACGTGGCCGGCAACCAGATCGGCCGGGCGTTCGAGGTGGACAACTTCGATACGGTCGACAAGAGTCCAGATCCGAAGACGGTACTGATCCCGTTCACGGTTGCGGCGTCGTCGTCGGAATAGCGGGTAGGAGGTAGGACCTCCTGCTTCCTACATCCCTGTCTCTCGTCGCCGCTCAGGCGACAACACCGTCCTGCCAGCCAGCCACCGGCGCAGCGCGCCCAACGAGATTCTTCAAGTTCTCGCTCGCCTCGCGGCACCTGGATTGCTTTCAATGACGCCATATCGGCGTCACATGAACTCACTATCCTTGTAGTCGGCGCCCAGCCACGATCGACTGCGTCGGTGGTGTGGGCCTTCGGACGAAAGAGGTGTCCATGGCAAAGAGCACGAACACTCGACCCGCGCCGGTTCGGAGGCCGCGGGTCAGCAGGACCACTGGGGAGCGGCCCGCGCCGTCTGCCGCGACAATGGTGGAGATGGAGACAGGAGCGATCGATCATGCCGAGATTGCCGGCCGTGCGTATGAGCTGTTCCTGGCCGACGGCTCCTGTCACGGCCGCGATGTCGACCACTGGCTTCGGGCCGAGCGCGAACTCCTTCAGAGTCGTCTGACGAGCGCGGCGTAGCGGTCGTCGGGTTCCTGAAACGGGACCCGACCGCAGGAGGGCAGGTAGCCGGGCGAAGTGTGCGACACTTCGCGTGATGTTCATCGGCCACTATGCCGTGGGGCTGGCGCTGAAGGGAGCGACACCGCGAACCTCGCTCGGATGGCTCGCGGCAGCGCCGCAGCTGCCGGACCTGCTGTGGCCGGTCTTTCTGCTGATTGGCTGGGAGCGGGTGAGCATCGCTCCTGGCGCCACGCAGGTCACTCCGCTGGCCTTCGACAGTTATCCCTATTCGCACAGCCTGCTGATGGTGTGTGGCTGGGGACTGCTGCTCGGCGCGCTCTATCTGTCCCGTTCGAGGCACCTCACAGCCGCCGTCCTCATCGGCCTCGCAGTCGTGAGCCACTGGGTGCTCGACTGGGTCACCCACGTCCCGGATCTGCCGCTCGTTCCCTGGTCGCAAACCAGGGTGGGCCTTGGCCTGTGGAATTCGTTACCGGCTACTGTGGCTGTCGAGTTCACAATGTATGCGGCTGGCCTCTGGTGGTACGTGCGCGCCACACGCCCTCGCGACCGTCAAGGCCAGCTGGGGTTCGCGGCGTTCGCCGTGTTTCTCCTGGTGGTGTATGTCGCCACGCTGTTCGGGCCTCCGCCGCCCGACGTCCGCAGTCTGGCGTTGGTCACCCTGCTTTTGTGGCTGCTGCCGTTGTGGGCGGCCTGGTTCGACCGGCACCGTGTCACGACGCCGGCAAGCTGATTGCGTCTGAAAGGACGTGGACTGTGGGGCAGGAGGAACTCATGCGTGGATTGATCGCGGCGACGCTCATCCCGCTGGCGGTTGCCGTCGCGGCCGGCCAGGAGAAACAACCTGCGAAGCCGTCTGAGACGGCACCAGCCACGCTCACGGGGTGTGTCAGCGCCAAGCCCGACACGACGGGCGCCTACACGCTGACGCAGGGCACCGGCGGGCGCTTCCGGCTGATCGGCAAGTCGATGCGCGATTTCGCCGGCAAGCAGGTGGAGATCGTGAGCGGCAACGGAAAAGGGCTGTCCATCCGGGGTGGCCTGACCCCGTCGACGAACGTGGCCGCGCAGGCCGGGCACATCGATTCGGCGCAGGCGGCGATCGCCAACCAGCCTGGCGCCAACACGGGGAAGAGCGATGCGGACCTGCCCGAGCTCCGCGTCAATCGAGTGCGCGAGGTTTCCGGGACCTGCAAGTAACCGCGCCGCTCGCTCGCAGCGCGGCACGCGGGGGTCGCGGGTGCGGAGATAGACTAAACAGCGAATGATCTCCACACCCCGACTCGTCTCGGTCGTTCTGGCCGACGAGACGCTCCGCGAATCCATCTGCCGCGCCATTCGCGTCGAAACCCACAAGGCTGTCCCGTTCGGGGATGGAAATGCCGCCGTGGAGTCCACGGTGCGGACGCCGCCCGATCTCGCGATCGTCGAGCTCGGCATCCAGGGCTCGGATGGGGCTGAGCTCTGTCGCCGCCTTCGCGAACGCTCGCCGACGATGGCGCTCATCCTCGTCGCATCGCGCGAGCAGGCACTCGACCAGGCGATGAGCCTCGGCATCCGCGCCGACGAATACATGGCCAAGCCCTTCTCGGTGCGGGAGATCGTGTCGCGCGTGAAGGTCCTGCTGCGGCGGATCGGGCTCGTGCCCGGGGCCACTTATGCCTGGGAGGACCGGCCGCTGACAGTGGGCCCGCTCACCGTCGATCCGTTGCGGCTCACGGCACACTGGAACGGCCAGGACGTCGGGCTGACGGTGACCGAGTTCTTCCTGTTGCACGCGCTGGTACGGCGCACCGGTGTGGTCAAGACGCGCGAGCAGCTGATGCAGGAAGCGTTTCCCGACCACGCGGCGTCCGGCGATCGCCTCATCGACACGCACATCGCCCGCCTGCAGCAGCGCTTCGCCCCGCTGGAGCCTCGCTTCGACGCGCTCGAGGGCGTGCACGATGCGGGGTATCGATACCGGGCTGGCCGGGCCGGTACCAACTAGATTAGGTCACTCCGAGCCGTCCCCGCGGCGGACGTCGACCTGCCGATCGTCACCACTGCCGGTCACCGAGACGACCCAGGGATTGCAGCACACCTCGCAGTCCTGGACGAAGCTGCCACGCACGTCAGGCTCGACGTAGATCTCGATCGGCTCCGCGCAGTACGGGCACTCGACGACGAACGAGTCAGTCATGTGGCAGCGCCGAATACCCGATGCCCAATGCCGATTGCCGAAGGGGAATCACGCAGGCGGGATCATCCGCCGAACGAGCGCGCGAAGAGCCGCTCGATGCTCCGCTTCGCGTTGTCCTGCAGCGACCGCGTGCCGGTGCCGGTGAAGTGCGGGTGCGTGATCGTCGGAAGGGCGTCATCGGCCGACTGCCACGCCGAACTGCTCCATTTGAACCATCCGTCCCGCACCTGGTCGAACACGTAGAGCGACTTGTTGCAAAGCTTGGCGAACTCCGCGCCCCAGCCGGTCCCGCCCCGCACGGTCTCGTCCGGTTGAATCGTGCCGACGACGAAGATCTGCTGCCCGTTGTTGATCTGATACCAGAGTGTCTGCAGCACCTTTCGCAGCGTCGGGCCCTCCGTATACCGGCGTCGCATGATGCGCGAGACGTACTCGAGGCTGACATCTCCGGCGAGCAGCTCCTCGTGGTTGAGCACGCGCACCCCGCGCCGCCGCTCGATCTGGTGGCCTTCGAAGGTGAAGTTCACCTCCTCGACGCCGTAGCTTTCGGCGCAGGCGCCGAATGCCGCTTCGGCACCGGCCGCCCCGCCGCTGAACAGTATGCAGTCGCTTGGATTCATGCGCGGAATGATAGACCGAACGCGCGACGTTTCTTCTCCCGTCTCGGCGGGATCTGTGACGCGGGTTGAAAAAGATGCGATAGTGAGCCTGTCACTCCTTCAGGCGATGACCGCGACGTCATCTCCGTCGCCCCTGGTTGCCGCGGCTGATCGTGCAAGGGGACCGTGAGATGAGCGAGGCCGATCCGCACAAGCCACTCAGACAGGACGTCAGGCTGCTCGGCGAGCTGCTCGGCGAGACGCTGCGCGTTCACGAGGGCGCCTCGCTCCTCGAGACGGTCGAGCAGGTGCGCGCGCTGGCCAAGCGGGCGCGCGCGGATGGCGGCGACTTTGGCGAGCTGGCGACGCGGCTCGGCGAGCTGCCGGTGGAAGCAGCGATTCCGCTGGCCCGCGCCTTCACACACTTCCTGAACCTGGCGAACGTCGCCGAGCAGCATCATCGAATCCGCCGCCGGCGGGTTCATCTGCGCGAGCCGGGTGCGCGCCCGCAGCGGGGATCCTGCGATGAGGTCTTCACCCGGCTGGTCAGGGAGCGGATCGGTCCGGACGAGTTCTTCGAAGCCGTCCGGGCGCTGCGCGTCGAGCTGGTGCTCACGGCCCACCCGACCGAAGTGTCCCGCCGGACGCTCATCCACAAGTACAACCGCATCGCCGCCCGTCTGGCCGAGCGGGATCGTCCCGATCTCACGCGGCCCGAGCGCGACGATCTCGACGCGGCGCTGCGCCGCGAGCTGGCGTCCGCCTGGGAGACCGACGAAGTGCGTCACCAGCGGCCCACCCCGCTCGACGAGGTGCGCAGCGGGCTGATTGTCTTCGAGCAGAGCCTCTGGCACGCGCTGCCGCGCGTCGTCCGCAGCGTCGACGCCGCGCTTCGGACCTCGACCGGCCGGGGGCTGCCGCTCGATGCGGCGCCGGTGCGCTTCGGATCGTGGATTGGAGGCGACCGCGACGGGAACCCGCACGTGACCGCGGAGGTGACGCGAGAGGCGTGCCTGCTCTCGCGCTGGGCGGCGGCCGACCTGTATCTCAAGGAGATCGAGGCGCTGCGCGACGAACTGTCGATGACCAGCGCCTCCCCCGACCTGCGTGCTCGGACCGGGGACGCCCACGAGCCGTATCGAGCCTTTCTCCGCACGGTCCGGTCGCGCCTGATCGCGACGCGGACCTGGGCGGCGGCGTCCCTCGAGGCAGGACGCGCGCAGGCGCCGGCGCCCGACGTCTATCTCGAGGCCGACGCGCTCGCCGAGCCGCTCCGGCTCTGTTACGAATCGCTCGTGGCTACCGGCGACACGATCATCGCGGACGGGCGACTTGCCGATCTGCTGCGTCGCGTGGCCGCCTTCGGCGTGGTGCTGGCGCGCCTCGACGTCAGGCAGGAGGCTCGCCGGCACGCTGAGGCGATCGACGCGATCACGCGCGCGCTGGGCGTCGGCTCCTATCTCGAATGGGACGAAGCGGCGCGCATCGACTTCCTGGTCCGCGAGATCGCCAACCCGCGGCCGCTGGTTCCGAGAAGCCTGACGCCGTCGCCAGAGGTCCAGGACGTGCTCGAGACCTTCCAGATGCTGGCGGCCGTCCCGCCCGAGTCGCTCGGCGCGTACGTGATCACGATGACGCAGCAGGCGTCGGACGTGCTCGCCGTGGTGTTGTTGCAGAAGGATGCGCACGTGGCGCGTCCGCTGCGAGTCGTGCCGCTCTTCGAGACGGCGGCCGACCTGCGCCAGGCGCCCGACACGCTCGATCGCCTGCTCGGCATCGAGGTCTACCGGGCACGCATCGACGGACGTCAGGAAGTGATGGTGGGGTACTCGGACTCAGCGAAGGACGTGGGCCGTCTCACCGCCGGCTGGGAGCTCTACAAGGCGCAGGAAACAATCGTCGAGGCCTGCCGGCGGCATGACGTCCACGTGACGCTGTTCCACGGGCGCGGCGGGAGCGTGGGCCGGGGTGGCGGTCCGACCTATCTGGCGCTGCAGTCGCAACCGCCGGGCTCGATCGCGGGCGAACTGCGTGTGACCGAGCAGGGCGAGATGATTCAGGCGCTGTTCGGACTTCCCGATATCGCCCTGCGCACGCTGGAGGTCTACATCAGCGGCACGCTCGAATCGTGGCTGACGCCGCCGGCGCCGCCACACGGCGAGTGGCGCGACCGCATGGAGCGCCTCTCCGACGACGCGAGGCGCGTCTATCGCGCCTTTACCTACGACAATCCCTCGTTCCCCGCCTATTTCAGCGCCTCGACGCCGCAACTCGAGCTCGCAGAGTTGAACATCGGCAGCCGCCCGGCGCGCCGCGCTCCCGGAGATGGTCTGACGACGCTGCGCGCCATCCCGTGGCAGTTCGCGTGGACGCAGACCCGGCTGCTGCTCGGCTCGTGGCTCGGCGTGGAAGAAGCGCTGGAGACGGCGGTGGGACGCGGAGAGCGGGACACGCTGCGACGAATGTACCGTGAGTGGCCGCACTTTCGTTCGGCGCTCGATCTCATCGAGATGGTACTGGCCAAGGCCGATGCCGGGATCGCTGCCGAATACGATCGCCAGCTCGTTCCCGAGCCGCTGATGCCGCTCGGCGACGAGCTCCGCGCCAGGCTGGCGCGGGCCATCGCGGCTCTTCTGGACGTGACCGGACATCGCCGGCTGCTCGAGGAGAACCCGGTCTTGCGCCGTTCGATCGACGTGAGGAATCCGTACGTCGATCCCATCAACCTGGTGCAGGTGGAGCTGCTGCGACGACTGAGAGGAGGAGATATGGATCCCCGGCTGCGTCACGCGCTGATGGTGACCATCAACGGAATCGCCGCCGGGATGAGAAACACGGGGTAACGCGAGTGAGTATGCTGGCGCGGGTGATCAGGCCCCGGCCTTGGCTTTCCTTCTGGAGGCCCAGTACTTCTTCATGCGCACGCTGACCGCTCTCTTTTGCGCCGCCGACATCGGCTTGCGGCGGCGACGGGCGGTTCTTACCGTCGTCGTCGCAGCAGCAGCAGACACCGCTCCACGGCGCAGGCCCGGAAACGCGCGATAGATCGTCGCGAGCTCCGAAGTCAATTCGGCGACGCGCGCCTCGGCGCCTCGCCTCGCATACTCTTTCAAGTCGAACTTGGCCAATCCTACCTCCCAGGTCGTGGCTTTCATGTAAGGAACGCCACGTGTCTCGATGTAACCGTGATCACACAACGATACTCCAAAGACAATAGACAGGCATTAAGTCTGCGATTACATGGAGTTAGCGCGATGGCGGGGCCGAGTGAGACGGGATATCGGTCATGATTCTCTCGAAGGTCAGGTACACGGGCATCGCGCCAAGGATGAACAGCAGCCCGAAGGTTCCCCAACCGGCCTTGTTGACGGCGGAGAACTTCGCGTGCTCGCCGGGTTTGAGGACCAGATCGTGCGTTCTCCAGAAGAGCGTATTGTGCGCGCGAATGCGGTGCGGCCCTGACGCCACTTCGGTGGTGAGTGCGTCGCCGTGGCGGAGGATGCCAAGTTGCTCGCCGTCGATCGAGACGAAGACTTCGCGGAATCCGACGTCGTCCGGCGATTGCCGGCTGACCGTAATGCGCGCCTCCGAAGGGATCACTCCCGCGTCGGCAAGGGCATCGCGCCCGAGGTTCGCGGCATCACGCGATGGCGGCGTCCCTCGGGCTCTGAGCAGAAGCGGCGCCGGCCGCAGAAGCGGCGCGGGGAGCAGAAGCGGCGATGCGACGTTCATCGCTGAACTGCGACCGCCATCCCGGCGTCACCGCGTTGCGCTCGATGCCGCCCCAGGCGCGGCGCCCGGCCGCCACGGCCCGGCCGAGCCCCGGCCGGCTGAGCCTGACCCTGTGGGGCTGGAGCGTCGCTCCAGCCAGTGGCGAGCGTGAACATGCACAGGTCGATGAGAGACGTCATGAGCCGCATCCGGGAATGAGTTCGCGCCAATGGCCGCCTCCAAGGGGCCGGTGTGAGATTTACCGGCCCCAGTTCAACCGGAGACGAGGAGAATAGTGGCCGCCGAAAAGCGCGCCAAGTATAGCGAAAGAGGGATGACGCTGCGTATTCGCGATCTGATTGGTGTCGATCCGGAGGAGCTGAAGGGTGCGCAGTTGTCGGGCGCGATCCCCTTGCCCGACGTCCTCCTCAACCGATGGATTGCCAGGAAGCTCGACAACGCGGGCTCGCGGGTGTCGTCGGTCACGCTCGAATCGCGTGACGGAAACGCCGTCAGCGCTCACGTGCGGCTGCGATCGAGCTTCGTTCCTCCGATAACGGTGGATGCGACGGTCGAAAGGCAGCCCGAGTTCCCGGAGTCACCTGCGCTCGTCCTGCGATGGGCACCGCGGCTTGGAGCGCTGTCGGCATTCGCGGCGCAGGCGGTGGACTCGTTTGCCAAGCTTCCGACATGGGTTCGCCTGCGACAGCAGATGGCGATCGTCGACGTCGCCGAGCTGATTCGATCGCTCGGCTACGGCGAATTGTTGCCGTACATCAAGAGCGTGCGCGTGCTGACAACTGCCGGACGGATTGTGGTGGAGTTTTCAGTGGCGGCGTAATGCGTCTACGCGGGGCCCGAGGGATCGGGCCCCGCGTAGAGAGAAGCGCCTTGATGCTGCCGAACTAAAGTTCGGCACTGCGAAAACTGCGAGAACCGCGAAGGCTTCATCTGGGCTGCGCGGTGCGTCCGGTGTCGCCACCACCGCCGCCTCCGCCGCCACCACTACTACTCCCTCCGCCACTACTACTCCCGCCGCCACTGCTGCTCCCGCCGCCACTGCTGCTCCCTCCGCCGCCGCCACTACTAGTACTGCCGCCTCCGCCACCACTGCTGGCGCCTCCGCTATCGCTACTGCTGCTTCCGCCGCCCGAGAAGCCAGATGGAGATACGGAACGGACGCGGGACGATGAGGAGGAGCTCCCGTCAGAGGAGCCTGCTGACGACGTGGAGCTGCGCGGGGATCCGCTGTTCGAGATGCTGACTGAAGAAGTCTCGGATGCGAGCGCACGGCGCGGCGAGGCCTGGTTCGGGTCGTCCGGCCTGGCACGCGTGTAGCCGAGACCGTTCACCGCGCGCGCTCGTCCCGTCGCCGGAATATCGCCGCCGCCGTCGACGATGATGCCGCCCCCGCCGCCCCCGCCACCGATGTAGGCGCAGCAGTACCCCGGGAACAGGAACGGATCGTAGAAGCCAACGTACGCATAGCCGAACGGAGCGTAGTAGTAGGGCGGATAGTAATGGCCGGTGGCGTAGTAGTCGTCGACGCTGTGCTGCTGGCGAGGATCGACTGCCGCGGCTTGACGGGCGCCGTACGACCGTTCGACGACGAACTTGTTAGGGTAGGCGAGCGCGACGAGCACGTCGATCACGCCAGGCGCCACTCCGGCGTCGGCGAGGTTGACGAGCGTACGCTTGCTGACCGGCAGGAAAGGGGCCGTTTCGGCGAGCGCTGCCTCCAGCACCGCCCCCGACACTTTCGAGGTGGCCTCTTTGATCTCCGCGAACGAGAGCGGCGCGCCACCCGTCGCGGGTATCCGGAGTGCGGTGTCGCTGTCGACGCGGCGGTAGCGGCTGACGCGCGTCAGCGGCTGCTCGCCGACCTTGAAGCTCCGGATGTCGAGCCAGACATCCTCTTCGGTGATCATGGCGAGGCCCGAGATCGTCCTCGAAGAGCCGTCACTGCAGGTGACCTCTGCGTGAGCGAACAGGCGCCGGCCGTTGCTGGACCATTCGGATTGCTCGGCGCCCCGGCATTCGTTCTCCGACACGGGGCGAGGCGTGCCATCGGGCACGAGCGTCTGTTCCAGCGTCGGCTGCCCTGGTACCGTCGTGGTCAGGGTCACGCCGCTCTGCCCGTTTCGCGTGACACATACGCGCGGCGCCTTGTTGAGCGCGGCCTCGGACTCGGGAACGTCTCCGTCGGGCGGCTGGACCGCCTCGCGAACGCCTTCGCCGATTCGCTCCCAGCATCCGAGCCAGGGCGCCCAGCGGCTGTCCTGGGCCGAGACATCGTGTGCGGCTGCAAACAGCGCGGCGCTGAAGACCAGGGCTCCGGCAAGTGTTCTCATGACGTGCTCCTCGGGACCCGGCGTTCGCCGCCGGGTCGACATCTCGCGTGCTGCCACGGCAAGTTTCAGAATGTGACGTTCATCCCTGTCGAGAAGCGCAGGCCGGTGAGGTCGAGCCGCTCGAAGCCGGTCCAGGGCTGCTCGAGCTGCTTCGCCGCCCAGAGATATCGCGCGTCGACGGTGATGTAGATGTGCCTGTGCACATGCAGGTCACCTCCGCCGCTCACGTATCCCGCAGGCGTCCATCCGCTCGATTCGAGCTGGTCGGTGAAAATCGAGAAGTCCTGGAAGTCCACGAAATCGCCGTACTGCCGCACACGGTACCATAGAGCGCCTCCGCCGGCGCCGACGTACGGCACGAACCGGCGAGGAACCCAAGCCAGCGAGCTCAGCTCGCGCCCACGCTCGGTGAGCGCGAAGCGAACGCCGCCGGTCACGGTGGCCTGCCGGAGGTTCGTTGTCTGGTTGATCGGAAGACGAAGGTTGTCCACGAAGTCGCGGAACTCGGAGTCCGAGGTGGTCGAGGCGTAGTCGGCGCCGAACACCAGCTCGAGTCGTGGTGTGAGGTTGATGCCGACATCGCCGACGATTCCGCCGGACCCGAAGTCGCCTTTATCGAGCGTGAGCTGATCGGTCACGAAGTCATACCAATCGCTGCCCGCGCGCGTGAACGTATAGCTTCCCCGTACCCCGATCGAGGTGTGAGGCCGCCCGAACAGGAAGTCCGGTGCCGGATTCCGTGCGACCTGGGCATCGGCGGCGGGCGGATCTTCGGCGGCAGCCGCGAGGGGCATCAACAACACAGCAGCGAGCGCAACAAACCAGGTGGACCGCATTGGTGTCACCTCTCGACGGAAGAACGCCAATTGACCATCCGCATCCCGGGCAAAGAGCGGACCAGCGCGATTTGCCGCAATCGCGCCATATCAACGTCACAACAGCGAGGGCGAGGGTGCGGCCGTCTGCTTTGGGAGACGCCTTGCAGGGCTTTGAAGTGGTCAGCCTGTCCGCGGCACACCAGCTTTCGTGAACCGTAAGCGCATGGCGGCCGGGTGCGGACCGGGATTGCCGTGCCGCCTATGACACAATCACCGCGTGATTTGGGCCTTCGGAGATGTCTAGCGTCCCCGCCCAGCGCCTCGAGCTCTCGCGCTTCGTCGAGTTCACTCGCGCGGAGTGGGCCCGGCTCCGTGCCGCCACGCCACTCCCGCTGTCGGAACCGCAGCTGCGGGCGCTGGTGAGCATCAACGAGCCGGTGTCGCTCGACGAGGTGTCGGACATCTATCTTCCGTTGTCGCGGCTGCTGAACCTCTACGTCGCGGCCACCCGGAATCTGCACGCGGCGACGGCCACGTTCCTCGGCACCGACACGCCCCGCGTCCCGTTCGTCATCGGCATCGCGGGCAGCGTCGCAGTCGGGAAGAGCACGGCATCGCGTCTCCTGCAGGCGCTCCTCTCGCGATGGCCCACGCACCCCCAGGTGGACCTGATCACCACCGACGGCTTTCTGCTCCAGCAGCGCGTGCTCGCCGCCAGGGGGCTGATGGAGCGCAAGGGATTCCCGGAGAGCTACGACGTCCGAAGCCTGGTGCGGTTCATGGCCGAGGTGAAGGCGGGAGTTCCGGAAGTGACCGCTCCCGTCTATTCCCACCTCGCGTACGACATCGTCGATGGGGAATCACAGGTGGTTCGCCGGCCCGACATCGTCATCGTGGAAGGTCTGAACGTGCTGCAGACCGGCTCGGGGAGAAGCGGCCGGCCGCAGCCGATGTTCGTGTCGGACTTCTTCGATTTCTCCATCTACGTCGACGCGAACGAAACCGACATCGAACAGTGGTATGTCGAGCGGTTCCTCAAGCTGCGCGACACCGTCTTTCAGAACCCATCGTCCTTCTTCCATCGCTACGCGCAGCTGCCGCGGGACGAGGCGATCGACACCGCCCGCCGGCTGTGGACCACCATCAATCTCATCAATCTCCGGGAGAATATCCTGCCCACCCGGGAGCGGGCTCACCTCGTGCTCGAAAAGGGGCGTGACCACGCCGTCCGCCGCGTGAAGCTCCGCAAGCTCTGAGAATCGAAACGCGTCACCGCGTCCGCGGCGGCATATCCTCGGTCGGGCCGGCGTTCGCCGTCGTCGGCGTCCACGCCGGTGCATCGCTGGCCGGAAATGATTCTTCGCTTGCTTCACCCACGACGTCGTCAGCTGGCGCGCGGCTGGGCAGCGCGGCCTGCAGGCGGGCGCGCCTCAGTCGGCGCTCGTCGGCTCCCGCGGCGGCCCACCACATCAGGCTTCCGCCTCCTGCGACGAACAGCAGACCCGCGAGGGATCGGCGACGAAGGCCAGCGGCGAGGAACAGACCAGCAGCCGCTGCCGCCAGCCATCGCTCGGCGTCCCATTCGTCCCAGCGTCTGTCGGTGGCGTCCCAGATGCTGGGTTCGCCGCGATGTTGAACGAGATTCAGTGCCATCAGCGCCTCCGCTGAGAAAGGTGCAACGGATGTGCCCCGGCCGGCCGCCATCCGGCCAATCTCATCTGCCATCGATTCATCGGCTGCTGGTGACCGGTTTCATTACAGCGGCGGAGGGCCTCATTACACCTTGGAAGCGCTGTTGGCGCTTACCAATTTGGAGGCTCCCGGCGCCCCAATCGAGAATCGCGTGGATGTCCCAAGTATTTGGCTCACAGCCGCTTCCGGGGCCTGGCCTGTACCACGCAAACAGCCATGGCATACCCGTTGCTCTCTATGTAGATCGTCATCAACAAGACAGCTAGAAAGCAGGTTTCACAATGGCAGCCCAGCAGCAGGCCGCTGACGCCCTGCGGCGCGTTCGGGGTGAGTACATCGAGATGCCCGGACTTCGCCTCACGTCGGCCCAGGCGCAACGGCTGTGGGGGCTCGATCGAGCCGCTTGTGACGCGTTGCTAGGCGCGCTCGTCGAGGCCAAGTTTCTTTTTCGGACTCGCGACGGTGCGTTCGTCCGTACGGAGTACGTGCGACCAGCGATCAGTTGAATTCGACCCACCAGGCGTGTTGGTAAGAAGTCCCGCCTAACGAGCCGTAAGCCGACACGCCGCCACGCCCCGCCCCACGTTCCCGGGCGCCACAGCGCCCGCGGCCAAGACTGGGTGATGGAACGGAGAACAACGATTCGTCGTTCTCCGTTTCCACTTCCAGACCGAGCTAAAGCCGGTGCTGCGAATCAACTGAGTAGCCAGAGTCCTACAGACAGCATCCGGCTACATGGGACTGCGAAGCCAGGCCGCCACCTGCCTGAACGCATTGCCCCGATGGGAGACGCGCAGCTTGGCCTCCTTGCTGACTTCGCCAAACGTCGCGTTGTACGGCGGAAAGAAGAAGATGGGATCGTAGCCGAAGCCATTGCTGCCGGCAGGGGCGCTGGCGATGATCCCCTCGACGACGCCGGTCGCTTCGAACGCAACCTGGCGATCGGCGACGATCACCGCAGCGCACACGAACCGCGCGGTCCTCGGCGCCTCGGGATACAGGGCCAGCCGCCGCTCGATCTCCTCGAACCGTTCGGGATAGCCGGTATCAGCCCCGAGAAACCGCGCCGACCTGACGCCTGGCTCGCCGTCCAGCGCGTCGATGACGAGGCCTGAATCCTCGGCGAGAGTGGGCAGGCCATGGCGATCACCGTAGTAAAGGGCTTTCAGCTTCGCGTTGTCCGCGAAGGTGGCGCCGGTCTCTTCGGGCTCGGGAAGACGAGACAGGTCGGCGAGCGCGACGAGCTCAATTGGCACGCCGGCGAGCGCGTCGCGGATTTCGCCGAGCTTTCCGGCGTTGGTCGTGGCCAACAGGAGCCGGCGCCATCCCGTTGGCCGCGGCGCAAGGGATCCGGGCAAGGCTCAGTACGACTTTGCGCCGGCCTTCTCGAGGTACTGGCCCACCAGACCGCGTTGAAGCGCGAAGAGTTGTCGCGTACCGGAATCTGCCAGGTCGAGCAGCCGGTTGAGCGCCTCGCGGCCGAACGGCAGCGCCTCGGCAGTGCCCTGCAGCTCGATATACAACCCGGTGCCTGTCTTGACGACGTTCATGTCGACGTCGGCCTTCGAATCCTCTGCATAGGCGAGGTCGAGAAGCGGTTCGCCCCCCACGATCCCGACGCTGGTAGCCGCCACCATGTCGGTGACCGGCATCGTTCGAATCGTGTCGAGCTCGCGCATTTTCTGGAGCGCGAGGACGAGCGCCACGAAGGCTCCCGTGATGGACGCGGTGCGGGTGCCCCCATCGGCTTGGATCACGTCGCAGTCGATCGTGAGGGTTCGCTCGCCGAGCTCTTCCATCCGTGTCACCGCGCGCAGGGATCGGCCGATCAGCCGTTGAATCTCCTGCGTCCGTCCGCCGACCCGGCCGGCCGACGATTCGCGCTGAGTGCGAGTGGTCGTGGCACGTGGCAGCATGCCGTACTCGGCCGTGACCCATCCCTTTCCGCTGTTTCGACGGAAGGGCGGCACACGGTCCTCGACGCTCGCGGTGCAGATGACTTTGGTCTTGCCCGCCTCGATCAGCACCGAGCCCTCGGCGTGCAGCAGATAGTTCGGCGTGATTCGGGTGGGGCGCAGCTGTTCGGCCAGTCGTCCGTCGGAACGCATCAGTCAACTGTAATGCAAGTTCGGAGAATCGTCAGGACGGTCCCGCGTGGCGACTCACGTACCCTTGACGAGCGAAGCGTTGCGGGCCAGCGGCCTGCGCACATCGACGTGACCGGCAATCGTGTCCACCTCTTTGCCGTCGACGAGAATCTGGACCCGCTGGACGGACGGTAGATTTACCGTGACCGCATTGACGATCGCGTAAACGGTGAGCAGCTCTGCGAGCGTGCCCCCCGGGTGCGCGGTGGTGACCTCGGGGCTGAGATCGACGAACGCATCGCCGCGGTTCGTGATGTAGAACGCTCGCAACGTGGTGCCCTTGGGAATGACCGAGACGTAGGGAGGTGGCGCCGGGGCGAACAGCTCTGTGAGGATTTGTGCGCCAAGGGCCTCTGCGAGCGTGGCCAGAGGAACTTCGCGGCGGACCGGCACGAGGGTCCGCCCGTCAGGGGCCATGTAGAAAAGGGTTGCCGTGATATGGGCCGTAGCGGTCGCGGTTTCGACCGCGGCGGGAGGAGCTGACTCGGCCGCCCGCCGGGGAGGCACGAATCGCTCGACCGACAACAGCACCGTTGCGATGAGCAGGATGGCGAACAGGATGCCGCCACCTATGAGCAGACCGTTGCGCCCCTTCATCGGGTCCGTGTCTCCTCGATCTGCGTCCTGAAGCGCGCGACCGCGTCGTGGAGCCCTTCGATCACGGCGTTCTTGAAGTCATCGGACGCTACGGCCTTCTCCTGCGCGGGATTCGTGAGGTATGCCATCTCGACGAGCACCGCCGGCATGTTCAATCCCTTGAGCAGGCGCAGGGGCGCCCGCCGGACCGGCGTTGGTGCGCCTGACGTCCTGGCCGCGAGGCTCTCGGCGATGAGCGCAGCCAGCCTGCCCGAGACCTCGAGGTGGCGGGCCTGCGCGAGATCCCACTGAACGATTTCGATTGGCCGGGCGCCGCCGCCGGCAACGGACACCGCCACCGTCGTCTTCGCCACCTCGCTGCGCGCCAGCTCCAGGTCGCGGTCTGGTTGGAGGTAGTACACCTCGGTACCGGAGACGTCCGGCGACGGGGCCGCGTTCAGGTGGAGGCTGATGAAGAGGTCGCCCCGGTTCTGGTTGGCGATGGCGGCACGAGTCTCGAAGTCGATCGCCTTGTCGTCCATCCTCGTGAGGACCACGCGCGCGCCCAGCCGCATTTCGAGCAGCGTCTTCAGCCGCCTGGCAACGTCGAGGACGATCTGCTTTTCGGTGCCGGCGCGACCGCGAGCGCCGATGTCGGCGCCGCCGTGCCCGGGATCGATCACGATGGTCTGTCCGGTCTTCCGCGGTCCCAGGACGTCCGCGAGATCCACGGGCGTGCTCGGAGGCGACGGCGGCCGCGGCGCCGCCGGGGTATCGGCGCTGTCCGGTGGTGCGGCGCCCCCGCCCTGCAGATCGATCGTGAGCCGTGCCACGTTGTTCGCCGTCGTGGGCACAGCGCGCATCGAGCCGACCCCGCCGTCGAGCGACAACACCACGGTGTTGCCCTGCTCGCCAGGGCGAATCTGCTGGACGACGCCGCCACCTCCGACCGGAAGCGCCAACTCGAGCGCATCGGCGTCCACCCGCACCACTACGCGCGATCCGTCCTGCGACGCGGTGATTCCCGTTGGCGGCGCCACCTCGAACGTCACGCGGGTGGGAGGGCCGGGCGAGTCGATGCGGGCCGTCACGCGAGGCACTCGCAGGTCTCCCAGGATGATGAGCCGCGCTGTCCGCCTGACCTGGATGCGCTGGTCGTAGATCGGGGCGAGCGCGCTCTGCAGGAACTCCACCGGCGCGAACCAGCGTCGTCCCTGCTGCACGACCGGCGCGGGAAGGGAGACGGCGCGCCCGTTCACCGATACCGTCGGCTGGTTGGCGGCGAGGCCGAGCGTGCGGCCGCGATAGCTCAGCGTCGCACTCCCGGCTCCGGCGTCCTCCCGGAGCGCGAGCTGGAACAGCATCGCGATATCGTCGAGCGCCAGGAGCTCCTGGTTGTTCACCAGCGTCGCCGTCACGGGCCGCCGCCCGTCGCGGGTGATGAGCGTGAATGGCGTCGCGGGTACCTGCGCCTGCGGCAACAGGGCGAGCAGGAGCACGAGGACCGCGACGGTAAGAGTGACCGTCCCTCGCAAGCGACCCATGATCGCACAACCAGCCAAGGGGCGCCGCTTATCGTCCAATCTCGACGGCCGACGGGGGCGCAGAGGCGCTCAGCTGGTAAGGCTGTGCGTCGGGCTCACGACAATGCCGGCGGCGCCTTGCTCTCGAGGACGGCTCGCACGGTGGCCGCCATCACCGCCGGCGTGAACGGCTTGCACAGCACCGGCCGTGACGTGGCCTCGATGGAGCCGAGCGTCTGCCTGTCCGCGTAACCGGTGACGAAGAGTAGCTTCATCTCGGGCCAGCGCGACTCGATGGCCTCTGCCAGTCGGATGCCGCTCATGCCCGGCATCACCACGTCGGTGACGACCAGATCGACCGGCCTGTCCGTGGCTTCCAGGAACTGCAGCGCCGACGGACCGTCTTCAGCGTCGTGCACCGCGTAGCCGCGCACCCTCAACAGCCTGGTCATGAGCCGCCGCACGCCGGGCTCGTCGTCGACGATGAGCACCCGTTCGCTGCCGCTCTGATCCGACTGGGTGGCTGGCTCAGGGTCTGCCGCGGTTGCCGCGCCCTCCGCAGGCCGCAGATAGATCGTAAACGTCGTCCCCCGTGAGGGCTCGCTGCTGCACCAGATGAACCCGCCGCTCTGCTTGACGATCCCGTACACACTGGACAGGCCGAGACCGGTGCCGGCATTGCCTTTGGTGGTGAAGAAGGGCTCGAAGATGTGCGCCTGCACGTCCGGCGACATGCCGATGCCGGTGTCGGAGACCACGAGACACACGTAGTCGCCGGCGGGCATCTGGTAGTACGGCTGCTGCAGCTGCTCGGCGCGGGTTTCGAGCCGGAGCGTTCCGCCGTCCGGCATCGCATCACGCGCGTTGAGCGCGAGGTTTACGAGCACCTGCTCGAACTGGCCCGGGTCGGCCTCGACGGCCGGCAGTCTCTTCGCCAGCGAGGTCTGCAGACGCACGTTCGCGCCGATGAGCGGGGCCAGCATGGTTTGAACCTGCGTGACGACGCGGTTGAGGTCGACGCGCTGAGTCTGGAGCACCTGGCGGCGTCCGAACGCGAGCAGCTGTCGGGTGAGCTTCGTCGCGCGATTGGCGGCAGCCAGAAGCTCCGTGACCTCGAGAGAAGCGCCTTCGCGGTCGCGGAGGATCTCGGCGTAGCCGATCATGATCATCAGCAGGTTGTTGAAGTCGTGTGCGATCCCACCCGCCAGCCGGCCGACGGCCTCGACGCGCTGCACCTGCAGGAGATGCTCCTCGCGCTGGCGGAGCTCGCGCTCGGTGCGCGCCCCCTGCATCTCAGCGGCGACCCGTCCGGCAAACAGGGCCAGCAACGAGACGGCATCCGCCGGGTCTTCGATCGGCGACGTCGTCGCGGCGACGATCACGCCGATCGGCGCCTGCCGGGTGTCGGCAAGGACGACGCCCACGCAGCCGCGAGCGGCGATGCTGGCAAGCAGCGCGTCTCGCGGGAAGAGCCGCTGGACGTCATCGGCATGATGGAAGTCGGGGTTGGCCGATAGCTGGGCACACGGTGAATCCTGCGACGGGAACGAGAAGTTCGCCTCGGGCCGTCCACCGCGGCTGACGGCAACGGTCTGGATCAGGCCTTCGCTGGTGAACTCGCCGACGAAGGCCAGTGCCGCGCCGAGCGATGACGAGATCTCCCGCACGACGGCTGGCAGAAAGTCCGCGCCAGTCTGAGTCAGCGCGACGGCCGCCCGTCGAAGCCTGGCTTCGCTGACGGTCACCGATTTCCGGGGACGTCCCCAGGACGAGGCGGTTGCCGCCATCCCGAGCGCGCACAACAGGATTGCCGCTCCACCCACCATCTGTCAGGAAATCGGAAAGTCCGCGCAGATCCGCAGTCGGGCAGGGCAGCCTCGGCCGGTCGCGACCCCGGCCCGTCGAGAATGGCTGTGTTAAAGAGCGTTTTACCTCTGCCGATATATGCAATGCGGGGTTGATGCGGAGCGATTCCATCATTGCGCTCAAGATAGGGCAGAGCGCGCCGGGCACGACTTTCACTGCACTGCGTCCTGTCCTCGAGCGGGCAACTGCCCTTATCGGCTACGTGTTGCTCGCCGTGGAGGATGAACAGGAACGGGTCGAGCTGACCACCAGGCTCGATGACTTCCGCGCCCGGTTCGACACCGTCTCCGACCAGCACGACACCTCAGCCCTGATAGCCTCCTGCTTCGATCTGTGCGAGCGAGCCATCCAGGCGCTGCAGGTACAGCAGGCCGAGCGGCGCGAGGAACTGCGGCGCCTGGTCACACTGGTCCGCGAGACGGTGGCGGTGGTTCGCGGCGACGGCGAGGCCTTCTCCTCGAACATCATGCAGGCTGCCAGCAGGTTCAACTCCATTCTCCAGATTACCGACGTGCAGCATCTGAAGCAGCGGTTGATGGCAGAGGTCGACGACCTGCAGCGTGTCGCGGCCGAGCAACAGCAGCAGTGGCACGAGCGGGTGGAGCGCTTCGAGTCGCGGATCCTCGCTCTCGAGCAGGACCTGATAGCCCTTCAGCAGGAGGCGTCGCTGGACACGCTGACCGGAATCGGCAACCGACGCGCCTTCGAGCGTGCGGTCCGGGAGATGCTCGCCTCTCCACAGCACGAGCTGATCGTCGCGGTGCTCGATCTGGACGAGTTCAAGGCGGTCAACGATCTCGGCGGCCATGCTGCGGGTGACACGGTACTGCAGACCGTGGCCAGGACGCTGCGAAGCTCGGTGCGCAGGAACGACGTCGTGGCCAGGATCGGCGGCGACGAGTTCGCGTTGCTCGCCATCGGCGCCACGCTCCGCGAGACGGAGCCGCGCATCAAATCGATCGTCGCGACGCTGTCGAGCATCCCGACCGGGCTCGACGCGCCGGCCACGGTCTCCGTCAGCTGTGGGATGGCAGAGTACTCGGCGGGGGACACCCTGGAGAGCCTGATACGCCGGGCCGATCAGGCCTTGTACGAGGCGAAGAAGCAGGGGAAGCGCCGTCTCGTCGTGAAGTCGCCGCCTTTCATTCGCGATCTCCTCAACAGAAGACACTGAAGCGCAGTCGGGCTCACTCCTGGTCGTCGCCGAGGATGGACTTGACGGCGGCGACCAGCTGCTCGGTGTTGCACGGCTTGAGCACCCACATCGTGGCGCCCCGAGCGCAGGCGGCTGCGCCCTCTTCGGGCGTATTCGCGAGCACCAGCACGTGGGTGGCGCCCATTTCCTTCCACCACATCGTGAAACGATCGGCAGCCGTGATGACGACGTCGCCGGTGGGCCACCGTTCCACCTCGGCGATCGACGACACACCTCGCACTGGGAGCCCCGCTTCCTCCAGCGCTTCGGTCAACCGCACGCGCTCGTTGGCATCGGACTCGAGTAGCAGCATAGGCGTCTCAGTTTTTCAATCGACGTCTCGCCGCGGAGCTTGAGGGGGTCGTTCGCGACCCAGGGGGTCAGGGCTGGGCGAACCCGTGCGCGGGCTCCGGTGAGCCGGAAGCCGCGGTGGCCTTTGGGGTGACCGCCCTGATCGGCTCGCAATAGTTCGAGACGACGCTGATCAGGTGATCCCGCCCGACCGGCTTGAGGAGATAGTCGGCGGCCTGTAGTTGCGCGTGGACGAGCGTCGGGAGGGGAGCGCCGGTGAGGACGATGGCCGGGATTGAGGCGAGCGCCGGTTCGGCCAGCTGCGCCTCGCGGAAGCCCCAGCCGTCCATGGCCGGCATGATCATGTCGAGCAGGACGATGCGGATGGAGTCGTCTTCGCGAAGAATCTTGAGGCCGTCCGCGGCGCTCTGGGCTGCAACGACGTCGAAGCCGGCGTGCGTCAGCTGTCTGATCATGACCGAGCGCACGCCCTCGTCGTCGTCGACGACCAGAACGCGGCCAGGGCCGCGGCGCGCGCCATCGTACGGCGCAAGCAGGTGATCGAGGTCCGCGGCGGTGCTTCGCATCGGGTTCTAAGCTGATAGCGTCATCGGCCGCTTAGGCTTGAGACTTGAATTGAACCGGCCGCTCGCGGAAGCAGACGAGTGCGGCCGCATGTCGAAGCGTGTTGCGACGTGCAAACACCGCAGGCACTCCGGACACGTCCGGGTCCAGCTGACGCCGGATGATGCTCTGGTCTCTGACTCCTACGAAATCGTCCAGAGCGCAGCGCACTCAGACGAACATGTCCTGCCGAGCTCGCTGATGTGAGGCCGGACCGTCACCTGGGCGGTTTCGGGCGCTGTCGGCATCGCTTCTTCGGTATGCGTGACGACGAAAACGTCGCCACCACACAGCCGGATCGACAGGACTGTCGAAAGATCCCGCCCATGCCCTCAGGACACGCGCGCTCGCTCTCACCGGCGCAAGCCGCACGTCGTCTGCTGTTTACGCCCGCCATCGCGCCCCGGCGCGCGACGCTCGAGATGGCGCTTCGTTTGCTCAATTCGTAACAACTCAGCTCACGTTTTCAAAGCGGGACGTGCGCGTCCCCGTCCCGCGCCACTCGAGACGCAACATATCGCGCAACCGCGCCCGAAAGGATCGCCTGTGCTCAATCGACGTGTCTGCAGCGGCTCGTTGCCGGCTGCACATCGCCTGGCGTCTGCCATGGCCTTCACTGCTCTGGTGCTTGGTATTGGAACGACAGCGCAGGCGCAGGACGCCCCGCTTCCGCCCGTGTCCATCGGGGCTGGTGCTCGCACGAGCTTCGTGCATACAGAGTTCGACGACGAGACGTCGGACTCGACCGACCGGTTTCTTCTCGACAGCGCCCGCATCTACATCAACGGGTCGGTGACCAAGTCGATCAAGTTCATGTTCAACACCGAGTACACGGGCGCAAGCAATGAAGTAGGGATCCTGGATGCCGCCGCGCGCTTCGAGGTCTCCGACAAGTTCAACGTCTGGGCCGGGCGGTTTCTGCCACCGAGCGATCGCGCCAACCTGTACGGGCCGTACTACGCGCATCACTGGGGCGTCTTCTCCGACGGTGTCCAGGACGGCTACCCGTTCATCTTCCAGGGACGCGCCGACGGCGTGATGTATTGGGGCCAGTTCGACAAGATGAAAGTCTCGGCCGGGCTCTTCGACGGTCCGTCGCTGGCCGTCGGCGGCGCCGGCGATAACGTGCTCGGCGCTGCCAGGATCCAGTTCGATTTCTGGGATCCCGAAAACGGCTACTACCTGAATGGCACTTACTACGGCGAGAAGAACCTGCTGGCCGTCGGCCTCGCCGGGCAGATCCAGGGTGAGGACAACACCGCCTGGAGCGCCGACTTCCTGCTCGAACGGAAAGTGGGCATGGGTGGCGCCTACACGGTGGAAGCCGAGTGGGCGCGGTACCACAAGCTCGGAGGCTATCCGAATCCAGCGGGCACTCCCTACGACACCAACGACGGCGGCTACGTGCTCGGCTCGTACCTCTTCCCGGCGATGTCGGGCGCCGGCCGGTTCGAGGTGCTCGGCAAGTACGCGCACGCGCGCTTCCGCGGCCCGTTCCCCGAAGAGACGCAGAAGACGTCGGAAGTCAATTTCAACTACCTGATGAAGCAGTTCAACGCGCGCCTGATGATCTTCTTCCAGGACTTCCGCTACGACCTGTCGGAGACGGCGAACTTCTGGAAGCTCGGCGCCGGACTCCAGCTGCAGATGTGATCCGCGTCTCTCGATTCTCACAGCCAGTGATTGAACACGGTCATTTCCCTCTCGATCGGAGGAAGTCATGAAACTGAAATATTTCTGTCTCGCCCTCA
>Ga0075428_100001573_pt1 | contig 24475 bp, 20 predicted proteins | sample RhiMetdeltSRZDD2_FD_75291 | JGI IMG/M metagenome (GOLD analysis project Ga0075428, IMG submission 75291) | Populus rhizosphere microbial communities from Tennessee, USA - Rhizosphere MetaG P. deltoides SRZDD2 | ecosystem: Host-associated > Plants > Roots > Rhizosphere > Soil | place: USA... | reverse complement strand
TGCGTGGGCTTCGACGGCGGGCTGCCGCTGAGCGGGCGGGATGCGTCTTCGCCGCTCGAAGCGCCGCCTGATGAATCTTTGGATCCGCATCCGGAGATCGCGATACCGACGGCCAGCGAAGCGACGAACGAGCAGCATCGACGTGGGATCATGAATGGCGCCTTAGCCCGATGGGCTGATTGCGGTTGGAAAAACGCGTTGGCTCGAGGGCCCGACAGAGATCCTTCGGCGCTTCGGTCGACTGCTACTTCGTCTGGCCCTCGAAGGCAGCAAGGCGCGTTTTCGCTCGCCGGCGCGCCCGCGGTCGGTTTGCGAAGCGATCTCTCTCTTGGGAAGAAAATCCGCGCGCAACGCTAACCTTGGCGGTCTTTGGGGTCAATGAGTACCTCCGGTCCATTGCCCGCAGCCGCTCCGCCGGGCCCCGCGTGTAGAATCGGGGCCGAAAGCCCGTCCAGGAGAGGTGCCATTCTTTCCGAAATCGTCCTCGCGTCTTCGTCGCCGCGCCGTCAAGAGCTGCTTTCGATGGTGACACCGCGCTTCCGCGTGGTTCCTCCGAGCGGCGTCGATGAATCGGCGGTGCAAGGGTGCGCCCGGGACGTCGTCTGCAGGCTGGCCCTCGAGAAAGCCGTCGAGGTCCTCGCGCGTCTCGAGAGGGAGGCTCCTTCCGCCGGGCGCATCGTGCTCGGCGCCGATACTCTCGTCGCCGTCCCGCTGTCGGAAGGCGAGCGAATTCTGGGAAAACCGGCGGATCGGGATGACGCTCGGACGATGCTCCGCCTTTTGGCCGGACGCTCCCACGACGTGTGGACCGGAGTTGCCGTGGCGACTCCGGGAGCGCCGCCCCGCGCCGCCGTGGAGCGGACGGAGGTGATTTTTCGATCTCTCAGCGAGCTCGAGATCGAGCACTACCTCGACACCGGCGAGCCGGAGGGCAAAGCGGGAGCTTACGGCATCCAGGGAGCCGCCGGCGCGCTCGTGGCGAAAATTCGGGGCTGCTACTACAACGTCGTCGGCCTGCCGCTCGTGTTGACAGCGCGGCTCCTGGCGGATGCTGGCGCCCACATCGCCCCGTCAGTCCACGACTGCGGCTGCGACCGGCACGCCCTGCAGGACGAGCTGCTTACGAGGGCTTGTCTTCTCCCAGGCGCGACCCCGTGAGGACCGGCGGCTGCGCCGGGGATGAGGCTGACGGAACGACGGCGGCCCCGGAGCTGCCGTTCGCGTTGGGTGCGGCGTTTTGCGTGTGCCCCGGCAGGACGATCGAGAGCGGCGCGGGGACCGGGCGCGTCGTCAGGTACGTGTACGAGCCCATGCCCTGCTCGTAGAACTTGAGGAAGCGGGCCGACTCTTCGAGAGTGATCCGCTTCTCCCGCAACGCGGACTCCACGTCTTTCCGCATCTGCGAGATGAGCTCGCCGCTCGAGTACTGGACGTAGGAGAGCACCTGCTGGACCGTGTCGCCCTTGACTACCGTCTCGACGTTGATGTTTCCGTTTTCGTCGAGCGAGACGTGGACGGAGTTCGTGTCGCCGAAGAGGTTGTGGAGATCTCCCAGGATTTCCTGGTACGCGCCGACGAGGAACGTAGCGAGATAGTACTCGCCATCGGAGTCGGGGCCGTCGAGGTCGTGCAGCTCGAGCGTCTTCTTCACGTCGCGCAAGTCGATGAACTTGTCGACCTTGCCGTCCGAATCACAGGTGATGTCCGCGAGGATCCCCCGACGGCGAGGTTCCTCGCGCAGCCGGTGAATCGGCATGATCGGAAAGAGCTGCTGGACCGCCCACGAGTCGGGCAGCGACTGGAAGACGGAGAAGTTGCAGAAGTAGGTGTCCGAAAGCTGCGACTCGAGCCCCTCGAGCTCCTCCGGCACGTAGTCCATGTTCCGGATGATGTGAAGAATCTTCTGCGCCGCGTAGTAGAAGAGCTTTTCCGAGAGGCTGCGCATCTCGAGGCTGAGGTAGCCGAGGTTGAACGCGGTCAGGACCTCGTCGTACGCCTGGACGGCGTCGTGGTAGCTCTCGAGCAGGTTTTTCTTCGACAGGTCGCGGCAGAGTGCGTGGAGGTCGTGAATCGGCTGCGGGAAATCATCCGGGATGTCGTCCGGAGGCTCTTCGAAGTGGAATTTCGAGATCCCCAGCACGTTGAACACGAGCACGCTGTGGTACGCCACCGTGGCGCGGCCCGACTCCGAGATGATGGTCGGGTGCTTGACGCCGGCCTCTTCGCAAATCGTCTTCACCCGGAAAATGACGTCGTTGGCGTACTCCTGGAGCGTGTAGTTCACCGATGACTCGAAGTTCGTTTGGGAGCCGTCGTAGTCGATGCCGAGGCCGCCCCCCACGTCGAGGTACTCGAGCCCGGCGCCCGCGCGCGTCAGCTCCACGTAGATCCGCGAGATCTCGTTGATCGCGTTTTTGATGTTGTGGATGTTCGTGATCTGGCTTCCCAGGTGGAAGTGGAGGAGCTTGAGGCAGTCCTCTTTGCCCTCCGCCTTCAGCATCTCCACGATCTTGAGAAGCTCGGTCACGGTCAGGCCGAACTTGGAGCGGTCGCCGCTCGACAGCTTCCAGCGTCCGGAGCCTTTCGCGGAAAGCTTCACGCGGACGCCGAAAACCGGTCGCACTTGCAGCTTCTCTGCGTAGCGCAGGATCAGCTCGAGCTCGTTGAACTTCTCGACGACCGGGATGACGGTCTTCCCGATCTTCTGGGCAAAGACGACCATCTCGATGTAGTCGTCATCTTTGAAGCCGTTGCAGATGATGGGGATGTCGCTGCGGTGCGTCAGCGCGAGGACGGCGAGCAGCTCCGGCTTCGAGCCGCTCTCGAGCCCGAAGCGGTACGGTTTGCCGAAATCGAGGAACTCCTCCACGACCTGCCGCTGCTGGTTCACCTTGATCGGGTACACGCAGCAGTAGTCGCCCTGGTACTCGTACTCGTGGATCGCGGCCGCGAACGCATCGTGCAGCTCGCTGATGCGGTGGCGGAGGATGTCGGTGAAGCGCAGGAGGATCGGCAGCTCGATCCCGCGCTGCTTCAGTTGGTCGACGAGCTCCTTCAAGTCGATGAACTGCTCCGGATCCTTGTACGGGTGCACGGCCACGCATCCGCTCTTGTTGATTGAGAAGTAGCCCTTCCCCCAATTGCGGATGTTGTAGAGCTCGCGTGAATCCTGGACGGTCCACTTCTCGAGCGGATCTCTCGTCATCGAATTGACACCTCGCGAAGAAGTACGCAGTGCGACCTGGCCTTGAGTGTCGCAATTCTGGAGATGGGGGGCGCGATATTCAATAGGTGATCGGCGAAAAATCGCTCGGAGGAATCAGCGTTTCTCGCTGAGTCGTTCCGAGCGGTAACGCGCAGTCGACGGCGACGAGCTCCGGCGCTTATCGGTCCATCGAGCCGTCGCTCCGCCGGACGATTCCGAGGCAGCGGGGTATATTTCTTCGACCCTTGAGAGGCCCTTCCCCACGGGCCCCGCCGGGCGGGTTCGAGGTCACCACCAACGAGGAAACCAGTGGGCAAGCGGTCGGACTACGCCGAGAGTTTCTCGGTTGCACAGTTCATCTTGCAATTTGGCCTCATCAGCGCCGTTTTCTGGCTCTGGCAGTCGCACTGGATCCAGCCGGTCAAGCTGATGGTGGTCCTTTTTCACGAGATGAGCCACGGCCTCATGGCGCTCCTCAGCGGCGGGCGGATCATCAACGTCGTGATCACGGCCGATGAGGGCGGTTGGTGCGAAACGGACGGCGGAAACACACTCCTGATCGTCAGCGCCGGCTACCTTGGGAGCATGCTGACGGGTGGTCTCCTCCTCTACCTCTCCCGCTTTCGGGCCCGGGTCGCTGGCGTCTACGTCCTTCTGACGGTCACTCTGGCGGCGGCGATTTTCACGGTTCTTCACGATCCCTACTCGAGAAAGTTCGCCACGGGGCTCGCCAGCGCCTTCATCGTCGTGGGCTGCCTGACCCCCGCGCTGCTGGGGGCGCTCCTCCTCCGGCTCCTGGGGACTGTGAGCTGCCTCTACTCCCTTTTCGACATCTACTCCGATATCCTGGCCACCGGGAAGTCCGTGGCCGTGGGGGAGAACGACGCCGTCGCAATCTCCCACATCACCGGGATGTCCCCCCATGCGATCGGGCTTGTCTGGCTCGGCATCTCCGCTGCGTACTTCCTGCTCGTGCTGAAAATCAGCCTGACGGCTCAGCCCGCGGCGCCGGGAAAGCGCGCCGAAGCCGTAGCCTCTACATAGCGGAGGAGCGAATTTCGGAAATGGCCCTCGCCTGCCCGAGACCCTCGTGGAGCCGCTGGAGCTGGTCTACCCCCCGGACCGCCCCACCATGCTGATCGCCTGCCCAAGCTGCCGACTCCAGTACGACGTCGAAGGGATGAAGCCCGGAGACCACGTTCGCTGTAGGTGCGGGCGCCTCGTCGAGGTGCCAAAGCGCCGGCCGAGGGAGGCGCGCATCCTCCACTGTTCGGCCTGCGGGGGGAAGGTGCGGGAGAAAGCGTCGAAGTGCGACTACTGCGGCGGCGCGATCACGCTCGCGGAGCGCAACCTCGGGCTCGTCTGCCCGGAGTGCTACGCGCGCCTCCCGGTCCGGGCAGCGTACTGCAGCCATTGCGGCATCCCCATCAGCCCCCAGGCGATACGAACGACGCGCGCTTCGGCGAAATGCCCCCGGTGCCAGAGCGCGCTCGTGCTGCGGGAGCACGAGAAGACCAGCTATACGGAGTGCACGCGCTGCAGCGGGATCTGGCTCGATGCCGCCACATTCGAGCGCGTCCTCGAGGCGAAAGACACGGCGGTCCTCGCGGAAGCGGTGCGTGCGTTCACGGATGCGCGGCCCGCCGCGACGGAAGAAGTCGACCAGGTCGTGAAGTACCTTCCCTGCCCCGTCTGCTCCGGCTTCATGCTGCGAAAGAACTTCGGCGGCTGTTCGGGTATCGTGATCGACTGGTGCAAGGGGCACGGCTTCTGGTTCGACGGGTCCGAGCTCGAAAAAGTGATGGTGTTCATCAACTCGGGCGGCCTCGACAAATCGCGCCAGCAGGAGATTTTGCGGTCGAAGCGGGAGCTCGAGCGCTTGAAGGAGCAGAAGTCGGCCTGGAACGCCGTCTCTGCGCGAGGTTCGCATTTACCTGCCTGGTCCAGCGGAGACGGAGGCGATCTTCTGCACGCCCTGTCCTGGGTCGCGGCGAAAGTCATCAACCTCGTTTTCTGACCCACCGGGCCGGTTCGCCGGCGGAATTCCCGCGTAGGACCTCGGCGGCGACGTCGTTCAGGTAGAATCGCTTCCATGAGCGACCTGCTCCATGGGCGCTTTCGTAAAATCAAGAAGTGCGGGTCCGGCGGCACGGGGGAGGTGTACAAAGCCGAAGACACGCGCCTCAAGCGGACCGTCGCGCTCAAACGGGCGCACGGGGGGACCGAGCCCGAACGGAAGCAAAAGGCCGCGCGCCTCCTCCGCGAGGCCGAGATGCTCGCGAGCCTCGACCATCCGAACATCGTCACGATCCATGACTGCATCGAGACGACGACGTCCGTCACGCTGGTGCTCGAGTACGTCCATGGGACCCCGTTCCGGGACGTCTACGTCCGCCGCGCGGTGCCGCAGCACGAGTTCCTCGAGTACTTCCAGCAGCTCGTGTCCGCCGTGGGCGCGGTGCACGAAGCCGGCCTCATCCATCGCGACATCAACCCGAAAAACATCCTCGTGAGCGCGGCGGGCGCGATCAAGCTGATGGACTTCGGCCTGGCGGCGGCCGCCAGCGACCCGCAGCCGCGCGCCGGCGGCACGCTCGGCTACATGGCGCCGGAAGCCCTGCGCAAAGGCGTGCGTCCGGGCTTCGGCGTCGACATCTACTCGCTGGGGTTTCTCAGCTTCCAGGCGCTCATCGGCGGCCCCGCGTTCCAGCGCCTCTACGGCACGAAGAACCCCGTCGAGTGGGCGCGCTGGGTCCTCTCGCGCGAGAAACTAAAGACGCTGCACGAGCTCGAGAGTCCCGTGTCTTTGGGGCTCTCGACGATCATCGAGCGGATGGTCGAGAAAGATCCCACCCAGCGGTACTCGAAAATCTCCGAAGTTCTCCGTGACCTCGACCGGCTCGCGGGTCGGCCCGCTTCGCCGGAGGGACCCAGCGTGCGCCGCCTTCTGGCGGGGCTTCGCTCGGGCATCCAGGGCACCGAGTCGACGAAATGAGTCGGGCCCGGTGCTTTCGTCAGCGCCGGTGGCCGCGCTTCTGCTTGCCGAAGCGCTCGAGATCTCCCGCCAGCTCCTCCATGGAGCCATAGCGCAGCGTCGGGTTCGGCTCGACGGCGTGCCGGATGATCGCGTCGAGACCCAGCGGCAGCCGGGAGTTCGCGGCCCGCGGGGCGGGCGGGATACGCGTGACTTTGATGCGCGCCAGCTCTTCCTCGTCGGTGCCCGGGAAGGGGTTGGCGCCCGTCGCGACTTCGTACAGTGTCAGGCCGAGCCCGTAGACGTCGATGCGCGCGTCGTACGGGTCCGCCTCCGGCCCGAACTGCTCCGGGCTCATGTAGCGCAACGTGCCCCAGAGCGATCTTTCGAGCGTGCGTGAGCGGTCGAGCGCGTCGAGCGCCGAGCCGAAGTCCGAGAGGAGCAGGCTGCCGTCACGGCCGAGAAGCAGGTTTTCCGGCTTCAGGTCGCGGTGAATGATCCCTTTCTCGTGGAGCCGCTCGAGAGCGCGCGCGACTCCGGCGAACTGGCGGGCGAGGCAATAGGAGTAGCCTTCGTCCGTCGTCGAAGCGCTCGCGGCGAGAGATTCGGCGGTCTCGCCCGTCTCGAGGCGCATCGCGTAGTAGTAGTGACCTCGAGCTTTGCCGCTGCCGTAGATCGGGACGATGCAGGGATCCTCCACGCGCTCGGCGTAGGCCGCTTCAGCTTTGAAGCGCTCGGCGGCCATTGGGTCCGTGCCGAGGTGGGGCGACAGCACTTTCAACGCGGCGACGCGCTGGGCCGAGACCTGCCAGGCCTCGTAGACGGTCGCCGTGGCGCCCGTGGCGATCTCCTGCTCGATCTTGAAGTCGTCGAGCAGCTCTCCCGACCTGAGACGAGGAGGCAAGGGGGCGAACGACGCGTGGCGCGTCTTTCCGCCCTGGGCCCGACTCGCCACGACGGCGATTTTGCGCACGCCGTGCGTCAGAAACCTCCGCGGTTGCTCCATGGCCGCCTCAATCCCTTCGAGGACCGTTTTCCCCCTACTGTCCAAATTCTTCCGGCCCACGATGCCCATCGGACCCGTGGAAGAGCCCGCTTGAAGGAAAGCATGGAAAGGGCGTTATCGGATCACGCGCCGCGTGAGGAGCTCTCGCCACACGTGAAAATGCCCCGAGGGACGTCACCTCGAAAGGGGTCCGCCGGGGCATCGGGTTCACTTTCCCCTCTTCTCTGGGGAAGCGAATTGCACGGGAGATCAGCGTTGCGGTTGAGCCGCCACGCGTTAGAAAACCGAGTATACGCAGGGGGCGTCGGGATCAGAATCCCAAAAAGCTGCCGCGCCGTCCGGACGATCGGTCGGGTGCGAACGCCGGACGAAAGCTCCCGGCGAAAAGAGAAGGAAGGGATCCTTGGACCGCGAAACTCTCGAATGCGACGTCCTCCTCGTCGGTGCGGGACCTGCGTCGCTCGCGTGCGCTTACCACCTCGCCGGGAAGCTCGAGGCCGCCGGCGAGAAGCGCGAGATCCTCATCATCGAAAAAGGAGGAGAAGTCGGGCAGCACATCCTGAGCGGCGCCGTGATGGATCCTCGCGGCCTCGATGAGCTTTTCGAGGGCCGCTGGAAAGAGGAAGGGTGCCCCGTCGAAGCGCCCGTCGTGAGCGAGGCAGTCTACTACCTCACTCCACGGGGCAAGATCCGGTTTCCTTTTGTCCCCCCCACTCTGAAAAACCACGGGGGCTACGTCGTGACGCTGAGCCACGTGGTTCAGTGGCTCCAGACGAAAGTCGAGGCGCGCGGCGTGAACGTGCTGGCGGGCTTCCCCGGCAAGGAAGTGATCTACGACGAGAGCGGGCGGGTCGCGGGTGTCCGGACCGCGGACCTGGGCCTCGACCGGGCCGGCCAGCCGAAGGCGAGCTTCACTCCCGGCACGGACCTCCGCGCGCGAGTCACCGTTTTCGGAGAGGGGCCGCGCGGGTCGCTGACCAAGGCGCTCGTCGAGCGCCTCGGCGCCAGCGGACCGAACCCGCAGATCTACGGCACCGGCGTGAAGGAGCTCTGGGAGCTTCCCGCCGGCCGCATCCGGCCCGGCGAAGTTTTCCACACTGCGGGCTGGCCGCTGCGCTCGAACCACTACGGCGGAGGCTGGATCTACGGCCTGCCCGGCGATCGCGCGTCGATCGGCTTCGTCCCCGCGCTCGACTCCGGCGACCCGGAGTTCGACCCGTGGGCCTCGGCGCAGAAATGGAAGACGCATCCGTGGATCCGCTCCCTTCTTGAGGGCGGCAAAATCCTGAAAGCCGGTGCTAAGGCCGTGCCCGAGGGCGGGTACTGGTCCCAGCCGAAGCTCTACGGCGACGGGTTCGTGATCGTCGGCGACGGCGCAAGCTTCCTCAACGCGCCTCGCCTGAAAGGGATCCACACCGCAGTAAAGAGCGGAATGCTCGCCGCGGAGGCGATTTTCGACGCGCTGCGGGCCGGCCGCTTCGACGCCGCCGCTCTCGAAGGATACGACCGCCGCTACCGCGAGAGCTGGCTTTGCAAGGAGCTCCGGCTCGTGCGCAACGTGCGCCAGGTCTTCCACGGAAATTTCTTCGTCGGCATGGTGCGCGCGGGGCTCCTCCTCGCCGCTGGCGGACGGCTTTTCGGCGACCGACTCCCCGTGAAGACGGATGCGGCCTGCCTCGAGCGGCGGCAGAACGGCGCCGGCCCCTCGCCCGGGGAAGCGGCGGAGCTGCGGCCGGATGGCGTCCTTACTTTCGACAAGCTCACGGGCGTCTACCACGCCGGGGCGATGCACGAGGAGAACCAGCCAAGCCACCTCATCGTCCACGACCTCGACATCTGCCGCACGCGCTGCCGCGAGGAATACGGCAACCCGTGCGAGCACTTCTGCCCGGCGCGGGTTTACGAGATGGTCGAGGATCCGGCCGCGCCGCCGCGCCCCGACGGCTCCCCGGCGGTCCGCCTCCAAATCAACCACTCGAACTGCGTCCACTGCAAGACGTGCGACGTGCTCGACCCCTACGGCATCATCACCTGGACCGTCCCGAGCGACGCTGGCGGGCCGAAATACATCGGCTTGTGACGGCGCCGTCGCCTCTCCATCGCGAGCGACCCGCCCTCGGTGTCGCTCGAGCGCGCGCCGGAATCGTCAACGCAGAGGAAAGAGGTCGCAGAGAGCCGCTCGACTCGGCCGGCCGCCGTACTCGCTGACTTCGAAAGCCTCCGCGTGCTCGACGTCGGCGGCGTGGTCTGCGCCGTAGTTGTGGGCGAGATGGTCGCGGTACCGGTGCGCCACGGCCTGGAAGCGAGGCCCCCAATGCTTCTCGAGCCATCGGCGCCGCGGCTCAGGCTCGGTGGGCAGCGCCTCCTGCAGACCCTCGACGTGCGGGAGCCACTCGTAGAACTGCGAAGCGTGAGCGTCGAGCATGGCCCACTTCGATTCCATCACCGGGTCCACGTCGACCACGACGTCCGGCGTGAACGGGCAGGGCTTCGTGAACTCGTCGGAGAAATAAGCGATCACAGGATTCTTCTTGAGCGGTGGAGTGTCCGGGCAAACGAGAGGCACCATCACCATGTACGCCGAATCGTGCACGAGCGTGGCCGTCGATCGGTGGTCGGGGTGATAGTCGTTGGGGCGGTGCGTCAGGATCAGGTCCGGGGAGAATGACCGGATGCGGCGGATGAGGTCGAGCCGCCGTTCGAGGCCCGGCTCGAGGTGTCCGTCGGGGGCATCGAGCACCTCGTAGGAGATTCCGAGGACTTCGCCCGCCTTGCGGGCCTCATCGCGCCGGCGCGCTTCGAGCTCGCGCGCGCCGAGCTCGTGATGGCCGGCGGCGCCGTTCGTCGTTGAGATGAATGCGACCTGATCGCCGCGCCGCATCCAGAGAGCCGCCGTGCCTCCCGCGCCGACATCGGCGTCGTCCGGGTGCGCCCCGATGACGAGAATCTTCAACATTTCCTTGCGCCTGCGGATCCAGTACGGTGGGCGGGCCCCGTCAGGAATTGTGCCCCATGCGCCTCTCGAGCATCGACGTATTTTATCTAGCGATCCCCAACGTCACGAACGCTGCGGACGGCACGCAGGACTCACTCGTCGTGCGCATCCGCGACGAGGAGGGGCTCGAGGGGTGGGGCGAGTGCGACGCGTCGCCGCTCGTCACGCTGGCGGCGTACTGCTGCCCGCCATCGCACGGCAACATCATCAACCTGCGCGACACGCTCCTCGGGGAGCGCGTCGAGTCGGCCGCTGACGTGGTCCGCCTGGGAGAGAAAGTTCTGCGCGATGGCCTCGACATCGAGCAGGTGCACCACGCGCTCAGCGGCGCGGACATCGCGCTGTGGGATCTGCTGGGGAAAAAGCTCGGAGAGCCGGTTTGGAGGCTCCTCGAAAGCGTCGAGCCGAGCGCTTCGCCGCCGGCCGGAGTTCGGGTCGCCGCGCACGCGAAAGTGCCGTACGCCTCGGTGCTTTTCGCGGACAGCCCGGAAGCGACGAAAGCGCGCGCTGCGAAGCTGCGGGGCGCTGGTTACGCCGCCGCGAAGTTCGGATGGGGCCCGCTCGGACGCCACGGCGAGGCGATGGATATCGCCCTCGTCGAAGCGGCACGCTCCGGCCTGGGTCCGGACGCCCGCCTCTTCGTCGACGCCGGCGTGGTCTGGGGCGAGGATGACGCCACCGCGTTCCGCCGGGCGGAAGCTTTCCAGGCGTTCAAGATTGGCTGGCTCGAGGAGCCGCTCCTTCCCGACGCCGTTGCGGCGTACGGGCGGCTGCGGCGACGAAATCCGCCGGTGCCCATCGCCGCGGGAGAGGGCGCGAACCGCCTGCGCTTCGCCGAGGACCTCGTCGAGAACGGCGGCGTCGACTATCTCCAGATCGACGCCGGCCGCATCGGAGGAGTCACCACCGCATTCCGCGCGCGGCGCCTGGCCGAGCGGCGGGGCGTCGTGTACGTCAATCACACGTTCAAGAGCCACCTGAGCCTCGCTGCGGCGCTCCACGTGTTCGCGACGGCCCCCACTTTCGATTTGCTCGAGTACCCGGCGGAAGGCTCGGAGCTCTCTCGCAGCCTCGTGCGCCGGCCGCTCGAGCGGGGCGCCGATGGCCTCGTCCGCGTCCCGGAGGCGCCGGGCCTCGGCGTGGAGGTGGACCTCGAGACCGTGCGCCGCTTCCTCCAGCCCGTCCGCATCGAGGTGGCGGGCCGGCTCGTGCACGACACGAGGGCTCCCTGAGCGCGGGAAGAGCGCGTCCGCTGAGTTTTCCGTCAGTTGGCTGCGGCGTGCAGCGGGCGATCCGCCTTGAGGCTCTCGAGCACGCAGCCGACTTTTTCGGGATCCAGCGGCCAGAACTCCGAGGACTCCAGGTCGCGCAGCAGCGTGAGCCAGTCGTCGTGATTCCAGGAGTAGTTGTGCGACAGCACCCAGCGGCTGGGCGCGCCCGAGCGGCTCCAGCGCTCGAGGTTGCTCGCGGGCTGCGGCGCACAGGACGTCCCGGCGGATGTCGAAGCCGAACGTGCCGTTTTGGATGCAGCGGCCGCTGGGGACGCAGCAGGTTGCTGAGCCGCCGCCCCGGGGCGCACGGCGCGCTGCGATGTCAGCTGCTGGTTTTTCTTTCCGAATAGCTTGTTCAGAAGGCTCATGGGCTCCTCTCGTTGCGTTCTCTCCGCAGCGCCAGGCTGCGTGCCACTTCACTCACGGGTCGCGGATGTTTCAGCTGTCGGCGCTGCCGCGATGCAGCGTCGCTCAGCCTCCTCGCCTCTTCGTGTCTTCCGAATTCTTTCCTCGGCGGACCTACCGGCTTCCGCGCGCCGCAGTCACAGGCCCGAAGATAACGCCGCGGTGCCCAAGTTTCAAATGGCGCCCGCGCGCGTGCGTGCTGGCAATCCGCATCTCGACAGGATACAACCCTCCACCATGCCTCGGCCCTGGGACCGACGTTTCGCGACCGGCACCTCGCGGCGGCCCATCTCCCGCGAAGCGCTCGCGCTCGGCCGCCGTTGCGATTTCGTGCCTTTTTCTGTGCTGGCACTTTGCGGTTTTCTCCACGTCATGGAAAGCCCCCTCCGCGCGCAAGAGATCCCTTTCAGCCGCTTCGAGCTCCCCAACGGTCTGACCGTGATCCTGCACGAGGATCACCGGCTGCCGCTCGTCACCGTCAACTTGTGGTACTACGTGGGCTCGAAAGATGAGATCCAGGGCCGCTCGGGCTTCGCCCACCTCTTCGAGCACCTCATGTTCATGGGCACGGAGAAAGTGCCGTACCCGCAGTTCGACAACATCATGGAGAAGTCGGGCGGCTCGAACAACGCTTCGACGTCCGAGGACCGCACCAACTACTTCGAGTCGGGCCCGCGGGAGCTGCTCGAGACTTTCATCTACCTCGAAGCGGACCGCATGGCCTCGCTCGGCGTCTCGATGACCCAGGAGAAGCTCGAGGCGCAGCGGAAAATCGTGCGCAACGAGCGCAGGCAGAGCTACGAGAACCGCCCGTACGGCAAGGCTTACCTCGAGATCCCGCAGCAGATCTATCCGTACGGCCACCCCTACCACCATCCCGTGATCGGCTCCCACGAGGACCTCGAGCGGGCCACGGTGGACGACGTGAAAGATTTCTTCAAGAAGTTCTACATTCCGAACAACGCCTCGCTCGTCGTCGCGGGCGACTTTGATCCGGTCGTGGCGCGGCGCCTCGTGGAGAAATATTTCGGACGTCTGGGGGAACGGCCGCCCGTGGAGCACGTGAAGCAGGCGCCTCCCGCCAAAATCGAAGGGACGAAGCGGGCCACGATCGAGGATACGGTCGAGCTGCCGCTCAGCATCTTCGTCTGGCACTCTCCTGCGGTTTTCGCGGATGGCGACGCCGACATGGACATCGTCGCCTCCGTGCTCGGAGGAGGGAAGTCGAGCCGGCTCTACCGTCGCCTCGTCTACGAGAAAAAGCTCGCGCAAGAGGTGGACGTGGCGCAGTCCTCGAGCCTCCTCTCCTCGACTTTCTACATCTTCGCCTACGTGCGGCCCGAGGCGTCACAGGACGAGCTGGAAGCCGAAGTGGACCGGGAGATCGAGCGGCTCAAGGCGGAAGGCCCCGCTCTCCGCGAGATCGAGCGCGCGCGCAACAAGGTCGAAACGTCTTTCTGGCGCGGGCTCGAGGGCCTAGGAGAGCGAGCCGACCGGCTCAACAGGTACCAGTTCCATTTTGCCGACCCCGGCGCGATCGGAAAAGACCGAGCCCGTTACGACGCAGTGACCGGCGAAACCGCCGCTCGGTGGGCGCGCGAAGTCCTCCGGCAGGATGAGCGCTTAATCCTTCGCGTCGTCCCCAAGGGCTGAGCGGCAACGCCATGAGACAGCGCCTATTTCTCGTCGGGATGAGCCTGATGATCAGCTCCGGTTGCAAAACACCCCCTTCGGCCGAACCTCCGCGCGCGACTCCGGCCGGCGCTTTCGAAGTGCCCGTGCCGGAAAGCTTCCGCCTGTCGAACGGCGTCGAGGTCTGGCACCTTGCGTCACGCCAGGTCCCGATGGTCAGCCTCGCTCTGCTCCTCCGCTTCGGCTCCACGTCCGATCCGCCGGGGAAGGAAGGGCTCGCGGCCCTCACGGCGGACATGCTCGACGAAGGCGCGGGAGCCCGGGGCGCGCTCGAGATCGCCGAGGAGATCGACCACCTGGGCGCCGAGCTGGGGATCGATGCGCAGAAGGAGCATCTGCAGATCACGCTGGGAGTGCTGCGCCGCAACCTCGACGCCGCGCTGGACCTGCTCGCCGACGTCGTGCTTCGCCCTTCGTTCGCGGACGGAGAATGGGATCGGGTCAAGGCGTTGATGCTGAACGACCTGATCCAGCGGCGCGAGGAGCCCCGTGATGTCGCCCGCGTCGTTTCCGAGCGCGTGTTCTACGGAGACGCCAATCCCTACGGCCACCCGCTCGACGGGTACGAGGCGTCGGTCCGATCGATCGAGCTGGCCGACGTGCGGAAGTTCTACGCCGACCACGCGCGGCCGGACGCCGCCATCGTCATGGCGGCCGGTGACATCTCCGCCGACGAGCTGCGGCAGAAGCTCGAGTCCCGGCTGGGGGGCTGGAAAGCGCAGGGCGCGGCTCCATCGCCTCCGCAGTACCCGGCGGCCTCGCCGGAAAAGGCCGCCCCGTCGGGCCCTCGCGTCATCGTCGTCGACAAGCCCGAAGCCCCCCAGACGGAAGTCCGAGTGCTCCTGCCGGGGCCCCGTTACGCGGCGGCGGATCTGGGCCCACTTGCGCTCGCCAACACGGTGCTCGGAGGAACTTTCACGAGCCGTCTCGTGACGAACCTCCGGGAGCGCAACGGTTTCACCTACGGCGCGTCGAGCCTCCTCGTCGCGCGAGGCGCGACGGGTCACCTCGTGGCGGGCTCCGCGGTCTACCGCGACAAGACGGCAGCAGCGCTCGTGGAAGTCTGCCGCGAGCTGCGCGCCATGGAGACGGGCAGGTTCGAGGATGAGGAGCTGGCCAAATCCCGCTCCACGCACAAGAGCCGGCTGGTCGAGAGCCTCGAGACGCAGGACAGCATCCTCGGCCTCTATTCGCTGAGCGCTGCGCTCGGATTCGGTCCGTCGGAGCGCAGAGACTTCCACCGGCGGACCGCCGCGTCCACTCCGGCAGAGATTCAGGAAGCCGCTCGCCGGTACTACGCCTGGGACCGGAGCACGATCGTCCTCGTCGGAGACAAGGCGTCGATCGAAGCGCAGCTTACCGAGGCTCGCGCTAACCCGCCCAAGGACCTCGCCGGACGGCCCTGCACCTTCGGCCCTTCGGAGGTGCTGGGGCGCGACGGCGAGCCGCCCTCCCCGTGATGCGCCGAGCCTCGCTCGCCGGAAGCGCCAGCACGCGGTAGGACACGAGCAGCTTTGCCGCGCCGCGGCAGCCAGCCGGCGCGCGTCGAACGGCGTGGCGGCCGGGAATTCGCTTCCCGGGAAACCGCGCTCGCGGCAGGCGGCGGGTTACGGCGGGGCTGGAAACGCTGGCCGTGGACATTCACCGCCTCGCCTGGGTTCCGAGGTCCGGCCGCTGCACGCGCAGCGCGCAGGGCTTCGAGAGATGCTTCTCGTTCACCACGGCGACGATCTCGTAGGCTCCCGGCGGGAGCAGCTCGAGGGGGAACTCGTTCCCGGGGCTCCCCGGGGGAGCGCGCTCGGGCACAATCGGCACCGTCAGCCGTTTGTCGGGCTCGAGGAAGACTTTCTCGTTGTGACGGTACGTCCACGCTTGCCGCAGGAGGACGGGCTCGACCGTCCCTTGCCGCGCGGTGCGGAGCTCGATCTTCAAGCGCTCGAGGCTCAGCCTGCGCCCGCTTCGGTTCGTGATGTCCACCCAGAACTTCAGCTTGCCGGGCAGGTTGGCCTGGAAGTTGGCCGCGTTGACGGCCAGCTTGATGTCGAGCGCCGCGGCGTCGTCGAGATCGGTGATCGTCACGCTGCCGCAGCCCGTGAGCGTGAGGGCGCAGAGCAGCGCGGCACGGAGCAGAGCGGCAGAGAGCAGAGAAGTCCGGGGCATCTCCCCCGTTCTTCGGCTATGGAGCGGCGATGACTTTAGCTTTTGCCGAAGCAGTCAGCAGCCGCGAGCGCCTATCGGTGCGTCAGGAAGCCTGCTTTCGACCGGCCGTCGATGCGCTCGAGCAGCCCTTTCAAGACGTCGAGCGTCCTCCCGCTGGCACCGACGTGGGAGCTCACCGTGTCGCGCGCCCTCGTCCCCATCCGCGTGGCCATCCCGGGATCGCGCCGCAGCTCCTGCAGCTTCGAAGTGAAATCTCCGGCGTCCTGGGCGACGAGCAACGCTTTCCGCTCGATGAACGTGGAGACCACCGAGCGGAAGTTCGAAAAGTGAGGGCCGATAACTACTGGTCGCCCGAGGCCTGCGGGGGCGATGACGTTGTGCCCGCCGAACGGAACGAGCGACCCCCCGACGAAGACGACGTCGGCGGCCGAGGCGATCCTATCGAGCTCGCCGAGCGTGTCGACGATCAGCACTTCGCCGTGGCCATTCTGATGCCACGGTGCGGCTGCGTTGTAGGGGCCGGACGCGCCCCGGACCTCGCTCCAGCGGAGGGCCTGGAAGCCTTTCTTCTGCACGAGGCCGGAGAGCTCGTCGACGCGCGCCACGTTGCGCGGCGCGATAATCAAGCGTGCCTGCGCATCCTCGCCGTAGAGTGAGCCGAACGAGTCGAGCAGGATGTCCTCCTCGCCGGCGTGCGTGCTGGCGCCCACGAGCACCCATTCCGAGCCGTTCAGGCCCAACGATTCGCGCATGCCGCTGGCGGGGCTCGGTGCGTTGTCGAACTTGAGGTTGCCAGTGACGTGAATGCGGTCGGCCGGCACGCCGAGCTTCCGATAACATTCTGCGCTGGCCGCGTCCTCGACGCAGAAAGTGACTACCGCCGGAGGAGGCCAGCGCAGGAATCGGGACATCCATCGGTAGCCCCGGAACGAGCGCTCGGACATGCGCCCATTCACCATGACGACGGGCACTCCGCAAGCCTGGGCGTGCCAGAGGAAGTTCGGCCACAGCTCGTGCTCGACGATCACCACGATGTCCGGCTGAATCCTGTCGAACGCGCGCTGGACGAGGAAACTCATGTCGAATGGGTAGGACACGATGCTGAGGCCGGGGTAGTGGATACGCGCCACTTCGAGCCCCGCGCGAGTGGTCGTCGAGAGGACGACGTCCCAGTCCGGGAACTCCGCCTGGAACAGCCTGAGCAAGCTGCGCGCGCTGAGGATCTCCCCGACCGACACGCCATGGAGCCACAAGCATGGCTTCCCGGCAGCTCTGCGCGGTACGTCGCGCGAGCGACGCGGGATGTGCTCGAGGACGCGACGGGCCTTGCCCGTCAACGCCAGGTAGGGCACGACAAAGCAAAGACCTCCCAGATACACTCCGTCCAGGAGAAAATTTCGAATGCCACGAGACCTTTCGAGGGAGCCTTCGTAGGTGGGTGCCCTCAAGCTGCTAATCTCCTCCTCATGGCCCCGGGCAAAAAGTGTCTCACTGGTGTCGGGATCCTGATCGGTGGGCGGCAAACCAGTCGAAGCACCCACGCGGACAGATCGTAGAGTTGGGATCGAAGGGCGGTCACCGCATGGTGACACTCGTAGATCTCCTTTTCAAGGAGAAACCTATCGCTGCGTTCGGTGAAAACAGGGGTTCCGAGCATGCAATTCCGACGCCGCGCCGCCAGTGTTTCGGCCCCGCTTCTTCCGACCTGTTCGAGCCCGGAAAGTCCCACTCCAGAGTGTCGAAGTACCGATAAATGTCACATAGCTACAGCTGCGTTTTGCACGACGGGCCGCTCACTATCACCTGCCGCGACGATGTCACGCAGGAGGCCGCCGCGTCCTGGCTCGCCGCGCATCGCGCGCGGGCGGAGCATGGCGACCGTGCGTCGCCGCGGTATCGGGATGGCGTGCCGTGCGCGGGCGATGGCTGCCACCCGGGAGTGATTCTCAAACCGGACCGGGGGCGCGGGCTCAAGCGAGTCCTGTCCCCGCTCCTCGGCCTGCGGAGAGGCCCTCGCAAAGCATTCGAGATCGGCGTTTGGCTCGAGAGTGCCGGCGTGAGCGCCGCGCGCCCTCTCGCGCTCATCGTCGAACGCCGCGCGGGGTGCGAAGTCCACAGCTCGCTCGTGCTCGAACGAGTCGAAGGCGTGACGCTCCGGCAGTTCCTGCTCGAGCAACTGCCCGCCGCGGCCGCGCGGGGCGCCGGCGATGCGCTGCGGCAAGGCCTCTGCCGTGCCATTGCGGAGGAGGTGGCTCGACTCCACCTCGCCCACGTGCGGCAACGAGACCTCAAGGCGCCGAATCTCATCGTCAGCGAGCTGCCGGACGCGCTCCGGGTCACGATCGTCGACCTCGAGGGCATGTCGCGATGCGCCGCGGTGCCGCCATCGAGAGTCCGCGCGCGCGACCTGGGCCGCCTCGCGGCGAGCTTCCTCGAGCCGGAGGTCGTCACGCAGGCCCGAGTCGGCGTCGATGACTGGAGGCGCCTCTGTGAGCGCTACGTCGAGATCCTCCGCGCCGGCTCGCCGGACAGCGACGGCGGCGAGTGCGACCGCCTCACCGAGGCCTCCGTGGCCTGGGCGCAGCGCAAGCTGGAGAGAAACCGGCGCCGAGGTCGGGTCACCTGGTGAGGCGCGCCTCCTCGGCGGGCGGCGTCCTGCCGCCAGATTCGATGGCGCGGAGCCAATCCTCGGCGCGAAGCCCTGCGGATTTGCCCGTCACTTTCTCGAGCACGCGCACGAGGTGGACGCTGTACTCGCCACGCTCCATCGTTTTCAGGATGGCCGGAACCGCGTCCGTCCCGGCGGAGCACAACGCGTTCACGAGCTCTTCTGCGGCCGCGTCCTCTCGCGTCGTCTGGAGATCGTCGAGCAGCCTCGCGACGCGGCGCGATGCGAGGAACTGCGCTCCGTGCGACGTCCACCATTCCCGCCAGAAGCGGGCTGCGGCTGCTGCCGCCGTTGCACTCGCCGCGCCGCTCGATTCCGATGCGCTGGTCGGCCCCGCAGCTCCGGTCCAGCGCCCGAGGACTTCTCCCGCGCGCCGCCGCACGTCCGCGTCGGCGTCCTCAAGGCGATCGATCACTGCGGGGAAAGCCTCGAGCAACCCCTGTCCGTCGACGATGTCGAGCTCGCGGCGCACGAGGATAGGGCTGGGAGCCCGCGACAGCAGGCGGCCCATCTCTTCGCCGCGTGCCGGAGCACGCCCGCGCTCGAGCTCTCTCAGGCGGGCGAGATCGTTGCCCACGGCCTCGTAGGCCGAGCGTTCGCCGCGCGCCAGTCCGGAGACTTGCGCGAGCGCTTGTCGAGCGTGAGCCGTGACGGCGTCCTCTTCCTCCGTCCACAGAGACAGCAGCCAGGCGAACAACTCGTGGGCGCGGTGAGGAGGAAAGCCTTTCTCGATCTCCTGCGCGAACGGCAGAAGCGCCGGGTCGCGTGACTCCGCGAGCGCGCCGAAGAGGGCCGCAGCGGAGAGAAACCCCTTGAGCCGCTCGATGAAAACGAGGTCACTCTCTCTCGACGAGCCCGCCGCGCCGGCTTCCTGCGTCAGGATCACCGGCGGCCCGAGGACCTGGACGTGGGACCGGGTCGCGCGGGTGAGGAAAAGGAGAGCGAATGCCGTATCCACTTCGTCGCCCCACGTGCCGTCCCCTTTCTGGGCGCGTACCATCATCTTGGCGCCCTCGACGTACCAGTCGACGGTGCCGAAGCTCTGGATGCCGCCAATGTCGCCGACTTTTTCGAGGCTGTAAGTGCCGTAGAAGGTCGAGAAGTACGAAGGTATGCGCGTCGCCATCCAGGCGAGGCCCGAGGCAATCCGCGCGTCGATCGCTCGCGCGAGGTCTCCCGTGGAATCGCCGCGCGCCTGCAATGCCCTGCGCGCGACGAGCAGGCTCGACACGCCCGCGGCGGTCATGGTGTCGGAAGGCGCGGCCTCGCTCTCGGGTAGGTAGCTCCAGCCGCCGGGTGTCGCCTGTTGTCGCTCGAGCCGCGAAACCCCGCGCGTGATTCCTTCCCAGGCCCCCGACCGATAGCGCAACGTCAGCGATGTCGGGCGGCCGTCCTCCCGGAACGTCCGGACGAGACGCTCCGCGAACGCCTGAATGAGCTCGGTGGGAATGGGAATCTCGTTCTCGAGGCCGATCTCGAGCCCGAGCACCGCGAACTGCGTGTTGGAGAGATCTCCATCAGCGCGGCCGTGGTAGCTCCACCCTCCTCCTTCCCCGCGCGCGAGCCATTCCAGAAGGTCGACCATCTTATTGCGGATGGGGCCGTCGGGCGGGATCCGGGGTACGTCGGGGGGCGCAACGCTCACTCCGCCGCTCAGCCGGGCGGCGCGCGACTCGGCGTGTCGAGCCTGCCAGTAAGCGTCGAGCGCGAAGAGGTAGCACGCGACCGAATAAGTCTCTGCGGGGCGGATGCGCTCGAGGCGCGAAATCGCGCTGCGAACGACGGCATGGCTCGTGGGCACTTGCGCTTTGAGGCAGGCGGCGAGCGAGAGCGCGATATGGCCCATCGGGTAGTCGCGCGGCGGCCGTTCGACCTGCACGGCAAGGCGGGGCAGGAGCGCGGCGCGGCCCCGGTGGATCGCAGCGTTGATCTTGCGCGTCAACTCGGGGGACTCTTCGCCCGCCACTACCGCCCGGCTGAGGAATGCCGCGGCGAGCGCGGCCGCGGCGGCGCGGCGCATCCTCCCCAGGGCGTCACTTGAAGAGCTCATCGATCATCACCTCCTTCGAAGCTCCGTCTCCCGGCTCGTTCAGGAGCTTCGCAACCACGGCGGCTACCACTAGCACCGACTTGGGTCGATCCAGGATACGACCTCTCTTAAAACGAGGGCCGACAGCGATCAAGGTTCCCGGCCCCCTCTCGGGCAAGTTGACCACGATGACATGTGCCGTCGGCCCCAGCGCGGCGCGCACCTGCCCCAGCATCTCGTCGCGCTGCATCATGTCTGCTGCCGCGTCGGACACCGCGTGTACGCGCAGGAGGCTCAGCCGCGACGCCTTGAGCTTTGCCGCGTCGAACGCGGGTCGAGCCGGGCCAACGCTCGCGGGCGCGGGGACGGCACTGCGCGATGCACCCAGGGCTTTGCGCAGCGCTTCGAGCGCCGAGATCTCGTCCGGCGACGCGGCCGAGGCGCCGGGAAAGAGCTCGCGCAGCCGGGCCAGCGCGGGCGTGAGCGGTGCGGCTTCGGAGGAGCCCGCGGCTTCGACCACCTGGGCGGGCACGCCGGAGGGCAGGAGCATCCGGGCCAGAGCGTCGGCGCTCGCGGGCGCCAGCTCAGCTCTCTCCAGCTCGAGCCGCGTGACGCTGACGCCTTCGAGCGCGAGCTTCCACAACACGGGCACGTTCAGCATCGGGCTGGGTGAGACCTCCGCGGCCGACAGCCGCCCCGTGCGCACGACGACGGCGACGGGCGGCTCGGGCTCCGGCTGGCTCACGGGCGTCTCGCCGGCGGCGCACAGAGCGCCAAAGAGGCCGAGCCAGGCCGAAAATGCGAGAGCTGACAGCTTCGAATCCGCAGACATGAGTTCTTGAGTCAATAGGTACCGTACTCGTCGAGCGTCGCGAGCGCGATGCGAAGCCACGTGCGCCGCGAGCCTTCGGGGAGGCCGTCGAGGAGAGCAGGGAGCTGCTTCCGCTCCGCGTCCGTCGGCGCGCGCAGGAGGAAGCGCACGAGCTCATCCTCCCAGGCGACTCCGGGTTTCGCATCGTGGCCCGGCGGGGGAACCGAGTGAGCGAGGGTCCGCGCCGCTTCGACGAGCGAGCCGGGCTCCGCGATGGCTGCCGCAACGGCCTCCACCTCCTCCGGCGAGCGTGGAGGCCGATCCACGAGATCGACGATGAAGCTCTTCGCGGAGACATGCGGCGCACGCGGCCGGCGGCGATCCGGCCTCCGGTATTCATCGAGGGAGGAGATCCAGAACGCGAAAGGACGCTCCGGGCTCGCGAGCGAGGCGACTTCGTTGGCCTCGGAGCTCGTGGCGGCTCGGCCCAGAAGCTCCTGGAACTGCGCCTCCACGGATCCCGTCAGCGCGGGATTCGGTCCCCCCTCCTGCACGGCGCGGTCCCAGATGGCTCGCCACCGCTTTTCGAAATCGAGCGGCAGAAGCTGCCTCTCCTCTTCGCGCGTTGGAGGCCGCCCTGTCAGGTCGAGGCAAAGTCGTACGAGGGCGATCCTCGAGGCCGTGGGGTCAGAGATAGGCCCCAGCTCGTACTTGGCCGGCAGAGCGTTGGGCGTCGCGGCCCTCGGCGTGCCGTTTTTTTGCAAACTGGCCTGGAGATCGTGAATGGCAGTTTCGAGAGTGTCGGGACGCACGGCCGGCGCCTTCGGAGCGCCAGCCTCCGGCGCCTTGACGGTCTGTTTCGCAGTTGGCGCGGCGTGCGAGCCGTCCTCCGGAGCTCGAGCCGTGGGATTCGAGCGGGTCCAGGCGAGGATCCCGATGCAGAGGCCCGCGAGAAACGCTGCGACGAGGACTCCGAGCCAGGTGCTTCGCGGCACGGCCGCCGGCGGCCTCTGACGCGGCTCTTGTTTTTCCCCGGGCCGGCGCTTCTCGGCGTTCTCCAGCACGACGGCCGGGGGCGCCGCGCTCCGCTCTCGTGTGATTTCCACCTGACCGTTCTCCGCTGGAGCTACCTCCAGGAAAAGAGCGGCCAGCCTCCCGACGCGGAAGCGGTCTCCATCTTTCAACCGGCCTTCCGCCGCTACAGCGCCCTGGATGACGAGGCGTCCTTTCCGGGACACGTCGCTGACGTAATAGCCGTCATCTTTGCGGGTGATCGCGATCTCCCGCGCAGCGAGCGAAGAGTCGGGAACGGGCACGGTCGCCGTCTCGGAGCAGCCGATCGAGATCTCGCCCTCGACGACCTCCACTTTCCACTCGACGCCTCGATCGAGGTGTCGAAAGTACAAGAGAGGCATAACGGGATTGTACTTCGTGGGTCCCTCGATGCGCGCTGCGCATCGCGCCTATCGAATCTCGGCGATCTCGATCTTCCGAAACTCGATCACTTTGTCTCGGTACTGCGCCGTGCCGTGCCGCTGGAGCCCGATGGCGCCTTGCTTCGACCGCGTCTGGCGGATGTCCACCGCGGCGTGGCCGTTGACCCAGGTCTGGACGCGGTCGCCTTCGACGCGGATGAGCAGCTCGTTCCAGTCGCCGATCTTGTGGAGCCCCGCCGGCGCCGTGCCAAGCTCCCAGATGCTGCCGGTCGAGTAGTTGGGATCCTCCGCGTTGATCTGCGCCTCGAAGCCCGCATCCCAGGGCGGCTTTCCGCCGTCCGGAGCGGCGAGGCGGTCCGCGAGCGGCACCGGGTCCCGGAGGAAAACGCCGCTGTTGCCGCCGGGAGTGATGCGGAACTCGACGCGGAGCGCGAAGTCCGTGAACTGCGACTCGGTGATGAGCCAGCTCTCTCCCTCGCGCCGTCCGGCCGGATCCTGCCGGCTCGACAGGATGCCGTTTTCGACTTTCCACTCGCTGTCGAGCACTTTGCGCCAGCCCGTCAGGTCCACTCCGTTCCACAGCGGCCGAAAGACGAGCCCTCGGTTCGACGCAGGCTGCCCCGGGACGAGCCATGCGCGCATCGCGTCGTCTTCGAGAATCTTCCGTTTGAGGTCGAGGAGGGCCTCGGAGAGCGTGGAAGCATCCCCGCTCGATCGGTAGGAGGCCTGGAATCCATCCGGCGAGCCAGAGACCTCTGCCTCGAGGAGCGGCGCGGCCGTCTGCGTTGCATTCGTCCCGGGCGGAGGGAATTCCACGCGGGTAAAGCGCACCCGAAGCGACCTCGACGCGGCCACGGCGATGGTTCGGGGTCGGAGCTGGGATGGCTCGGAGGACGTGTCCTTCAATGACTCCGCGGGCACTTCGACTTCCATGCCCATGCGCTCGAGCTCGAAGCGCAGCTCGCTGACCAGCCGGGCTGTCCAGTCCCGAAGGTCCACGACCAGGTCGTGCACACCTTCATCCCGCAGCGTCCGCGTCTCTGGAGCCGTGTAACCGTTCTCAATGCGCACCGAGCCGCCGGTTGCGAGCGGCCGGAGCTCATCGTTCGGAATCGCCGGCGGTCGGATGGGCTCGAGCAGGTGGACGCAGGAGGCGCCGGACGCTGCCGCGCCGAGGACCACGAGAATGCTCCAGCTCTGCCGCAGGCTCCTGCGCTTCGTTACTTCTCGCGACATTACTCGATCAGCCTCGTCACGTGGTCGAGCCACGACTGCTCGCGACGCGGGTAGAGATAGCTCACGTTCGGCAGGAGGCGATCCACTTTGGCTCGACGCTCCTCCGTCTTCAGGTGCTGGTAAGCGTCGTTGATCTCCGCAAGGCGCTCCTCCCCCAACTTGCGCATCGATTGCGAGAACACCTCGGGGTCGTGGGCCCGCTCGAGCAGCCGATGCGCCATCTTGAGATCATCGCCGCTGGCGTCGCGAGGGACGCCGAGGATCGCGTAATAATTCGGTATCGAGATCCCCGCGTCCGTGTCCACTTTCAACGGCAGCGGATTGACCAGGTACTCTTTGTAGTAATAGAGCGTTGCCGATTCGGCGATCGCCCGCTTGCGGATCCGTGAAAGCGTCTCGAAAACCTGCTTGACGGGGGCTTTTTTCAAGTCGAGCAGGATGTTCACGAGATCCGCAGGGTAGCTCTCCTCGAAAATCTGGAGCAATTTGTCCGCGGGCGTCGATTGCAGCAGCGCAGCGACTTCCGAACGCGGCATCGAGAGGAGAGCCTCCACGTGCCGAGTTGTCCGCTTTCCCCGACTGCCTCG
>Ga0075428_100001572_pt1 | contig 24479 bp, 6 predicted proteins | sample RhiMetdeltSRZDD2_FD_75291 | JGI IMG/M metagenome (GOLD analysis project Ga0075428, IMG submission 75291) | Populus rhizosphere microbial communities from Tennessee, USA - Rhizosphere MetaG P. deltoides SRZDD2 | ecosystem: Host-associated > Plants > Roots > Rhizosphere > Soil | place: USA... | reverse complement strand
CGGAAGTCGGAGACGGTCTTCATCGCTTCGAGCGCTTCTTCCTCACTCGCTCCGACCTTCACGTTTCGCGGGATGAACGCGCGCTCGAGTGCATTCATGTTCTCGAGGAGGATGACGTGTCCCTGCTGCGCGACGAGGCGCCATCCCTGCGGCACCGGAAGCCACTCACCGGCGAACGCGAAGCGCACGTTCATCAGCGACACGAATGGCTTGGTGATGTCGTGGATCTGATTGATGAAGTAGCTCTGGTGCGTGCACCAGAGCGGATAGGTCTTGAAGTACTGGCTGAGCGTGATGGCTTCGTAGCCGCGCGGATCTTCGAGTCCATAGAGCGCGCTCATGCCGGGAATGAACGCGAGCCCTTGCCCGATGACGCGGAACGGTTCGTGGACTTCCTTCATCGGCTCGAAGATCTTCATCGGCGGATAGGCGACGCCCATGTCAAACGATCGATGCACGCCGCCTTCGCTGGTCACACGTTGCGCAACGACGACCAGCACGAGCGCCGGCACGACCACACGAAGCGGCGTTCGCAGAAGGAGCAGCAGCGCCGCAAGGCCGAGGAAGAAGAGCTCCGCGAACTCGCGATAGTGACCCCAGTTGCCCGGCGGATCGATGACGAACGAGCGGTGGATCCAGATCGTTCCGACGGTGAGCGCGACGAGCACGATCGCCAGCGTGATCGCCGCGGCGCGGCGGTCGTCGCGGCGCAGGATCTCTTCCGCGCCTAACGCGGCGAGGATCGCGAATCCGAGAGCAGCGCCGAAGCCGAGGCGGACATTGATCGCGAGATCGAAAAGCGGGAGATGCTTGAGCAGGCTCGCAACCGGCCTCCACGCCGAATGCACGATCAGGCAGACGATCGTGAACGCGGTGAAGAACCACGCCGCGCGCGTCCGCACGCGCCAGATCCCATAGATCGCGAGCGCGAGAATCACACTGCCGACGGCAGCGGTCTCCGCTTTCAATCCGGCCGGTCCCGGATCGATCCATCTGCGGATATGAAGGAACGGAAAGAAATTCGTCAGCACCGACACCTTCACTTCCAGCGGTGTCTCATGCACCTCCGCGTTCGCGAGGACCTGACGCCACGGATATTCGGCGGACTGCGGGATCGCCTCGAGCACGGGAAGGAGATAGATCGCGCAGAGGAGAAGCGATGTTAGGCCGGCCGCGAAGGCAATCGGGATCGCGCGGAGCTTTCTCGTTTGCAGCATCTCGAAGAGTCCGTAGAGCGATCCAAGGGTGACGAGGTGCAGCACGGTCTCGGGATGACCGGCGAGGATGAGCAGCGTGAGACACGTGGTGAGGAACGCCCACGCGCGCATCCCCGGCTCGTGCACGAGGCGCCGCGTCGCGAGCAGCACGAGCGGCAGCCACGCCCAGCATGCGTGCGGCCACAAGACGTACAGCGCGAGAGACGAGCAGTACGTCCATCCGACCGCAGCGATCGCCGCGGCGGACTCGCGACATCCGAGCTCACGCGCCAACGCGAACGCGCCGATCGCCGCGATCAGAAACACGATCGCGACGGTGAACGTGAAGCTGAGCGGCGCGGGAAGAAGGCACGCGATCCACGTAAACGGGCTGTAGACCGCGGGCTGCGCGGCGGCGGCGAGAATGTCGCCGCTGAGGATGTAGGGATTCCAGAGCGGCCACTCGCCGTGGCGCAACGACTCGCGCACGACGTGGCGCCACGGAATCATCTGCGTGTAGATGTCCGTCGTGACGAGGTTGTGCGGTGGACCGACGCCACGCACCATGCGAATCGCATTCAGCGGCTCGCCGAGATAGATCGCATCGATCGGACCGAACGCGCGATTCGTGAGCAGCGCATGTCCGGCGAGCGCAAAGGGAACGACGAAGAGAAAGATTGCGGCGTTACGCGAGAGTTTGAGAACGAAGCGATGCGTGAGCCACAGGAGGAGGAGGGCTGTGGCGGTGTAGACGAGGAGGACCATCAAAAGTTTATCCTTCGGCGCTCAGCGCCGAAGGATAAACTGAACGAGCGAACTACCGAATCACACTTTTCCGCCCTTCAACGCGAACGTCGCCGAGCTGGAGTTGTTGGTCTCGTTGGACTCCACTGCCGCATTCGCGTCATCGGCGGTCACGCCGATGGTGTGGTTGTCCTTGAGGCCATGCGTATCCCACTGGATCGTGACTTCGACCGACGCGCCCGGCGCGATCGCCGGCGTGTCGAGCACGCCTAACACGGTTCCGCCGTCGAGCACGAAGCGCGTCTTCGTCGCGGGCGCGGTCGCGTCGCCGCTGTTGGCGACGACCGCGGTCACGCTGACGCGTCCCGCCGCGTTGCCTTTGTTGTTCTTCGCGGTGATGGATGCAACGCGGAGATCAGGCTTCGGCACCGGCGGCTCGTACACGACCTGCGTCGACACGACGTTCGACCACGGGCTCGGCAGACCGACCGGTCCCGCAGGGAAACGTGTGCGCACGCGATAGTGATACGTGCCGGTGGTCACGTTGCGTGTGAACGACGTGCCGCTGGTGGTGCCGACGTCGGACCAGTTCGCGGCTTCGATGCGGATGTCGTCGACGTACCAGCCGTACGGCGTCGAGGCCGGACGATTTTCCGGACCCGCGGCGAAGCGGAATCGCAGATGAATGCTCTTGCCTTTGTAGGCCGTGAGACTGACGGACTGCGACGTCAAACCTTCGTCCGCGAACGCGAGCACGCCGCCGTCGGCCTGCGCCGATCGCCCGCTCTCGTACACCGGAGACCACGTCGCCCCGTCCTCGGAAACTTCCACGAGCACGCGGTCCTCGCCTTCGTTCATGTGCCAGTCGGAGAACTCGAGCGTCGCGGTACCGGCGGCCGGAATCGCGATCGGCTGCGCGTACGTGAGAATCGACGACGCATTCGTCGCCCCTTCCAGCGTGCGCGCCCAGAACGAATACGTACCGGAGCTCTTCTTCACGTCGGACTGCTGCCACGCGAATGCGCCCGTCCCTTCGGTCGTCGTCGCCCACTGGCCGAGTCCCGACTCCGCGTCGTCGCTGATCACGGTCGCGAGCAGCGTCGCTTCCTGCACGTCGTCCGGACCGCTCGCGCCGGCGGGACGATCCCACGCGAGATCGACCGCACCGTCGGTCTCCGGATCCTGGTGACCCGCAGCGAAACGCAGCACCGGCGGAGCCTTCACGATCGAGCAATCGGGATGCACATCGACGATCACGTTGGCGACGAGATTCGTCGTCGCGCCGTCGCTCGAGAACCCGCTCAGCGACGCGACGGTCATATTCAGATCGTCGGGCAGCTTCCACGTCGTGCTCGTCGCGGTGGCGTAGTTGTCGATGTGCGTGCAGCCGTCGAATTCCGTGTCGTTCGGCCCCTGTGTGAACGCTGCGTCGTCGAGGTTCGGAGTCATGTTGCCCGGCTGCGGCTGCGAGTCGACGACCGTCTGCGCCGGCTGATCGGACGCGCCGGTGTTGCCGTAGCCATGATTTTCATCGGTGTAGAGGATGGCCACGCCCGGCGCCCACGTCGGATCGCCGCGCTCGCTCTGGCCCTTGCCGTCTTTGTCCCAACTGATGCGATCGCGGACCTCGACGTAATACGCGTGATCGCGATCCACGCCATCGGCGGAGCTCACGCGCGACCATTGGTCCGGAAAGAGGCGCGTGTTCTCGTCACCGGATTCGAAGTCGCTGCGATAGACCGTCGATGCATCGGCGGTGATCGCGATGTCGTCGATGAACCATCCGCGCTTCGCGAGCGCCGGATCGGTGAAGTAGGAGAAGCGCAGAAGGATGTTCTGTCCCTTGTACGCGGTGAGATCGAACTCGTCGTCGATCCACTGCGCTTCGTTGTACACGCCTGTTAGGCGGTTCGTGTTCGTCAGATCGTTCGGCTCACCCGAAACGCCGGTGATGCCGTTGCCGTACTGGGTGAAGCACCCCGCGGCATTCGGATTGAAGCCGGAGATCGTCGTTCCCTTCTTCGACGGCAGCGCCGTCCAGGTCTGGCCGCCGTCGGCCGACACGAGCACGAACGCGTAGTCCCAGTCCCATTCGATCTCGTAGAGCGATTTGAATTTCAGCGTGACCGCGGATGCATTCGCGTACTGCACGAGATCCGGCAGGAACACGTCGAGTGTGTGCCCCGGACATCCGAAGTCGTTGCCCGATCCCGAGAACCATGCGCGCACGCCGGACGGCACGTCGTCGATGAGCATCACCTTCGGGAGCTGTACGCGAAGCGCGTCGGCGTTGTGGATGTCGGGACCGGCCAGCGTGTACGGTGTTCCGTCGGGACGCTTCCACTGAATCGTGTTCGTGTCTTTCTTCGACTCGCGCAGCGTGTAGAGGCCGTCCTGCGCTTCGACCGGAACGATCCAGCCGAGGTCCTGGCGGCTGAAGACGGTCATGAACTGCGCGTGATCGGAGGCCATCAGCTCCCACGTTCCCATCGTCGCGCGGCTGCCGGTCGAGTAGAAATCGGGAAGTCCGAGGGAATGGCCGTACTCGTGCGCGATGACGGACATGCGCTCGACCGCCGATTCGGGATTGACGTTGTACGGACCCACGCGCACGAACACCTTGAGGCCGGTGTTCGTCGTGGTCATCGTCTTGCGCGCCGCGTCGGTCCAGTACATCAGCTGGCCTTCGTGATTGCGGAGCTGATCGTTCGAGACGTATCCGCTCTCGCCGTTCGCGTCGGTGAAGTAATAGCGAAGGTCGGACTTGTGCGGCCACACGTTGTTGATGCCGGTGGTGCTCGTGTTGCCGTTGCCGCCGTCGCCGGCGAACATCAGATTGAGGAAGTCCACGACACCGTCTTTGTCGGTGTCGAAATCGTTGTAGTCGAGATCGGGATCGGCGAGCGACGAGGCGTCATAGACGATCTTGGCGGTCGGTCCGCACGCGTCGTCGATGCCGAACAGAAGTCCCTGTCCCGTCAGAGCGCCGAGAAGGGCGTGGCCCGTCTTGTCCGCTCCGTAATAACCCTGCGTGCCCGGCAGCAGATACCAGCCGTTCTCGATGCGATTCGCATAGAGCGGCGTGCCTTTCACCGGCGCGAGCGTCGTGCCGGTGCAGAGACCATTCGGCGTGAGCGCCGAGAATTTGTGGTTGTAGGTCGGATCGAAGGGCTGTGTCGTCGCGCCGGGCGCGGGACGCACGAAGCCGGCCGGCGAGAGTTGTCCGAAGGACATGTCGTTGTAAAGCTGCCAGAGGCTCTTGCCGGACGTTTTCGAGTTCACCGCTGCATCGAGTGCGGCCGCGGTGTGATTGCCGGTGCACTCGTCGTACGGCGCGCCGACACCGGTGCAATGTTTGATGTCTTGGTACTGCACCATGACGACGGGGAAATTGCGCTCGCCGTAGCGCGCGGTCTCGTGCGTCGTGACTTTCGGTCCGCGCGTTTTCGCGGAGACTTCGGGCTGCGGAACACCCGCGACGGACGCGGTTAGGCGCGCCGTGGCGGAGATGTCTTTCCAAATGATCTCGGGATCTTCGTCGAGACCGAGCGCGCGGGCGCGGATGAGGATCGAGCCCTTCGCATTCGGCGCGAGTACGCCGAGGGTGTATGTGAGGGGCGATGTCGTGCTGCCGGTGCCCGAAGAGGGTGCCGGGGTGGAGCTGACGAACCTCGCCGAAGGCGGCAGGGTGACGCGAACGGTCGCGCCGGAGGCGCCGCCGGGACCCGCCTCATAGGTCACGAAGAACGGGTACGTCTCTCCCGGCCGGACCCATCCGTAAGCGGAGCTGAACTTCGCGGAAAGTTTTACCGCCTGGGCCTGCATCGTCGCCGCAACCGCCAATGAGGCCAGTAACCCAAGCAAAAACAGTGGCTTACCCTTCAATTGCAGGTACATCTTCTCTCCCTCGGCTTGTAAAGCATTGAATCAGTTGGTAGCGATACTACCACCGATACGAGCGAGAATAGCGAGGAATATGCCAAACTGGCTGTCGGAAATTGCCGAGAGCAGATCGCCGAGGTAGGGAAATCCATCCTGCCGGTTCTCCTCACTCGAGATGAGTGACCATCTGCTCCGCGGCGCGCTACTGGTGCAGCGCTACAACGCGCACGGCGAGTTGAGCGACCTCGATGCGGCGATCGAATCGCTCGAGCGCTGCGTCGAATCGATGACCATCGATCATCCGCGCTTCGCTTTCGCGATGTCCGCTCTCGGAGAGACGCTCGTGAAGCGCTACGCGCGGACGAGAACGATCGCCGACCTCGAGCGCGGAATCGATCTCATGGAGCAGGCCATCACGGTGAGCGAGGAGCCGGCGATTCTCATCAATCTCACGCTCGGCCTCATGGCGCGCTACCACCTGCGTTCGAATCTCGACGACCTCGATCGGATCATTGCCCTCTGCGAGCGCGCGATCGAAACCTCGGACGGCAAGCCTGATTCGGCCGTCTTGAACAACCTCGGACTCGCCTACCGTCAGCGCTATCTCCACACCGGTGACGCTGCGGATCTCGATCGCGCGCTCGCCGCGTGGGAGAAAGGACTCGAGCTCACGGATGACGATCCGCGCGGACTCACGCATCTGCTCATCAACATCAGCGCGGGATCCGTCGATCGCTTCCATCGCGACGGCGCGCTATCCGATCTCGACGCTGGAATTCGCACGTCACAACAGGCCATCGAGTTGACTCCACCGGCTGCACCCGATCGGCCGGTGATGTTCAACTCGCTCGCCGTTCTGTTCATGGAGCGCTACAACGTCGCGGAGGACCTCGAGGATCTCCGGCAAGGTGTGCAGGCGTTTCAGGAAGCGGTGGACCTCGCCTTCTCCGGCACCGCCGATCTGCCGATGTTTCTCATGGGACTCGGCACCGCGCTCACGCAACTCTACGACGCAACGGACGAGCGCGACGATCTCGACTACGCGATCGAAGTACTCGAGCAGGGCGTGGAGCTCACGCCGGAGGGCTCACCGATTCGCGCGCGACATCTTTCGAATCTCGCCGCAGGACTGAGCCGGCGCGGCGATCACGATCGCGCGATCGCGCTGTTCGAAGAAGCGTGTGCGATTACGCCGTCGCTGACGCCGGAGCACATCCTGTTCGGCGTCACTCTCGCCGAGGAAATCCGGCGGCGATGGAGCGGCACGCAATCCGATGAGGATCTGCAGCGAGCCTCGCATCGTTTCCTGAAGCACCTGCAGGAGGGCCTCGGCGTTTCGCCGCGCCTAACACTGCTCGCCGCGCTGAAATACGGGCAGTGGGCGTTCGAGCGCCGCGCGTGGTCGGAGGTCGTGAAAGCGCACGAATTCGTCCGCGATGCACGCGAGCGCGTCGCGGCGGTGCAGATCGACCGTCGCGAGAAAAGCGAGTGGCTCAAACACGGACAGGGCTTCACCGCGCGTGCGGCGTACGCGCATGCGATGACCGGAGACCTGCAAGGAGCGATCGTCGCGCTGGAGCTCGGCCGGGCGCGGCTTCTGGCGGAGGCGCTGGGACGCGACAGCGCCGGCGTGCCGTGGAACGAAATCGCGTCGTCCCTGAGCGCACAAGCCGACGGCGACGCGATCGTCTATCTCATGACGACCACGTGCGGCGCCCTCTCGTTGATCGCGTTCGCGGACGAGATCGAAGCGGTGTGGTCGGATCTCGACACGGAAACGCTGACGCGCACGACCGCCGGCTTCGTCCAAGCCCAATTCGAGGTGAACCCTGAAGGTCTCGCATCGGCACTCGACGAGCTTCTGCCGATGCTCGGAGCCGCGATCATCGCGCCGCTCGCGGAGCGTCTGCGCGCGCGCGGCATCCGCCGCCTCGTTCTCATTCCCACCGGTCGTCTCGGACTCCTTCCGTTGCACGCAGCTCGTTACGGCGATCGCTGTCTGCTCGACGACTTCGTCGTTCGTCATGCGCCCAGTCTTCGATCGCTTGCCGTCGCGCAACGCGCGGCGAGCCGCCACACACGTGAGGCGCGTTTCCTTCTCGTCGGCAATCCTTCCCTCGAAGGTGCGGAAGCCGAAGTCGAAGCGATTGAGAAACGGATCGACGCAGACCGGCGCATTTCTCTTCGCGGTACGAGCGTGACGCAGGCGCGCGTCCTCGACGCGATCGGCAACGCGACGCATCTTCATTTCGCCTGTCACGGTGAATTCGATCCGCGCGAACCGCTGGCCTCCTTTCTCGAGCTTTCCGACGGAGAGAGGCTCACGCTTCGCGACTTCATCGATCGCCGCTTGCGCGTCGAACAAGTGCAGCTCGCCGTACTGTCCGCCTGCCAGACCGCGCTCACCGACTTCGCCTCGCTGCCCGATGAAGTCATCGGCCTGCCCGCCGGATTCTTCGAAGCCGGAGTCCGCGCCGTGATCGCGACGCTTTGGGCGGTCGACGACGAAGCGACCGCGCAGGTGATGATTCGTTTCTACGAGCTGATGCTGCGCGAAGGCCAGCCGCCGGCCGAGGCGCTGGGCAACGCGCAGCGATGGCTTCGCGATTCGGCCGAGAGCGCTCATGCTTACGACTGGGCGCCCTTTGTTTACGCCGGCGCGTGATCGAAGGTAGGGAAACGTTTCCCGCCGTCACTCCACTATTGAACGAAAGGAGATTTCTCCATGGCAGATCCGCGACAGGTGGCGGAGTTCGCGAAGCGCATCTTCAAAGACAAGCTCGATGTAAGTCACAAGGCATCACAGCATGCCGATCGATTGGACGGCAACGAGATGCCGATGGTGCTCGAGGGATTCGGCGCCGAATTGCCGGAAGGCGAGCTCCCGCAGGCGGCGGCGACTCCCGATGTGTCTACGGCGCATCTCCGCGAAGGAGCGAACGTGCTCGCGGACCTCGACGCCATGGATCCGTCGGAGATGACGCCCGAGCAGCAGGAAGGACTCGAGGCCATCATTCTCCTCTTCGGCCGTCCCGCACTGCTCGTGCAGGACGACGACTTCGGCGCCGCCGGCGATCAGTGGGCCCCCAAGCTCGACCCGAGACGCGCGGAGATCAAAGACATCATCACGCGCGTCGGGCGCGTGAATCTGAAAGGACATCCGAGCTTTCAGTTCGTCGGAACGGGATTCCTCGTCGCCCCGGACGTGATCATGACCAATCGCCACGTCGCGTCGACGTTCATCCGCGAGAAGAACGACACATACTCCTTCGCCTCCGGCGTCAGCGCGAGGCTCGACTACAAAGAGGAATACCAGCGCGACGTGAAGAAGGACGTCAAGATCGCGGAGTGCATCGGCATCCACGACACGTACGACCTCGCCTTGTTTCGACTCGAGGAAAGCGACTCGGCAAAGACGCCGCTCAAGGTCGCGGCGGAGAAACCGACCGCGACGAAAGACTACGACGTCGTCGTGATCGGCTATCCCGCATTCGACTCACGCAACGATCCGAAGGAAGTGATCCGGATCTTCAACAACATCTTCAACGTGAAGCGCCTGCAGCCGGGAATGCTCACCGGTCTCACCGACTCCGGAGGTCTGGAGGTCATCGGCCATGACGCATCGACGTTAGGCGGGAACTCCGGATCCGCGGTCGTCGACTACGATAAAGGTCAGGTCGTCGGCCTCCACTTCGGCGGGAGGTACCTCGAGTTCAACAACGCCGTGCCGCTGTGGAAGCTCGCGGACGATCCGATGCTGAAGAAAGCGAAAGTGAACTTCGCATGATCGGTTGCGGTGCCAACCGCCAACTGGAGATCCGATGAGCCGCCAAAAATTCGAGCTCTGGGGCATCGATCTCGACGAGCGCGCATTCGCCGACGCCCTCGGCGGGGCGGGAGCGCGCAACGTGCGAAATGGAATCGTCGAGTGGAAGCTCGATGCCATTCCGCCGTCGATGCCGGTCGAGGAGGCGCGCGCACACTGGAATTCACTCGCCGCGTCGCGCATCGAAGTGCAGCCGTCCGGCGATCTCGATCTCGCGTGGCTCAACGCCACGCTCGCGAAAACGGGCAGTGCCGTCTACTTCCGCGACGACGATCCCGACGTCGCCGTCGCGTGGGAGTGGCCGCTTCGCGTCGGTCTCCTCGAGAGCGATCGTGCGGACGAACTGCGCAAGAGTCTCGACGATCCGGCGCTCGCCAAGCTGGTGCGCTTCGTTTCGATCGGCGAGGAAGCGACCGAGTGCGAGCTCCTGCTCATTCCGTGCAATCTGCGCGCGGCGGTCGAGCGCGTGCTCGCACTGTCGAAGCGGCCGACCGCGGACTGCGTGATCGTCATGGGCGGCGCGAAGGTCGAGTCGGATCGCGTCGCGCCGTTGATGCGCACGCTGCGCACCGACGTTCGCACCGCAGGTGTCGCCGTCGCGTCGGTGCCGAAGGAAGAGCGCGGACGATGGCTGAAGGCGCTCGTCGCGAATCTCTCGCGCAACATGACCATCGATGCGGCGCTGAGCAACTCCGCGAATGCCGCCGGCGCCGATCCTCCGCTGCTCGTCTGCTCGCGGCGCCTCGCCGAGCTGGCGAAGCTCGCGAACTATGCGACGCGCCTCGACAGAAAGTTGCGGACCCGCAGCGCGGCGAAACGCGCAACGCCGAAGATGAATGAGCACACATCCGCTGCGGAGGTGGTCGAGGCTCGCGAGAATCTCGAGGCGATGATGGACGCGCCGCTGACCGTGCCGCGCATGACCGACGAAATGGCCATGCCACCGATGGACACGCTCGAGGCGATGCCCCCACCCGCTCCACCCGCGGAGCGATTCTTGCGCGGCGATTTCTTCGAGCAAAAAGATGCGGATCCGGTCGCGACCATCGAAGCGCGGCACGCGTATTTCCTTCGCATCCGCATCGCGCCGCCCGGCGGCACCGGTGCGATCGCGAACGTTGCGCTCGACGAATCGCAACTCCCGGTGTCCGCGACCGGTCACGAGCTCACCATCGCGCTCTTCGAGCTCCCCGACGGCGGCCATGAGCCCGCATCGCCGCCTGCACAAGTTACGGTGCACCTTCCGAACGACCGCGCTTCGAGCTCCACGCCCGCATGGTTCCCGGTGATCACGCCGGCGAGCGGCACGTTCGTCGCGCGCATCGTCGTGCTGCATCAGACGCGCGTGCTGCAGACGCTGCTGCTGCGCGCGCCGGCCGGCGCATCGCAGACCGACGTGACGATCACGCAGGAGAACATCGTTCTTCCCACGTTCGAGGTCGCCGAAACGCGACGGCCGTTCGATGCGGCGATCGTCGTCAACGAAGCGGATGGCGCGGCGGCGGTGATGGCGATGACCGCGAAGTCCGTCGCGTACGATCAACCGGAAGACATCCGCACGGCGATCGATGCGATTGCGGCGGCGGTCACGCAGCTCACGAAGCTCGCCGACGCCAGCGAGATCGGCATCGACGATCCCGCGGTCGTCAGCGTTCTCATCACGCTCGCGAATCAGGGCAAGATCCTCTCGAAGTGGATCTCGAAAAAACTTCCGCCGGAGATCGCGGGCGCCGAGCGCGTGCAGATCATCGAGGCGCACGAGGGCTCGTTCCTGCCGCTGGAGTTCGTCTACTCGTCGTTCGCGCCGGAGAACGACGCGAAGATCTGTCCGCACGGGAAGCTGGATCTCGCCGATCCGAAGAAGGAGAAATGCCCGAACGAACGGGATCGCAAGTTCGTTTGCCCGTCGGTGTTCTGGGGTTTCAGCCGCGTGATCGAGCGCTTTCCGCATTCCCAGCTCGCGGAGGGACGCGCGTACCGGCTGAGCATTCCGTCGGCGAACCGGACGAAGATCGAGCCGTTTCAGACCGCGCTCGTTGCGGCGAGCAACAAGGTGAAGGCCGAGGATGTGACGGGCGAGAACGGAGTCGTGCCGGCGATCAAGCCGCTCATGACCGACGTCTTCGTCGCGAAGAACTGGGGCGACTGGATGACGGAGATCGACACGCATTCGCCGTCGCTGCTGGTGCTCTTTCCGCACTCCGAAGAAGTGGACGAAGTCGCGGCGTTGGAGCTCGGCAGTGAATTCCTGAAGTACTCGTTCCTCGAAGAACCGCACGTCCGCCGCGGCGATCGCGATCCCGGCCCCATCGTCCTGCTCCTCGGCTGCAGCACGAACATGCCGCGCGCGCGCATGCAGAGCTTCGTCTCCGGCTTCCGCGACCTCGGCGCCTCGATCGTCGTCGCGACGCTCTCGCTGATCCGCGGCCGCCACGCCACGCGATTCGTCAAAGAGTTCCTCGACGCCCTCGCCAAACACGCCGGCAAACCGGACGCCGTCTTCGGCGACGTGCTGTTGGACGCAAAGCGCCGCATGCTCGCGGCAGGCGACCCGTTCGCGCTGACGCTGGTCGCGTATGGCGACGCGGATTGGCGGCTGTGAGAGGCGTTACTTGGAACGCTCGCGCTCCTCTTTGAGCGCGCTCAGAATCTCCACCGCGATCCGATCCTTCGGTCGTCCCGCGGCGCGTTTCATCCGGAGAAGATCCTCGAGAGAGGCGACCGTCACGAAAACACCTGGTTCGAGCTCCACTTGCGACGCGTTCTTTAGCAAGTCGTTATATCCCGTAGTTCCGGATGGCGTGCCGAGGCAGTCGAGATCTCCCACATCTGTTTTGAATGTGAATGAATCGCCCATTCGGAACGCGCGGGCATCGAGCTGGAACGGAAGACCTTCCGGAGCACCTCGAAGAGTCGCGTGCAACTCCTGGAGCGCCTGTACCAGAACCTCGCAGTTGGAGGTGCTACGTTCGTAGCAGATGTCGAGGTCTTTGGTGATCGCCGGCGATCCCCAAGCATTGCCAGCGAAGCCTCCGATAAGCACGAAACGTACGTTGTGTGCAATCAGCGTCTCGAGTGCGCGAATTGGCTCGAATTTGAAGCTCATCGAATCCGACGCAGCTTTTCCATCAACACTTCGAGATTGCGCGCGGCCTCTGCCATGTATTTCATGCGCTCGCTGGGCGTGAGCGCCAAGAGCTCTCGAATCTGCGTCCGGTCCACCCCATACCCCGGTTTCTGCTCCTCCGGCGGCAGTTGTTGTTGCGGTTGCTCGGCCATTGGATCAAGTGTAACGCTTCGCAACCGCAACGAAGTCCCTGCCGCTTCACCTCACTCGCGCACCTTCGCCGTGCCGTTGAAGTACTCCTGGTACTTCGGCCAGCTCCACGCGGCGATCTCGCGCCCCACCTTCAATCCCACGTTGTTATCGATTGGGATGTGGTAGCCGCCCATGGCGCGCGACAGTGCCGCCATCTCCGCGGTCGAGCTCCACGTCGGAAGGTCGAGCATGACCTCCTCGCCGGCAGCGGTCTCGGTGAGCTCGCAGTGCTTGCGCTTTTCGGCGAAGCCGTAGGCATCGGTTCCGGTGAAGAGCTCGAGCGTCTTCGCACACGCGCCGCTGACTGTGGCGTGGCCGCTCGTATAGCCGGGGAACGGAGGCGTGATGAAGGTGTCGGGAGAATACGGATGCCACTGTTCGGCCGGCATCTCCCGGACTCCGCCGCCGACGCCGGCCCATCCCTTGATCGTCTGGCCTTTGTAGTAGTAGCGGACGAGCGTCCAGGGACGCGAGGAATCGTAGAAGCGCTTCGTCTCCCAACAGGAGATGAACGCGTCGAACGCCACGTTGGCGATGACGAAATAGAGCTTCACGTCCTGATCGAGCGTCTGCTTGTCGCGCCGCGAGACATCCTGCGCGAAACGCAGCCAATGCCCGCTCTGACCCGTGGAGCGTGGGCCGTCGCGCATGAACTCGACGATCGCCTTCTGCTGGTTCGTGAGCGAGTTGTTGTATGCGAGGACTTGAGCGGTCTCTTTTCGCAGCACTGCGTCATCGGTCGTCGTCATCGGCGGCGGACCGGGGCGGAACTGCGAGCTGCTCTCGAGCGCGAAAGGCTTCACGCGATACCAGTGCGGCGTGAGGAATCCCGGCGTGACTTTTCTACCGTCCTTCAACGTGAACGTAATCGGCTGCCAGCGATCGGGATCGATGACCGTATCGACCGAGTTCACCGGCTTGTAGTACGTGTAATCGCCGTAGGGTGTGCCGTTGCCGCCGACCTCGTTGCCGAGTTGATTCGCGCCGTCGTTGCGCCGGTAATCGATGATCGCCTGCGCGGCGGCGTTGCCGATGCCTTGCGGCGTGGCGGGATCGGTCGAGCGGTCTGACGGGTCGTACCCGAGTTTTTTCATCTCGCCGTCGAGATAGTCCTTTTCGTCGGGATACATGAACAGCAAGGCTCTGTACGATGCGAAGCTGATCGCTTTCTTCTTGTTTTCGATCGTGCGTTCCGCCGCCGGCCTGCGAAGCGTTCCGCCGAGGCGCGAACCGACTGCTTTCTCGTCGTAGGCAGCCCAGGCGTCGTACATCGCCGTCGCCCAGATCGCCAGCGCCCGTGACCCGACCGTGGGACGCGGACCGTGGACGTCATGCTCGCGCGCCGTCGCCTCCTCGGCGATGTCGAGCAAGACGTACGCGAGAGAGACGTTCGATTTGTCGTCGATGGGAAGGAACTTGTGCAACGGCTTCTGTTGCGCGTTCGTGGCAAATGCGACGATCAAAAGAAAAGGCAGTGGCCAGCGGCGGAGATGCATATGGAAGAGTCTCCTTGGATGGATCGCGGATGAACGGAGTGTAGCACTGCCCCGCCGCGACGCAGGACGACGGACCGAAATCAGAAAAGCGTCAATTGTTGACAAGAAAGTCGATATTTCCCCGTTTTGAGGAAGAATTGCCTACAAGAACCGCTTCCACCGAGAGATCCGCGCAGTGCATTATTAGCAGGAAGCAGGAAACGGGTCCTGTCCTGACAGTTTGATGGAGCGACAAATGTCACCTTGCCGTGCGTTCGTTTCGCGCGCGGCGATGGTCCTTTCGGCCATCGCCTTCGTATCGTTGTTCATCGCCGCACCCGCCTTCGCGCAAGGTGTGCTCGACGTCGAGATCGTCAACGGCTACAACCTCATCGTCGACTCGAACGTCACGTCGCCTTCGACGTACGCGCCATCGGCCGCCTACATCGGCGCGCGCGTCTGCAACACCGGCAACGCAGCGCTCTCGAACGTCTTCGCCAACGTCGGCGACTTCAACGGCGGCGTCGGATCGACTCCCGGCATCTTTCCCGTTCACGACTCCACCGGCGACACCGCCCATCCGCAGATCAACAACACCGGCAACTACTCGCTGACGCTCGAAGCCGGCGACACCGGCACCTCCGATGGCCAGCGCTACATCGGCGCGCTCGGCGCGGGTGAATGCCGCGTCGTCTACTGGCTCTTCTCCTACCCGCAGTGCGTCAACGTCGGCGGCAACTCCGACACACCTCCCTGCACCGCGAGCATCGCCGGCGGCGTCGGTCCCGAAGACGACGTGTCGCTCGACTACGACGTGTGGGCGACCACCACGACCGCGATCGCGCAGCCGACCGTCTCCGAGTCGCGCGACTTCACGCTGCGCAACGAGATCTCCGCATCGGCGAACAAGATCTGGCCTAACACCGACTCGAAAGTTCCGGATGCTTATCTCGCTGCGATTCAGGCGCTCATCGGATGGGGAACGCTCGGACCCGATGGCCAGCCGCTCACGCAGGGCAATCCCGTCTATCCCGGTCAGCGCGTCATCACCACGCAGGGCATCTGGTACGACCTCGGCAACGTCGGCCAGGGCTTCGACAACGACGGCGATCTGATCCCCGATCAAAACGCGTGGCTGCAGCCCGTCGGCGACGCGGCGCAGTTCGATCCGGCCTGCTTCCGGATGGTCAACGTCTACGGAATCCTCATCGTGAAGCTCAAGAGCGGCGGAGAGCTGCTCATCCCCTTCCAGAACGAGCTTTACTTCGAGCACATCCCGGACAACACCGGCGCCGTCGGTCTCGTGTACTACCAGTTCATCGCCACCGACCAGGGCTGCTCCGCGGCGATGACTCCGTACCAGGAAGCGGCGTCGGGATTCGACAACGAAAAATTCAGCGCCGACTTCGGTCTGAGCAATGCCCTCTACAGCGGCACGTTCGGTCCCAGCGTCACGTTCACGAAGTCCGACGGCCTAACATCGACCGCGACCGGCAGCACGCTGACCTACACGATCACCGCGACGAACACGACCGGCGTCAATCTCGGCGCGCCGGACCTCGGCGTTCCGCTCGTCTTCCGCGACGTCGTTCCGACCGGAACGACCTTCGTCGCTGCTTCCGCGGATGACTCGCCGAACACGAATCTCAGCGAGCCGGCCGGTACCGGAACGTATTCCGAAGATCACACCGACATCGACGGCAACGTCGACACGTGCACGATCAACTACAACATCACCAGCTCCTCGTTCGTGCTCATGTATTCGAACGACGGCGGCACGACGTGGTCGCTCACCGAGCCGGGCGGCGTGACCGACATCCGCTGGATGCTCCTCACGACCATCGCGCTCGACGGAAAGCACAACGGCGTCGACTGCGTCGCGCCTAACGGCATCTACGACGACGGCACCCTCGAGACGTCGCTCCCGGCCGGAAAGGGCGTGACGATTCGCTTCCAGGTCACCGTCGCGAGCACCGGCGGACCGATCGTCTGCAACACGACCTATCTCGGATTCGGCGGCGCGGCCTCGGGCACGTCCGCGCAGGACTGCACGCTCATCACCGGCAACAACTCCATCAGTGGCACGGTGTTCAAAGACAACGGCACCGGCGTCGGCGGCATCTATGCAAACGGCACGCAGGACGGAACCGAAGGCGGCATCGGCTCGGGTGTGATCGTCACGCTCTACTACGACGTCAACGCCGACGGCGTGTACGACAGCGGCGATCTCCTTTACGGAAGCACCACCACGAACGGATCGGGCGCGTTCAGCTTCAGCTCTCTTCCCGACGGTCCGTTTCTCGTCGTCGTGAAGAAATACGACGGCGCGACTTCGAACGGCGTGAACGACGCCGCCACCGATTCCGCATTCGCAACCAACGGATGGGGAAGCACGACCTACGATCCGAATCTCCCGCTCACGAGCGACCAGGGCGTTCTCAAGCTCAACGAAGATCTCACCACGGCCACGCTCGCGGTGAACATCGACCTCGATCACAGCACCGGCACGGCGCAGGGCGTCACCGGCGCGAACTTCGGATTCGCGCCGCCGCTCCGCCTAACAAAGACCGTTGCCGGCAACGCCGACTTGAACGCGGACGGACGCGCCGACACCGCGATCGACGAAGGCTCGCTCTTCAACTACAGCATCAATCTCGAGAACCGTCTGCCGAGCGTCGGCCAGCAGGGTCCGACCGGATGCCAATACACCGTGTGGGCGACCACCGGCACCAACGGCTCGCCGGCGAGCAAAGAGTTCACGAATCCCGCGAACGCATGGGACGGTCCGAATCGCAGCGTCGCCAACTCGCTCGTGCAGGGCGGCGGTCTGCGCTACATCGAAGGCACAGGCTTCACGCTCGCCGATCAGGCGGGCAACATCACCAAAGTCGAAGCGCTCTACATGGGCTACTTCAGCGCGACGCTCACCGACGACACGCTAAAGACCTCGATCTTCCGCACCGGCGTCGGCACCGGATTCGAGCTGACCATGAACACGGCGCTCATCGACAGCTACGTCAGTGAGCCCGCGACGCTCGATCCGGACAACGCGATCAGTTGGGACGTCACGTCGCTCCGGCCGGGCGGCGGCACGTGGACCTGGGCCGATGACTTCTCGGGCGTTCGCCTGCAGGTGAATCCGAGCAAGGCATCGTCGGCGGACGAGAAGACGTTCTATCTCGACGCGTTCGGACTGCGCATCACCACCGATCAGGATTGCGAAGCGGGAACTTCGACCACGCTCGATCCCGTGCCGCTGCAGGACAGCTACGACACCGGCAGCGTCGCGTTCGTCTCCGCCACTCCTGCGCCGACGTCCGTCAACACTGCGACCGGCGTCATTCAATGGAGCAACGTCGGACCGATCCTCCCCGGCTCGACGCAGACCGTCACCGTCACGATGCAGGCGCTCAACGTCGCCGGCACGCGCACCGGTTCGTGCGGAGGCTCTTCGCCTCCCGCCGCGAACAGCGCGTGCAACTGGGCGGAGACCGCGTTCGGCACGAATCACGTGGAGTACTCCGACGGCCGCCAGGCGAACGACGACAGCGACAACATCGCCGTGCAGCTCGTCGGCAAAGGCGAGATTCGCGGCGCGCTTTGGAAAGACACGAACGTCGATGGCTGGCCCGACAACGACGGCGAGCCGAAGCTTCCCAACGTGACCGTCACGCTGTTCGCCTGCGTGCAGGCCAACGGCGTGACGCTCGAGACGAGCACGCAGAACAAGACATGTACCGCAGCAACCGGCGGCAACACGTGGATGGCGATCGCCACCGACGTCACCGACTCGAGCGGCGCGTACGAGTTCATCGGACTCGACACCGGTTACTACCTCGTCGAAGTCGGCGACACCGACGGCGCACCGGGCACGGGCAGCACGTCGCCATACGGCGGCACGCAGACCGCGGAGCCGAACGACACGCAGGCGACGAGCGGCGGCAGCGCGACCGGAACGAACGGCGTGTGCGCGGGCGGATGCAACAACACGTGGGGCAATCCGAGCGCGAATCTCTCTGCGCTCAATCTCCTCAACAGCCCGACGGCCGAGGAGATCATTGGTGGAGTCAACTTCGGGTACAACATCCCGAGCGCGATTGCGTACGGCAACATCTGGTGGGACATCGACGGCGACGCCACGGAAGACGCGGGCGAGACCGGACTCGATGGATTCACGATCCGCATCTATTCCGATCCGAATGGCGACGGCGATCCCACCGACGGCACGGTACAGGCGACGGTCACCTCGGACGCGGACGGCAACTACGCGTTCAGCGGACTCGCGGCCGGCAACTACGTCATCGTCGTGACGCCGCCGACGCTGCAGCACAAAGTGTGGTCCGAGACCGTCGAGACGACCGGCGGCACCGGAAGCCTCAACAATCAGATTCCCATCACGCTCACCGCGGGACAGATCTCCGGCTCGCACGACTTCGGCTACACGCAGGTCGATGCCTCCGACATCGGCGACAGCCTCTATTACGACTTCGACGGCGACGGCATTCAGGACTCGACCGAAGACGGCATCCCGAACGTGACCGTGTGGCTGTACGAAGATGTCGATCGCGACGGCGTCATCGATGACGGCGTCGACACACTGCTCGACACCGACGTCACCGATGCATCGGGCAACTACCTCTTCCTGAACAAGCCCGCCGGCAGCTACATCGTCAAGGTCGACACCACCGATCCGGACTTCCCGACCAACGTCCTTGCCACCGGCGATCCGGACGTCAATGCGGCAAGCATCGGCGACTTCATCTGGCTCGACGCCGACGGCGACGGCGTGCAGGACGCGGGCGAGAACGGCATCGCGCTCGTCACCGTGAATCTCTACAGCGACGACGACAGCAGCGGAACGTTGAACGGCGGCGACTCGCTCGTCACGTCGACGCTGACCAACGTCAACGGCAACTATCTCTTCACCGGCCTCGCTGCCGGCCGCTACTTCGTCGATGTCGACGAGACCACGCTGCCCAGTACCTCGCTCGCGCTGACGACGACCGATCCCGCGTCGACGCTCATCACACTCGCGACCAGCACCAGCGCGACGGCGCATCTCACCGCGGACGCCGGCTACAGCCTGAGCGCGAACTTCGCGATCGGCAATCGCCTCTGGCACGACGTCGACAATGACGGCGTGCAGGACGCGGGCGAGCCGGGCATCCCGAACGTCGACGTCGTCGTCACGAACGGAACGGGAACCGGTTGCCCGAGCGGCTGCCGAGTGACCACCGACGAAGCAGGCTTCTGGTACGTGACCGGCCTAACAAACGGCACGTTCACCGTCAACGTCGACGACGCCGACGACGACTTCCCGCGCGACTTCACCGCGACCACCGGCACGACCGATCCGCGCGTCATCACCGTCGCGGGCGTCGATCTCATGAACGTCGACTTCGGCTATCGCTACACCGGCTCCGGCTCTTCGCCGACCGGTACGATCAGCGGTCGCGTGTTCCAGGATGCCGACGGCGATCTCGCGTACGACTCGGGCGAGCAGCGCGCGAGCAAGACCGTCAACCTCCTCGACGAGGAAGGCAACATCGTCGCCACGACGACGACCGCCGCCGACGGCACGTACTCGTTCACCGGCCTCTTCGTCGGCGATTACACGGTGCAGGCCATCGATCAGTTGGGCACGCGCTACAGCACACTGTTCCTCAACGCCGCGCAAACGATCTCGAATCTCAACGTTATCTATCAGACGACCATCGAGTCGACCGCGGACAGTCAGAGCTCCGTTTCCGTCGACGGCGTCCATGCCGACCTGCTGCAGGACTTCGGTTATCAGCGCTTCCTCGGATCGATCGGCGACTCGGTCTACTGGGACGTCAACGAGAACGGTACGCAGGACGACGGCGAGCCGGGATTCGCGAACGTCACCGTTCGTCTGTACGACTCGGTCTGGACCGACGCGAACAACGACGACGTGTTCCAGAGCGGCGAGTCGACGAACGTGCTCGTCGCGACGACATCCACCATCGCTGACAACCCGCTCACCGCCGCGAACGAAGGCGGAACGTATCTCTTCTCCAATCTCGAGGCGCTCGCGTCGGGACACAACTATCACGTCATCGTCGACACGACGACGCTGCCCGGCACATCGCAGACGATCATCGCCGACCCCGACACCGACGGCGTGCCCTGCACGTCGCTCACTCTCGGATCGGATCCGCCGTCGACGGTCTGCGATCACGAGCAGCTCGTCGTCGGGTTCCTCGAGGGCAACAACTACCTCGGCGCCGACTTCGGCTATCGCATCAACGGCAACAACTTCGCGACCATCGGCGATCACCTCTGGATCGATGCCGATGGCGACGGCACGCTCGACTCGGGCGAGGTCGGCATCTCCTTCGTCACCGTCTGGCTCGACACCGACAACGACGGCGTCCTCGACTGGACCGACGGCAACGGCAACAACGCCTGGGACTCGGGCGAAGGCGAGCAGTGGACCGAAAGCGATGCCGACGGCTACTACGTCTTCACCAACATCGCCAACGGAACGTACAACCTGAAAGTGGACACGAGCGACACCGACTGGCCGTCGGGTCTCTCGACCACGCCGACGTTCGAAGTGCGCAGCGGCAACACGGCCAGTCTCAACAACGCCGTGCAGGTCGTCGTCTCCGGCGGCGCCGTGACGAGCATCGTCGACGGCGATCCGGCGACGACCGACACCTGCTCGAGCTGCAACCTCAGCGTCGACTTCGGCTATCGCTACGCCGGCACGAACGCAGTCAGCGGCACGATCTGCTCCGACGACGCGACATTGAACGGATACTGCGGCGCGACCGCGACGACCTACTCCGGCGTCGGCACCGGCGAGTTCGCGCTCGGCGGCGTCACCGTCACCGCGTATCGCTGGGTCGACGACGGCGACAACACTGCCTGGTCCGCCGGCGGCACGCTCGACTCGGGCGACACGTTCACACTCATCGGATCGACATCGACGAACGCGATCGGCGATTACTCGTTCGCGAATCTCCCCGACAACGTGGTCTTCGTCTTCAGCATCTCCGAGACGCAGAATCTCCGCCTGACCACGACGAACGCCAACTCGAGCGTCGAAGACGCGAACGTCCTCAAGCGCCAGCTTTTCGAGGGCACGACCACGTATCAGGGCAACACCGTGACCATCATCGGACGCCAGGCGCTGAGCATGGGCGGCGACGTCGACGACAACATTCGCGATCTCGACTTCGCCTTCGATCCGACGTTAGGCGGCGCGATCACCTACGACTACGGCGACCTGCCGTCGAGCTACGGGAACACACTGCTCACCAACAACGGCGCGCAGCATCTCGTCAGCGGATCGTCGATCCATATGGGCGCGAGCGTGACGACCGAGTACGACGGAACCGAAAGCGCCGATTCGACCGCCGACAGCGGCGACAACGGCGTGACCATGGTCTCGACGAGCTTCGGCATGGGCGGCGGCGCCTACGTCAACGTCAACGCCTCGGCCGCGGGCTGGCTCGCCGCATGGATCGACTTCAACGGCGACGGCGACTTCGACGACGCCGATGAGCTGATCCTCGATCAGGCCGTGAGCGCAGGCACGAACAATCTGTCGTTCTACGTGCCGAACACGATTCCCAACGGACTCACCGACTTCTTCGGCCGCTTCCGCATCTATGACGAGCGTCCGCAGATCGTCGCCAGCACCGGCCCGGGTCTCGACGACACCTTCCAGCGCATGGACGGCGAGGTCGAGGACTACGTCTTCACCATGGGCGTCACGCCGACGATGGTCGACATGTTGACCATGGACGGAGTGCAGGGCAAGAACCACGTCACGCTGACGTGGCAGACCTCGTCCGAAGTCGACAACCTCGGCTTCAACGTCTATCGCTCCCTCTCCGGCGGCACGCGCGAGAAGGTCAACGAGCACATCATCATCGGCTCCGCGTTCATGACCGGTCCCGAGACCAACGGTCCGCGCAGCTATCGCTTCATGGACAAGAAGCCGCCCGCCGGATTCGTGCAGTACTGGATCGAAGACATCGATCTGGATGGAACGGCGACACCACACGGACCGATCAGTCCGCGCTCGACGAACGACGAGACCGAGAATCCGACGACGACCGAGCCCGATCCGACGCTCGGTTCCATCGGCGGCATCTTCACCACGCAGAGCGGCATGGGCGTGAAGGCTCCTGCGCCCGACGCTCCGTCGCAGCAGCAACTCGACGAACAGTGGAAGCTCGCCGCGGTGCCGGCGGTGAAAGTCATTGCTACGAAGGACGGCTGGTATCGCGTGAAGAAGAGCGATCTCATCGCCGCCGGCTTCGATCCGGGCACGAACGGACGCGCCATCTCCGTCTTCACGGAAGGCGTCGAAGTTCCGGTGCTCGTGAATGCGAAGAACGAGGCGAAGTTCGATCTCACTGACACGATCGAGTTCTTCGGCCGCGGCATCGACACACCGAGCACCGGCGGCCGCGTCTACTACATCACCGCCGCGAAGGGCACCGGCGCGCGCGTGAAGACGATCGGCGGCAAGGGCAACAGCGGCTCGCCCGCTCCGTCGAGCTTCGCGTACACGTTCGAGCGCATCGAGCGCACGGTGTTCTTCTCCGCGCTCGTGAACAACGGCGAGCGCGAGAACTTCTACGGCAAGGTGATCTCCACGCGTCCGATCACGCAGGCGCTCACCGTCGCCAATCTCGACAGCGCGGGCAACGCGAAGATCGAGATCGCGGTCCAGGGCGCGCGCGACAACATCCAGCACGTCATCGACGTCAATCTCAACGGCAGCAGCATCGGCTACATCCGCTACTACAACCGCGACCGCGAGGTAACGACGTTCACCATTCCCCCGTCGCGTCTCGTTGCCGGCGAAAACACGCTCACGCTCACCGCGCAGAACGGATCGACCGACGTCAGCCTCGTCGACTTCGTGCGCCTCACCTATCCGCACACGTTCCGCGCCGACAGCGATGCACTCACGTTCACCGTCGCCGGCGGCACGGCCGTGCAGGTGAAGGGCTTCACCAACGACAAGATCAAGGTCCTCGACGTCACCGATCCGCTCGATCCGCAGTTCATCGACGCGAACATCGGCAGCGCGACCGACGGCAGCAAGATGGTGTCGTTCGGCGTGACCGGCGCGAACACGCGCACGATCGTCGCCTTCGCCGACAACCGCGTGCTCGCGCCCGCGCAGATCGCGTGGAACGAGCCGTCGAATTGGAACGCGACCGCGAACGGCGCGAACCTCGTCATCCTCACCAACAAGGCATTCCTCACCGCGGCGAAGGCGCTGAAGGCCGCGCGCGATGCGCAAGGCATCGCGACGGTCGTCGTCGACGTGCAGAACGTCTACGACGAGTTCTCGTACGGACATCACTCGCCGCAGGCGGTCCGCGACTTCCTCGCCCGCACGGCGAAGTGGAAGACTGCGCCGCACTACGCGATCCTCCTCGGCGACTCGAGCTTCGATCCGCGCAACTACCTCGGCATCGGCAGCTACGACTTCGTCCCGACGAAGCTCATCGCGACGCAATACCTCAAGTCCGCATCCGACGACTGGTTCGCCGACTTCGCCAACACCGGCCTTCCCTCGCTCGCCATCGGACGCATCCCGGTGCGCACCGCGGATCAGGCCACGGCGATCGTCAACAAGTTGACGGCGCGCTCCACGCCGCCGGCGGATGCGTGGGCGAAGACGGTCGAAGTGATCGCCGACGTGCCGAACGGCTATCCGTTCACGCGCGCCGCGGGCTACATCGCCGCCGAAGTGCCGTCGCCGTTCACCGTCGATCGGATCAACATCGGCACGACGCCCGACGCGGCCAACGCGATCGTCAACGCATTCAACCGCGGCTCGCTGCTGACGACGTTCGTCGGCCACGGCTCGGTCGAGATGTGGAGCAGCGGCTACTTCACCTCCGCCACCGCGACGGCACTCACCAACGGCAACAAGCTGCCGTTCGTCGTCGTCATGAACTGCCTCAACGGCTACTTCCACGACCTCTACACGAACAGCCTCGCCGAGGCGCTGATGCGCAACGGCAGCGGCGGCGCGATCGGTA
>Ga0075428_100001571_pt1 | contig 24485 bp, 27 predicted proteins | sample RhiMetdeltSRZDD2_FD_75291 | JGI IMG/M metagenome (GOLD analysis project Ga0075428, IMG submission 75291) | Populus rhizosphere microbial communities from Tennessee, USA - Rhizosphere MetaG P. deltoides SRZDD2 | ecosystem: Host-associated > Plants > Roots > Rhizosphere > Soil | place: USA... | reverse complement strand
GAAGTTGGAACACGACACCAGCGCGAACCGCAGGCGATCCGAAATCGTCGGGAACGTCCTGGTGCGCCCTATTGGCGACTGTTCACCGTCGACGTCGAACGCGTAGAAATAGGGCCGGCCCGGTGTGAGGCCACCCACATCCACTTTGACCGTGTAATCACGCTCACCGCTCGTTTCTGCGGTGCCGCTGGAGACGATGGTGCGCAACTCGGGATCCGTACCGACGCGCCATCGCAGCTGAATTGGTCGCGTGTTTGACAGCTCGCGCGGGGTTACGCGCGTCCAGATGATCACGCGATCGATCAGCGGATCGCCGCTCGCGACGCCGTGTTGAAAGCGGGAGCCGGCCGCGGCCGTTTCGCGCTGTTCCTGCGCCAGCGCGGGGAGAGACAGGCTTGCGGCCGCAGTGGCCCAGAGAAACTCGCGGCGTGTCAGCGACACGCTATAGAAGGTATCAGGTATCAGGTGTCAGGTTTCAGGCGTGGTCTAGGCCTGATCCCTGGACCACCCTGATACCTGATACCTAAAACCTATTTCGTCGTAACGATGCTCGTAGCGAGAACGGCCGGCTGCTTCGGCAGTGCCGGGTGGTAGGCGTACACGTAGTTGCGCAGCACCGGATGATCCGGGAATCCCTCGAAGCGGTACTGCTTCATCTCGTTATAGGCCTGCGACGCGTTCCATCCGTCAAAGGTCATGCGATAGAGCGCGGTCATCGTTCCTGTCCGATGACGCCCTCCTGCACAGTGCACGTATACGGGCTGGTTCGCCGGGTTGTTCACGATTTCGAAGAACTGCGCAATCTGCGCATCCGTCGGAGCCTTGGAGGTCGTCATTCCGATACGGAAAAACTTCATCCCCGCCGCAGTCACGATGCCGGCTTCGTTCGACGGTCCGTCCTCCTGCAGGTCGATAACCGTCTTGACGCCGATCGCGGCGAGGTCCCGATAGTCCGAGCCTTTCGGCTGCGAGCCCCGGAAATAGTGATCGTTGACCTTTCCGAAATTACCGATGCGGATACGGCTGAGCGCCGAGGATACTGAGGAGGATACCGACGCTGCAGGTATTGAGGTTTGCGCGGCCGGAACTGTGACCGAGGCGGCGACGAAGCAAGCGGCGAGGATACGTGTACGAGCTTTCTGTGCATCCATGCTGATGACCCTATGTGCTACTGGAAACGCCCGGGGTGAGTAAAAGCAATTGTACGGGATCCCGCCAAGCACAACAGATGTCGTCCGGCACTGGTGCCTCTATTCTGACCAGTTTTCGGCTGAGCGGGTGCGGAAATGTAATCCGCCAGGCATGCAACGCCTGGCGTCGGATGAGCGGATCAGCTGAACCGTATGTTCGATCGCCGGCGATCGGCGATCCGGTTGAGGCAAAGTGAACGCGAATCTGATGTGTGCGTCCTGTGCCGAGCCGGCAGCTTACCAGCGAATATCCGTCGTCGTTCGCGATGACGGAGTAGGTCGTCTCGCTCGGAACACCTGTCGGGTCGGCGATGACCCTGCGACGATCAGCGGGATCACGGCGCAGCGCCGATGCGATCCGTCCCTCGGATGTTTGGGGCGTCCCGCGGACGATCGCCAGGTATTCCTTGATTACGCGGCACGCATGTGCGTCGCGTTGGAGGCGTGCGTGCACGCCGGGCGAAAGAGCAACCACGACGACGCCCGACGTGTCCTTATCAAGACGGCTGACAAGTCCGGGACGTATGTCTTTCCTGTCGCGAACCCGCCACAGGACGCCATTAAGGAGCGTTCCCGACGGATTGCGGAACGATGGATGGACGACCATCCCCGCTGGTTTGTTCACGGCCATCAACGCATCGTCTTCGTAAAGAACGTCGAGTGGAACCGGCTCCGCGGCAGCCCGTTCGCGCATCCGCGACCGGGTCGGGAGTGCCACTTCGACGGGGGTTCCTTCGCGGACATGCATCGATGCTCGGCCCGCCGGCGTCCTATCGATCGATACCAGACCTTCGGCTATCCATCGCTGCGCGCGAGCCCGCGACATACCGGAAACCTGGGTGATGCGCCGGACCAGCACCTGATCCAGTCGTAAGCGCGCATCGCCACGATCCGCCGTGAAATGGATGACCACGAACCGTTACTCGTTTATCTCTGCCGGGTGCCGATTATTACCATTGGACGGTCGAGAGCTGAAGATAGACTGTACGAAAAGGGACAGAGGCGACATGAAATTGAGGATGCCACAGCCCGACCATGCGATACGAGGCCGTGAAGAGGCAATGGACGTACCCGAGACGCATTTTGTCAACGGTCATCGCATCGTGCCCCCGTTTCCCGACGGGCTCGAGCGGGCGATGTTCGGGATGGGATGCTTCTGGGGCGCGGAGCGGAAGTTCTGGGAAGCCCCGGGTGTGTACTCCACGGCGGTCGGATATGCAGGCGGATACACGCCGAATGCGACCTACCGCGAGGTGTGCTCCGGCATGACCGGTCACGCCGAGGTCGTCTTCGTCGTGTTCGATCCGAAAGTCACGTCCTACGACGCGTTGCTCAAGATCTTCTGGGAGAACCACGATCCGACGCAGGGCATGCGGCAAGGAAACGACATCGGCACTCAGTATCGTTCCGCGATCTACACGTTCTCGCCGGAACAGAAGCGCGCGGCCGAGACGTCGCGACAGTTGTTTCAAGACCGGCTGAACGCCGCCGGCTTTGGGCGGATCACAACGGAAATTGTCGACGCGCCACCCTTCTATTACGCCGAGGAATATCACCAGCAGTATCTCGCCAAGAATCCTGCAGGGTATTGCGGTCTGGGCGGCACCGGCGTCAGCTGCCCGGTCGGTGTGAACGCGTAAGCCCGCTCGGCGAGAAGTTAAAAGGTTGAAGGGTGACGTGCGAAGTAACCTCGAAGTTCGAACTTCGACCTTCTAACGTCCGACGACGGTCACCGTGAAACCGTGCTGGTTTGGCGCAGCATACTGGCGGTGCTGTCGAATGCGCGGGTACGGAATCGTCACGAGCACGTTGGCCTTCTCGTCCGGCTCGGGCTGAACCTGAATAGTCTGTTCCCGTTTCGGGATCGACGCGAGTATTGCAGCCGTCTCCACATCCGCGAATCCGATGACGTAGACCTCGCCATCCGAGAGCTTGTGGGTTTCGTAGCTGCGAAACCGACGCTCGGCGAAAAGCGGCGCGTTCGGAAGGCCTGGGGAATAGGTGAACCCGTAGACGCCACCCGGCAGCGCGTTCACTCCGGTCCCTTCTTCGTGGGGCGACACAATCCGGACCTTGTGAGTGGTGCGCAAGGTTTCCTGATCGAGCGTGGACGGGGTGTTCGCGTAGGTAACTCGGCTCATAAAGCGCGATTATACCGACGAAGTTCGAACTTCGACCTTCGAACTTCTAACTTCGCTCCACGGGTCTGTTCGGGTCTGACTCCCACTCCGACCACGACCCTGCGAACAACCGTGCTCCGTGCAGTCCCGAATGCTCCATCGCGAGCAGGTTGTGGCATGCGGTGATCCCGGACCCGCAATACATGACGACCTGATTCGCCGGCCTGCCGGCGAGTACCTTCTCGAAATCAGCTCTCAATTCGCGTCCGGATCGCATCGTCCCGGCCTCACTCACGTTGTGCCGGTAGTACCGATTCCGCGCACCCGGAATGTGGCCGTAGATCGTGTCGAGCGGGTCAGGCTTGCCCGCATAGCGATCGGGCGAGCGCGCGTCGACCAGCAAGACCGAGGGATCGCCCAGATGGGCGAGTGTCTCGTCAGCCGTGACGCGCATTTCCTTGCGCAGCCGCGGTGTGAAACCTGCCGGTCGGCGCGTTTCCACGCCGCCGCGTACGGGGCGTCCTTCGCGCGTCCATTTGGCGAAACCGCCGTCCAGCACGGCGACCGCATCGTGCCCCAGATAGCGCAGCATCCACCACAACCGGCTTGCGAATGCACCCGCTTCCTGGTCGTACGCGATAACCTGAATGCCGTCGCCGATTCCCACACGTCCAAAGGTCGCGGCCATGTCGTCGATCGCGGGTAACGGATGGCGTCCGTTCGTTTCCGTTCGTGGTCCGGCGAGCTGGTGCGCCACGTCGACGAATACTGCGCCCGGAAGGTGTGCGGCCTCGTACTGTGCGCGCCCCCATGTCTCGTCGTTGAGGTTGTAGCGGCAGTCGGCGATGAGCCAGGACGAATCGGCAAGGTGTGCCGCGAGTACATCGGTTGAGATCAGCGTCGTATGCATGGCGTTCGCATTGCACGGCCAGTGCGCGGAGATCTTATATGAGCCGATTCACTGGGATGGCGGCAATGGTTCTGTTTCTGGTGCTCAGCGGCGGATGCATCAACATGCGCCATGGGAGGCCCATTGTTGGCGGGACCGTGGTTCCCAATCCAACGGGCACAATTTCGGGCACGGTGACGAGCTCAGCCGGAACCCCTCTCGACGGGCGTCGCGTGAGCGCAATCGATATCGGGACCCAAATGCACTACGAAGCCACGACGGCCAATAACGGCGGCTACACCATCAAGGTGCCGCTTGGACACTATCGGTTGGAAGTTGAGCTGCGCGGAGGGGAGCAGCTCGTGCGGCAGCCCGAAGAAACCCACATCACCACTGGCGACGTCGACGCGCAGCTGAATTTTGTAATCGGACGGTAGTAAGTAGGAAATCCCAAATCCCAAATCCCAAACCCCAAATCAAAACCGAATCGGACTTGTTGGGATTTTGGGGTTTGGGATTTGGGTTATGGATTTACATCCGCTCCAAGGCCGCGATGCGGGCTTCGAGCGGCGGATGCGTGGAAAAGAACACCATCCAGTTTCGCGCCCCGTTGATCTTGAGCGTCGCCAGCGCCTGATGCTGCGTGTCAACAGCGTCCTCGTTGGCCGCCAGGCGGCGCAGCGCGCCAATCATCCGTTCGCGGCCCGCCAGCTGCGCCCCGCCCTTGTCGGCGCGGAACTCCCGGTGACGTGAGAACCACGCGGTGATGAGCGACCCGAGGATGCCGAGCACGATCTGCAGCACGATGACAACAAGGAACGATCCGCCGCTGTAGCCACGTTCGCGCGAATCGCCGCGGTTCGCAATCACATAGGCAATCAACCGCGCAAAGAAGATGACGAAGGCATTGATGACGCCTTGGAGCAACGTCATCGTCACCATGTCGCCATTGGCGATGTGCGTGACCTCGTGTCCGAGCACGCCCTCCACTTCGTCGTCACGCATTGACCGGAGCAGGCCTGTGGACACCGCGACGAGCGCGCGGTTCTTGCTGGGGCCTGTCGCGAAGGCGTTCACCTCGGGCGAGTCGTAGATGCCGACTTCCGGCATCGGCAGCCCCGCTTTCTGCGTGAGCCCGGCAATCATCGCGTAGACACGATCGGCGCGTGGATCACCCGAGTGCCCATCCACGATGACCGCACCGGTCGCCATTTTCGCCATCCACCGCGACATCAGGAGGGAGATAAAGGCGCCGCCCATACCCCAAACGAAGCTGAACATCGCCAACGTGCCAATGTCGAGCCCACGTGGCCCAACGTAGCTCCCCACCCCGAGGATGCTGAGAATGATCGTCAACGTCAGGACGACCGCGATGTTGGTCACGATGAACAGGAAAATGCGCTTGCCCATGGCTTGAGAATAGCACCTCCAAGCTCTAAGACGCGTGGTGCGGTTGCACGGTTCTCAGTTGCGCAACGCTTCGGCAAGCCGGTGCAGGAACAGGCCAACGTCTGTCACGACACCAACCGTCTGCATGGATCCACGATCGCTGAGTTTCGTCACAACAGCCGGGTTGATGTCGACGCAGACGACACGCACCCAGGAGGGGAGCATGTTGCCCACTCCGATGCTGTGGAGCATCGAGGAGAGCATCAACACCAGCTGGACGTTGCTCGACAACACCTCCGCGTAACGCTCCTGCGCCGCGATCAGGTCCATTTCCGTTTCTGGCAGCGGTCCGTCATCGCGGATGCTGCCGGCCAGTACGTATTCCACACCGTGCCTCACGCACTCGTACATCACGCCTGACTTCAAGACACCGCTATCAACCGCGGCGCGGATGCCTCCGGCACGGTTAATCGTGTTGATGGCGGCCATGTGATTCCGGTGTCCCTGCTCGACTGGTGCTCCTGCCACCAGATCGATGCCGAGCGATGTGCCCGACAGGGCGAATTCGATGTCGTGAACCGCCAGCGCGTTTCCAGCGAGGACGGCGTCGACGTATCCGCCACGAATCAATGCTGAGAAGTGCTCGACTCCACCCGTATGCACGACGACGGGTCCAGCGACGACGGCAATTCGCCCGCCGGCTTTCTTCACTTCTTTCATCATGGCGGCGATTCGCGCCACGCTTCCTTCGACGCGGCGCTCGGAGGAGACGTCGTTGCTCATGAACGCGAAACCAAGGCGGTCGCGTTCCCGGAATTCCGGCGTGACACGAATCCCTTCGTGCCCACAGACGATCGAGTCGCCGCCCTTCACGTCGCGGAGCTTGCGGCAGACCGGCCCCCCATTCTCGATCACGATCACCGCATCCATCCGCTGCTTTTCCACTTCCCGCCAGCGTCCAGCCACCCTCACGTGAGTGCGATGGTTGGTCGTCGAGTAGAAATCATCGGGCACACAACGGTCCTTCTCAGCGGGCTTGAGGAGCGCGTCGCGCTCGCGGACGGGATGGCACCCCCACGTCGTCAGCTGCTGGAGGAGTTCGTCGAGCTGCTGTGCATCCGGCGTACTGATGCGCATCTCGATGCGGGACGGATCGTCGTTGGTCCGTCCGATGTCGAACTTGAGGATTTCGTATTGACCCCGGTATTCGATGATCTTGTCGAAGATTGCCGATAGGTGGCCGGAGTCGATCAGATGTCCTTCGGCTTCTATCGTGTCGTTGGCAGCCATGGGTGCCATTCTAGCCGTCGGATCAGCGCATCGACTTACTTCCCTTCCGGCGCGAACTTGTAGCCGACGCCGCGGACGGTTTGCAGGAAGCGCGGGGATTCGGGTCGGTCTTCGAGGTATTTGCGCAGGCGGACGATGAAGTTGTCGATCGCACGGGTGTCGGTCTCCTCGTGGAGTCCCCACACATGCTCGAGGAGTGTTCCGCGCGAAATTGGCTGACGGGCATGCATGACCAGATATCGCAGCAGCTCGCACTCCATACGCGTCAGCCGATACGACGTTCCTCGCGCATGGATTTCCATTGCGGTGAAGTCCAGCGTGCGTCCGGCGAATGTGTAGGTGTCAGCAGCGACGGGGTGGCTGCCGCCGCTGTGCGCTTCGTTCCAGAGACGACGGCGCAGTAAGCCGTTGACGCGCGCGATCAGGATGGCAAGCTCGAAGGGCTTCGGAAGGTAGTCATCGGCGCCCGCTTCAAACCCTCGAAGCACGTCGTCGGGACGGCCACGTGCAGTCAGCATCAGAATCGGCACGAACTGTCCGGCGGCGCGCAGCGTCGAGGCGACCGCGAACCCATCGCGTCCGGGCAACATCACGTCGAGCACGACCACATCGTAGGCGTGCCGATCCTCGAGAATCGAGACGAGTGCCCGCTCGCCGTCGGACGCGATCGTGACGTCGTGTCCTTCCGCCTCCAGATTGAAGCGCAGTCCGTCGGCGATATGTTGCTCGTCTTCCACGACGAGAATTCGGCTCATGAGGCGAGGCGCGGCAATTCGAGCGTGAAGGTGGCGCCACGTCCTTCGCCCTCGCTGTGGGCGAAGACCCGGCCGCCGTGGGCTCGCGCAATCGAACGAACGATGTACAGACCCAGGCCGGTTCCCTTCACCTGTTTCAGACCGCGCGTTTGAACACGATAAAAGCGCCTGAAGATGCGCTTCAACTGCTTGCGCGGAATTCCAACGCCACGATCCTTCACGCGAACCCACACGGTACTAGGTGACGGCGCCGCGACGCCGACGGTGACCCTGACGATCTCATTGGAATACTTGACCGCGTTGTCGAGCAGGTTGATGACGACACTGCGCAGTTCCTCGGTGTCGCCTCGAACCATCAGCGGACCATCGTCGTGTGATTCGACGACGATCGCGCCCGGCTGCAGGTGGTGGCGCTGCAGCGCAAGGTCGACGCACTCCCGTGTCAGCAATCTCATGTCGACGGGGGCGCGCGCGATGACCTTCGGCTTCTGACTTGCGGCACCAGCCTTCAGCACCTGATCGACGGTACGATGCAGTCGTTCGGCGTCGGCGAGCATGACGTCGTAGAAGCCGCGGCGCTGTTCGTCAGTGAGGGTGCGGGATTGCAGCGTTTCCAGGTACAGCCGGATCGATGCAATCGGCGTCTTCAGCTCGTGGGTGACCGAGTTAATGAACGTGTCGTGCTCTTCGTTGCGTCGTATCTCGAGCACGAGAAAGACGGTGTAGACGATAAGACCGGCGATGATCAGGCCGAACGTGATGATGCCGAAGATGAGCACCCGCAGGCGGGCGCGTTCGGCAGTGATGACGATCCAGCCGACATTCAGCGAGATCGCCCCCGCGACGAGAAGAACGCACAGAGCGACGAAAAACGCGATCGCCTTCTGGCGCCGGGTCATGAGGGGATTTTAGAAATTCAAAATGCAAAATTCAAAATTCAAACAGTACCTGTGCACGAAGAAAAGGGTGTAAGCGTTGAGCCTTTCACCCCTTTAGTGCAAACACACCGTGTTTGCACTTTGAATTGTGAATTGTGAATTGAATTAGGCCACAGCCTCCGCGCCGACGACGGTCTCCTCCGTGAGTGTGGTCTGCGCGACCTTCGCGACCTTGACGTCCCACGCCAGCCCGAGGAGGCGCAGCGTGCTGATGCCGATCCAATTCAGGTCCAGCTCGTACCAGGCGAGACCATGCCGAGCCGAGACGGGATGCGCGTGATGGTTGTTGTGCCAGCCTTCGCCGAATGTCATGAGCGCGACCCACCAGTTGTTGGTCGAGTCGTCACGCGTCTTGAACCGGCGTGAGCCCCACAGATGGGTCGCCGAGTTCACCAGCCAGGTGCAGTGAAGGCCGAATGTCGTTCTGAAGAAGATGCCCCACAGGACATACGGAATGCCGCCGAATGCTAGGAGGCCGAGGCCGACGATGACATTGGACACCCAGTGCCAGGTGGACAGGAACACGTGGACACGATCGCGACACAGATCGGGAACGTACTTGGCGAGCACCGCAGCGTCGTGGTGGAGCCCTTCGCCGGTCAGAATCCATCCCATGTGGGACCACCAGGTGCCTTCTCGCGGCGTGTGCGGGTCACCTTCGCGATCGGATTTCTGGTGGTGGATGCGGTGCGTGGCGACCCAGAAGATCGGTCCTCCTTCGAGCGCCAGCGTCCCGCAGAAGGTCAGAAAGTATTCAATCCACTTGTAGGTCCTGTAGCCGCGGTGTGTCAGCAGCCGGTGGTAGGCCATGCCGATGCCGAGCATGCCGGCCACGAAATAGAGAATCAGAGCGGCCAGCAGCGCGCCCTTTGTCAGGAAAAAGAATGCGGCAATCGCGCCAACGTGAAACGCGGCCATCGCGATCGCGGTAACCCAGTTCACTCCCTTCTGATACTTGCGCCCATACATGAGCGTCGGCTGCACCACAGATTCGACCTCCGGCTGTGTTGTTATCGGAAAACGGCCGTAGCACCATAACAACGCCGAGAGCAGCCGACTGTAATAGTTCTGTACTTTTCGTTAACTCACTTCGCGAGCAGGGGATACGGATTGATCGAATCGCCCTTCCACCACGCGCGATCCGTGCCGAGCCGTGCAATTGCGAAATGGAGATGTGGAGCCGTTTCGGAGGCGTTGCCCGTGCTGCCCACGTATCCGAGCAGCTGTCCGCGCGTGACAGGTTGGTGCTCGGCGAGGCCGGACACGTAGCGATCGAGGTGCGCGTAGTAGTACGAAAAAGTCTGCGTCGGGTCGAATTGATAAATCGTCAGTCCACCCGCGTTGCTCGTGAAAAGCTTGGCGATAGTGCCATCGTCTGCAGCCCGCACCTCCGTGCCACGCGGTGCCATGATGTCGATCGCGTCGTGCCGGCGTCCAACGGCGCGTGAGTCGTTGAACGTGTCCGTCAATCGATTTGCCGTCACGCCCTCGACGGGGATGAGCAGATGACGTCTGGCCAGCGCGCCAATGGCTTCGGCCATCGACGGCGGTGCCGCTTCGATGGCAGGTGCACGAGGCGGCGCCCCGGGCGACTCAATAGCGCCCGTTGTCGCAATCGGCAACGGCTCGGCGGCTTGTGAGGGCAGTCTCTGAACGCGATCGGTCAGCAACGTCGCCACCAACGCGCCTAGAGCGAAGGTGAAGCCGAAGTTGACGACGCGACTGCGGAGCCGTTCCCTGTGCCTCCGATCAATCCGTCTCATTCGCGAAACACCACCTTGGTTCCCGGTTTGACCCACTGAGAGACGTGATCCGCATCCCAGTTTGTCAGCCGGACACATCCGTGCGACTCCACGTGGCCGATGTTCGACGGTTCGGGCGTGCCGTGAATGCCGTAGTGCGGCTTCGAGAGATCGATCCAGACGATGCCGACAGGGTTATTGGGTCCCGGCTGCAGGGTTGCCTTCCGGTCGCCGGGCGTCGCATCCCAGAACAGCTCGGGGTTGTAGTGGAACTTGGGATTGCGTTGCACGCCATTGACCTTCCAGGCGCCGATCGGCAACGGGTCGTGGATGCTTCCGCTCGTCACCGGCGCGTGAAACAGGACGTGTCCGCTCGGGTCCTCAATCGTCAGCGCACTCGTGCTCTTCGTGACGAAAACGGTAATGTCCGAGGTCGGCGAAGGAGCTGCCGCGGATGACGCTGATCCGGATGAGGAATTCACATTTGGCACCATCAGGTGCTCTCCCGCATGGTCAAACGTGGCTCCAGGATTCAGCTGCTGCAGCAGCGCAGGGCTGCTGTGAAAGCGCTCGCCAAGCGCTTCGAGCGGCGTTCGATAGTTCAATGCGTCCAGTGTCGCCTGGTCTGGAAGCTTTGGCGGAATGTCGCGCATAAACGGTCCGGCAACGTCCGCATCGGTAATCGTGTAGTCCATAAGAGGAGGTACATCGCCTCCTGCCGCTGACAGCTGCTTCCAAGTCTGGTCGTCGATCCGGCCTGTCGCGGGCAGTTGGTGCGAGCCCTGGAACGCAGCGAGCGCGCGTTGCAGGTTGCGCCCCGCACGACCATCGATCTCGCCCGGCGAGAAACCGCTGCGGTCGAGCGCAACCTGCGTCGCGAGGACTTCATTGACGACGGGGGCACCACGAGGCGCGCCCCCTCCATGAATGGTCCCGGTAAACAGCATCAGACAGCACAGCAGGGTGAACACTTTCATGGCCGTGAAAAGACTGCAAACGATGGGCCTCAGGTATGCTCGCGGGAATGGCCGTGTACTCGCTCAGCATTCATGCAGACTATCGATGCCGCCATTCAGGCGCATGCTGCACGGCTGACTGGGACGTTCCGGTCGAGGTCCCTCTGTACCGGACATTGGATGAAGCGCTCAGCGCGGGAAGAGTCGCGCCTGCGGGACGCCTCGACGGAAACAGCGCTGCTCTTATTGTTGAAGACGAGTTGCCCGACGATGCCGCAGCGATGGTTGCCCGGACCGCAAACGGCGACTGCGTGTTCTACCACCGCAATTCAGGACTCTGCGTGATTCATCGCGATCTTGGCGAGCCGATGCTGCCAGCGACGTGCCGGCACTTCCCGCGGCTGGCCGTACGGGATGGGCGCGGAACATTCATTTCGCTGACGCATTACTGTCCGACGGCGGTAGCGTCGCTATTTCGCGACGATGTGCCGATCGAAATCATCCAGGACCCGCCGGCGTTTCCAGATGCAGATTACGAAGGCCTGGTGGTCACATCCGAGGACTGGCCGCCGCTCCTGCGGCCCGACCGTCTTGCGGATGCTCAAAGCTACAACGCCTGGGAGCGTCACATGGTCGCACGCTGCGCCGACGAGTCACTCTCCGCGGAAAGTGTCATCGCAACGCTCGAACGCGATGCGCGTACCGTGCGCAGGGTGACTTCCACGACGAGCGCCGCTATTGTGAACGCAATCGAACAGTTGCCCGCGGGAGGCGTCAGCGCGCCTGTTCCGGAAGCGCTGGACACCAGCCTTGCGCACTACCTCGAGGTGCTGAAGGCGGTGCCAGATGAATGGCGGCCTGACGCCGACACTCGCGATCTGACGGAGTGTTATCGCCGCCACGTCGCGGTGGAATGGACAGCTTTTGACGCGCCGCTCAGACGGTATCTCGCGGCGAAGGCGTTCGCTTCCTGGACGGCCTACCAGGGTCGGGGCTTTCTCACGATCGTCCGTGGTCTCGAGGCGGCGCTCGCGCTCGTGCGAGTGGAAGCGGCGAGATGTTGTCGCGACGCGAACCGTCCATTGAACGCAGAGTTACTTCGCGAAGCGATCAGGCAAGCCGATTTCGCGCTCAATCACCTGGCGGCAGGTGATCAGCTCGCCGAAGCATGGTCCAAGGTTGAGGCATAACGGTTGCAACAACCGTGGCCATGGATGCATTGGACCTGATCAAGCAAGACCACAAACGGTTGAGAAAATTGCTCGAGCAGACGCTCGAAGCCGAAGGTGCGGACCGCGAACAGCGGCTGGACCACCTCCGTACTGAACTGGTCGCGCATGAGCGCATGGAAGAGGAAGTGCTCTACCCACGTCTTCGAGATGAAAAGAAGGCGCACGAACGGGTCCTCGAGGGGTACGAGGAACATCACGTCGCCGATGTGATCCTTGATGAGTTGCTCGACGTTCCGCCTGAGACCGATTTGTGGAAGGCGAAGGTCAAGGTGCTCAAGGAGAACTTTGAGCACCACATGGACCATGAGGAAGATGAGCTGTTCAAGGGCGCGCGAGCCGTCCTCGATCGAGAAGAACTCAAACGGCTCGGCGAACGCATGGAACAGGTCAAGCGTTCGGCCGAAGATGCGGATTAGGGGGGACCTGACAAGGTCCGCCTCGCAAAAAAACTAGTCCGCAAACACAGCGACCACCGGTCCATGGTCGCTGGTTCCAAACTCACGTTGGACGACGCACGATGCGGCGCGATCGGCAAGCCCCTGCGCCGCCAGCACATAGTCCAGCCGCCAGCCGATATTCCGCTGTTTGAGGTTCCGCCACGGCGCCCACCACGTGAACAATTCCGCGTTGTCTGGTTCCAGCTTTCTGTGGACGTCGACGAGCCCGCGGCTGATGATTCGTTCGATGAGCGCGCGCTCTTCTGGAAGCTGCCCGACCGCACGGGGTTTGCGTTCTTTCGGATGGACGTCCATGTCGGTCCGCGCCACGTTCAGGTCACCGCACATCACGAGCGGCCGTCCGGAGGATTGGAACTGCGAAGCGTACGCGTCCATCGACTCCAGAAAACGCATCTTCGCAGGGAAGTCCTTTCCACCATTCGGCACGTAAATCGACGCCACTGTCGCCTGCGGCAGCTGCGCCGTGACGATGCGGTGCTCGTAATCGAATTCCGGGTGGTGGAAGAGGGGACGATCGGGGTGCCACGCCTTTCGAACGTGCAGACCGACGCCCGAATAGCCCTTCCCGCCGTGCCAATAACACCAGTAGCCTTCCAGCTCGCAGAGCCAGACAGGCAGCTGGTCGATGCCCGCCTTGATTTCCTGCAGACAGAGCACGTCGGGCGTTTCGCGCTCGATGAAATCTTGCAGCTCCGTCTGCCGCGCACGGATGCCGTTGACGTTCCAGGTGGCGATTTTCAATGGGAATCGAGCCAGGCCTTTGCGCTCGTGCACAACGACTGCACGTCAGCGGCGAGTTGCGGAACGAGTGTATCCGCGCTGCCGAGATCACCGGACGCACCCATCGCCTCGAGCCGTCGAGCCGTGTCGACAGTGTCCGGGACACCGAACGACACGATAGAGCCCCGGAGCTTGTGGGCGGCGGCCCGCAACGCCGACCCATCGCGAGCGTCCACTGCCGATCGCACCGCGTCAACCTGCACCGGAACCGTCTCCACGAGCAGTTTCGCGAGCTCGCGAACAAGCGCTTCGTCGCCGTATTCGTCGAGCAGGACTCGGGGATCGAAGGCCGCCATCGATTGAATTGTACGCAATGATTTCTGGCATGCAGGAGCAGGTGCACGGGCTGGCGTCGCAGTTGCGCGCCGCGCGGGCAGTCACGGTGATGACAGGCGCCGGCGTCTCGGCGGCCAGTGGAGTACCGACGTTTCGAGGTCCCGAAGGTCTGTGGCGCACGTTCCGCCCCGAAGATCTTGCGACGCCGGACGCCTTTGCGCGCGATCCCGCGCTTGTATGGGAGTGGTACTCGTGGAGACGAGCGCGAGTGGCATCATGCCGACCGAACGCGGCACACGAGGTGATCGCACGCTGGTCTCGGGACCCAGCCAGACAAGTGCGTGTGATCACTCAGAATGTCGATGATTTGCACCTCCGCGCCGGAACACGAGATCTGATTCGTCTTCATGGCTCGTTGTGGGAAACCAAGTGCTTCAACGGATGTGCGGCCGGCATGCGCGCGTGGCGTGACGAAGAGATCACGGAGCGCGGCCCTCTTCCGAGATGTCCGCACTGCGGCGGCCTTGCCCGCCCCGCGGTCGTGTGGTTCGGCGAATCGCTCGACGCCGACGACGTCGAGCGCGCATCGCAGGCGGTATCGTGCGACGTGTTCCTCACGGTCGGCACTTCAGCGATCGTCTATCCCGCGGCAGGCTTCGCCCGTGTTGCGCAGGCGCGCGGCGCCTTCACCGCGGAAATCAATCTGGAGTCGACGCCTGCGTCGCCTCTGGCCGACCTCTCGATTCTTGGCGCCGCCGAAGTCGTGCTGCCCTCGGTCGATCAGCTCCTCGCCACCAGCTGATGCTGTCGGAGTGTGACGGCAAATTGAGAGTCGAAATGCGACGCCTGAAGGGGCCCCTTACATAGGCCTTGTGATTTCGCTCACTCGGCATGCTCCCGGCCGGGCATCCGGATTGCGACCAGTCGTTTTCACGGAGGAAAGCTTATGAATCGAAATGGGTTGCTTGCCGGTGCGGGGCTGGGGGCGTTGCTCATGTTTATGGCGGATCCCGAGCGTGGCGCGCGACGCCGCGCATTGGTTCGCGACAAAACGGTGCGTAGCGCCCGCGTCGGCGGACGCGCGCTGACTGCGACCGCCGCCGATCTCGCGAACCGAACTCGGGGCGCTGCGGCGAATGCCTGGGGCAGCATTCGGCGGGAATCTGTTGATGACGAGCGGCTGATCGAGCGCGTGCGTGCAGCGCTGGGCCACGTGTGTTCACATCCGCGGGCGATTGCCGTCGAGGCGATCGACGGGGAGGTCACGCTGCGCGGCGACGTCCTGGCGTCGGAAGCTGACGCCGTCGTCGCGGCAACGCGTTCGATTCGCGGCGTCGGCGAAATTGTCGTCGAACTCGATAAACATGCCACCCGCGATGGGGTTCCATCGCTTCAAGGCATGGGCCGCTTCGAAGAACCGTCTCTGGATATGTTGCAGCGCCGATGGGCGTCGGCAACACGAGCGCTGGTCGGTATGGCGGCAGTCGCCGCCGCGGCATTCAGCGTCCTCGCTTACGCCAGGCGCGCGGCTTAGGGAAATCCCAAATCCCCACTTGGGTTTTGGGGATTTGGGACTTGGGATTTACGATCCCAAAAATGCACAACCCGTTTGTCCCGGAAACGCTCGAGGGGTGGAGCGTCCTGCACCTCATGTATCGCGTCCGCTGGGACCGCCTTCGCAGTACCGCGGAAACAGAGCGGCGCCGACTCGCGGATGAAGCGAACAACGCGCTGGCCGTACCGGATGCCGGATCAACCGCGCTCGTGCAGGTTCTCGGTCACAAAGCCGACCTGATGATCATCTGCTTCCGTCGGGGTTTCGAGCCGCTGGCAGGCGCGCAGCTCGCCTTTTCGCGCACCGCGCTTCACGACATACTCGAACCGACTTCGTCGTATGTGTCGGTCGTCGAACTCGGCATGTACGAGATGACGGCAAAAATCCACACGCAGGTCGGAGCGTCACACAAGCCGGGCACTGACGAATTCGATCACGCGTTCGATGCAGAAATGGAAACGCAACGGCAACGGGTGATAAACCGTCTGTTTCTCGACATGCCGTCGGCACGCTACGTGTGCTTCTACCCGATGAACAAGCGACGCGGGGAAGCGCTCAACTGGTACATGGAAGGATTCGATCGTCGTGCGGCCATGATGCGCGAGCACGGCATGATTGGGCGTCATTACGCAGGCAAGGTGACGCAGGTCATCTCGGGTTCAATCGGCTTTGACGACTGGGAATGGGGCGTCGATCTGTTTGCCCACGACCCACTCGTCTTCAAGAAGCTGATTTACGAGATGCGGTTCGACGAGGCCAGCGCGAAGTTCGCCGAGTTCGGACCGTTCTACACGGGCCTTCAGTTCGCCCCCGATCAACTCGCCGCATATCTGGGAGGCCAGGTTCCGTCGCTGTAGCCGTGTCATCGGGTAGATCCAAACTGCAACAGGATTTGTGATCCAATGATGCGTTTTAGAACCGCCATCGTTGGATCACAAAAGTGCACGTCCCGCGCTAACTCACAGATGCTGAAGCCCTAGCATCCTGTGGACCAGCGCCCACCGCACAGGCGCGGTAATTGCTGGGTTCTCCGCCGGCCACGTGGAGACTCAGATGACCCCTCAGGAAAGCTTCATCACTCGCCTTCGCCGGCACCGTGAGCGAAACCGTGTGTCGCTGGATGAGATCGTCACCCAGACGCGGATCAAGCGCGAGCAGCTCGAGGCATTCGAGCGAGGCGACCTGGAAAATTGGCCGCGCGGCATCTACGCTCGAGCGTGGGTGCGCGCCTATGCCAATGTGATCGGTCTCGATCCAATCGACACGGTCGATGAATTCTGCAAACTGTTTCCGCACGGGGATCGTCGCGCGCAGCCGACGTTCCGCGAATATGCGGCCATCATCGCGCATCAATCGACCTACCAGGATGAATTCGAACACCTGGCCGAGACGGGCCGCCGTGCGTCAGACGGCAGCCCAGCGCCGGTGTCGTCGTGGCGACGGCAGATGCGCAGGTTGGTGCGGAGTCTCCTGAGCCTGCGGCCCGCCCGGACACCACGTCCCGTTCGCTCTGTTCGAACTAATTAGACGGGAACACAACGCCCGCTACGCGGGAACGAAACGCCCGCGGGCCGTCTCGCGCACCTGCTCGACGTCTTCCCGACGTGCGACCGACAGCGGCTGCGTTTCGCGCATTTCTTCACACAGCATCGAATCGGTCATCGGTTGCTTGTCGTGCAGCGCGCGATACAGACCGGCCGTAATCGCCTGCTCGATTTCGGCGCCGGAGAAGCCGTCACTGGCGGCCACCAGCGTCCCGAGGTTGAATTTCGACGGCTCCTGTCGGCGGAGCGCCAGGTGGATTCGAAAGATTTCTTTCGCGGGACGACGCGTCCGGCAGATCCACGAAAAAGATCTCGTCGAAGCGGCCTTTCCGCAGCAGTTCCGGCGGGAGCGCCAGCACGTCATTGGCGGTCGCGGCCACAAACACCGACGCTTCACGTTCCTGCAACCATGTCAGAAACGACCCAAGCATGCGCTGCGACAGACCTGCATCTGCGTCACCGCCCGACGCAAAACCCTTTTCAATCTCGTCGATCCAGAGAATGCAGGGGGCAATTGCTTCGGCGAAGTCCAGCGCCTTCCGGAGGTTCTTTTCCGACTCGCCGATGAACTTGTCGTACAGCCGGGCGGCATCGAGCTTGAGCAGCGGCTGCTTCCACGTACGCGCGATCACCTTCGCCGCCAGCGACTTGCCGCAGCCCTGGACGCCGACAATCAGAATGCCCCGCGGCGGCGGCAGCCCGATCGCGTGTGCCTCCGGCGTAAAGCCGACGCGTGCGCGTTCGAGCCACGCCTTCAAGTGCTGCAGTCCTCCGAGCTGAAACGTGTTGTCGTCCGGCGGATAAAACTCGAGCAACCCTTCTTCGCGAACCGCGTCGCCCTTGCGCCGAAGGAGCCGGGGAATGTCGTCGGCAGTCAACGCGTTGTCGTCGAGGACGGCCCAGGCAACCGCCTGACGCGCCTGGTTCAACGTGAGCCCCGAGAGCGCCTGCAGCAGCGATTCCATTCCATCGCGCCCGAGCGTCACCGACACTTCATGTTGACGGTTCAGCGTCCGAAGGATTTTGTGAACTATTTCCTGCAGTTCCTCGTGATCCGGCAAATGCAGGGCGAAGGGAACCGCCTCGCGTGTAAGTTCGGCAGGCAGATGAATCGACCCGCCCGAAATCACCGCCGTCGAACCCGATTTCACGATCGGCATGCGCCTTTGTCACGGCAGCAGCGGTTGCGCGGATTCGATGAATCGATGGTGGAGCGCCTGCACTGCCTCGTGGGTCCGGTCGCGCGGCAACATCCACGTGATTCTAAAGGAGGACGTCGCCACCATCGCCGGTGCGATCCTCTTTTCCTCGAGGAGGGCCGACCCCGCGCGCACGTTCGCGTAGGTGGCGTTGATCCCAGCGCCCACGGCGCTCACCGCGGCGAGGCCATCGATCAAGGTCACGCGGTCGCGAAACCGAGTGCCGAGCGCGTCTCGAAACCGTGACTCGTCGTGAAGGTTTTCGCGCGAGATGACCATGTTCACGTGGTTGTCGTACACGTGCAGCTGCTTGCCCGCAACGCCGCGATCGTCAAGCAACGCGAGAACATCTTGTGGCGGCGCCTCGGCGTGCAGGACCAGGACGTCGCGTTCGCTCGCCACGCCAACCACGGCACCCGGCATGCGCGGGGCGAACTTCCTGACGACTGTGCCGTCACTCGACGGGTCGGGGCCTGGAAGCGCGCCGGATGTTGCGCGCGCGTAGATCGCAATCCCTTTCTCCTTCGCGAATTCCACCGCCTGCGCGTTCAAGACTTTCGCTCCCGCCTCTGCCATCTCCTGCGTTTCCTCATAGGACAGCGTGCCGATCCGCCGTGCGGCCGAAACCACCCGCGGGTCGGCAGAATAGACGCCGTCCACATCGGAGCAGATTTCGCAGTACTCAGCGTCGAGCGCCGCCGCCATCGCAACGGCGGTCGTGTCGCTCCCACCGCGCCCGAGCGTCGTCACCTCCCTGCGATACGACACGCCCTGATACCCTGCGACGACGACAATCTTGCCGCGCGCGAGCTCGTCCTGAACGCGGAACGGGCGGACTTCAATGATGCGAGCATCCACATGACGGTCGTTGGTGATGATTCCAGACTGGCTGCCGGTGAAACTGATCGCGTCGCCGCCGAGTTCCTGAATCGCAAGTGACAGGAGCGCCATCGAGATGCGCTCGCCCGCCGAGAGCAGCATGTCGAGTTCTCGTCGATGCGGGTTCGCCGAGACCTTCTTGGCCATCGCGAGAAGATCGTCGGTCGTATCACCCATCGCGGAAACGACTACGACGACGTCGTGTCCGAGCTGACGCGTTTTCATGACGCGCTCCGCCACACGCTTGAGCTTGCTCACGTCCGCAACGCTGCTTCCGCCGTATTTCTGAACAATCACCGCCATGACGACTGAGCATAACGCGCTCGGCGCGGTAACATGACCAGAACGGAGGAACGCATGAAGCTTCGCACCTTCGGCTGTGCTGTTCTGCTGGCGTTCGTCGTCACGACTCCGGATTTCGCGCAACAGTCGGCGCCGGCAAGGCAGCCCGACGTGGTGTTCGTTCCAACGCCTACCGACGTCGTCAACGCGATGCTCAAGCTCGCGAACGTGTCGACGACCGATGTGGTTTACGACCTCGGCTGCGGTGACGGCCGCATCGTCATCGCGGCGGCGAAGATGTATGGAGCGCACGGCGTCGGCATCGATATCGATCCCGAACGGGTCCGCGAAGCCACCGCGAACGCACAGAAGGCTGGCGTCGCCGACAAGGTGACCTTTCGCACTGAGGATCTCTTCCTCGCGGATATCAGCCCGGCAACGGTTGTGACTCTCTACTTGTCAGGACCGGTCAACGCGCGCCTGGCGCCCAAGTTGATGAAGGAACTGAGGCCCGGCACCCGCATCGTCTCTCACGCGTTCGACCTCGGGAGTTGGAAGCCACAGCAGAGAACCAGCGTCAGTCAACGGCCGATCTTTCTCTGGACGGTCGCCGCGCCTTCAGACACCCGGCGCTGACGTTGGGGCCGAAGGGCCGGCTGAAAGCCGGCCCTTCTGAGCGGCTCTGCGGACCCGGCGTCGGACTTTACCCGCCCTGTTGATCCGACCAAAGTGGTCGGGGTAGACTTCCTGCGACTCGATCTCATTTCGAAAGCTGGCCATGCTACAGGCGTTTGTGATCACTCTGCGTGAAGGACTCGAGGCCTTCCTGATTGTTGCCATCAGCCTTGCGTATCTGCGGAAGTCGGGACGCGGGGAGCTGACACGAGCGGTGCACATCGGCATCTTCGCCGCGCTCGCGATCAGTGCGGTCGGCGGATATGCGCTCTACAACGCCGCGAATCAGGAGCTGCTCGAGGGACCGCTCGCGCTCATCGCCGCGATCTCCGTCACGTGGATGGTCGTGCACATGTGGCGCGCCGGGCGCCACATGAAAGGGGACATCGAACAGCATCTCAGGTCCTCGAGCGGCCGAGCCGGCAGCGGCGCCTTCATGGGCGTGTTGCTGTTCACGGTGTTGATGGTGTCGCGTGAGGGGATGGAGACGGCGCTGTTGCTGCTGCAGCTCAAGGAAACCCTCAACCTCGTATTGGGCGCGGCATTCGGATTGGTCGGCGCCGCGGCGGTCGCATGGCTGTGGTCCCGGTACGGGCACCGTGTGAACCTCGGTCTCTTCTTTCAGGTCACCGCAATTTTTCTCTTCGTCTTCGTCGTCCAGTTGCTGATTTCCGGCGTCCACGAGATGTCCGAGCAGAACATGTTGCCTTTCAGCGAGCCGATTCACGAGGCCACGGAATCGTGGGGCCCTGACAGCGCGTTCGGCCACGCCTTGACGTACGCGCTCGTGCTGCTGCCTGCGGCCTGGCTCGCGGTGAAAGGGTTCATGGGCGGAGCCGCCCAGAAGCCGCAGACAGCAACCGTGCGTTGATGCCGCGCTCATGGCTGATGCCCGACCACCGCTTGTCGCCGAGCTGGTCTGGTCAGGCGATCTTCGGTTCGATGCATCGAGCGGCACGAACAGCGCCATTATCGACGGCGATAGCAGAGCCGCTCTTTCCCCAACACAGTACGCGGCTATCGGCTTGGCGGGCTGCATGGCGGCCGATGTCGTGGACATACTGCGGAAGGGCCGCCATCCGCTGACAGCTCTCCGGGTCACCTTTACAGGTACCCGCGCCGAACAACCGCCTCGCCGGTTTTTACAGATTGAACTTCGATTCGACGTGCATGGTTCGGTACCGCCCGATGCGGTCGAGCGCGCGATCGCGTTGTCACGTGAGAAGTACTGCTCCGTGTGGCACTCTTTCCGTCAGGACATCGCACTTTCCACGACGTTTCACATCACGCCATGACGACAGTCGCCTCGGGAGCAAGCCGCCGCGGGTATATCGACTGGCTCCGCGGCATCCTCGTGCTCATCATGATCGAGGCGCACACCCTCGACTCGTGGACGCGCCTCGACGTGCGACAGAACGGCGTGTACGGCTGGGCGATGATTGTCGGCGGTTTCGGTGCGCCAGGGTTCCTTTTTCTCGCCGGAATCGCAATTGCGCTGGCGGCGGGTTCACGCATCCGGCGCGGCCGGACGAGTGAGGAAGCAGCGGCGCTCGCTCGCCGGCGGGCGCTGCAGATCTTCGGACTCGCCTTTCTGTTCCGCCTTCAATCGTGGGTCATCAGCGGCGGAGATCCCGTGCAGACGCTGCTCAAGGTCGACATCCTGAACATCATGGGGTTGTCGATGTTCGCGTCCGCGGTTCTTTGGGGAATCGGTCGATCCGCCTGGGGCCGGTTTGCATGGATCGCGGGCGCGACGGCGCTGGTCGCGATGATCACGCCGATCGTCCGATCGTCACCGTGGCTGTCACCGCTTCCGGATCCAATCGAGTGGTACATACGGCCGATACCCGGCCGCGGAACATTCACCCTCTTCCCCTGGGCCGGCTTCCTGCTGGGCGGGACGGCTGTCGGTCTCTGGCTCGATTCCGCGCGGACGCCGGAAGACGAGCGGCGCGTGAATATCGCGTTCGCGGTGCTCGGAATTACACTAGCGGCCGCGGCGTACGGAGCGTCGTTCCTCCCTTCGATTTACCGGGAGGCGTCATTCTGGACGACGTCGCCGACGTTCTTTTTCCTGCGCCTCGGCGTTCTGATTCTGTCGCTGCCGGTGGCGTACGCGTGGAACCGTGTCTGGACGGGCCGCTCGATCCTGCAGGCATTCGGCCTCGCCTCACTCTTCATCTACTGGATTCACGTGGAGCTCGCCTACGGAGTGCTGAGCAGCCCGATTCACAAGAGGCTGACGCTCGGCCAGGCTTTTCTGGCGTACGCGCTGTTCACGGTCGCGCTCTTCGGCGCGGCCAAGCTGAAGGATCAGATCGTGGACTGGTGGAACGTCGGGCGCCTGCAGCCGAGCGGGGCGTTGTAGCTATCAGAAGGCCACCATATACGTCAGCTTCGCAATGAGCGAGCGATCCTGCAGCAGCCCTGAGTGCTCATCGCGATGCTCGTTGTAGACGAAGAAGAAGTCGCTGAGCGGCCGGTGGATGACATTGAACCGGATGTTCGAGCTGAGCTGATGCGTATCGGTGTTGTACTGCAGCAGCGCGTTCACGAAAACTTTGGTGTTGAAGTTGTAGTTGATGCGGCTGGTGGTCAGCGTCGACAGGTACGACGCATCGGGCAGAGAGATGTCGTTCAACTGCATCGTGACCGACGCGTTCAGCTTCTCATTGGGGCGGAACGTCGGGCCCCAGGCGTAGGTTCGCTTGTAGCCGCCGTAGAACGGGCCGATTCCGTAGCGCAGGCCAACCGAGGCGCGGGCCGAATCGTTCGGCCGATAGGTAAGGAAATACTCGGTGTACTCATACCTACCAGGGAGGATTTGCACCCCGCGAGCGCTGTTCAACGTGAATGGCGTGCGAATGATCTCGACGTTGGTGTTGGCTCCAGGTTCGAGAAACGAGCCGTTTGCAAAGTTGATCGAAAAGTGGAAGTCCTGCTGCCGCAGATCGAGCCCGCTTCCATCGGCACGGTCGGACTGCACGAGAACCCAGTGAGGACCGAGCTCCCGAATGGCGCGCGGAAGCCAGTTGGGCCGCAGCGTGCGGTTTAGCTGCGCATTCCATTCGTTGACGCCAACCCGCGGCACGAAGCCGAGTTCGTCGTGGAACCGGTCTCCAATCGTCGAGTACTTGCTGCTGACGCGCCACTGCCGGTTGCGGTATTCGAAGCCGGCTCGCGTCGTGAACTCGTTTCCGTTGGTATTCGCGACCGCAGCGACCGGAGAGAACGTCTTCGCGGCGAGACCGTTCATCGTCAGGTTGCCGAAACGAAAATTCGCGTCGAAACCCGCGAGGCGATTGAACCCGGGACCCGCGAACTCCTTATCCAGCAAAACGGCTCCGATGTCCGAGTTGGCCAGGACATCGCGGCGAAGCCGCAGGGCCGTGAAGTTCGTGGCCGGTACGCCTCCGTCCTCGCGTTGCTGAATGTTCAGGATGCCGATCGAGTAAGCGCCCTGACGCCCGCTCAGGCGCGTTCCGGCGAGTATCGGCAGTGCCTGCCCGTCGTCCGACAGGCCGATCCGGCGCGTGAAGAAAAGGCGAGTGTCTTGGAGCTGGTTCGTTCGGCCAGCCCCGAAGTTTCCGCCACCGCCGAAATTGCGATCGTCACCGAACGCAAAGATGCCTTGGTTTTCAAGGAAGAAATCGCGCTTTTCCGGAAAGAAGAGATTGAACCGCGTCAGGTTCACCTGCTGCTCGTCGGCTTCAACCTGGGAGAAATCGGTGTTGGCAGTGAAGTCCCATACCAACCCGCTGGTCACGCCGTACTTCACGTCCACGCCACCCTGGGCATCGCCGGCCATCGGACGTGTCGTGACGCGGCTGCCGCTCGAGAGCACGTATGGCTTGACTCGCAGATTCTTGCCCGCGTGGAGACCTCGCATCCCTTCGAGGGTCCCGGCGAGTGACACGCGCTGCGCGTCGTAGATGCGGGGAATCGGCGCCCAATAGCTATCCTCGTTCAGCCGCCGGACCTTGCGTTCGAAATTAATGCCCCAGACCTGCGGATCCTCGTCACCGAATTTCAGCGTACGGAGCGGAATCCAGATCTCGGCGGACCACCCGGTTTCCGTGATGCGGGTCTTGACGTCCCAGATACCGTCCCAGTTCGAGTTGTTGTCCCGCCCCTCACCGGCCATCTGGGAATCCCACTTGGCACCAGCGGGATTGGTCGCGAATTGATAAGCGTTCCGTCCGTCGTGGAAGGTGTCGAGGACGATTCGAAAGCCGTCGCTGCTCCCGGTGTTGTAGTCCTTCTTGAGGTCGCTGACGATGATTTTCGAGGGCTCCATGTCGTGGGCAAACACACCGAAATAGAGCGCATCCTCTGT
>Ga0075428_100001569_pt1 | contig 24491 bp, 16 predicted proteins | sample RhiMetdeltSRZDD2_FD_75291 | JGI IMG/M metagenome (GOLD analysis project Ga0075428, IMG submission 75291) | Populus rhizosphere microbial communities from Tennessee, USA - Rhizosphere MetaG P. deltoides SRZDD2 | ecosystem: Host-associated > Plants > Roots > Rhizosphere > Soil | place: USA... | reverse complement strand
AATAAATAATTGTTTGAAATATGTGCCGGCCGAAAAATTATCAGTGGCACCAGATTGCGGATTAAGTCAAACGGCAAGATGGGCATCGAGGCAAAAACTGATCAATATGGTGAAAGGGGCCCGTAAAGTCAGGGAAAGTCTATAGATCATAAAAAAAGCACCAAGAAACAAATAACGAAAATCAAATAAAATTCAAATAATAAATTAAAAAATTGCTTGTTACTGACCAAAATAAGAAATACGATTTGGAAGAGCGAACTGCTTTATTTGCTGAAAGGATAAGGGATTTTTGTTTGAAGTTTCCAAAAAATATCGCAAATGCTGAATATGTTCCACAGTTATTGAGGGCCGGAAGTTCTCCAGGAGCCAATTATATTGAAGCAAATGAAAGTATAGGCGATAAAGATTTTAAAATGAAAATTAAAACTTGCCGAAGGGAATCTAAAGAAACATCATATTGGCTTCGTCTTGTGATCAGTGATAGATCAAAAGAGATGGAAGATGAAAGAAACTATTTGAGACAAGAGGCAAAAGAGTTTATTTTAATTTTTACCGCAATTCTAAAGAAACGAGGCGATTAGTTTTTAATTTATTTGGTTCTTGTTTCTTGGGATTTGAAATTTATCGATGATAGCAGCAACAAAAAAAGATGAAGAGTTGATAGCGGAAATGGATTCGCTTATCAATGATAAAGATCATTTTCATCTTTGGTGGCTCGGGCAAAGTGGATTTTTATTACAATGGAAGGGCAAAAGAGTTTTAATAGATCCCTATCTCTCAGATTCTTTGACAAAAAAATATTTGACGACAGATAAGCCGCATACGCGAATGAGTGAGTTGGTGGTAAAGCCGGAATTATTAAAAAATATTTCGGTGGTTACATCAAGCCACAATCACACTGACCATTTGGACGCAGAAACATTGATGCCAATTTTGAAAAATAATCCGGATATCAAATTAATTATTCCCGAAGCAAACCGGGATTTTGTTGCAGAAAGAGTAAAATGTAAAAAAGATTTTCCTATTGGCTTAAATGATAAAAGATCTGTAACTGTTGACGAATTTACATTTCATGGCATACTGGCAAAGCATAATGAAATTGAAAGAGACGAGAATGGAAATTGCAAATACATGGGATATATAATTGAATTTGTCCGCAAGGAATCTTTTGGAGAGAAATACAAGATCTATCATAGCGGTGATACACTTTGGTTTGATGAGATGGTTGATACTTTAAAATCTTTTAAAGTTGATGTGGCAGTTCTTCCTATCAATGGAAATAAACCGGAAAGAAAGGTGGCGGGTAATTTAGATTATAAAGAAGCAGCTGAATTAGGAAAAGTCATTGGCGCTGGCTGTGTAATTCCATGTCATTATGATATGTTCACATTTAATACGGCTGATGTAAATGATTTTATAAAAGAAGCGGAAAAAATCGGTCAGCCATATATGATCTTGAAAGGCGGTGGCCATTTTTCATTATAAGAACAATACTACTAATGAATAAATTCTTATCATCATCCCCTATCTGGCAAACAACCGGCCTTGCATTAATAAGGATAGCAGTAGGTTCATTTATGATCTATCATGGTTGGGAAATATTCAGTGAAGCAAAAATGAATGAATACCTGAAATGGGATATTTTCAAAAACTCCTCAGGTAAAACATTAGTGTATCTGGGAAAGGGAGCTGAATTAATTGGTGGTATTCTTTTGGTTCTTGGGTTGTTTACAAGATTAGGTACTATTATTCTTATTGGCCCGATGATCTATATAACATTTTTCTTAGGACATGGTAAAATATGGTATGAAGATCAGTATCCATTCTTATTTATTTTACTCGGGTTAGTTTTCTTTTTTAACGGTCCTGGAAATTTTAGTGTAGATAAATTGATCTTTAATAATAAGAGATAGAAAATATTTTATGGTACCAGCTTCAACCCTTCGATTAAACATCCTTGCGACGCTCCGTTCAAGTGCATGGCTACTATTAATCTTTTTTTCAGGCTGTATTCCAATATCAGCACAACAAAAAACTTACTGTAATCCAATCAATATAGATTATGGTTATACTCCTATTCCAAATTTTTCTGCATGGGGAAGGCATCGTGCAACAGCAGATCCTGTAATTGTTTTATACAAGAACGATTACTATTTATTCAGCACAAACCAGTGGGGTTATTGGTGGAGCGAGGATATGCTGAACTGGAAATTTATTTCAAAAAAATTTTTGCGACCATGGAATGCGGGTGTTTATGATGAACTCTGTGCACCGGCTGTGGGTATCATTGGCGATACAATGTTAGTTTTTGGTTCTACGTATACAAGTAAGTTCACCATTTGGATGAGCACCAATCCAAAATCCAATGAATGGAAACCGTTGGTGGATTCATTTGAGATCGGCGGATGGGATCCTTCATTTTTTACAGATGATGATGGAAGATTGTATATGTATAACGGCAGCAGCAACAAATTCCCCATGTATGGCATAGAATTAAATCGCAAAACATTTCAACCGCTCGGGACAAGAAAAGAAATGTATTTACTTGAGCCGTGGCGTTTTGGCTGGCAACGATTTGGTGAGCACATGGATAACACTTTTCTCGACCCATTCATTGAAGGATCGCACATGACGAAATATAAAAACAAATATTATTTGCAATATGGAGCCCCGGGTACTGAGTTCAGTGGTTATGCAGATGGTCTGCTTGTTGGTACTGGTCCATTAGGTCCATTTGAGGCACAGAGTGATCCCCTAAGTTTTAAGCTGGGCGGTTTTGTAAGAGGTGCCGGACATGGCGCTACTTTCCAGGATAAATTCAAAAACTATTGGCATATATCAACAACTGTTATCTCTGTAAAAAATACATTTGAAAGAAGACTTGGCATATGGCCAACGGGTTTTGATAAGGATGATGTGATGTTTTGTAATACAACTTTTGGCGATTATCCTCATTACTTGCCAAACGTTTTACCGGCTGGGTCTGATTATGGCACTGCTGGTAAGTCAAAATACTTTACAGGCTGGATGTTGCTTAACTATAATAAGCCAGTGCAGGTATCTTCTACCTTAGGTGGCTTTCATGCCAATCATGCTGTTGATGAACTTGCAAAAACTTACTGGAGCGCTGCAACCGGAAATAAAGGAGAATGGATACAAACTGATCTTGGAAATGTTTCCACCGTAAATGCAGTTCAAATTAATTATGCAGATCAGGATGTATCATTCCCAAAAGAAATGGATACAATTTTTTTAGGAAAATCTTTGGGACTCTATCATCAGTACAAACTTTACTATTCGGTAGATAGAAAAAAATGGAACGTATTAGTAGATAAGAGTTCCAATAAAAAAGATGTACCACATGAATATATAGAGTTAGAAAAACCGGTGCAGGCAAGATTTATTAAACTTGAAAACCTTCAAATGCCTACAGGCAAATTTGCCATCAGTGGTTTAAGAATTTTTGGAAATGGCAATGGGGCAAAACCGGATGCAGTTAATGGATTTATTGTGCTTCGTACCGAAAAAGATAAACGCAGCGCATTTATAAAATGGAAACCTGTTGATAATGCTTTTGCGTACAATATTTACTATGGTACTCACCCGGATAAGCTTTATACAAGCATTATGGTACATGCTAATAATGAATATTGGATGAAAGCAATGGATTCTCAAAAAATATATTATTACTGCATCGAAGCCATTAATGAAAATGGCGTTTCTGAAAGATCTAAAATCATTGAAGTAAAATGAAAAACTTTTTATACATATTTCTTTTTGTTTTATCCGCTTGCGGGACAAACAACAAACAGGATAAAAAAACTACAACCGAGCTTCCTGCATTTTGGAATGATATTCAGGATTTCAAAAAACAGGATTCTGTTTCATTCCCTCCAAAAAATGCAATTCTCTTTATCGGCAGTTCTTCTTTTACCATGTGGAAAGGTGTGCAGGATTCTTTTCCCGATTTCACTATTATCAACAGGGGTTTTGGAGGTTCTACCTTGTTAGATCAATTGCGCTATGATAATGATATCATTTTTCCATATGAACCAAAGCAAATCGTTATTTACTGTGGCGAGAATGATCTTGCTTCTTCTGATACAGTGACAGCTGTAATGGTATTTGAACGATTCAAAGAATTATTTCAAAAGATCAGGGAAAAATTTCCAGGTATCCCCGTTGCATATATTTCTATGAAGCCAAGCCCAAGCAGGCGTCATTTATTTTCCAACATGCGGGAAGGAAATCAATTGATCAAAGATTTTCTTGCCAGCCAAAAAAATGGAGTGTTTATCGATATTCATCAGCCAATGCTGAACGAGAAAGGAGAACCAATTCCTGAAATATATTTAGATGACAGTTTACATATGAATGCTAAAGGTTATGCGATCTGGAAAAAAGAGATTGAACCATACTTAATAAAATGAGTGATGGGAAAATGTTTATTCATAGTATTCTTATTCTCTCTCTTTTCCAAAGGGTATCTTTTTGCACAGAATAATGCTCGCTTAACATCGCCTGACGGCCGCATTAATTTTATCATTACGGTAAATGAGGACATTCCTGTTTATTCAATCGCTTTCAATAAAAAGTTCTTAATAGAAAATTCTTCTCTTAATCTTTTTCTCGAAGGAATGGGAAGGTTAGGACAGGCATTTATCAGCGCACCTCCGGTTTATAAAAATGTAAATGAAACTTATAATTTAATAGTTGGCAAAGCAAGCACTGTAAAAAATCGTTATCGGCAGGCAATAATTTCACTGCAGGATAAGCTGAATAAAAATTATAAGCTGAATTTTGAAGTGCGGGTTTTTAATGATGGAGTCGCATTCAGGTATTTATTTCCAAAAACAAATGATCGCTCTTCTTTTGTATTGTTAGATGAACAAACACAATTCCGTTTCACTTCAGATCCCCTGGTCAAAGCATTACTGCTTCCAAACTTTACAACTTCACATGAGGGATTATATACAACCGCGCCATTAAGTGAGATCAAGGAAGATACTTTAATGGATATGCCGGCATTGTTTCAATTTCCGAATAAAACTTTTATGGCGATCACTGAGGCCGCCTTATTGGATTACGCCGGAATGTACTTATCAAAACGCCACGGTATTCTCACAAGTAAATTATCACCATTACCAAACCAGTCACTTAACTCCCCTTTAGGGGATGGGGGTATAAAAGTAAAAGCCAAACTTCCTCACCATAGCCCATGGCGGGTGTTACTGATCAGCGATCGATTGGGTGCATTAATTGAATCTAATATCATCACCAGCTTAAATGCGCCATCAGCAATTAAAGATGTAAGCTGGATTCAACCCGGCACCAGCACATTCCCCTGGTGGAATGGAACAGTTATTCCTGATAGCATTATTGGCGGCAATAATTTTGAAACGAATAAATACTATATAGATTTCTGTGCGGCTAATAATATCAAGTATCATACTGTGGTGGAATATGGCGGACATGAATGGTACACGAATGATGGTGAAGGGTATCAGCCGGGGAAAAATTTTGATATAACAAAACCAGTGGCAGGTTTAGATATGAAACAGATCTGCGATTATGGAAAAAAGAAGGGAGTTGGCATTCGTGTGTGGACCCATTGGAAGGCACTCTATCCAAAATTGGATGAAGCTTTTGCCATATTCGAAAAATGGGGACTCACTGGAATGATGGTCGATTTCATGGATAGAGATGACCAGGAAATGGTGAATATTCAAACAGAGCTATTACAAAAAGCGGCAAAACATCGCTTACATATACAATTTCATGGCGCCTATAAGCCGACCGGGCTTCATCGTACATATCCAAACGAATTTACAAGAGAGGGTGCTATGAATTATGAATATGACAAGTGGGATAAGCTGATAACTCCGGATGAAGATCTGAATATTGTTTTTACAAGAATGTTAGCCGGCGCTACAGATTATCACCAGGGTGGTTTTAATGCATTGCCGGTAGATAAGTTTCTTGTTCAGAATATCCGGCCATTTGTAATGGGCACCCGTTGTCATATGCTGGCCATGTATGTTGTTCTTGAAAATTATTTACCAATGGTATGTGATTACCCGGATGCATATATCGGTCAACCAGGTTTTGAAGTGATTAAAAAAATACCAGGCTCATGGGATGCGACAAAGGTTATTGCAGCAGAGCTTGACCGGTATGTTTCCGTTGCCCGTCGTCAGAACGACAAATGGTATATTGGCACCATCACCAATAATGATGCAAGAGAAATAAATGTCGCTCTTAAATTTTTAACCCCAGGGAAATATGAAGCTGAGATATATAGCGATGCCCCTGATGCAAATGAAAATGCCAATCATCTGACCAAACAAAAAAAGATAGTTGATAAGAATACTAATCTGAAATTAACGTTAGCGCCCGGCGGGGGAAATTTGATCATTCTTAAATCTATAAAATGAATGAATAAAACTTGCTTTTTACTATTGGCTGCATTTGCCACATGTATTATTTCATGTCAGCAAAAACCAGTGGTAACGAAGATCGCATTTGGCAGTTGCGGATGGCAGGATGAACCACAACCTGTATTGGCTCTTGCGGCAGAGCAAAAACCCGATGCATTTATTTTTCTCGGTGATAATATTTATGGTGATACCGAGAGTATGGATACCCTGCAGGCAAAATATAACAAGTGGGGCGCCATGGAAGAATACAAAAAGCTGGATAGCACTACCAAAATTCTTGCTACCTGGGACGATCATGATTATGGATGGAATGATTCCGGGAAATGGTATCCTTATAAAAAAGAGTCAAAAGAAATTTTCCTGACGTTTTTTAAAGAACCCGCAGAAAGCGAACGAAGAAAACATGAAGGCATCTATCATACTGAATATTTAAAAGCAGGTGATAAAACGATACAGGTGATATTGCTGGATGTACGCACATTCAGAAATAATCTTTTGCTTTATGACACATCAGCAAAGCTTCCCCGTGAAAGTTATTTTTACACACCTGACTATATCCCCCATCTATCCTCTGATAGTACTTTATTAGGCGATGAACAATGGAAATGGCTGGAAAGCGAACTGGCTAAGCCAGCGGATCTTCGATTGATCTGCAGTGGTTCGCAGTTCAGCATTGAATATAATGGGTATGAAGCATGGGCAAACTTTCCTCATGAGCAAAAAAGAATGCTTGAACTGATAGAAAAAACAAAAGCGAACGGTGTTATTTTTCTTACCGGCGATGTTCACTATGCAGAGATATCAAAGTTGGAAGAACAAGGATTGTATCCCATCTATGATGTAACAGCAAGCGGCATTACATCTACCTGGGATTTTGCAACTCTGAATAAAAACAGGATCGAAGGACCTGTAATGGATAATCATTTTGGTTTATTGACGATCGAATGGCAAACAGATCCTGTTATCAGGATGGAGATAATTGATAAGTATCGTAATAGCAGGATTGAATACACGATTAAAGCAAGTGAGATCAGTTTTAAATAAAATGTTCATTTTTGACTATACGGATACTATAAACAAAAACTCAGTTTGTGTCCTTTGTGAAATCCTTTGTGTCCGTCGTGTTACAAAAAAATTGGAGCACTAAGGACACAAAGTAGCACAACGTGCACTAAGCTAATAAAAGAGTTGGTGTGGTTAATATGGCGGATAGTCAATTTAACCAACTAAGATTTATCATAAATTGCTCAATTGCGAACAGGATGTAGAAGAGTGCGACTTTGCCAGTGGCAAAGTCGAAGGCAAGGGACGATGAATAGAATTACCATAGTTGACACATAAAATAATAACACATGAAAAAATGCTTGTTTCTATTTGTGATGGCATTTGTAATAAATGCCAATGCACAAGATGCAAAATCCGATAGCTATCGGATGAAATCCTTCATCGACGGGCTGATGAAGAAAATGACCTTAGACGAAAAACTGGGTCAATTGAATCTGCCGGGCTCTGGTGATATTGTTACAGGGCAAGCGTCGAATTCCGATATTGGGAAGAAGATCAAAGAAGGAAAAGTTGGTGGCTTGTTCAATATAAAATCACTTGAAAAGATCAAGGCTGTCCAAAAAGTCGCTGTCGAAGAGAGCCGTTTGAAAATTCCTTTGATCTTCGGCATGGATGTGATCCATGGTTATGAAACTGTTTTTCCGATTCCATTGGGCCTGAGTTGCAGCTGGGACATGAAAGCTATAGAGCGCAGTGCACAGATCGCGGCATCTGAAGCGAGTGCCGATGGAATCTGCTGGACGTTTTCGCCGATGGTAGACATAGCTCGTGATCCACGCTGGGGTCGCATCGCTGAAGGCAGTGGGGAAGATGCTTACCTCGGTTCTGAGATTGCAAAAGCAATGGTCAAAGGATACCAGGGTAATCTTACAACGAATCGCAATATCATGTCATGCGTTAAACATTATGCATTGTATGGCGCCGCAGAAGCTGGCCGCGACTACAATACAACTGATATGAGTTTAACAAGAATGCATAATGAATATATGTCACCGTATAAGGCTGCTGTAGACGCCGGTGTTGGTTCAATAATGGCGTCCTTTAATGATATAAATGGTATTCCGGCAACGGCCAATAAATATTTAATGACGGATGTGTTGCGCAAACAATGGGGCTTTAAAGGTTTTGTCGTTACTGATTACACAGGCAACAACGAAATGATCGCCCATGGTATGGGTGATCTGAAAACTGTTTCGGCCCTTGCATTGAAAGCAGGTATACACATGGATATGGTGGGTGAAGGTTTTTTGACCACATTAAAACAATCATTAAAAGAAGGGAAAGTGACACAGCAGGAAATTGATAATGCATGCCGCCTGATCCTTGAAGCAAAATATAAACTGGGATTGTTTGACAATCCTTATAAATATTGTGATGAGAACCGTGCAAAAACAGAGGTCTTTACCGATGCAAACAGGAATGAAGCGAGAAAGATCGCTGCCGATTGTTTTGTCCTTTTAAGAAATCAAAACAATGTATTGCCTTTAAAAAAATCCGGTACTATCGCATTGGTCGGTCCTTTAGCAGATAATAAAGAAAATATGCCGGGCACATGGAGTGTGGCGGCTAATTTTTCAAAAGCTACTTCATTACTTTCGGGAATCAAATCTGTTGTCGGTGACAATGCAAAGATCCTTTATGCAAAGGGCTCAAATCTTGACTCGGATGCGGCATTTGAGGGCAGGGCTACCATGTTTGGAAAATCATTAAAAAGAGATGATCGTCCCGCCGCGGATATAATTACAGAGGCAGTGAATATCGCCAATCAATCCGACCTGGTAGTTGCTGCATTGGGTGAGGCCGCTGAAATGACGGGTGAAGCATCAAGCAGAACAAATCTTAATATTCCCGATGTACAGATCGACCTGCTGAAAGCCCTGTTAAAAACCGGAAAGCCGGTAGTGTTGATATTATTTACAGGCAGACCTTTAACGATCAAATGGGAAAGTGAAAATGTTCCTGCTATACTAAATGTGTGGTTTGGCGGTAGCGAAGCCGGTTATGCAATTGCTGATGTATTATTCGGCGATGTAAATCCTTCTGGCAAGCTTACAACGACGTGGCCCCAAAACGTAGGACAAGTTCCCATGTTCTATAATCATAAAAATACCGGACGTCCATTGAGTGGGCCATGGTTTCAGAAATTCCAAAGCAATTACCTCGATGTAAGCAATGATCCTCTTTATCCTTTTGGGTTTGGATTGGGATACTCGAACTTTACTTATGGTGATCTAAAATTAAGTTCTACGTCATTAAAAGGCAATCAAACATTGACGGCCAGCATTGCCATTACAAACAATGGAAAGCATGATGGAAAAGAAGTTGCGCAACTGTATATAAGAGATCTGGTAGGGACAAACACAAGACCCCTTAAGGAATTGAAGGGTTTTCAGAAAATAGAATTGACGGCAGGCGAAACTAAAACTGTTTCATTCAGCATCACGCCAAATGATCTGAAATATTATTATCAAACCAATACAGGCAACAATAACTTACTATATGACTGGGAAGCCGGCGATTTTGAAATAATGATCGGCGGAAATTCAAGAGATGTTAAAAAAGGAAAAGTAACCTGGACAAAATAAAATGCCCGTAAAAAGATACTGAGATATCTATTATATTTTTTGGTTTACTGGTGACATTGAATGGATAAACACTTGAAGGCAAAAGAATTATTACTATAGACAACTTTTCAAAAAGTTCATCAAATATATACACGTACAGGTTTGTGGATGCAGATCTGTGAAAAGCTGAATATTCCCTGCTCTCCCATCCCATTGCAATTAGGCGAGGACAGGCTTGCCAATTTTGGCGCTTACAGAGAATATGAATGATTAAACTGCGTTAATCATGTTTTCCATTGATACTCCTGACTTTCTTCTTAACAAATCTCCTGGATTGAATTTTGGGTTTAAACTAATAATGGCCGGCAAATATCCTGGGATTTTTGAACTTTAAGGTTATGACAAAGGTGGCAGAGTGGCCCAGATAAAAGTTTACAAGGAGTAATTTTCATGGCGAATAAAAAAAAACGACCCCCGAGTATACATAAGCAGTCAGAATAAATTAGGGGGTCGCTTTTATTTTCACCTTGCCTGCCCGATAAGAGTACCCGGCGGGCTCCCGATCGCATCGGGATAAAACCAACTATGTTAGCTAGACAACACTAATTTAGTTTCCGCTGCTTCAACCTTCCGAGCCATACCGGTTTTCCCTGGATTCGCTTTACCAAAAACATAATTCCTACGAAAATAAAGAAGAAAGGGCCCAGAAATCCGAGCAGGGCCACCCATTTTGTCCCGTAAAATTTTGCCATTGGCCGCTTTAACCTTTCGGCAATTATGTACATACTTGGTACCAGCAACAAGGTCATAAAAAAAGCAAAGGCTAAACCATAAATGATGGTCCATGCCAGCGGTCCCCAAAACACTACACTATCCCCGCCAAAGAAAATATTTGGCTGAAAACTTTGGAATAAAGTGATCCAATTGATGTTGAACCCAACAGCTAATGGTAATAAACCAAGAATCGTGGCAAGTGCAGTAAGCATTACAGGTATGATACGGATCTTACCCGCTTGTACAGCTGCTTCTCTTGTCCGCATACCGCGACCACGCAATTCATCAGTGAAATCAATCAGGAGAATTGCATTTTTAACAACAATACCTGCCAGACCTACAATGCCAACCATTACCATAATGAGCGGCATTGCCATACCCGTGATGGCAAATCCGAGAAACACACCGATAATGCTGAAGAAAATTTCACTGAGTACTATAAATGGTTTGCTGAGTGAGTTGAATTGTAAAACAAGAATACCGAATATCATACCCAACGCAATGATAAGCGCCGTACCAAGAAACCCCAATGATTCCGCCTGCTCTTCCTGCTGACCTGTTTGCCGGATGGTAATATTATCCGGCTTGTCTTTAAATTCAGCAATAGCTTTACCTAAGTCAAGGTTTACTTTGTTCGGGTCAATATTTGGTGAAATAAGATTAGAATAAATTGTGATCAATCGTTTCAGGTTCTTTCTTTTTACTCCTCCTAATGAACTGTTATAATCAAACTTTACTACACCGCTGATCGGCACTTGCCTTACCTGCCCGCTATTGAAATCACGATAAGTAATTTTCATGTTCTGCAGATCGGTAATATTATTCCTGAGCTCATCTGTATATCTCACTTGTATTTTGAACTCATCCTCGCCTAATTTCAGCTTGCTTGCTTCGCGACCGAACAATGCAGTTCTTAATTCAGAACCGATTTGTGCGGTGCTTAAACCTTCTCTTCTTGCTCTTTCACGATCAATTGATAAGGATAGTTCAGGCTTGCTTACATCTACATCCAATTTCAATTTTTCCACGCCAAACACATTCACACTATCTAAAAATCGTTTAAGATCAACTGCTGTTCTCACAATTTCATCAAACTCTTCTCCAACGACTTCAATATTTACGGGGGCTCCCGATGCAGGACCGTTTTGGGGTTGAGAAATACTTACTTCGGCGCCGGGGATTTCTTTTATTTCCTTTCTAAGCAGACCCAGATATGGTGCTGTCTTCTGACCATGCCTTTTTTCATATTCTACAAATGAAATTTGTATTCGGCCAAGATTTGACTGTGTACCCCTCTCGCCGCCAAATGGGTCAGTAGCGCCTACCGCAACATTTGAAATGATCGATTCAACAATAGGATTGTTATCTCCCATTACTTTGAATACTTTATTCTCGAGCACACGGGTAACACTGTCAGTAGTTTCTGTTTTTGTACCAACAGGCATTTTTAAATACACATAAATAATCGGCGGATCACCCTGTGGGAAAAAGTCCGTTTTGATTCTTCCGGTAAATACATTTACTGCTAAGGCGACTGAAGAAAGAATAAAAAGTAAAAAGACAGATGTGACAAGCCAGCCTGGTCGTTTACCTTTCAACGCCCAGCGTAAAGAGTTTTCGTAACGATTCATGATCCGTGGCAGAAATCCTTTCTGGAATCGATGAATGACATCCCTTAAGACAAATCGATTAAAGATAACAAGTACGATCATTACCAATATAAAATTGGCGAGACCGTGAAACTGTATTAAATGTAGTAACAACCCAAGTATAACAAAAAACCAGAACGCAGGTTTTCTGAACAAAGCAACCTTAGGCTCTTTAGCCGGATAGTATTCCGGCTTCATGAATGAAACTGCAAAAACCGGGTTGATCAGAAATGCGACGATCAATGATGCCGTTAATGTCAGGATCAGGATCGTTGGCAGGTAGATCATAAACTTGCCAATGATACCCGGCCAGAATAAAAGAGGGAAGAAAGGTGCAAGCGTCGTCACCGTTCCTGAAAGTACTGGAACAAATACTTCTCCTGCGGCCATTTTAGCCGCACGTTCTACCGGCATTTTTCCATTGGCAAATATCCGGTGCGTATTTTCAATTACAACGATCGCATCATCCACAATGATCCCAAGGCCAAACAATAAAGCAAATAACACGATGAAATTGAGTGTTACGTTCGTTCCTATGATCGTATCTGCTATTGGTAAAAACATAAAGGCAACAAATACGCTCAACGGCACACTGAGGGCTACAAAGAATGCATTGTTCACCCCCATAAAAAACATCAGCACCAACGTGACAAGAATAAACCCAATAACGATCGTATTGATAAGATCATTAAAGGAAGTCCTTGTCTGAACACTTTGGTCACCAGTGATCACTACATCAAGATCTTTAGGCAGTTCACTTAACTTCATCTCATCCACTATGGCCTTTACTTTGTCAGATGTGTTGATCAGGTTTTCACCGGCTCTTTTTACTATTTGAAGGGTTACAACATTTTTATTTTCGAGACGAGAATAGCTCTCTTTTTCTTTTACAGTATCGATCACTTGTGCGATATCCTTCAGGTACACAGAAGCACCGTAAATACTTTTCACCACCATGTCCTGCATATCATAGGCTGTCTTATACTGTCCCTTTACCTGAATCGTCGGTTGCATTTCTCCTATCTTAATATTACCGGCACTCATGTCGATATTCTCACTGCCGATCGCCTGGGCAATATCACCAAAAGAAATACCAGCGGATTCCATTTTCAATTTATCTACATTGATCTGTATCTCTCTTTCTGGTGCACCCACAATTTCAGCTTTGTTTACCTCGCTAAGAGACTCGATCCTGTCCTGGATATCTTCAGCATAATCTTTTAATTTAATCGGATCATAATTGCCACTTACATTCACAAACATGATTGGAAAATCTGAAAAAGCAACTTCGATCACATTGGGTTCAACGGTAAGATCAGTAGGCAGATCGGTCTTCGCTTTGTCAACGGCATCTTTTACTTTTTGTTTTGCCTCGTCCACTTTCACACTGGTTTCAAACTCCACCACAATGCTGCTGAAATCCTGTATCGAAGTACTTTTTATACTCCTGATCCTTGCACCGGTGATACTCTTAATTTGTTTTTCAATTGGTCTCGTTACCAGTTCTTCCATATCCTTTGGCGATGTGCCTGCATACACTGTAGAAACATAGATCTGGGGAATTACAATATCAGGATATGATTCCTTGGGCAATGTTGTAAAAATATTCAGGCCCCAAAGTGTGATCACCAGGGTAGCAACATACGTAACGGTTTTATGATCGATCACCCAACTTGTTGGCTTGAACTCTTTGAATTTATTCGAGATTTTCTCTTTAAGACTCATAAAATAAATTTGTGGTCAGCTTTTGATTTTCAATTCAGCGTCCCTTGCGACGCTCCATTCATCTTTAGTAACACTATTGAGCTAAGAATAATTAAACAATTATCCCGCAGTTGTTACACCCTGTCCTTCATATAAACTTTGGTACCCTTGTGTGATGAGCTGATCACCTTCATTCAGGCCCGATTTAACCTCTATTTGCTCACCATAAATTTCACCAACCAATACTTGTTTCTTTCTTGCTACCTTTTTTCCGTTCTCTGTTGCCAGCACGTACACATATTTTCCATTCTCATCAGTTTGCAGTGTAGTAAGTGGAATAACAATCGCTTTACTGTTCACATAATCTTTTATACGCACCAGTGCTACCTGGTTGATATGAACATTTGAGTTATAAGGGATCTTGGCTTCCGTTGAAACAGAACGGCTATTTACTCCAATAGTTTGATTCATCAGTGAGATGACACTATTAAATTCAAGATTTACATCAGGAAGTTTTATATTGACCGGTGTGCCTTTTCTTACTCTATTCAAATAATTTTCAGGCACATCAGTCACTACTTTTAAAGCGGAGGAATTCACAATCATTACTTGTGGCGCATTTCCTGCATACCCACTGAAGGTTTCACCCACACGAAGATTCAATTGCTCAACATACCCATTCACTTCAGACCTGACATTGGTTGTTTGCCAACTTTCAGTTAACGTATTAATCTGGTCATTCAATGATTTCACATTGTTCTCTGCAGTTTTTAATTGTACTTCTGTGCCGATACCCTGGTCCCATAGATTTTTTGTACGCTTATAGATATCGTCCGCATATGCTTTTTGTGTTTTCAAACCTTCCAGCTGCTTTAATATCACCGCATCATCAAGCTTCATCAGCAGTTGACCTTTCTTTACATAATCACCCTTCTTGATATATAATGCTCTTACCTGACCGGGCATTCCCCGGGGCGTCGGATAAGAAATATTATCAGCATCTACTTTTCCCTGCAAATCGATATAATGCTCAAATGGCTGAATGCTTACTACTGTAACCGCAACAAGCTTTGGCGCAACAACAACAGATGCCGGATCCAGTTTTGCAATTTCCTGTTGCAATGTTTGGATCTCCGTCTCAATCTTTGTCTTTTCACTTTTTAATTTTTCAAGCTTTACTTTTTTATCGTTCACATCTCCTTTCACATCTTTTGCCCCGCCACTGCAAGATGTAATGATCACCGCAGCAGCAATTGTTAGTATCATCAAAAACTTATTCATGGTATCCGGTTTTATTTTAAATATTTTATGTTGGTGAATATTGTTCATTAGTCAATGTGTTAATTCATACTCATATTATTATTCTTAAGCCCCCTCCCGATATATCGGGAGACCGAGGGTGAGGTTATAGTTTCCCAAGTGCTTTTTGATAACTTATTTTAGCAATGATGGCATCATACAAGGCTTTGAAATAATTTGACTGTGCTTGCTGAAAATCAGTATCGGCCTGCAGTATCTCAAAACTTGATCCTACCCCTTGCTCATATTTTTTCTTTACGGTAGTGTACACTCTTTCCGCCAACTGCATATTGCTTTCCTGGGCATCCATGGTCAGAATAGCATTGCTCAATGTATTTTTTGCCACAGTTCTTTCCAGGTCTATTCCTTTTATAGCTTGATCAAGCGTGTTCTTTGTTTTTTCAACATTGAATTGTGATTGTTTGATCTTATTTTTTTTCTGGAAACCATCGAAGATGGGAACGCTTACATTAAGACCGATGAGATTTGTATTATACCAAAACCAGGGCTTATCACTTCCGCCCTGATCGGCCCGCCGCTGGCCAGTCTTTTGAAAATTATAAAATGCAGATACCGTAGGATAATACGATAACTTATATCGACGAACATCAAACTCCTGCAGCTTTACAGCACTGTTGAGCAGCTTTACTTCATTCCTGTCTTCATATTTAAATGTATCATCGAGTATATTTTCTTTAATATAATCAGCGGTAAGTGTATCCTTTAATAAAAGGCTATCGGCCTGAGTCAAACCTAAATTCATTTTTAAAACTGCAAAACCAATGACCACCGCGTTGCGCAGTTGGGTTTCTGCTGTCTTTGTATTATTCAATGTAACCGTGGTCTTATCAATGTCTAATCTTTCTACAAACCCATTTTTAAACATTTCGTTCTGATCACTGGCAAGTTTTTCCAGTCGCTTGATGCTTTCCTGAATAAAAGTCAATTGCTTTTGAGAGATCAAAACGGCGTAATAACTTTTATATACCGATTCTCTTACTTTATCTTCTGCCACTTTTATCTGTAGCTCGCTGTTGACAAGCAATTCTTTTCTCGCCTGTAATCCAACAAATACCTGTGGTTCGAATAATAGTTGACTTACGGCTAATCCTGCAGTTATATTCCAGGGGGTAAAAAAGCTAACATTTCTAACAGTGGGATCTACTGTTTTTGTAATAGGAACACCCGAACCATCTTTTACTCCATTATCTTTCAAAACCTCGTAAATAAAAGATTCTGTAGCATCAGGGAATTGTATCAATGGCAAAGACAGATAATGTGTTCCCTGCAAAGAACCTGTTACTTGCGGAAGTGCAAGACCGGTGATCTCCTTATTTCTTGCTTCGGATATTCGATAATCAAGCTTTGCATTTTTAAGATCGTTCACGTTTTTAAATGCAATATCGACGGCATCCTTTGCCGTGATCTCGTAAACCTGTTGCGCTTGTATATTTAAATCGATACCGTTTAAAAGAACAAATGCGATCAAAATGGTTTTCGTTATATATCTCATAGGTCATCTATTTATTCGTTGTTGCTTATATTTTAATATCAGTTTATATCCTTTTAAAGTGGCAAGCCCGTATAAAAAATGCTCAAGTATCTCCTGCTGAAGTTTTACAAGATTGAATTTGGAGGGAGGAAATAATTCAGTATTAAACCCAAGCAGCATGCTTTCGATCCTGTATCTGCTCATGATCTCAATATCGATCTCGGGCCTGTATAATTCTTCTTTAATTCCTCTTTCAATATTCTTCCGCACCATATCGTAAAGAAATTTGTTCTTATGATCAAGGAACTTTCTATAACCAACCGGGTGATATTTTTCAAGATCATGCAGCATGGAAGGATTCATATTCCTGAACATCACTTCCACAAATTCCATGACCCGAAATATTTCCTCGATGGCATTTGCTGAAACAGCAGCATCTTTCATACAGCATTCCTGAGAAAATTGAATTTCATCGACAGCTACGGCATCCACTAATTGATCCTTATCTGTATAATACTGGTAAATTGTTTTTTTTGACATGCCGAGTTGCGTTGCGATCTCATCCATCGTCACAGAGCGGATACCATAGCGCCGGAACAACTCATCCGCTTTTTGCCTTATTCTTTCTTGTATTTCCATATTTTATTCCTGATAAATATCGGGAGGGCAAAACTAAGGAAACTTTACACGTTGCCAAAGTTTCCATCCAGATATTTTACCACCCCTCCATTTTTCTTGTCCTAAATTTGGCTGGGAAAACATTCTTATGCTTAAAAGCCTTCTTCCAAGAGAACCATTCAAGTGGAAAAAAGTCATTCAATATTTTTTACAAGGATTGCTGATCATCGCTCCTTTGGCTATTACTATATATGCTATTTACTGGGTTATTTCAACCGTAGATGGTTGGGTGCCAATATTTCGTGAAGCTGTAAGAGATGCGCAAGGAAATGTGATCGGTTATGAAGTAAAGAACTATGGACTGGGTTTTTTAATCATCCTCGCCGCTATAATTATAATAGGTTACCTAAGCTCATTCTTTATTCAATCCCGTTTATTTAATCTTTTTGATCATTGGTTGGAAAAAACGCCCGGTATTAAATTTATTTATACCAGCACAAGAGATTTCTTTGAAGCTTTCGCAGGCGAAAAAAAAAGATTTAATAAGGCTGTACTTGCGAACGTTTTTTCGGAAGAGGTCTGGGTCATTGGCTTTCTTACCGACGAGGAGATGCACAAATTTGAAATGGGTGCGGATAAAGTGGCGGTATATGTGCCGCAAGCATACAATTTTGCCGGCCAGCTATACATTTTACCAAGAGAAAAAGTAAAGAAGATCAATAAGATTTCTTCTGGTGAATCAATGAAATACGCAGTTACCGGCGGTGTTGTTGATCTTGACGCCGAAAGACATAAAGACACAAGAGAGCTAAAGGAGTTGAGTTAATCTTTTTCTAATTAAACTACATTATGAGAATTTTCTTTTTGGCATTTAGCTTTTCTTTTATCACGCTAAATGTTGCCGCACAAGACTCTGCTGCCGTTCTAAAAAAATTTGATGAAGAGATGATCCATTTTTATAAAAGAGGATATGTAAAGAATGGAGGCTATCATAAGTTTTCTGATCTGAGACTTGAGATGAAGCCAGGCTCACCTTCTTATGACTTTTACAGACAATACAAGAAAAATGAAACCAATCAGCTGATCTCTTCTCTATTTATTATTGGCGGCACCATTTTATATCTTTCGACTGTTAACGATAATAGCGTCTCTGCAAATGGAACTTTGTTTTGGACAGGGATCATAACAACTGCGATCGCAACAGGTTTTTCAATTAATTTTGAAAGCAAAAAAATAAAGTTTCTTACGCTCGCTGTAAAAACCAGGAACCGGGAAATACTTGCCGGCACATTTAAATGAAAAAACTGTTGACTGTTATATTAATACTTGGAATCACAATTCATGCATTCTCCTGGGGCTTTTATGGCCATAAAAAAATAAATAACTACGCAGTTTTTTTGTTGCCGCCTGAAATGATGCAATTGTACAAACCGAATATTGATTTTATAGCAGAACATGCTGTTGATCCCGACATGCGGCGCTATGCAGTTGCTGCAGAAGGACCGAGACATTATATCGATATCGATCATTACGGCAAACATCCTTTCAATGAATTGCCAAGAAGATGGAATGATGCTGTTGCCAAATTCAGTGAAGATACTTTACTGCAGTATGGCATTGTGCCCTGGTGGGTACAAACAATGCTTTATAAATTGACGGAAGCATTCAAAGAAAAAAACCAGGCAAAGATCCTGAAACTGTCTGCCGAGATCGGTCACTACATCGCGGATGCACATGTGCCGCTTCATGCAAACAGTAATCACAATGGTCAATTCACTGACCAAAGAGGCATTCATGGCTTTTGGGAAAGTCGTATTCCCGAATTGCTTGCAGAAAAAGAATGGGATTTTTTTATTGGCAAAGCTGATTATATAAAAAACCCCGGTGATTTTATTTGGCAAAGAGTTTTAGAAAGCGCAAAAGCGTCCGATTCGGTTTTACTTTTCGAAAAAGAATTGAGTAAAAGTTTTCCCGCTGATCAAAAATTTTCTTTTGAAGATAGAAATGGTGTAACCATACGTCAATACTCAACAGCGTTCTCCACAGCGTTTGATAAAAAATTAAATGGAATGGTTGAAAGAAGAATGCGTCAATCGATTTATGCGATTGCTTCTTTCTGGTATACTGCATGGGTAAATGCCGGTCAACCTGATCTTAAGTCACTTTCAAATAAAGAACTTTCGGCAGATGATCTTAAAGAGTTTGAAGATTTGAACAACGCCTGGAAAAAAGGCGCAATAAGAGGAAGAGATCACGATTAGCCCGTAGTTATACGATTTGATTTCCAAATCAAAATCCGCATCTTAGCCTCCTTTTTGTACATTTATATTCTAACCTAAACCTACCAACGCTTTATGAAAATTTCTACATCACTGCTTGCAGCTTTTTTATTTTCTTTTTTACTTGATGCACAAACTACATTAGTTAGTTACAACTCTACCTGGAAATACCTTGATAATGGAAGTAACCAGGGAACTGCCTGGCGTGGAGTGTCATTTAATGATGCATCATGGGCAACTGGTACAGCTGCTTTTGGATATGGCACGGGCGGCATCACCACAACAGTAAGTTTTGGAAATAATAACAAGAAAAAACATATTACGACTTATTTCCGTAAATCCATCAGCATTGCAGATGCCTCTTTATATAGCAGCTTTACTTTGAATTTAAAAAGAGATGACGGTGCTGTAGTTTATATAAATGGAGCTCAGGTTTACATTAACAATATGCCCGCTGGCACAATTTCTTACAATACCAAAGCTTCCTCAGAAGCAACCGATAATGGAACTGCTGTACAAACAACCACATTACCTGCAGGTAGTTTGGTAACTGGTAATAATGTTATTGCGGTTGAAATACACCAGGCTGCAAACAATGGTCCTGATCTTTTCTTTGATCTGCAATTAAATGGAACTGCTGATGTGACGCCTCCAACGGTTAGCAATTATACGCCTGCAGATAATTCAACTAATGTTTCCGCAGGTGCAAATCTTGTACTTACTTTCAACGAGAATATTCAAAAAGGAACTGGAAATATCTTAATAAAAGAAAGTGGTGTAACGACACAAACTATTGATGTGGCATCGGCAATAGTTACCGTCGCAGGAAATACGGCAACTATTAATCCTTCTGATTTTACATTAGGCGCTTCGGTAAATATTGAAATTGCGGCTGGTGCTTTCAAAGATGCGTTTAATAATAATTATGCCGGTATCAGCGATGCAACAACATGGAATTTTTCTGTCATGGCTCCTGACCTTACACCGCCAACAGTTACTGCATTTTCACCAACAGATAATTCAACCAATATTGCCAACAATGCAAACCTGGTGATTACTTTCAGCGAGAATGTGCAAAAAGGTGCTGGTCATGTTATCATAAAAGAAGGTGGAATTGCCATTCAAACAATTGACGTTGTATCGATCCCTGTTTCTGTTTCAGGAAATACCGTTACTATTAATCCCGCTGATTTCACTTATAGCGCAGCAGTCAATGTTGAAATTGAACCCGGTGCATTTACAGATCTTAACAATAATAATTATGCGGGTATTGCGGATGCGACTACATGGAACTTTACTGTACAAGCCGCTCCCCCCATAGGTCCGCAAACATTAGTTGCTTACGGAGCATCATGGAAATATCTTGACAATGGAACAAACCAGGGAACTGCGTGGAGAGCAACTTCATTCAATGATGCATCATGGGCTGCAGGTAATGCACAACTTGGATATGGCGATGGCGATGAGGCTACAGTGGTAAGTTTTGGACCTGATGCTAATAATAAATACATCACAACGTATTTCCGCAAAACAATTTCAATAGCGGATGCAAGCATCCTCACTTCCATTTCAGGAAATGTAAAAAGAGATGATGGAATAGCTATTTATGTTAATGGAACGGAAGTTTACAGAAATAATTTAGCTGCAGGTGCCGCCTATAATACATTAGCAACTCTTGCCAGTGATGATGGTGCCACACCAGTAGCATTTAGTTTCAGCCCTTCTGCTTTTGTAACTGGTAATAATGTGATCGCTGTTGAGATACATCAAAATGCTGTTACCAGTACCGATATTAGTTTTGATCTTCAATTGATCGGCAACACGGGTGGTGACGCATCACTTACCCGTGGTCCATATATGAACAGCGCATTGCATAACAGCATCGTGATCAGGTGGAGAACAGATATACCAACAAATACCAAAGTGAGTTATGGTGATGCTCCCGGAAATCTCACCCAGTCTTTTGTTGACAATACAAGTACAACAGAGCATATTGTCACATTGACCGGTCTTACGGAAAACACTCTTTATTATTATAATATAGGATCAACAACCCAAATAGTGCAGGGTGATGCTAATAATTATTTCAAAACAATGCCGCCTGTTGGAAGTACACAAAAAATAAGAGTCCTCGCAATGGGCGATATGGGAAATAATTCAGCCAATGAAGTAAACGTAAGAAATGCTTACCTGGGTTTTAATGGAAGCAACTACACCGATGCATGGTTGTTGATGGGTGATAATGCATACAGCAATGGAACTGATGCCGAATATCAAAACAACTTCTTTAATGTATACCAGGGAAGTTTGACAAAGAACCATGTATTGTGGCCTTCACCTGGCAATCACGACTATGCAAACAGCTCGGCAAGGCAAGCAGATCATAACATTCCGTACTATGATATTTTCACCTTACCTTCTTCAGGACAAGGAGGTGGCTTATCATCCGGTACTGAAGCATATTATTCTTATAATTATGGCAACGTTCATTTTGTTGCCCTTGACTCCTACGGATGGGAAACAGGCAATACAAGATTGTATGATACACTTGGCCCACAAGCAGTATGGTTAAAACAGGATCTCGCAGCAAACACCCAACCATGGACAGTTGTTTATTTCCATCATCCGCCGTATACAAAAGGTTCGCACAATAGTGATACGGAAAATGAATTGATAAATATGAGGCAGCGGGTAGTTCCCATTTTTGAACGCTTTAAAGTAGACCTGGTTTTAGCCGGCCATAGCCATGCTTATGAAAGAAGCTATTTAATAAATGGCCATTACGGCACCGAAAGTACTTTTAATCCGGCCACACATGCGCTTAGCACATCCAGTGCAAAATATGATGGTTCTGTTAACTCATGTACATATATTAAGAACCCAACGGATGCAGTGAATGGTATTGTTTATGTAGTTGCGGGTTCCGCCGGACAATTGGAAGGCTCTTCTTCTGGTTATCCTCACAATGCGATGTACTATTCAAATGTATCTATCGGTGGTGCATTGTATTTTGAAGTGGAAGGAAATCGTTTGAATGGAAAATGGATTTCAGGTGACGGTATAATAAGAGACAATTTTACCATTATGAAAGATGTAAATAAAACAACTAGCCTGAGCATTCCATCAGGAACACCTGCACAACTCACAGCTAGCTGGAATGGTAATTATAACTGGAGCACAAGTGAAACAACAAAAACGATCACCGTTGCTCCTGTATCTAATACAAGTTATACGGTAAATGATGGATTGGGCTGTTTAAATGATGTGTTCAATATCACGATTTCAGGCGGAGGTCGTAATGTGTTTACTGAAGCAACGATTGAAGCATCAACAAAAGCGTCTGTAAAAATTATACCAACGCTTGTTCATAAAGGTGAGCAGATCTCGGTAACATGTTCCGGCGCTACGCCGACCGAAATATCACTTGTTGATATTAATGGAAGAATTATCAGGAAATTCAGTTCCCGCCAGTCATTTTCCATTGAGACCAGTAATCTTCAAAACGGGATTTATTTTCTTCAAATGAAAATAAAAGGAAAGCCGTTCATTCAGAAAATAGCTATTCTGGATTAAATAAAATAAAAATAAGTTCAGCCGGGTTGCGAAAACAACCCGGTTTTTCTTTGGGGTATCCCGTTGCAATTTTGTTTCTTTGCATCTTCAAATTTTTTAACCGTGAATACGACAACTGCAATGATCCATAATTTCGGCGCCGGCCCATCTGTTTTGCCAAAAGAAGTTTTTGAAGAAGCAAGCCGTGCTATCATCGACTTTAATAACTCAGGCTTATCCATACTTGAAGTCGGTCATCGAACAACTTTATTTCAGCCCGTAATGGATGAGGCAAGAGCATTGGTAAAGGAACTGATGAACCTCAATGATGATCATGAAGTTCTCTTTCTCCATGGCGGCGCTACAACCCAGTTTATGCAGGTACCCATGAATTTGCTGAATGAAAATGAGCTGGCTGCTTATACTGACACGGGTGCCTGGGCATCAAAAGCAATTAAAGAAGCAAAATTGTTTGGCCATGTTGAAATAGCAGGTTCTGCAAAAGAAGCAGGATACACAACGATTCCAAAAGAATTATCAGTAAGTCCGACTGCCGCTTATTTACATATTACGACTAACGAAACAATTGCAGGTACTCAATGGAAAAACATTCCTTATGATTGTGGCGTACCATTAGTTGCCGATATGAGCAGTGATATATTGAGTCGCACTCTTGATTTTAACAGGTTTGATATTATTTATGCAGGAGCACAAAAAAATATGGGCGCAGCAGGCGTAAATCTTGTTGTGGTAAATAAGAATATATTAGGGAAAATAACAAAGCCAATTCCTTCAATACTTGATTACCGAAATCATATTAAAGAAGGGAGCATGATGAATACACCGCCGGTGTTTGCTGTTTATGTGGTCATGCTTACGCTTCGGTGGTTGAAAAGCCTCGGTGGTGTTGCTGCTATTGAAAGAATAAACAACAAAAAAGCAGAGATATTTTATAATACACTTGATAGCTTACCAATTTTCAAAGGCGTGGTTGCAAAAGAAGATCGCAGCGATATGAATGGTGTGTTTGTAATGGAGGATCCGGCATTAGAAAAAGA